>Ga0129301_1001727_pt1 | contig 10178 bp, 5 predicted proteins | sample ConPoolayeHmetaG_FD_94489 | JGI IMG/M metagenome (GOLD analysis project Ga0129301, IMG submission 94489) | Hot spring microbial mat communities from California, USA to study Microbial Dark Matter (Phase II) - Cone Pool mat layer H metaG ...
AAATATTGATCTGGCCGTAGTAAACAGCTTGGGATTTTGGTCTTCCCCCCAAGCGGTCGAGCTTCTCCAAGATTTTGCTTCCCAGGTTCAAGATAAGAAATTGATCAAGGCCATGCGGCGCTCTTTATTTCGGTTAAAAAGTAAAGGATGGCCAGTTGCGGAAATAACCGACCAGGAACCAGCTATTTTTTCCCCGCCCAAACTGGAGCCGGCCCAGGGTTACGTTACCGCCTACGATAGTGAAGGAGCGCGGTTGATCCTCATTAATCAACCGCAAATTCCGAAAGGAACCATAATTTGCCAAGTATTTTTTAGTGACGAAGAAGGAATTTTAGACTTCTCTATCAGGGAGCTGGCTAAAAAGTTTTCGGCCGAATATTTGGACATCTTTAAAAAGAATATCCCCTCTTTAGTAGAGGTAGATCCCCACTACTGTCTGGGATTGATTGCCGAATCCATAGAGGCTGGGCAAAAGCAAGGTAAAAATCCTCCTGCTGATCTTGCTCAATGGCTTCCTTTTTTTGGATCTCCGCCGCCTCTTCCTTTACAACCTATCATTTATCAATTTTTATCAATGGAAGAAGTTAATTCCCGACCAGAGCTCTTAGATCGCTCTCCTCTGCTCTTCGAAAAGCCACCCTTTGATAGCTGGTTTTTGGAAAAAGAAGAATTACAAAAGTACTATGATCTTTATAAAGAAGCATCCTCCTCCAGATTGGTTTTGAGTCCGCAACAAAAAGAAAGCCGCTTGCAGGATATTTATGCTTTAGCAGCTCAACAACTTTTCCACCCGGACAAAAGATTTCTATATCGACGCCGCCTGGAAGAAATGGCTTACGTCTTGTTTAAACAAGGCCAAGAATACGAAGCCCGTATTTGTCTGGCCTCTGCTTTATCCTTAGAGAAAGAGAGTGGGCTGTTATCTCCGCATACTTTTTTATGTACCTTAATCCAAAGAAGTTTAGAAAGACTATGGGCTATCGAAAAAGAGGAGAAAAAAGAAAAGAAGGAAAGCAACCTAATTATTGACTTGCCTCGCGAGTAACCTCGGTGGGATTAACGCCGGCGCAGACCAAAATGGTAGCAGCATGTGGGGTTTTGAAAATTATTATCAAAGATTCTGGTTTGGCCATCCCGAAAAACAACTTTGACGAAAGAAGACCCACCCAAAACCAAGGAATTCTTCTCTTCCACTACTAATCCCATGCCCCATTCTGGGTAGCGCTGGTGAAATACCCAATCCCCCACTTTTAAATATAATCGGCGTGTCTCTTCCATGGGTTAGTTTATAGCAAAACTTTAATTTTTAGGCAAGAAAAAAATAACCAGCCCTTTAACGATCAGGAAAAATGACTCGGCACTTCAGACCTGCCGGGAGGCGATTATTTGGGTTGGGAAGTTCTAAACGAACGCCAAAGGTGCCGCTGGCCGCATCAATCACTTTATCAATTACTTTCACTTTGGCCGTATAAGTTCCTCCCAGAGGCGCTTCCGGAATTATTTTAGCTAACATGCCTAAGCGAATGGCCTGGTAGAATCTTACTGGCAGAATCACCTCTACATTTAAGGGATCGATTTGGGCTAATTTTAATATCGGTTGATCTTCCACGTATTCTCCTCCAGATAAATATCTTTCGACCACTACCCCGTCAATGGGACTACGAATTATCAGCCGGTTTACTACTTCCATCGCCCTTTTGTATTCTAATTCCGCTAATTTCTTGTTGATCATGGATTCTTCTACTTGCACTGCGCTGCGCTTAAAATCAAGCTCGGCGAGCCGTTTATTTTCTAAAGCCTCTTCCAATTGTACCTCAGCAAGTCGGCGGTTAGTTTCTGATTCATCTGCTTCGGCCTGCGAAATAAAATCTTTTTGATATAGGCGCTCATGGCGATCTTGTTTGCGGATTAGGAAATTTAAATTAACCGTCTTTAATTTAATATTGGCCATCATTTCGGCGCGGGCGCGGGCGATCTCGGAAGACGCTTTTTCAATTTTTATTTTAATGTCTGCTTCATCTTCGGCTCGGGCTTTAGCCAATTCCATGGTGGCTTTTTCTACACTGGAATGCAAAGTTGCTAATAATTGCCCTTTTCTTACCACGTCCCCCCGATCTACCTCGACGCTTTCCAGAATGCCCGGAGTTCCACTTCCACCCATTTTAATCACCCGATAGGGCTCAATTACTCCATCCACTTCCAGAGCCAGAAGGTCTATAGCACTAATTATAAAGAAGCCCATAAATAAGGATATTTTCAGAATTCGCCGATGAATAAATGGCATATTAAATCCCCCTCCTCCCAAAATCTTTATTCTAAGCGACCTGTGAAGGCTAGAGCCTCGCTCATGTGTTCATCCATTTTCAAAAGGTCATGGCGCATCTTGGCATGCAAGCGCTCCGCTTTTCTTTGAGCTCTATAGAATAAAATCTTGGCCAACCATCGGCCGCCAAAAACTCCTAGTCCGCTCATAAAAAACCCTAATAAGACGCGATAAGCTTTGGGCATATAGACCGTGGCCAATTCATCTTCCAGGGAGAAAATGGCCTGGCTTGTCCCTGGATCTCCTTGTCGGCCGCAACGGCCAAAGAGTTGCCGATCAATTCTTCGGGCTTCGTGCCTTTCGGTAGCAATTACGTGCAACCCACCTATATCGGCCACACCTCTGCCCAAGCGGATATCTGTTCCCCGTCCGGCCATGTTTGTAGCCACCGCGATTTGGCGGTATTCTCCGGCCTGCGCAATAATCTCGGCCTCTTCCTTGTCTTGGCGGGCATTCAAGACTCTGTGGGGCAAACCAGCTGCTGAAAAAAGTTGGCTTAAATGTTCAGAAGCAGCTACTGATCTTGTGCCAATAAGAACAGGTCTCCCCTTTTTTTGGAGCCTGGCTACTTCTTTGACAACTGCTGCCCACCTTTCCGCGGAGGTGCGAAAGATTAAATCAGGCAGGTAAGTGCGCCGCAAAGGCCGGTTGGTAGGAATGGTCACTACCCGTAAACGATAAATAGACCAAAGTTCACCGGCTACTTCCCGAGCTGTGCCCGTCATGCCAGCTAAATGATAGTAGCGGCGGAAAAAACGCTGGTAACTTATGCGGGCGAGAGTTTCTTTCCGTTTAGTCATCACACAATTTTCTTTTAGCTCAATGAGCTGATGTAGTCCCCTTTCCCAGGAACGGTCGGCCATCAGTCGCCCGGTATATTCATCGATAATTTGCACTTTTCCATCTTTAAGCAGATATTGCTTATCGCGATCAAAAAGATATAGGGCTACTAATGCTTGCCGGACCAGCTCTTCCCGGTATAATTTATTAGTCTTTCTTTGGGCGTCAGGCCAGGAATAATCGGCAATTCTTAATTTACCCCGTTCCGTTAACTCCAGCGAGCGCTCCTCAGCCTTGAGGGTAAAATCAGCTGACCTTTGCAGTTCTTTAGCCAGGGCCAGAGCCTGACGATAAAGGCGCTCTTCATCAAAACCATCCCCTTCTTTGGAGATAATGAGCGGGGTGCGCGCTTCATCAATGAGCACACTATCAGCTTCATCTACGATGGCATAATGCAGACCACGCATGATTAGCCTTTTGACTCGGGAATCATCTCCATAAAGTCTTTCAATTTGCAAACGCACGTCAGTTGGTCTTTCCCAGAGAACAATCCGATCGCGCAAGTAATCGAAAGCTACTTCTTTATTTGTCCCGTAAACTATGGCACATTGGTAAGCAGCGCGTTTAGAGGCCGGGCTCATCCCGTGCTTGATGATGCCTACGGAAAGTCCTAACGCCTGATATATTGGCCCCATCCATTGGGCATCCCTTTCGGCCAGATAGTCATTTACCGTAATGATATGCACCGGAATTCCGGCTAAAGCAGCAGTGCAGGCGGGAAGCGTGGCCGTTATAGTCTTTCCTTCGCCTGTCTCCATCTCTGCCACCATGCCTTGGAGCAAAACGAGACCGCCCATGAACTGCACATCAAAGTGACGTTGGCCAATTGTGCGACTGGCTACTTCCCGCACCAGAGCAAATGTCTGAGCTACTAAGTGCTTCTGGAATCCTTCCAGGCGTAAGCGCCCTCCTAAAGCCCGACTTTCTTCCTTGATTTGTTCGTCCCGCAAACTTTGCGCCCAAAGAGCATAGGTCTTGGCCGCTTCTACTATCCACTTAAATCGAAAAGCTCGCGGACGTAACCAGGGGGCCATTAATCCTCCCGTGAACGAAATTAGCCGATCGAGCCTACCCAGGCGTATTTCCTCTTTTTCGGCATGCAACTCTGGAGAGAAGATCCAGCGTAAAACTTCCTTAGACATTAAATCTCCTCAAGAAAAGTTCCCGCCCACTTCTATACCACCGCCAGACTAATGGCTCCCAGCCATGATCAAAGCGGGCATAAATCCGTCCACCCACAGGATAGAGGCGTTCGCCTTCTGGCAAGGTTAAATCGAACATAAATATCTTTTCAAAGGTTTTCAGACCTAAGGTATCTCGAGGATCAATGGCCATTTCTCCTCCTCCTAATTGACTGAGAGTCCTGCTGGGCAATTGGTCCGTAGCTGCCGGCACTTCTTTTTTAATAGCCGAAGAAATAATCTCACCAATTTTCTCCGGAAAACGAACTTTTACCCCAGTAGTTTTATGGCGCACCAGGTCGATATCTGATTGTTTAATTATCACTCGCGCGGTGATATCTGCTCGGTCGAGCACATAACCTATAACCTCTCCCCGCTTGACAAATTTTCCAGGAAGATCTTGGGCCAAGGGACAAAGGAATATCCCTTCTCCCCCACTGCGGATGGTCAGCTCATTGGCCCGTTCTTGCGCCCGACTTAACTCCGCCGTCACTTTTTTTATCTCTTCCCTGGTTATATCAGCTTGCACGCGATCGTTAAGGAGCTGGGTATCCAATTGCACTTTTAATTCCTGGAGACGTGCTTGCAGAACCTTGATTTGGGCTGGTAAAAAAGGATCAGAACAGGCTACTAACAAATCCCCTTTTTTAACTCTGACTCCCGGTTCTTTTAGGATTCTTTCTACAAACCCTTCTGTCCCTGCCCGGACATAAGAAGTCTCGGGAATCCAGATGACCCCCTCAGTCTGAGTACTCAAAGGAAAAGGAACAAAAAAAATAAAGGCTAAAAGACCAGTCAAAACCAGAATGGTGACTAAGAGAGCCCGGCCCCGATTGGGCCTAACTTTGGGGGAAAAAAATAAGAATTTGAGCCCCTTAACTATGGGCCAAATGATCATACTGATAAAGGCCCAGCCAGATAGAATTAAGCCAGCTATAAAATACTTAGAGGCAATGAATAAAATGATCGAGAAATAAATGAAAATGCGATAAATAAAAGCTAAAATTGTGTAAATAATGAACCAAAAGCGTTCTCCAGGGGAAGAAAGGACTGGTTCTACATCTTTAAGGCCAAAAAGATAACGCTGAATTAAGTAGGCCACATAACGAGCGCCTCGCGGAGCAAGATTGGGAATCTCTAAGAGGTCAGTTAGAATATAATATCCATCATAACGAAGAAGAGGATTCCCATTAAATAAAAGAGAAGATACTCCGGCAATAAAGATTACGTTAAAAAGGATAGCCCGCGGCAGGCCCGGGCTCATATTTGTCCAAAAGAGAAGAGCCAGGGCTGCTATGAATAACTCCACAGCCATACCTGCCCCACCGACTAAGATTCTTTGCCATTTGCTAAAAAAAGCCGAAGCGGCCGAAGCGTCTACATAAGGAATAGGGGTGAGGACGAGAAAAATAATCCCCATTTCATGCACTTCGCCGCCCAAGAATTTTATAGCAAAAGCATGGCCGAACTCATGAAGGGCTTTGAGTAAAGGGAAAGTCACCCAAAGGAGAAAAAGATTTTGGGGAGCCAATACCCGATCAGAGATGTTTTCCGTCAGTTCGGACCAATGAAAACTAACTAAAATTAGGCCTAGGGCCACTACCCCTAACCAAATTGCTCCTCCTACCCAATTAAAAAAAGGGCGGGCTAAGAATTGCCAGCGGTTAAGAAGATTTTCGGGATCGAAAAGAGGAAAGCGCATGGCCATAGGATTGCGAATATTTTGTTTCCATTTGCTGTCCTGGCGTTTTTCATACCGATGGAGCAATTCGGCAGTATCTGGAGGAACATCAACTTGCAAAGCATCTACGGAATGAAGCTGACTTAAGAGGTGAATCATTTCTTCTTGAGTGGGCGCATCATCTTTAAGGCGCATCCTGGCCATTTCCCAGATTTCCTGCACGGAATGTTTCCCATCCATGAGGCCGATCATTAAATAAGCAGCCGGAGTAAAGCGTTGAAATCTCCCGGTGGCGTGATCCTGCATGATATACCATATTTCGCCTCGATATTTGTGCCGATGAATATCTACATGACTCCGCAGCCGCGGCTTTAAATTAGCCACGCGGTACCAGGAAGGACTATAAAAAGAAGGGCTCATTTAAAATATTAAGATTAGGTTAAGGAATCCATTTCCATAAGGTCAGACGCAACCAGTCAATTAATTCATGCGTCCAGATCCAGATCAATTTGCGCTGATCAACATAAATTTTACTTACGCCAGCCATGCCTGGACGCAGACGGGGAGAGGCCTGATGAATTTGAGCTTCGACCCGAAAATAATTCCGTCCTTCTTTAGCAAAGGTTACGGAAGTAATCCTTTCGATAACTAAGGGGAAAACTTCTCCGGGGAGGGAGGGAAGCCGGAGTTCCCCTTTTTGCCCCTTGGCTATTTCAGCAATGTCCCTTTCATCTACTTCCACGATGACTCGGTATGAATCCAAAGGTGCTAATTCAAATAAAACTTGTCCTCGTTCCACCGGGGCACCCAATGATTGGCTCAAATCACCTTTGATGATTATGCCTCCGAAGGGAGCTGTTACCTTAGTCCGCGCTAATTGTTCATCTAAAAGAGCAATTTGGGCCTCAGCCTGATCTATCTTAGCTTTACTAATCATCACTTTGGGCCGATCATGTTTGGCCAAAGCTTCCCCGTATTCTTTAGAAAGCTGCTCTTTCTGAGTTGCCCACTTGAGTCTTTCCAATTTCAAGTCCCGGTCATCCATCAGACAAAGAAGCTCTCCTGGCTTGACCACATCACCAGCGCGCACTCTGGCTTCGGCAATAAAGCCATTAAAAGGGGCGCTTATGGCCCTTTGAATGGTTCCCTCTAAGGAAGTAGTCGAGGTAACCCGGAAATCTCCCTCGGCCACAATGAAAAAAACGACCAGAGCGGCAAGGAGCAGACACACTAATTTTAAAGCTAAGTGGCCAGCTCCAAAAACTTTTTGTAATTGCCGAGTCAATGATTCCCCGGCTTTAGTAATTAGCCAGCGTTCCTCACGGCGCTTCGCTTCGAAAATAGGCCCCACCAGGGTACCTAAAACTTCGCTGAGCTCCCTGGTTGGCTCATCGAAAGGGCTTCCCTCTGGCCTTTCTAAAGTCAAAGCCCCGCAAAATTTTCCTGCGCTCCTTAAGGGGATGGTGCAAATGTGGCCTGCCCCATGCTGCCGGGCTAATTCCGCATGAGCGCGGGTTACTAAGGGAAGGGCATCAGGAGGCTGAGGAAAAACAATTACGGCTTGTTGGTCCAAAGCTTCACTCATGGCTTTTTCAATAGCCCGCAATAAGTTCATTTGGCGGCCAAACTGGGCACTGTGGGACAAGGCTACCACCTTCGGCTTTTTGCTTTCTTCAAAACCCAAACTTACCCGATCACAATTTAACTTAGTGGCTAATTGGGTAACAAAAGCCATCGCTGCTTTTGTTGAGCGCTCATGTTCTAAGATAATGGCTAACAAATCAAAGGCTCTTTGCAGGCGCTCATTCGTCTCTTTCAGTTTTAAGGTATCAGCTCGCCAAAGCATGACTTCCAGCCAAGCTGATCCCCAGTAAAGCTGCCTGAGCAGGTCTTGTAATTCCGAGGTAGAGGAAGGTTCTACTTCAAGGACAATTACGCCATGAATTTTTCCCGCTACCTCCAAAGGGAAAGCTACCTGAGGAAAATTCAGAGGGAAATTTTCCATGCCAGATTCGGCATTGCCCGAAAAAACAAGACCACGTCGTTCTCGAAGGGCTCTTTCCGCAGCAGCAGTAAGGTGGGTGACACTGTATTCAAAAGAAGGCCAAATGGCCGCCGGAGTAAAAGGGCCTTGATCCGGAGGGCCCAGAAGTAACAGTCCACTGCGCACTTTTTTTAAAGTGGCACATTGCAGGGATAACCAACTTTGGCAAAATTCCTTATAATTAGCCGCGGCCGCAAACTGTCGCCATAAATCCTGATATGAATCCTCTGGAGCATCATCCCGGAGTTCGTTTTCTTGGTGAATTGTGGTTTGGCTATCCCCAATGTCTAAAGAGGGCGGATGCATATTTGGGCCCCGCAAATCATGGTCTGGCATTTATCTGTTTAAATGGGGATATGGCAATCCGCCATTAGGCTGGACCACGTTCAATTTCTAAGGTGCCAAATTTAGATTCATAATCGCGGATAACATTGTTCAGCAGCAACGCCAAACGTTTGGCCGCATAGGGGCTAAGAACAATGCGGTCAGAAAGTTGCACAGTCAGTTCTTTCTGGCCGGCATGCCAGGCTTGGTTCATGCCAAAAAGAAGCACAATCTCTTCGCGGGTGCCAGCTACGTTGCAAACATTGGCATAGACATTGCGCATATTGGAATCGTCCCAGCGAATTTTTACCTGCGTGCCTGCCGCGGCTGGGCTTTCCGTGATTCCTGTTGTTTCTTTTTCTTTCGCCATAAATCCTCCCTTATAGTCATTTATTAAGAAATAGCCAATAATTTTTTAATTCTTCAAAGTTTTTTAATTTTCAAAAACCAGCCCAGCCAATCTCTCAATGCTCTGTACAGAATTATACTTATTAGACCACGTCAAAAAGCGTAATGTCAAGCTTAAATAACGGATTTTATAAAAAAATAGCAGGCGTTTTTTAAGCACGAAAAAAACCTGCTTTTTTCATAATTTGCTATAACGACTAATTGTGACCTATTTTCCTTTTTTACCACCCTCCCCATGAACTCCAATCTTCTATATAACCACCTAAATCCTAATATTGATGTCCTTGTTCGGGTTGTGCTGACCTGCCTTACACAAGAAATCCTCCAGCCAAGGTTTCTGATTTTGAGCCAAGGGAACATACTTCTCCGCTCCCTTAACCTCCGCCAAAAGTGACTTGGCCTCCAAATCAACCAAACTCCTATTATTCCACGAATTTCCATTTCCTCCCGAAAGTACATTGGCGCAAACACCATGGCCATTGCTTCCAGACAAAACTGACTTTGCCTCCCCATCAAGAGGAGCTAATGACTGGGCTGCTCCTACGGAGGCAGTGGGCAGATGACGCACTCCTGCTTCCAAATTCCCCACCATGACTTCATTCCCGGCTGTTTCTGGACTCAGGTCGGCCAATCCCAAAACATGGCCAAGTTCATGCATTACCACAGTGAGCAGGTCTATATCTCCCGAAGCTGGACTTGCCCCTAGAGCTGTTAATTCCCCATAGGCCCCCAATGGCCTGAATTCTGTATCATCATAAGGAGTAGGATCAATAAACCAGCCATATCCTGCAGCATCTACGTCAATGAGCACACTTGTTCCAACTGTCTCTCCAAGAGTTAGCTCATTTAGATCAACAATCTGGAAATTGACTGTATTTAAAAGAGCTAATTGTTCAGGATTGAGGGCATAGGCCTCAGCAAGGCGGGCTATTGCTACTTCAACTATGCTATTCAAACTATCTGCCGTCAGAAGACTTCCTCCTCCGCTCACTAACGCATTAGGCTGCGTAGAGGCCATAAGGTTGCTCGGACCGGCTAAGGCCGGATCGTCGCTCTTTACATTGACCATGTCAAAGGAAACGGCGCCGTTTCGGGCCAGCAACCCGAAGCCGCCGTCAGTGACCAGGGCGTTAAAGGCATAGCTTAACATGGCCTGCCCATTCAGAGTCACGCTGACAGTTGAGCCTTTGAGGGTCACGCCGAGCCTATAATCAGTAGTAGAGTTAAGTCCGCTGTTCGACACGGCTATATCGATGACCCAGCCCCCTTTGGGAGTGCAGTGGCCAAGGAGGATCTGTTTAGTTTCTACCGACACGGTAACGAACTTGAAATCTTCAGGACCATAGTAATCAAAGACGAACCCGCCTTGTTCAGAAG
>Ga0129301_1001730_pt1 | contig 10177 bp, 10 predicted proteins | sample ConPoolayeHmetaG_FD_94489 | JGI IMG/M metagenome (GOLD analysis project Ga0129301, IMG submission 94489) | Hot spring microbial mat communities from California, USA to study Microbial Dark Matter (Phase II) - Cone Pool mat layer H metaG ...
GCGAATCTGGTGGGAGAACCGGATGGTAAAGTCGGTTACCTATCCGCTAAACGAGTTCCCAAGAGTCCAATTTTGAAAAATTAGATAGCTGTAGACAGTCTAATTTTCAAAAATTCCTAACAGCCCCCTTCCGGCGACACTCTAGATGCAGGATGAAGAAGGGGTAGCAACGGACCAAATGACAAAAGAGGGCGGACTGCCTCGATAGGTTAGGGAACCGGGGTTGTAAGGTTGCTATGTGGAGATTATGCCTCGATGGGCGTGAGTATGGAGATTAAAGTGGCCTAGATAATTGTGAAATCCGGACTTCGCCCGGAAGAGGTTTATATTCTTTACCGAGTGCTTTGTAGGCACTGACTATCAACCGACAGAGGTGTGCTAGCATCTCTTGTTTATCTTCTTCCGTTAGGCACGAAAATATCTTTCTAAATGAATCTCCAGTCATTGTTTTTAGCAAGTCATGTCCCTTTTTCGTAATCACAATGCTTAATCTCCGCCCTTTAGCTGGAGTTTTTGTTTTGCTGACCAGTCCTTTTGCCGTCATTCTATTTATCAGGGTAGATATCGAATGGTGTTGGCGCTGTGTGGAATCCATCAGCTGGTTAATGGTGGTCGAATCACCACTACGATGAAGGATATACAGAATATGTGCCTGCTCTGGCGTAATATTGTATCGAGCAAGTTCCATTTTCCGTGCTCTGAAAATCATGTATCTTAGGTGGTCTAACATTATCCACAGTTGATAATCATTGTCGTTTGAAAGATTTTCCTCATTAGTCCTTTGATTCATGGATGCCCTTCCCCATAGCCAAATTTAACCCTGACTAACATTGTCAGGGTTCTTTTTTCTTAGCCGGAATATCGTGAATGGGTCAGTACCAATTCTAACGCATGTGTTAAGTTTTGGCAATAATTTGTGCGGGTAACGTTAGTGCATTGCTAGAGTGATTTACCATCCTTGGAGGAGCATAACGAGGAAGAAAACACTTGTACCAAGGCTTTGACAAATTATTTCCGATAAATTATAATACCCTAAGTGGAAAACCAGAGCTCCGGTGGAAAGCAATGCTTTTTTTTGTGCCGTGAATAACCAGGTGGGAAGCGAAAGAAGGAGAGTTAACCACTTAAGGAATTAGCCTAAAAGCGGAGGTGTCAATGCAACTAAGTCGGAGAGAGTTTCTGAAGCTTGGGGGTGCCGGAATAGGTGGGCTTGTTCTCTTCAAAGGTCTGGGCTTCAAAGGCAATGCAGGTGTTGCTTCTGGAGCCTTTCCTTTAAACAAACGGGTCGGTGAAACGGTTTCCATCTGTGCTTACTGTGCCGGAGGCTGTGGCATTCTGGTAGCGGCTGAAGGTGACAAGCTCATTGGCATTGAGGGCTACCCTGACCACCCCATCAATCGTGGCGCGCTGTGTTCCAAAGCACAGTCATTGTATCAAATAAGGACAGTTAATGGCGAGGTTAATCCCCGTCGTCTAACTAAAGTCCTCTATCGTGCTCCCAATAGCACTACCTGGGAGGAGAAGAGCTGGGACTGGGCACTGAATGAGGTTGCCAAGAGAGTTAAACAAACGAGAGACGCTAATTGGATTGAGAAAGATTCAGCCGGTAATCTGGTCAACCGTACTGAAGCCATTGCGCAGGTCGGTGGGAGTGCCAACGACAATGAGGAGTGTTACCTTATCTCCAAAATGAACCGCGCCCTCGGCATGGTATATACGGAGACCCAAGCTCGTGTATGACATTCCCCCACTGTCGCCGGTCTGGCGGAAAGTTTCGGTAGGGGAGCGATGACCAATCACTGGACGGACATTGGCAATGCCGATGTCATCCTGATTATGGGTTCCAATGCCGCCGAGAACCATCCCATTTCCTTCCACTGGGTAACTGAAGCCATGAATAAGGGGGCTACCCTTATTCATGTTGACCCACGCTTTACCCGGACCTCAGCCAAGGCTCACATCTGGGCGCCGATTAGGTCGGGCACTGACATTGCTTTCCTGGGAGGCATGATAAAGTACATCATCCAGGATATAGAAAAGAATCCCCAGAACTACAACTTGGAATATCTGCGGGAATACACTAATGCTGGCTGGCTCATTAATCCAAACTTCGCTTTCAACGATGGCATCTTCAGTGGCTACGATGCTGCGGCCAGGGCCTACAAGGATAAGTCAACCTGGCAGTACCAGCTTGATGATGCCGGTATTCCCAAGCAGGACAAGAGCCTACAGAATCCTAACTGTGTCTTTCAGCTCCTGAAAAGGCACTACTCGCGCTACGACTTGGATACCGTTTCCCGCATCACCGGCACATCAAAAGACCTTCTGCTCAAGGTATATGAGACCTTTGCCTCAACGGGGAAGCCGGATAGAGCTGGTACTATCATGTATGCAATGGGCACTACTCAACATACTGTAGGCAGCCAGAATGTTAGAGCTTACTCAGTCATCCAGCTCCTGCTGGCCAATGTAGGTATCGCTGGCGGAGGCATTAATGCCCTGCGTGGCGAGTCTAATGTTCAGGGTGCCACCGACCACGCCTTGCTTTTCCATTATCTGCCCGGCTATCTGCCGGTGCCCAGCACGGCACACCCAACCTTGGCAAAATACCTGGAGGCAATTACTCCGGTAAGTAAAGACCCGAGAAGTGGAAACTGGAAGCAACACCAGCCAAAGTATGCGGTCAGTCTACTCAAAGCCTGGTACGGTGAGACCGCTACCAAAGAGAATGAGTTCGGTTATCAGTACCTGCCCAAGATTCAAGCGGGGGGCAACTATTCCTGGATACCCCTCTTTGAAGCAATGGAGAAAGGAACCGTCAAGGGGTTATTTGCCTGGGGGATGAACCCGGCGGTGAGCGGGCCCAACTCCAATGCTCAGAGGAGAGCTCTGGAGAAACTCGACTGGCTGGTGGCTGTTGACCTGTGGGAGACCGAGACCGCCGCCTTCTGGAAGAGACCAGGGGTTGACCCAAAGACAATTAAGACGGAGGTCTTTCTCCTCCCTGCCTGCGCCTCTTACGAGAAAGAAGGCAGCATTACTAATAGTGGACGCTGGGCACAGTGGCGGTACAAGGCTATTGAGCCTCCGGGCGAAGCAAAGGATGACCTGTGGATAGTTGTCCATTTGATGGACAAGATAAGAGCCCTCTATGCAAGCCAGGGTGGACCCAACGCCGACGCCATTACCAAGCTTACCTGGAACTACGGTGAGTACCCCGACCCGAACCAGGTAGCCAAGGAGATAAATGGCTACGACCTGACTACAGGGAAGCTAGCTGTTAATTTTATTGCCACGCTTAAGAATGACGGCACCACTTCCTGTGGCAACTGGCTGTACTGCGGTAGCTACACCGAAGACGGCAACATGATGGCACGCCGGGACCCCACAGATACCTCAGGCATCGGGCTATATTCTAAATGGGCATGGTGCTGGCCAGTAAACCGGCGAATTATCTATAACCGTGCTTCGGTAGACCTCAATGGTAATCCCTTTGACCCGAAACGGGCTGTGGTTAGATGGGACCCGGTAGCGAAGAAGTGGAGCGGCGATGTTATTGATGGCTTCGCCACTAAGTCCCCAGCCGAGGTTTACCCCTTTATTATGCTGCCTGAGGGGGTGGGCAGGCTCTTCGGGATGGGGATGGCTGACGGTCCTTTCCCTGAGCACTACGAACCCTGGGAAAGCCCGGTGCAAAACATGCTATCGAGCACTCAGCTAAATCCAGCGGTGAAGATATGGCGTCCTGAGGAGCAGGGTACACCAGCTAAATATCCTTACGTAGGTACTACTTACCGTGTTGCCGAGCACTGGCAAGCCGGGGCAATGACGCGGAATCTGCCCTGGCTTTGTGAACTGATGCCCGAGGTGTTTGTGGAAATAAGCGAGGAACTGGCTGAGGAGAAAGGCATCAGGAATGGTGAGAGGGTAATCGTCGAATCGGCTCGGGGACAGGTCACAGGAGTAGCCATTGTCACCAAGCGCCTGAAGCCCCTACAAGTGAATGGTCAAATAGTCCATGAGGTGGGTCTTCCCTGGCACTGGGGTTACATGGGATTAATTACTGGGGACAGTGCTAACCTGCTCACACCTTATATCGGGGATGCCAACACTACCATGCCCGAATTTAAGGCTTTCCTAGTCAATATAAGGAGAGGGTGAGATGAGAAGTAAATGCTTATGTGAGGAGGCAGACAATGCCAAAAGCCAGGCTGATTGATGTTTCAAAGTGTATGGCTTGCCGGGCTTGCCAGGTTGCCTGCAAGCAGTGGAATGAGTTGCCGGCAGAACGTACGACACAGCGGGGGACATATGAAAACCCTCCGGAATTGTCAGGGAGAACCTGGATAAAAGTGGAGTTCAGGGAGCGCCCGGGGGAGTGGCTATTCCGCGCCCATACCTGTATGCACTGTACCGATGCCAGTTGTCAGAAAGTGTGTCCTACCGGGGCTATATCGCATCAGGGTGAGGTGGTAATGATAGACCAGAAGTGGTGTATCGGCTGTGGCTATTGTGTTCAGGCCTGCCCGTTCAATGTTCCCCATAAGGACGAAGAAACCGGGACTGCTCGAAAGTGCCGGTTCTGTATTGACCGCATAACAAACGGGCTTGCTCCCGCCTGTGCCACCACCTGCCCGCCAGGCGCCATCCGATTTGGCGAAAGAGAAGATTTACTGGTGACAGCACGCCAGAGAGTGCAAGCTCTTAAGGCTAACGGCTCGCCCAATGCCACCCTGTACGGTGAGTATGAAATGGGAGGGCTTCATACCCTATATGTTCTCACTGACCGCCCTTCAGTCTTTGGCCTGCCGGAAGCACCGCAGTTGGCTACCACCACTGTCTGGGCCCAGTGGCTTAGTGGGGCTATCGCTGCCGGGGTAATAGCTGTCTTACCTTTCTGGCTGCTATTCAGGCGGAGAAAGCAGATTGAAGCAGAACGGGAATCTAGAGTAGAAGGAGGTACCAGATGATTGCCTGGGGCGCACCGATTTGGATTTACCTTTGGATGGCGGGTATGGCTGGAGGTGCCTACTTTGCTGCCTTTCTGGCTGAGCGCTTTGCCGGCATAGTTGATAGGCGATTGCTTAGATTGGCAACCTACATTGGTATTCCTCTGGCGGTAGTAGGGGTATTACTCTTGGTTGTGGACCTTGGCAACCCCATTCGTTTTTGGCACCTGTTTACTCAGTTTAAGGTGATTTCGCCAATGTCCATGGGTACCTGGATTTTGCTGGCATGGGTAGGTATCGCTATTATATTGGCTATCCTATGGTGGGTTGAGAATTTCCTTACTGAGGATGTAGCCCGTTCACTAAGGCGTACAACAGAGCGCCTGTCCTGGGTTAACCTTGTGTTCGCCGTATTGCTTATAGCCTATACTGGTGTCCTTCTATCTGTGAGTAATCAGCCGCTATGGGCAAGCACGGCTCTCCTGCCTTCCCTCTTTGTTGCCTCTGCCGTGTCTACAGGGGTAGCGATGCTCGTCCTAGCTGCCACCGCTGCCAACACGGTAAGCAAAGGAAACCTCATTGAGTTGAGGATGGCTCTAGACCAGCTTTTCGGCTCCAAGGATTGGACAATCCCCAGCCGAACTGTGGCGCGTCTGGCTGAAGCCGACGTTATTTTAATTATTGTCGAGATGGTGGTACTAATCGGGTACGCTATCTGGTTGGCTGTTTCCTCTATGGCTGGCGCGGGTGAGGCACTCAGACTGCTTACCACAGGAGTGTTAGCAGCACCATTCTGGGTGGGTGTAGTCCTCCTGGCTCTGCTAATCCCGCTCGGGTTAGATATTGCCAACTGGGGTAAGGAGATTGAGACAAAGACAGTACGACGTGCTATCATAACCTCCTCAACATGCGTAGTATTGGGTGGCCTTATTCTGAGGGCGGTGATTGTGATTGGCGGGCAGTTATAGAGGATATAAGGGGGTTAGGTGACGGAAGGCAGAGGTAATGAAATTGCCCAGAGACTACAGGAAGAAGGAGAGAAAAGAGGGTTACCCCCAAGGTTAGTGGAGTTTTACCAGAGACTTTTTTGTATTCAATCCAGGGCTGAGCAGCGCATTGGCATAGTCAAACCCGGTTTGCAGAGAGAGACCATCAATGAACGGATAGACCAGGGATTGCCGTTAATAAGCTTTGATGAACTTGCTCTGGATTGGTCGCTCCTGAGGGACATCTTTACCGAAGTTACCGCTTCTTTCGCCGACTTCCCTGACCTTTTTGGTGAGCTCCCCGAGAGCCTGAGGCAGCCGAAGCCGTATCCATCATTCTACAAGAAAGTGGCTAGGGCATGGTTTGAGAGAGCCAAGCTGCCTTTTACCGTAGCAGTTGATGACGCCAGTGAATATCTCCTCTTGGAAGCTATCACTCATGCTGCTCTTAAGCCCTTCCTAGTCAATTATGCCAAAGCCTTGACCGGCTTAATAAACCAGGAGCGCTGGCGGCGTGAGCGCTGTCCAGTATGTAATGGCAAGCCTGACTTCGCTTTTCTGGATAAGGAAAGTGGGGCACGGTGGCTATTGTGCTCTCGCTGTGATACTGAGTGGCTCTTTCAGCGTTTGCAGTGTCCCTACTGTGGGAGCCAGAAACAGACTGACCTGGCCTATTTCACCGATGATAAAGGGGTCTATCGGCTCTATGTTTGTGAGCAATGCCACAAGTACATCAAAGCCATTGATTTAAGGCGCACCGGGTCAGAGGTATTGCTGCCGCTCGAACGGGTACTCACCCTGGATATGGATAGGCAGGCTCAGGAGAAGGGCTACCAACCTGACTACGCCGAGGCTTCGGCTCGCCTGACAGATTGAATGATAACCTGGATATCACTTAAATTGAAATTCCCTGGTTGAAGTAATATAATCCTGATTAGAAGACTATTATTTGGAGGAGAGGGCTATGTTTGGCAGATTGGGACCGTGGGAAATTGGCCTGATTTTGGTGATTATCTTGATTGTCTTTGGTGTAGGGAAACTGCCGCAGGTAGGCGGAGCTATCGGCAAATCAATACGGGCATTCCGCAAGGCACAGCGTGGTGAAGAGTCTGAAGAAGAGGAAGAGTCCCCAGAACCTCAAAGCAAGACGGCCAAGAAGATATCTAAAGACAGTACCAAGTTGAGTTAAAGGTCTGAGCCGCCACCTCCAAACCCATGGATCAACTTTAGACCTAGGATTAAAAAAATTCAACACTTGAGGGATAGACGATGGAATTTTTAGGTATGGGTATGGGGGAAATACTGCTAATTCTGGTCGTGGCTCTGATAATATTTGGACCGGGAAAGATACCACAGATTGCCAGGACACTAGGGAAGATGACAAGTGCCTTACGGAAAGCCACCCTCGACTTTACTACCGCCGTGACCAAAGAATTGGACCAAGAGGGAAAAGACTCCCCAGCCCAGTCAAGAGCCATTAGTGGCGATAAGACCCAGAAGCTGTCTGACGTAGACAAGGCAAAACCAGGTAGCGAAGAGGGCTAGCCTGACAGACCACTAAGACATTAGCGATAAAATGAGCAACGACGGAAAGAAGTTGTCTATCCTCGGGCATCTTGTTGAACTACGAAAGCGCCTAGTTCGAAGCCTAATCGCAGTAGTAATTACCTCAATTCTCTCCTTCGTCTTTTACCAACGGATATTCGACATTCTGATTAGGCCCCTGCCTCAAGGCATCAGCCTCATCTTCATTGAGATAACAGAGATGCTCGGCACCATTATGAGGGTATGTCTGGGTGCTGGCATCATACTGGCTATACCCTACCTGACTTATGAACTTATTATGTTTGTCTCTCCAGCACTTACCCGTAAGGAAAAGAGATATGTGTATCTGATACTCCCCTGGGTATCCCTGATGTTCGCCGCCGGCGTGGTCTTTGCCTATTTCATCCTGATACCACGGATGATCGGATTTTTGCTCACCTTCGGTAGCGATATTGCCGTTCCCCAGATCAGAATCGGTAATTATATTTCATTCGTGACTAGGCTATTGCTGGTGATTGGTCTTGTTTTTGAGATGCCGGTGCTGACTACTTTCCTCTCAAGGCTTGGCGTGCTTAAATCCAAGTGGCTAGCTGATAAACGAAGGGCAGCCATTATCATTGCCTTTGTCTTAGCCGCCATAATTACCCCCACTATTGACCCAATAAACCAGAGCCTGGTCGCCGTTCCCTTGATTATTCTCTATGAGATGAGCATCTGGCTGGCTAAGCTTGTGCAGCGAAAGGCACCTCGGGTGGTCGGGGTTTCATCTACTCCAGTTTCATGAGGAGAGGGAATAAAGTGAGGCTGAATAGCCCGCGTGTAATTTCGAGGATATTCTAAGCAGGCAGGCTGTTTCAGGTAATTCCAATTATCAAGCGGTAGTCTGTGCTTTTGGAGACGTAACTGCCAGAGTCGGTACGGCCCTTTTTAAAGCGGGCATTCTCACGCTTGAGCTCACGCACTGTATCCCGTTTTCCCGGATGGGTTCGGAGGAATGCTCACATTAGGGGAGGCCGGCATCATGAATACGGCGGGCAGGGAAATAAGCAACAGCGCCGCCGCAGCGAGCATGACTACATAAAATGCCCGTTGTACGTTACCCATAGCGTGGATAACCACAGTGGCGATGGAAACGCCTAAGGTGCTGCCCAGGCTGCGGAACATACCCCTGAGCCCGGTAATCGTGGCTACTTTGTCCGGCATAAGCTCAATACAAGCGTTATTAGCCGCAGGGGTTGAAGTTCCGTGCCCGATGCCGGCAATACCTACGATAAGGAAAAGCAACAGGGTAGCCCCAACATGGAGACCCCCTATATCAATACCTTGAGGCTGTAATGCGAACACAACAAGGTTTGCCGTGACGATTAACGTACCCACCAGAATAGGCCAGCGGTACCCCCATTTTACCAGGAAGAAGCTGGTTAATGTTGAAGCTATCATCATGGCGATAGACCTCGGCGTCAGAAGGACCCCGCTTTGCAGGGTCGACATGTTATAGACAGACACGGCATACAAAGGAGTCAGGGAGAAAATACCCAGAGCGCACACGCCATAAATAAGATTATAGGCGTTGGCTGCCAAGAAAGGTCCTTTTTTCAACAATTCCAGGTCGATAATCGGCTCTTTCGCCCGGTGTTCCCAGAACAGGAAAATCATCATCAGGCCGGTACCGAGCGCAAAGGAAAGGCCGGCGAACAGCCAGGGTGTCCCAGCTTCGACATTCCCCAGTTGGGTTAGACCGAACATGAAGGCGGAGATGGAGCCGAAAAGCAGACCGGCCCCAACGAAGTCAATTCTGGCACCGGAATCCCTCCCGTTTTTTCCGGCTTTCAATAAAAACCTCGACAGCCCCAGGACGACAACACCGAGAGGAACATTGAACCAGAAGACGGACCTCCAACCAAATGCCTCTACCATCCACCCGCCGAGGTTCGGGCCGATTATCGCCCCGATGGGGAAAATGCTCGAAAACAATCCAATGAAACGCTGCCTTGCCTCCGGAAACTCATCGCTCACAATCCCGGCAGCACAGGGCATGAAACCACCACCACCGATAGCCTGCATCACCCTGGCGCCAATGAGTAGGTAGATGTTGGGAGACAGAGCGCAAAGTATCGAGCCGGCTGAAAAGAGGAGTGTATACACGATAAACGAAGCCCTTCGACTGAATATCTCACTTAGCTTTCCTGCCAGGGGCATGACGATGGTCTGCACCAGCTGATATGCGCTCAGTATCCATCCTGCCATAACCAGTGTAGTGTTAAGGTCGGAAATTATCACTGGAAAGGCCACAGAAGCAGAAGAGTTGCTTATGGAAGCCAGCAGGAGGGCTAGACTGACTACGGTAAAGACCACGTATCTACGCATATTTACCAGGTTCTCCGGATGTCTTTGTAAGTTGCGATAAACCTGGTTTTCGTTAATTATCCTACCTCCTTTTTGTATTATCTATTTGACATAAACAGGCTGAAGAATTTGAGGCCTCGATTAGGGCATAAACTCACACTGGCTACTATAGCCCAGACGACAACAATGTAGTCTCGCATTCAGGTTTTGTCAATACCTTGAATTGAATTTCTTACTAATTTTTCAAAATTAGACTGTTAACGCTTGAAAGTTAGACTGTTAATGGTTCAAAACTGGACTGGGATATTACATCCTTCTGAAAAAAAGGAGGATGTATGGACCAGATCCACA
>Ga0129301_1001732_pt1 | contig 10175 bp, 10 predicted proteins | sample ConPoolayeHmetaG_FD_94489 | JGI IMG/M metagenome (GOLD analysis project Ga0129301, IMG submission 94489) | Hot spring microbial mat communities from California, USA to study Microbial Dark Matter (Phase II) - Cone Pool mat layer H metaG ...
CCTCCTCCCCCGGCGCCTCGCCCACGAACATCATACACGCCCGAGGGTGCCCCTCCCCGGGGACCGCGTGAGTCCGCCCCTGACTGAGCCGGCACAGGGTGCAGCGCCGGATGCGCGCGTGCAGCTCCTCCAGCTCGTCGGCCGGATCAGAGGAGGCCAAGCGCGTGCAGCTCCTGTCGGAGCGCTGCCACACACCCCTCCGTAGCTGGCAGCAGTGGCATGCGAGGCCGGCCGTCGGCCACCCCGAGCAGCTCCAGGGCGGCCTTGACGGGCACCGGGTTGGGCTCGAGGAAGAGCGCCCTGGCGATGGGCAGCAGCCGGAAGTGGATCTCCCGCGCTTCGGCGAGCTTGCCGGCGAGGACAAGCTCGACCATGCGCTGCCACTCCCCGGGGAGGATGTGCGAGTCCGCGAGGATCCCGCCCACCCCGCCGAGACAGCAGATGGAGAAGGTGAGATCACCGTCCCCGCTCAACACCGCGAACCCGGGCTCGGCTAGCCGCAGGATGTCGGCCACCTGCTGCAGGTTGCCGCTGGCCTCCTTCACCCCGACGATGTTGGGCGCCCGGGAGAGCGCCGCCGTGGTCTCCGCCTCCATGTTCACCCCGGTGCGCTTGGGGATGTTGTACAGGATGAGCGGCAGGGAGGTCGCCTCGGCGACCTGGGTGAAGTGGGCGATTAGGCCGGCCTGGGTGGGCCGGTTGTAGTAGGGGCAAATCAGAAGCGCCGCGTCGGCGCCCGCGTCCTCGGCGTGCTTGGTGAGCTCGATCGCCTCCTGCGTGCTGTTGGAGCCGGTCCCCGCGATGACCGGCACCCGGCCCGCCACCTGTGCTATCACCACCTCGACCACGCGCCGGTGCTCCTCGTGAGTCAGGGTGGCCGACTCCCCGGTGGTGCCGCACGGGACCAGCCCGGCCGCGCCGCCCTCGAGCAGGTAGTCCACCACCCGCCGCAGCGCGGCCTCGTCAACCGACTGGGCCGAGAACGGCGTGATGTTCGGCACGTAGACGCCTCTCAGCTCGATCGCCACGCCTCTCGCCTCCTCCGCGGGCTTCCTAGATCACGAGCTTGTCGTGCAGGAGGCTCACCGCCCGCTTGCGCATCGGCTCCGGCACCAGGTAGGAGAGGCTGATCTCGTCCCGGCTCGAGCCGTGCACCTCGATCCCCGCCCGCGACAGCGTCTCCTCGCTGCGCTGGGCCCATTCCTCCAGCCGGCCCCGCAGCGCCTCCCCCACCACCGACACCAGCGCGAAATCCCCCTCGTTCACCTCCGCCGACACCCCGCGGGAGGCCAACACCTGCCGCACGATGCCCCCCACATCCCGATACTTGAGCGGCCGCACCGCGAACCGGGTTCCCGCACCCTCGCTCGCCACTTGGTAGTAGGTGAGCCGGCGCCGCTCCAGCCGCTCTCCTATCTGCAGCGCGAGCCGCGGCTCCTCCCCCTCCAGGTCCACCACCAGCAGGCTCCCCTGGTCGGCGACCGCGGTCACCCGGTCGTCCGCCGCGGCCGCGCGGGAGGCCCCCACCTGGGTGCCCGGGCTGTCGGCCTCCCGGAAGCTGCGCACGGTGAGGGGGATGCTGTGCCTGCGCGCCATCTCGGCGGCCTGCTGCTGGAGCACCTCCGCCCCCAGTCGGGACATGGCCACACACTCGTCATAGGTGAGCTGGGGGATCGTCCGCGCCGGGGCCGCCCCTTCCTCCAGGCTCCGGGGGTTAGCGGTCATCACCCCGTCCACCTCCTTGAACACCTGGAGGGGCACCACATCGAGCTCCTCGCCGAAGGGCAGGGTGGGCGTCTCGTTGATCACTCGCGCCAGGGCCACCGCCGTGTAGTCGCTCCCCCCCGCCCCCAGGGTGGTGATCTCGTGGTTGCGGGTGTTGCCCTGGAAGCCGGCCACGAAGACCATGTAGCCCTCTTGGAGCGCCTCCAGGAGGAGCCGGGGCTCGATGCTCACGATGTGCGCGTGCCCGTAGAAGGCGTCGGTCACCAGCCCCGCCTGCCCGCCGCTGAAGGCGATGGTCTCATAGCCCTTGGCTCGCAGCAGGTGGGCCATCGCCACCGTGGAGATGATCTCCCCGCACGACATAAGGAGATCCAGCTCTCTGGGCTGGATCTCCGGGTGGATGCGCCTGACGGTCCTCACCAGCTCCACCGTCGAGTAGGGCTGCCCCTCTCGCCCCATCGCCGACACGACGACCACGGGACGCAGGTTCCGGTCGCGCGCCTCCATGATCCGCTCCGCGGTCAGGAGCTGGTTGGCCTCCGACTCCACGCAGGTCCCGCCGAACTTCTGCACGACCACCTTCATGCCGTCGCTCCGCTTCCCCGGCGCCCGCTCACGCCGCCGCCCTGCCCGACCGGCGCGCCTTCAGCAGGCCCATCTCGATCATCTTCTCGGCGATCTGGATCGCGTTCAGGGCCGCCCCCTTGCGCAGGTTGTCGGACACGATCCAGAGGTTCAGCCCATGCTCGACGGTGTCGTCCCGCCGGATGCGTCCCACGAACACCTCGTCCCGGCCCGAGGCCTCCAGGGGGGTCGGATAGACGGCCCCCTCGGGGTCGTCAACGACCACCACCCCCGGCGCCCGCTCCAGGAGCTGCCGCGCCTGTTCGGGGGAGATGGGCCGCTCGAATTCGAGGTTGACCGCCTCCGCGTGGGCGTTGAACACCGGCACGCGCACGGTAGTCGCGGTGACCCGCAGCTCGGGCTCGCCGAGGATCTTGCGGGTCTCCCGCACCAGCTTCATCTCCTCCTTCGTGTAGCCGTCCTCGACGAAGCTGGAGATGTGGGGGATCAGGTTACCGGCGATGGGATGGGGGAACAAGGTGGCGTCGTCCACCACCTCCCTGCAGGCGCGGCAGGCGGCCTCGATCACCTCCTGCAGAACCTGCTCCGGCGGCCCCGACTGGGCGGCGGGCAACACCCGCTCGCACATCGCCGCCATCTCCCGCCGAAGTTGCTCGACCGGGTCGCTGCCCTGCTTGGAGGTCCCTCGCCCAGATACCGACTGGTAGGTTGCCACCACGGCGCGCTTGACCCGCGCCGCGTCGTGGAGGGGCTTGAGCGCGACCACGAACTGGATGGTCGAGCAGTTCGGGTTCGCGATCAGCCCCTTGTGCGCCCGCAGCGCCTCGGGGTTCACCTCGGGCACCACCAGGGGCACCTCCGGGTCCAGCCGAAAGGCGTCGCCGTTGTCTATCACGATCGCCCCGCGCTTGGCGGCCAGGGGGCCGAAGTGTCCCTCCCGCTCGTCACCCCCCGCGAAGAAGGCTACGTCAATGTCGTCGAAGGCCTCCTCGCTGGCGACCTCCACGTGATAGGTGTCGCCGTCCACGGTGATGTCCCGCTCGCGGGTGGCGAGGACGCGGAGGCTGGAGATGGGGAATCGGCGCTGCTTGAGCACCCGCAGCATCTCCCGGCCCACCGCCCGCGCTCCCACCACCGCGACCCGGAACCCGCTGCTGCTGCTCATGCTCAACCCACGCTCCTTGACTCTGGTGGGCGATGATAGCACCGGGCTTTCGGCCCTGTCAAGCTGAGCGGTCGCGCGCGCCGCCGGGCAGGGCGCGGACGCCAGGGGGCCGGTTAGCTGACAAAGGAGAGCGAGCGTCGGTTGACACCGCCACGGCTGCGGCCTACCATGGAGAGCGGTGCTCGGCCCGTCTCACGCCGCGGTCGGGACACAATCCTGATTCCCACAGGAGGAACCCATGACCACGCGCATCGCCATCGCTCTCCTCTGCGCGGCGGCTGCGGCCCCGCTGCTCGCCGCCGGCTGCCGGGAGCCCGCGGAGCTGCCTGCCGCGCCGCAGGAGGTGGGCCCCGGGGAGCTCGCCGGGCTCCGCGTCGCCGTGCTCATCGCCGAGGGCTTCCACGACGGAGAGACCCTGGAGCCCATCGCCTACCTGAGCGAGCGGGGGGCCGCCATCACGGTGCTCGGCCCCGAGGTCGGGGAGCCCAAGGCCTACAACAGCGACACCCGGGTGACCATCGAGATGCCGGTGAGCGAGGCCCGGGCGGAGGACTTCCACGGGCTCATCCTGCCCGGCGGCCAGGGCCCGGCCCGCCTGCGAGAGCACCCGCCGGCGGTGGACTTCGCCCGCGCCTTCGTCGAGAGCGGCAAGCCCGTGGCCGCCATCTGCCACGGCCCGCAGCTCCTGGTGACCGCGGGGGTGGTGGCGGGCCGCCGTATGACCGGCGTGGGCGGCATCGCCGCCGAGCTGCGCGCCGGGGGGGCGGAGTACCTGGACCAGGAGGTGGTGCGCGACGGCAACCTCATCACCTCCCGCACCCCGCCCGACCTGCCGGCCTTCAACGCCGCCATCGCCCAGGCGCTCCGGGAGCTGAAGCAGCAGCTCGCACTCTGAGCCGCGCCCCTGCTTGACGCCGAGGGGGAAGCCCGCCCGCGACGCAGAATACTTTCCCGGGCCGCGGGCGGGCCGCGTCCCCTGACCGATGCCAGAGCTCAGAATCACAGACGACCTCGACGAGCTCTTCCAGGCCCTGCCGCCCCATCTCGAGGCCCGCCTGAGAGAGCTCAATCGCCGCGACGACCTGCTGGAGGTCGTCCTCGACCTCGGCCGGGAGCCCGAGGCGCGCTTCCCCGGCGAGGCCGTGTCCCTCTCATCCAGCCCGGTCACCCGCGAGGACCTCGAGTATACCGTCGCCCGCGTCGGGGCCTTCAGCGACGACAACCGCGCCGGCATCGAGCGCACCCTCCACCGCATCTCGGCCATCCGCAACCGCCAGCGCCGCATCGTCGGGCTGACTTGCCGCATCGGCCGCTCCGTCTACGGCACCGTGGACATCATCCGCGACATCGTCGAGAGCGGCCGCAGCATCCTGCTGCTCGGCCGGCCCGGCATCGGCAAGACCACCAAGCTCCGGGAGGTCGCCCGGGTCCTGGCCGACGAGCTGAACAAGCGCGTCGTGATCGTGGACACCAGCAACGAGATTGCCGGGGACGGCGACATACCCCACCCCGGCATCGGCCGCGCCCGCCGCATGCAGGTCCCCCGCCCCGACCTGCAGCACGCGGTGATGATCGAGGCGGTCGAGAACCACATGCCCGAGGTGATCGTCATTGACGAGATCGGCACCGAGGCGGAGGCCCTCGCCGCCCGCACCATCGCCGAGCGCGGGGTGCAGCTCATCGGCACCGCCCACGGCAACACCCTCGACAACCTGCTCATGAACCCCACCCTGTCCGACCTCGTGGGGGGCATCCATGTCGTCACCCTCAGCGATGAGGAAGCGCGCCGGCGCGGCACCCAGAAGACCGTCCTCGAGCGCAAGGCCCCGCCCACCTTCGACATCGTCGTCGAGATCATGGAGATCAACAAGCTCGCCATCCACCAGGACACCGCCGAGGTGGTGGACAGCTACCTGCGGGGCCTGGTCTGTCCGCCCGAGATCCGCATGCTGCGCGCCGACGGCGAGGTCGAGACCATCGCCGCCGAGCAGCCCTCCCCCGCCGAGCCCGGCCGCCTGCCCTCGTTCGAGGGCGCCGGCCGCCGGGAGCTGCCCGTCGGCCGGCCCCTGCGCGTCTTCCCCTATGGCGTCGGCCGCAACAAGATCGAGCGCGCCCTCCACGACCTGGGCCTCCAGGCAGATATCGTCAAGCACGCGCGGGAGGCCGATGTCATCCTCACCCTCAAGGCCCACTATCGGCGCGACCCCACCCGCTTCGACGTGCCCGGCCACCACCTGCCGGTGCACATCGTTCGCTCCAACACCTACCACCAGATACTGGGCGCCATCCGCGAGATGTTCCACCTCAGCAGCCTCACCGCCGAGGAGCGCGCCCTCCAGGAGGCGCAGGCGGCCATCGAGCACGTGCTCGAGACCTCCGAGCCCATCGAGCTCACCCCCCAGGGCCCCTACCTGCGCCGGCTCCAGCACCAGCTCGCCAGCCAGTTCGAGCTGCACTCCGACAGCGTCGGCGCCGAGCCCAGGCGCCGCGTCCGCATCACGAAGTAGCGGGGAACGAGCGGCAACGGCCCGGGCTTGCGCCTTGGGCCCGAGACTGCCCTGTTCTCCAGGGCCGGCGTTCTCACACCCGCCTCCTGCCCATTGTACACCGTCTGCTCTGCCCCGCCGGCGTGCCGCCGAAGCCCTCGACCCTACCGCCCCCCCCGTGGCTCGGGCCGTCAGACGCCAGACGCGCCGTGGTCCGCCCTGCCCCCTTGCAGCCCACCTTGACGGCACGGGCCCGGCGAGGTGGATTTCACTTGATCGTGCTGTGGCATCTCGCTGAGCGATGACCTCGAGCCGGGCGGGGCGGCCTGTGCAGGAGGTGAGCGAGATGGCGGCGAGCCTGCGATGGACCATTGTGGTGGCCCTCGGCGCCAGCCTCTCGGCGGGGGTCATCCGCGGCCTGCCGGAGACGCTGCCGAGCGGTGAGGAGGGCTTCTCCCTCTTCATCGAGTACCGCTTCCCGGACTCGCCAGAGGAGCGCGATCGCATCTTCACTGTGCCCCTCGGGGTCACCCCGCAGACCAGGGACTGGTGATACCGGCCCAACCCCGCGCCGGAGTGGCTTGCGCGATCGCGCGCACGCGGGGAGGGAATGCCCCCTGCGCGGCGAAGCAGAGCGCGGGCACTGGTGCACTTCCCGCGAGCGTGAGACCCAGGACCATGAGACAACGAGATTGGTGGACGCTCATCGCTCTGTGTTCTGTAGCCGCCGCCGCGGCGGCCGGCTGCGGCCGGCCCGCGGAGGCCCCCGACCCGGCCCAGTTCATCGGCGCCTGGCTGCTCCAGGTCGAGGGCGCAGAGCAGATGAATCCGGCCGATCTGCCACGGCTCGAGATGTCGGGCGACGGCAAGGCCAGGCGCTTCTTCCCGCCCGACCCTCACCCCCGCCTGTTCACCTGGTACCTGCGCGGGGGGCGCCTGGTACTGGTGCCCGAGGCCCGCACCGGCGCCACCAACTACGACTTCCGCTTCGAGGGCCCGAACCGCATGGTCCTCTTCGCCGAGGGGCAGGAGGAGGTCTACCTGCGCTCGGGGGACGGCTAGCCCCGCGTCCCCTGTCTTCCGGGGCGCGCATGGCGCCGCAGGCCCATGCGCGCCGCTGCCGCTGGGCCCCGAAGGAGACACCGCCGGCCGCCCCCCTCAGCCCTCCTCCGGCTCCATCCCCTCCGGCCACTCGAAGGGGGCCTCCTGGAGCGCGGTCAACACCTGCTGCGCCTCCGCCAGCCGGTTGCGGGGCACGTAGACCAGCGCGAAGTCGTGCGTCGTCCCGTCCACGACCGTCGCCTGGTAGGCCGTCAGAGGACCGTGCTGGCGCACGAGGGCCGTGATGCCGGCCTCCTCCAGCGCCGCGCGCACGATCTCTGCGTGGCTGGGGTCCGCCAGCCGACACAGCAGCGTCACCTCCGTCTCCGCCGCCGGCCAGGCCGGCCGCTCGGGCGGCGGAGCCTCCACCAGACCCGCCCCGCAGTCGGGGCAGCGCTTCACCCGAGACCGGTACTCGAACCCGCACTCCGGGCAATAGGGCATCCCAGCCTCCTGCCCCCCCGCTACTGCGCGCGTCCCGCGCTCCCCTCGCGCGCCGGGTGCGCGTAGCAGTACAGGCAGCCATTCGGGCAGGGTAGGTAGCGGCCGATGTCCAGCGAGTGGGTGCAGCCACACAGCTCCCGCTGCCCCCGCGCACGGTCGCGCCGGCAGGGCTCCCCCGTCGGGTGCAGAGCGCTGAGCAGCTCCCCGTCAATGCAGCGCCCGATCGGGAACCCGGGCTCACAGCAGGTGATCAGCTCCAGCCCCCACCTCCCGGCGGCCTCCCGCAGTCGGCCCAGGAACTCGCGCCTCGCCTCGGCCGCGAACTCCTCGGCCTGCACGCCCGCGGCCGCCAGCCGCCGCGCCACCTTGGGGTAGATGGTCGCGAACGAGGTGCGCACCACCGGCACGCCCGCCCGCCCGAAGCGCGCCGCCAGCGCCCCGAACAGCTCCAGGTCGAGGTTGGTGGCGCGCTCGCCGCCGCTCGCCGCCGAGATCAGGGGGTCGTAGCGCCAGTGGAGTCGCCGCGGATCGCCCACTGCCGCGACCGCCTCCTCTACCAGCGCGGCCTGCTCCCAGGGAGAGGGCGCTTTGGGCTCCAGGAACGTCCCGCCCAGCCCGGTGATCGTCCAGTGCAGGAACACCTGCCCCACGCCCCGCAGCGCCGCCCGCACCCCCTCATGCCCCAGCAGGTTCCTCACATCCTTCGTCCACACCACCACCGTGTGGACGCGCCCCGGGCCGAGCGCGAGCACCCGCTCGGCGAGATGCTCGGGGTAGTGGCCTAACAGCTCGGTGCGCCGCGAAGCCGACACGACCAGGTTGGGCGCCGCCCGCGCCGCGACGGCCATCGTCACCCCGCCCCCCGGGGCCCTTCCCTAGCGCGCGGCGACGGCGGCCGGCCGCTGCGCGAGCTTCTCCCGGAGGATCTCCAGCGCGACCGCGCCCTGCCTGTCCTCCTCCGTCAGAGGGGCCACGTAGCCTTTGGTCTCGGGCTGCTCGACCTCGCGGTCGGGCGCGATGCCCTCCCGCTCGATGCTCCGCAGCTTCGGCGTCAGATACCGCGCGGTCGTGAGCGCCAGCGCGGACCCGTCGCGCAGGGGGATGACCGTCTGCACCAGCGCCTTGCCGAAGGTCTTGGTCCCCACGAGGGTGCCCAGGCCGGCATCCTGGATGGCGCCGGCGAGGATCTCAGAGGCGCTGGCGCTGCCCTGGTTGATGAGCACGACCAGCGGCACCTCCAAGCGCTGCGCCCCCCTAACCGCCTGCCGGGCCTGCCGCCGCTGCCCCCGCTCCTCGATGTAGACCACCGGTCCCTCCCCGAGGATCTGGCTGGCGACCTGGATGCACACCTCCAGCCCGCCGCCGGCGTTGTTGCGCAAGTCGAGCAGCAGCCCCCGCATGCCGCCCGCCCGGAGCGCCTCGAGCGCTTCGCGGAACATCGCCGGCGTGGCGTCGTTGAACGAGCTGAGCCGCAGGTACCCGATGTTCCCAGGGAGCATCCGGTGCTCCACGCTGCGGATGTCAATCACCGCCCGGATGATCTCCACCTCCATAGGCTCGGGCTCTCCCTGCCTGCCGATCAGCAGCCTCACCCTCGTGCCCGGCTCTCCCTTGATGAGGCGAACGGCTTCCGACAGCGTCAGCCGCGCGGTCAAGGTGTCGTCCACCTTGATGATGCGGTCGCCCGGCCGCAGCCCGGCCCGCTCGGCGGGGCTGCCCGGCAGCGGCGCGACCACGACGATCTGGTAGTACACGGGGTCCTTGATCTCGGAGCCGCACACCTGGCAGCGCAGCCCCTCCGGCAGATCTGCCGCCACCTCCGACGCGTCCTCCGGCTCCCGCATGCCGATCTCCGCCCCGATGCCCCCGAAGTGCCCCTCGTTCTCCTCCAGGAACGAGCGGTACTCGGAGGGCGTGAGGAAGCGCGTGTAACGGTCATTGAAGGGCTCCTCTCGCAGCACCGCCAGCATCCCCCGAATCGCCCCGTGGGTCAGCTCCCGCTCGTCCTCCAACGGCGACACATACTGGCGCCGCAGGTGAGAGAGCACCTCCTGGAAGGCCTGAAGAGGCCGCAGGTCCACATCCTCGATCTCCCCCAGCTCCCTAGGCGAGGCCCCCAGGCCCAAGGCCTGCGCCACCAGCCGGGTCACGTCCGCCCCCTCCGGCGCCCCCGCCGCCAGCGACTGGAACTGCCGGCCGGCTAGAAACGAGGTCACCACCAGGGTGATGACCAGCATCGCCACTACCAGCTGATACCTGAGCCTCATGTGCTCCTGCGCCTTTCCGAGCCCGCGCGCCTCCCCCGGCTCCCCGGCCGCAGGGCTCGCTCCGCGCCCACCCCGCCGCCCCAAAGAAAACGGGGCGCCAAGCCGCGCCTCAGGCAGTGCGCCCCATCACCGCTGCGGGGGCCCGACTCCGCGAGCCCCCGGAACCCTACTCCGACACGTGTATGCGCACCACCCGCAGGTCGTGCAGCGTGAAGGCGATCCCATCGTAGACGATCCTGCACGCGCGGGAGAAGGTGATCGAGGAGTTGTTCACCACCGCCTGCGCGGTCATGGTGTCGGCCGGCGCGGCCGTCGTCACCTGCCCCAGCGGTGGCAGCCCGCCCGCGCGCCCAGCCGCCGGCGCGCCCACCCCGCCGCGCCTCGCCCCGGCGCCGGCCATGC
>Ga0129301_1001741_pt1 | contig 10144 bp, 9 predicted proteins | sample ConPoolayeHmetaG_FD_94489 | JGI IMG/M metagenome (GOLD analysis project Ga0129301, IMG submission 94489) | Hot spring microbial mat communities from California, USA to study Microbial Dark Matter (Phase II) - Cone Pool mat layer H metaG ...
CTATTCTAGAAAATGGAGCATGCAAATTTTATTGTTTCAATCCTTGTTTTAATGGAACCTGCTCTCCGACCTCATTTTTTCTAAATTTCTAATTATTTCTTATAATTTTTTACTTTTTTGCTTAACTCTTTTTGGCCAAAAATTACTCTCCACAGCACTCTTTTGAGCTTATTTCATGACTTATTCACATACTTTTTTGGTTAAAAAATTATTAAAATTCGCTTAATTAAAAAAAATTCTCATTTTAAACAAATATTTTTATAGCAACAATCAACACAACGATTCAATGATTTTGTTCTGGGCGGAAAATAACTTTTTTGAATAATTTCAAAAATTTTTTCAACAATTTCCATTGCCTTCTGAAAATCATCCTTCGAAAATTTCAATTCTTTCAAATAATTATTACTGCGCACATAACAGATATATCCCTTATTGACTTCCTTTTGGTAGTTTTCCCGAATGAGAAGTCCATAAAGCACCGATTGAATAAAATGTGTCTTAAAAACATGGTCATTAAATTCAGCAAATTTGTAATCAAGCGGAGCAAGAGTGCCATCGCTTAATAATAGCACCTCGTCTATAATACCCCTTAAATGTAGATGTGGAGAGGCAAGAAAAACATTTATTTCCTTATCCACGCAGCCAATTTTTTTCCGCAAATAATCTTTGTTGATCTGGCTTTTGTTTTCATGAATTTCTCGCCCTTTTATAACTTTATAACGATTTTCTTCATGTTGCGGAATATCCAAGCAGTTCATGAAATAAATGAAGCGAGGGCAAAATATGTATTCTATCACTTCAGATGGTGTGATAAAAACTGGCTCAATCATTGAAACAAGATCATCCAGCTTATCCAAATGAATTTCAAAAGAATTTGGCTCGGATTTCATCGGTCACCAAACTAGGGTCAAAGGCCCGCCCCAGAACTCTAACGTTTTTAAAATCATCGTGGCACAAAGGAAAAATGTAAACTGCATCGGTTTCTTCATCGATAATATCTCGAGATTTCAAAACCAACTCATCTATTTCGTTTTTATTAAGATCTCCCAGAAAAACACTTTTTTGGACACGGTAAAGCCCTATATTCTTACAAGCCTTAGCAACCCGATTTCTTTTCTTATCATCCGAAATATCATAAATAGCCCAGACTATCATCGCAATCTTCCTTCAATTTTATCAAAAGATTACGCATAGAGATCCTTTCTCAAAAAGTCATATAATTTTATTTTTCTTTAATCCATCACTGAAGTGTGGGTTTACAAAAATTTTTAATGACCCTATCACCCCCATTGAGTAGAGGGGATGAGAGAAGATTATAATTAGTTCATCTCGAAATTTTCTACTTTTCAGTGGAGGAACACACATTCGCAAAGTCCTTTATTATTTTTCATACCGCTAAAAGGTTATGGGGCAGAATTTGAAATTAATCAATCATCTTTTATTAAGGAATTGGCGATCCGATGGCAATCAAACTGAATTATATCTCGCTTCTTTATGTTTCTCCCCCGATAACGAATGGTTTTATCTAGATTTTCATTTAAGGCTTCAATAAGCACTGCTTTACCTTCCTTATTCAGAGTCAGGCCATTGGGAATCTGGTCAAAATATTCTTGTTTAACTTTTCTCTGACTAAAAAGGTAAACCACTGTTTCTTCGGCAAAGATCCTGTACATTTCGATCAAGTCAAAAACCATAGACTTTTTGTTATAATGATCAGTATGGATTAACCCCACATACGGGTCCAAACCTGCTATAATGCAAGCCTTCTCGACCATTGAATAAAGAACTCCGTAGGCATAATTGAGCAAGCAATTGAACTCATCTTTAGCAGGCATCTTGCTCCGGCCTTCAAATTTATACCTGTCTGGCATAATAAAACTGAGCGCCTCAAAGTAAATTTTCCCGGCAGCCCCTTCAAGCCCCATAATGGTTCCCCGTAATTCCTCAGTAATCCCTGAAATAGCTTCCAATTTGTTTTTAATTTCCTCAAGACCTGTAATATAGCTGTCCAATTCTTCTTCTTTCGCTGGTCTCGAATTTTTAAGTCTTTTCAAGAAATCCACTTGATTCTCCAGTTTTGTCGTAATCCACTCTTTAGCCATTTCCGTTCCCTTTATATTCCCGGCTATTTCAATTTGCCGCCGCCGAATGGCAGTCGTACTTCCTAATTTACAATGCCAAACTCGGCCAAAAGGGTCACCGAAATCATCAAGAAAAATAACGTCAATATTGTTATCTATGGCCAATTTTATAGCATCAGTGGTCAAGTAAGCCATTGTAGTAACCATTATTGACTGGACCTTTTTGGGAGAAACCTCAAAAAATTTTTCTTCATTCTTAATAAAGAAGTTTCCTTCCTTTACTCTGAGATATGATCCGGGTGTATTGATGACGAGTTGCATGCCAATTCCCCAATTTATTCCCTTAACTATTAATTAGGCTAACCCACTCTTTTCACGGTTCCAAATCCCTTCGACACCGACTTGCCTATGCCCCAATAATCTGGAATCTCAAAATTAACCGAAAAGTCTCCAAGAAAACCAACCATAGGAGTCTCCTTAAGGGATGTTTTAACTTCTTTTACATGGTGAATATTCGCCTCAATTGGTACCGGTACCGTATATCCCAAACTTTTTGATATTGAAATAATATTTCCTATGAGAATATTTTCAAGAAGCTCTTTTCTTTTAGCCATGCTTCCCAGTTTTTGGTACTTCTCATAGTTTTTTTGATTCAAAGCAAGCCAAGGAGTAAGGAAAGAATATTTTATTGGGTCTGATGAAATTGAAAAATTTGCTATATAGCTTTCTAAACCTTTAGTTAGGACTTCTTCCCATTTGCCGTTTAGATTAAGCAGCTTCAAATTATGAAAACTATCCTCTGCCATTTTCAATCCTTCCTTAAATGCTATAATAACGCATGCGCCATCTATCACCTTATATTGCAGGCGTGGATAACGATAGATAGGGTTACCTTCAAGATCATGTTGATGGATGTAAGAATTTTCCCGATATAGATTGCCAAGATAACCCCTTATTTTTTCAGCATCTCTTTTGCTTAAGTAAGTATCAATAGTAAGGCTAAGTTTCAAAATATCTATTTCCATCTTTTCACCATATAACCACTGATTTTGTATCTTTAGGAATAAATCCTGTTTCATAGTCATAATAATCATTAAGAATTGATTTTTTAACGTAGAATATTTCGCCAACACTTTGCGGCATATTCTTGCTATTCTTTGAAATTGATATTACATACTGATAAAATTCTGCTTTCAAGGCGTCAAATGCTTTCTTCCTTAAAAACAAATTGTCGATATTTCTTAAATTTATAAATTTTTTCCATATATTGATTGCGTCTTCATCAATTTCAATGAAAACATCAACCTTTTGATAGTCTTCCTCTATAAGCTTAAAATCTGAAATAGAAATCGTGTCACTATCACTTTCGTATCGCAGTTTTGTTATCGCTTCAAGCAGATTTCTTGATACATCCTGTGTTTTTTTTTCTTTTGTCTCCTTGTAATATTGATCTATTAGATTAAAAAATTCTTTTTCTTTTATTTCCTTTTTTTCTGCAAGAATCCTTTCCGTAATCTCAAGTAAAACAGAGTCGTAGATATAGGAAGCATATGCTCTCCCATTGTCATCTACTAACTTTACGATATAGGTCTCGCCTTTCCTAATGCCATTCCTATTGCATCTACCTGATGCCTGATTAATAGAATCAAAAGGAGCTATATCCCTTATAACGACATCAAAGTCTATATCTACCCCTGCCTCAACAAGCTGCGTTGCTACCACAATCTTAAACTTCTTCGCTTTTATCTCCCTAATCCTTTTTATGCGTTCTTTGGGTATTAAATGGGTTGAAAGATAGGTAATTTCATGCCTCCTGTCTTTTACCAAATTATAAAAATCCTTTGCCGATGTTATGGTGTTAAAAATGAATAAATATGTCCTTTCATCGCTTAAATCAAAATATTCGCTCAAATATTTTATTGTCATAGGGTTATCCAGTAAGGGCTTCATAGAAACCCTATCCAATAAGCTAAAATAGCAATCTTTCTTTAAGAGCGCTATAGTCTCTCCTCTTTCAAATATTAGAGGCTCTGTCGCTGTTACAAATATTATGTAAGCATTCAACATCTCCGAGAGAGTTATTAAGCTATTCTTCAAAAGTAACCAATACTTAACAGGTATGCATTGAACTTCATCGAGGATGATAATAGAATTAGCAAATCTATGAAATTTTCTAATACTTTTGTTTTTATTTGAAATCAGGGCATGAAAAAACTGAATAAAAGTGGTCACTATTATTTCAGAATTCCAGCCTTCAATAAGAATCTTTGACTCATCAGATTCGAATTCGCTGTCATCTTTTTTGTAGAAAACCTCTGAGAGATGATGGTGCTTCAAGAGAATACTCATATCGGGTTCAATGTTATTTGCCTTTATTACAGATTCAAATACTTCTGAGTTTTGGTCAATTATGCTCAGGAAAGGCAGGGCATATATAATTCTTGGTTCTAAACCTTTTTTTAATTTTATTATCTCTTTTAGTTTCAAGGCAAAGGAAAAAGATGTTAAAGTCTTTCCAAGTCCTGTTGGGAGGTTTAAAGAATAGATCTTTTTATTCAAATCAATGTTGTGATTCAATATCTCAAAATAAGCTTTTTCCCTTAAAATATTTACAGGAGATTCCGGAAAATTAGTGTGTTTTTTATAGTTATTTACCAAATGAGCACTGTTGATTTGTTTTCTATTAAATACACCTTTATCTTTAACAACTACTTCACTTTTGTCAGCATCAAGTAGAATTGAATAAATGAGATTAAGGGTTATGTAATTAATAACAGCGTTATTTATATTTCTAAGAAATTTTTTAATCCGCCTTGACTCGCTGGAAAAATCATCAATCCATTGCGAAATGATCCGTTTGTTTAGAAATACAGGCAACCCCATACTGTGAAGTCGGCTACAGATGACAGAAAAACCTTCATCGTCTATGCTTTCAAGCTGTTTAAGTAACAATTCTTTGTCGCTGTTATCAAATAATACATCATCTCTGACATCGCGTAAATTTCCATGATGTCGCCGTATCGCAAGAAAGGAAAAAACTGGATAAATTTCAGAGGATATAGATACCTCTTTAGTTAAATAATAGGCACAAACTGATGAAAAGAGGCTGTGCCCTGTCTCTTTATTCTTCTTTAGTTTTTCTTTTTCTTTTTCTTTATCATCTGCCTTTAGGTAATCTTGGAAGTATTTTGTCGCCTTGCCGATATCATGGGTAAGGGCAATAATCCTGCAGATACTATTTAATTTTTCTTTTATTTCAGGAGGCTTCTCAGAAAGGAATAAATCTGAAAGCTCAGCAACACCTATCAGATGGTCTTCAAGCAGTATATTTGGATGCGAATAAAGCTTAGAAGAAAGTAATGTTTTCTCCATTTTCAAGTTTACAATAATTCTTGACTTTTGCTTTTATAGTTTTTCCGTCAGGTTCAAAGATTACATCATCATATTTTTCTATTACCCTTTCCGAGTTCATCTTTATCGGCATTTTTTCTTTGAAATACTTCTTGGCTGATTCAATTTCAAGCCCCTCTTGTAATAATTTACTCTCAGTAACAGGTGTTTGAAGTTCCACCAATCCATTATCTGATTTGGCTTCTGAATCATACTCACCAACATATTTGAAATCGGCGAGCAGTTCGCTTAATCCTAAAGAGACTGTATAAGTGCTTTTATGCTCTTTCAATAGACTTGCAAGTGCCTTAAATACTTCTTCATTCTCATGGGTGAGATAAATCCTAAAATAAGGGTCTTTCAAAAATTCTGTTCTAATCTGAGTTCTCGGCTCATGGTACTTGTTGCTATAAAGAGTCCAATAATCTCCCTTTGTATTTATAAGGTTTATCCCCATCCTTACTTTTTTCACTGGAGTCATAATCTTAAGGGCAATTTTACACTTGTCATGAAGAAATACTTTTAAATATTCATCCTTTCCAGTACCATAAATTGCGCCCAAAATACCAGCAATAGTAGAAGGTGGCGGAAAGGAAAAAGTGAGCGGTGACGAAGTTGTATAGAATTTACGAAAATGTCCGTAGTCTCCCCAAACATCAAAGACAAGCACTTTCATAACTTAACCTCAAAAGTTAAGGGACTCGACTTTAAAACCGCTCAGGGCATTCTCTATATTTATATCCTTTCCATCCTCCATAAAAGTAACCCTTTCATCAGCCTTTAAGCGTATCTTTTCAATCTTGTCTTTTTGGTTAGACAAAGCCTTAATAAGATTTGTAATGTCAACCTTTACATCAGTAATAGTTCTGATCTCTTCGTCAGTATTCTTTGTTGAATAAAGAGAGATTCTTCTGTCAAGCTCTCCTATATAGAAGCCGGCTCCTTCCTTATAAACCACTTGCATTAAAAACCTTGGCATCTGCCCGAATTTTGAACCTGATATCAAGTTTTTTGTTCCGTTCCAAATACCCTCAAGCATCAGAAAAATATCTTCTTCTTTTAATCTTAATCTTTGATTCGCTGCAGCATTTTCATTAACAATTCCATAAAAAGCTATTAGAGAGTATGGAAGGATATATCGTTCCGTAAAAGTGCCCTGCCTTTTTTCCGCAGCTGAAGGCATAACAGTTGTTCCCTTAATGTAAGTGAGATCTACCTTGTGTAACGACCTGCCATATTTAAATTGAACAGGCCCTGTTAAAGCCATTGTTTGATTTTCTACTGCGGTAGTTGCACCAAATAACCTTATATCAATACAATTCTCAATAATTTCTGAAGGGTTGTTTTTAAAATCATTTAGCCTATCCTCTTTTGTTTTAAGGTTACCTTTTTCATCCCGTATCTCCCGAATAAACACATCTAGGCCCTTATATTCGTGGAGATAATCTCTGATAGTTCTCTTAAGTCTTACATCTGTAACAATATTCACTCCTGTCTCCTCATCAATCCTTGGTTTATTCTCATCTAAAGGGTCTCCATTAGGATTAGCATCTGTTACATCATAAAGAAATAATATCTCTGAACGGTTTTTCACTAATTCTGACATGGCTATTCCTCCTTTTCGTTAGTTTTTGGGTAAACAACGCCTGCGATGTCATCCACTAAATTCATTCCACAGGCAAAATAAAAGTTTATTTCATCCGTTGACATTTTCCAGCCTTCCCCTGCATCAAGGAGATACTTTGAAGCCTCAGAGGCTATTAATCTTTTGCCTTTATCAAAAGAGTCGTATTCCTCAAGTTTATTTTGCACCTTCGGTAAAAGAGCCTTAATATCTTTTTCATCCAATTTCAACCCTTTTAAATATTTCATAAATGGTTTTGCATTTCGATCTGCCCACTGCTTGTTCAAAAGTAATTGAGTAAGTGTTCCCAATAAGAACACTCCTCTTTTAATAGGACTTCCAAATGATTTTCCAAACTTTTCAAATACAGTGTCAAATATATTTTCTTGCATATCTTCCTCCTCAAATGATATTAAGCCGAGATTTTCAAGAAACATTGTATCCATCAAAGCATCTTTTACCCTTGGCATGAAATAACCATCGTTAATAAATTCCTTGCGTATAGTTGCCATAAAAAATTTTAGAAGGAAGCCGAAATCAAGGCTTCGCCCTTTAAAGACATGGTCAATTATCTCAAGGAAATATTTATTAAGATCGCTTTCTCTCTTGCCTTCACTTGATTTATAGAAAAAATTACGTATTGCTCCAAAAGTAAAACCCCTACCAGAATCATTAATAAAGACTTTATCCACATAATCTTTAGCGTCAAATATTTTTTTAATCCTCGATGGGAAGACATCTTCAATAAGTAATAGTATTCTTTCGGCACTTTGTTCCTTTCTAAGAAATAAGAAATTAATTGTCAGCACATCTTTTTCATCCGCAAGTATCTCAAGAATCTCATTGTTATCACTTGTTATCCTCTTTTTTACCTTTTCTTTTAAAGAAATTATTCTGTTTGAATCTAATAAAATGTCAATTATCTCAGTTTTAACATCCATACTGCTTAAAAGCAGTTTTGGTATAAGGAAATATCTAAGTCCATAGAATTCAAAAACAAGGTTATTTTCGATGAACTTCCGCCCCTCTTCTAATTCAAGCTTGCAGTCGGGACAAACGGGGAAATTTTTCCATGCAATATTTTCATCAAATCCTCCCGTTATAAATCCTGGCTTATCTATAGTATAGAATTTAAAAACACTGGAGTCTCCTGATACCAGAGATTTTTGCATTCCGCAGATAGAGCAATTTTTATCACTTGCAGAAATACTAATAGTTTTTTTATTTTCAATCTCTTTAAGTGATTTTTTAAATTCTTCAAAGTCTCCTATATATTTCCATTCGTTATTTTGCTTGATTTTTACAGTTAAAAGTTTGCCTTCTTTTTTTTCAATATTTTTAAGGCAATTCTGTATTGCTTCAATGATTTTATCTTCATTTTCAGAAAGGATTTGCTTAATCTTCTCGAAAAAGTCCTCTTTTTCTTCTGAACTATATTTTTCGAACCATTTTTGTATTTTGCCTTCATATGTTTTTCTTATTTGAGATTCGAGATTTTTGCGAGATACTTCTTCACTCTTTCCTTTTTTTACATTAGGAATATTTGCAACAGGTGTTGGATTTGGTCCTTGAGATACACCTCCTCTAAAAAGGTATCTCTGTACTTTGGCAGAGTCATAATCTTCCTTTTCGACGCCATCAAAGGCATTCTTATCAATATCAACTTTTATAAAAACTACATAACCACCCCCTTTGAATTTTGGTTCCCTGATAAGTGTATTTAAATCATCTTTCCCGTATTTATTTCTCTGCCATTTTCCTATTTCTTTTATAGCAGAAAGCATAAAAATTTCCTCTTGTTATATTTTTTTCATTCGGATATATTCTTAAATTATTGCTACCTAAATTGAGCGATTTTTATTAAATCAATAAATAGTTAAGCTGATTGCACATCAAAATAAGTCATTTTCAGCGAACGTTGACAATTATTCTATAAGGTAAAGCAAAAAATGAGGGTCTGTTCGAGCAATTAAGAAACCCATAAATTCGTCCGAATAACCAAAATACGAAATGAAGGCGTACGTCTCCTCTCGCTCATAATTTTTAACCTTTAATCCCGCCCTACTATAAATGCCCAGGAATAGGAATGGGATTTTGACATCTCTACCATAGCTTTTCAAAACGCAAATGTTGCCAAACTGGCCTGCGTTACCTTCTTTCGACATAGGATGAAAACTCTAAAAATTGCAAGTCTTCAGGGGTAATATCTTTAACACCAAGTAATAAAATATACTTTTTCTTAATTGCACTATCAAACGCGAAAATTGAGTCAATTTTTAAATGGTACATTAGTCCAGCATATCCTAATAAAATTCCAAAGACTGAAATAAAAATAATCATCCGTTTTATAAGCTAACCTCTACCTCCATCCCTTGTCCCATAATAGGGTAAAGGAATAAAAAAGGTCAACCCCTTAAAATTCTTTCCGATGCAGTAAGACGGTTTTTAGCCTCGTTAAGTTCTTCTTGTGAAAAGAGACTACACCACGGTTCTTTAAGGACAAGAACTTCCATTGATAAATCAATTCGTCCTTTTCTTGCCAGTTTCTAGAGTCCAGGAGATAATCCTTTTTTGGTTTTAGCAATTGTTTAGCAACTACAAGACCGCCGTCTTTCTTGACTTTTTGAAGAAACCTGTTTGGCCAATACCCAGTAGCTCTTCCTGTTTTAGTATATAGAGAGCATCTCTTGGTGAAACTGTTCTTCCAGACAATGCGTCATAATTCTTTCTGCCATTATTTTTCAAAAAAATTTCTTTCTACAAATCTTCAGAAGGATAAATAATGGACATCCCAGATTTAAATTCCCTTCGCTTCCCTTTTCTAAAGGTGGAAGGAAAGATTATCTCCCCGTAAATCCAGGGCCATTTCAAGAATGGGAGATTACTTTGAAGAACATGGTCTATCCGGACTTCCTTATTTTCCCCCAAAAGTTTCTTGGAAACTTATTTTATTAATTTTAAATCTTTTTGCAAGTGCCTTAAAAAGATATTTTTATAACCTGCCCAGATAATCCTCCAAAGCTATATATATTTCCAACCAATAAGTAAA
>Ga0129301_1001744_pt1 | contig 10134 bp, 10 predicted proteins | sample ConPoolayeHmetaG_FD_94489 | JGI IMG/M metagenome (GOLD analysis project Ga0129301, IMG submission 94489) | Hot spring microbial mat communities from California, USA to study Microbial Dark Matter (Phase II) - Cone Pool mat layer H metaG ...
CCCATGAACCCCGCTTGCTCCTTCTTTACGGCAAGAAATATGGCGGGCTCACCGTCCTTTGGGTCGCGAAGATCGCGCAGGGCCCTGATGATTTCGTCGCGCAGCGGTTCATACTGATCCGGAGGCACGACTCCCTCGGGCTCCCGACCCTTGAGGTTGATGTATATGTGCAGCGAGTTGATGAACGCCTTGCACTTCGCGCGATCCAGCCGCGGTCTGCCGTCCGGCCCTGGCGAGGCGTGCATCCATCCCTTCTCCAGAAAGTAGTTGACGAGGCTAACACGTTTCCTGTTGGGCGAATTCCCATGGTCGGAAACTACGACCACAAGGGTGTCCTCGTCGGCCATGCTGGCAAGTTCGCCGACAAGCTCGTCAGCGAGGGCATACCCCCTTCTTAGCATGTCCCACGCTTCCGCCGCCCTGGAGGGGTCGAACTCTCCCCCCACCGGGTCGACCTTTCCGAGGCAGTGGTGCTGGAGAAGGTCGAGGAAGTGCCAGTGGTTGAAGTACAGAGCGGCGTCAGTGGATTCAATGAGATATCTTGATGCGGCGCCGATCCACCTTATCTGGTATCTATACTCCTCTTCCAATGTTTCCCAGTCGACCCAGCCCCGGTAGAAGGCGTCCCCAACCGCCTCGTTCAGGTAAGGGCCAAACCTCCTCGTGAGCTTCGCCGCAAGACCGGGCGGGATAGTGAATCCCCCGAGGGGATAGACCTGCGACCGGTAGAGCCTCAGTCTGCTTGCGTCCGGCGAGAGTTCGACGAGCTTGAACCTCACGGGCGCCCTGACCGCGCCCTCTCCGAGACGGAATTCCTCATACAGCCAACCGCTCCACTGTCCGACCCTGAGCACAACCGCCTTATCGAAATCCTTTTCCTTCGAGATCAGTACTCGGTCATACCCTCCCTTCGCTCCAGTGAGGAGGACGTCGTACTCCGGTCCCGCACCGCGGGACTTCGGCATGACGTGGATGCGGGAACCGAGGGGCTTCGTCATGCCCTTGGGCATGTTCCGCCATCCTTTGCAGGGCTTGAAGCCGAGCTTCTCGCCGACTGGGCCTTGGTTCGTGTAGCACGCGGCGGGGCACAGCTCGAAGTAATAGCTCCCCGGGTTCATGAACCAGTCCACGTGGACGGCCATCCTGGTGGTCTGGGGATAGCCGATGAAGTAGAACAAGACGGACCTCCTGTTAGCCCGGGCCGCGGCCTCCCATAGGTACTCGGCCTCGCATATGTCTGAAGACATCGTCTGTCTGCCGGCACGGTCATCTTGTGCGGTGCCCGGTTTGTGCGTGCCCCAGGTGAAAACGCCGTGGGTGCCCGGGTAGGCGCCGGTGGCTATGGTTGTCCAATTGGTGGGCGTCCAAGCAGGGAAACAGGGTAGGGCCTTCGCGAATACGCCCCTGTCCATGAGCTTAGCGATGTTCGGCAGTATGCCCTCCTTGGCGAACCTGAGGGCCAGCTTGGGGGACATGGCGTCCAAACCGATTATGATGGCCCTCCTGGGCCTTCTCGGCACTTTGGGTGGCATGGCGCCGCATTCTTTGCAGGAATAATAATCTAAGCTAGTCGCGACGGAGAGAGCTCAGAGTGGGGATCAGCTCGTCGAAGGATCGAATCACGGGGAAGAAACGGCCTCGATAGGACCCCTCCCTGTCGATGACGATCGGCTGCATGCCAACGCTCATGGCCCCGACTGCGTCCGAGCCGACGCTGTCGCCAACGTGAACGGATTCCTCGGCCTCCCCGCCTATGGCTGCAAGCGCACACACGAAGATCTCTGGCTCCGGCTTCCTGTGGCCCAGCGCCCTGGAGGCAATGATGGCATCGAAGTACTTCCGGATGCCGAGCTTCTTGCAGAATGTGGCGAGGGCGGGATCCCAGTTCGATATGATGCCCAGGCGAAATCCGAGGGACCTGAGTTGGCGTAGCATCGGCAGGACATCGGGGAAAAGCTGTATCGGGTTGAAGTCGCTCGTGACTAGCCTCTCCGCGATCCCGTCCACCGGCGAGAGCCCGAGGTTCACTATGGTCGCTCTGATCTTCATCATGAAGCGAGTTTCCACCTCGTCCATGCTCTGTTTGTACCGAGTTTCTGGCGGCACCATCGTGCGCGCCTTGTCGTATGCCTGCAAGAACGCATCGTTGGAGACGTCGTACCCGAACTTTCTCAGAAGCATCGCGTAACCTATCTGCCTGTCGATGGGCCTGTGGACGAGCGTGTCGCCCATGTCGAAGAAGACGTTCTCAATCTCGGCCATGCGAGTGCTGGCCGCTTGCGGAAAGCAGAAAAATATTCCCGGCTGCACGGGCGCTGGGGGCGTTCGCTTCGCAGACATATAAGAATCCCATCCAGTGATTCCCTCCATGATCAACGCCGTTTTCTTCGACTTCGGCGGAACCCTGTTCTACGAGAAGAGGAAGGTGCCAGAAGACGAAACTCTCATGTCGGGTTACACGGCCCTTCGGGACAAAGGGCTTAAGCTATCATTTGAGGAGTTCAAGCAGATATTCCAGCCGGCGTTCAGGGCGGAGGATGCCGAGCTTGCAAGCAGGGGCCTGGAGATCAACCTTCATGAGTTCAGCAGGCGAATCATGCCCAAGCTTGGACTTGAGCCGACGGACGAAGTAGTGGACGCCTACGTCTGGGGACGCTTTCGTCCGCACAGCGTGAACAACGAGATGTTTGAGGACGTGTTGCCGACCCTCAAAGAGCTGAGGCCGAAGTGCAAGATCGGCCTCATATCGAATGCGCAGCCGCACGGGATCAGGTGGTTGCTCGACAAGAGCGGCATCGTGAGCTACTTTGACGAGATAATCATTTCAGGCGCGGTGGGCCTCTCGAAGCCCAATCCGCGGATATTCGAGGTGGCGGCTGAGTCGATATGCTCAAGAATCGAGGAGTGCATGATGGTCGGGGATGACCCCTGGGCGGACGCCAAGGCGTCGCACGCGGCTGGGATGATAGGGGTCCTGATCGACCGGGCAGGGAGGCTGAGACAAGCTATGCCCGACATCAAGGTTGTCCGGGACCTTCGTGAGATCCTCGAGTGGGTCGGTTAGATCGGGCCAAACTGCTGTGGGCGACAAGGTCACGGGCGGCAGCTTCGCCCCTTCGTTCTCGAGCCTTCGTGACGCATCTTGACGGACTTGGGGTCCAGAAGTACCGGACAGTTGTACGAGTTGCTGTAGAGCCAATTGGCGCCGCAGTGACCACAGCTAAAGTACCTTTTCTCAAAGTGTCCTGTCCAGTTCTGGGTCTCCAAGTCCGCTTCGGCAAGCGTCTTTCCGCACCTGAGACACGATGGCATGACTGGTTCCCGGTCAACCCGGCGCAGACGTCGCCTTAAAACGCTCATTTGGACCCCCTCATGCTGTTAGTTGAAACACTAAAGAAGCGGACGCGCCGGGCGGAGAGCATGAAGCTAAACTACCGGATAAGCCTTTGGAACTACTTCCACTACCATGGCGTGGGATCTCTGGAAAGGGTGATCGCTGGGATTCGGGACGCAGGGTACGGTGTGGAGATATGGCCGACCTGGTTCGACGAGCCCAACCTTTTCGATCCCCTGTATCGCAGGCGGCTCAAGATGCTCATCGAGGACATGCCCTCAAGCATCCATGGTTGCGGCCCGGCTACCGTCGAGCATCACCAGCAACAGATCGATACAGCCGCGGACACCGAGAGCGATGTGATCGTGGTCCACGCCGACCACATGAAGCTGAACGCCACAAGCTCCGACTTTGAGTTTGCCCAGTCCATATTGGACATGGCGGATGAGCGCGGCATCGTCCTGGCGCTCGAGAACGGACCTCTGCATATTCTTGCGAGCGCGGTTGACAATCTGGAAGGGCTTGGCATCTGCCTCGATACCGGCCACGTCTACTTCACCCCCGATCCGCTGAAGGCGTTCTTGGACCGCCTGAAGAGGGACATATGTCATCTGCACATTCAGGAGAAACTCGGCGACGCCGATCACTACGTCCCGGGCACGGGCGACATCCCTTTGCATGACTGGAGCTACCTTCTTGACAGCTTGGAGGCGGTCAACTTCTCTGGGGCCGCGGTCCTTGAGATCCGACCGAGGGATCCCCTCCTGATTGCGCGAGACACGAAGGCCTTCTTCGATCGACTTCTTTCTGGGAGGGACAAGGGCCCTGGGACGCGCAAGGCCGCAGATCCGTAACGGTGCTTATTCTCGTCGCAGGGCTGGCCCGAGTGGTTCTGGCCCCCGCAGGGCCTGAAGCTCGCCGCCGGTTTGCCCGGCCTCTACTTGAAGTAAGGGCAGGTCCTGCACATCTTGGGCGGCGCCTTCCTGTCTATCTCCTGCGGACAGTCCGGGAAAGTCCCCTGGCAGTTGGGAAATCCGCGTCGCTTTATCGACTGGAACTTCCGTTCCGTGGGGCTGATCGTTCTGGGACGCGTTTTCCTCTTGACGGTCATCCACGACGGGCTAGTTCCTTGGCTCTTAAAAATCTCCCGAATGCACGGCATTCTCGGCTTGTCCGCTGCGGCGGGACGAAGCGTGTGGCAGACCGGAACGATGCTCACCCGAGCGCACGAGCCATTAATAACCCCGGCAGAGCCCCCCACGCTTGCCTGTGCGCGCCTGGACCCTGCCGTTGGCAAGGGAGGGGGATCCCTGTTGGCGGAGACCCACTGCCCGATAGAGCTCAGCCGTTTGACCAAGACGTTCACTGTGAAGAAACAGCTTCAGGAGAAGGAACTTGGGCTGGTCAACCTTGTCAAACGTACCGTCCTAAGGAAGAGAACCAAGGAGAAGCTCACCGCGCTAAACGAAGTCAGCTTCAAGGTTGAGAAGGGCGAGATCTTCGGCCTGCTTGGCCCAAACGGCGCGGGGAAGACCACCCTGGTCAAGACGCTGTGCACGCTCCTGTGGCCCAACTCTGGAACCGCCCTGATCAACGGGTACGACATCCGCAAATACCCGAAGGAGACCCGAAGATCCCTGGGCACGGTCCTGGACATCCACATGGGGTGGTACGGGCGTTTGTCCTGCCGACAGAACCTCCTCTTCTACGGACAGCTCTTCGGACTGAGGGCAGGCGATCTGAACTCGAAGGCCAAGGAGGTAATGGAGCTGGTCGGGCTCTCCGAAAAGGCGGACGAGTGGCAACAGAAGCTGTCGACCGGGATGAAAAGGAAGCTGGACCTAGCCAGGGCGCTTCTCCCAGACCCCCCGATTCTGCTCTTGGATGAGCCGACCCTGGGACTGGACGTCAAGTCAGCGCGGGATTTCAGGGGCATGGTGAGGGACCGTCTCTGCGGCGAAATGGGGAAGACCGTGCTCTGGACCACGCACAATATGGAGGAGGCCAACAAGATCTGCGACCGGGTGGCCATCCTGCACAAGGGGAGGCTCCTCGCGCTTGGGAAGCCGGACGGCATAAAGCAGATGGCCAAGACGGCAAACGTGGTGGTTGCCGAGGTTGACCGGGCGGACAAATCCATGGTGCAGGCGATGGAGGACACGCCCGGGGTCAGAGCGGTAAGCTCAACTGAGTCCAAGGTGTGGCCGGGCCTCTACACGCTGAGGATCGAAATCGAGGACAGGAACGCGGTGTCAGCCATCTCCGCGGCAATCGTCTCCAGCGGCGCGAGCCTCTATTCTCTAACCATGGAGGAGGTCTCCCTGGAGGATGCGCTGATCTGGATGACGGAGGGAAATCAGGGTATGAAGGAGGATAGGAAGTGAGGTCGGTCGTTCTCCCGTTCTACCAGATGTACGCTTTCTTCAGGCGCGACGCAGTGAACACCTCAAGCTACAAGCTCAACTTCGTCTTCTCGCTTGCGGGCATGTTCACATGGGCGATCACAACAGGCATTCTGGGCAAGCTTACGGGTCCTGCCCTACAGCCCTACATCATCCAGTACGGTGCCCAGAACGCTGCGACATTCATGTTGCTCGGGATGATGATCAACCAGTTCCTGCAGGTCAGCCAACAGGCCCCGCTGTGGATAGCCAACCCCGGTCAACTGGAGAGGATAATCCTCACGCCTTGCCCAATACCCGTCTTCGTTCTGGGTACGATGGCATGGGAGTACTTCTGGCACCTGCTCTCCTTAGTCATCTTCATCGGCACCGGGGTCTTCCTGTTCGGGATGCGTCTGGTCACCGTGAATTGGGGCACCTTTGCGGTGGTCCTGATCATGGGCATTCTGGCGATGTGGGGCCTAGGGATCATCAGTGCTGCCATCCAGCTGGTAACGAAGCGCTGGGATCCACTCACCTGGATCCTCACGTCTTTCTCCTTCATGATCTCGGGCGTTTTCTATCCTCCGAGTGCCTTGAACCAGGTTGACGGCTCGGGAGCCCTGTACAGCTTCGCATGGTTCCTGCCTCACACCTACGTGTACCACATGGTCAGGCTTGCCTTCGGCGGATACCATCTAACCGATCCGGAGATCCTGACGCCGCTTCTGAAGCTGTCCTGCCTGTCGGTGGGCCTTTTCGCCGCGGGATGGTTCGTCTTCAGGCTCTGCCTGAAGAGATGCCAGCTTGAGGGAAGCCTCGGGTGGGTGTGAGGACCTTCTAACCTAGCCACCCGGAACCCGGATCCTGTCCTGAGCTGGCATCCTGACATGCCTCCTTGAGCAGTTTCAGATCGGCGGCGGTGTGCGCGGTCGAGGTCCTTCCCTCTCCCGCGACAAAGAAGATGCCCCGGTTCGCCATGGCGATCTTGAACCAGTTGTGCAGATCCTTGTCGGTCTTCTCGAATACGTCCCTGGCGGATCTGAGGCTTACATCCTCCTCGAATGTGAAGTGCGTTCTGAAGAGGGACTCGATGCCCGTGCAGCTCACATATCTTTTGTCGACGGACAGGTTGGCTTCGATGTATCGCCTCGCCCTCTTGCCCAGGTCCCCAACGCGGCGATACAGACCCGTATGGGATGAGAGGTAGCGGAGCGTCTCGAGCCCGGCCCTCATGCTGATCGGGTTACACGAGAAGGTTCCGCCGCCGATGCTCACTGCCTTGCCCTTCGGAAGCTTGGTGGAGTCTGAGATCCGCATCACCTCCTCTCGTCCGACGACCGCCCCGATGGGCATCCCGCCTCCCAGGATCTTGCCGAGAGTCGCCAGATCTGGGGCCACCCCGAAGTATTCCTGCCCGCCGCCAGGCGAGAGCCTGAAGCCTGTGATCACCTCGTCGAAGATCAGAAGACACCCGGCTTCATCGGCCGCCTCCCTGAGGGCTCGCAGGTAATCGACATCGGCGGGGATGAAGCCGCCCGAGCCTAGGACCGGCTCGACGATGATTGCTGCGAGGTCCCCCGCATTCTCCCGCACCCTTGTGAGGCTCCCCTCCACGTCGTTGAACGGAAGTGAAACGATGGCCGAGCGCGCCTCGTCTTGAAGGCCAAGGGACTCGCTTACTTCCAGAGGGTCGTGGACGAAGGCCAGAAGATCGCTGTTGTAGCCGTGCCACCCGCCCTCGATCTTTGCCACCTTTGTCCTGCCCGTGAAGCCGCGTGCGAGGCGGCAGGCGTACATGGTCGCCTCTGCGCCGGTGTTGCAGAATCTGACCATCTCCGCGCAGGGGACGAGCTTGGTGACGAGCTCCGCAAGTTCGACCTCTAGCTCGTTGACGATTCCCCATTGGCATCCCAGCATGACTTGATCCCGGATGGCCTCAAGGACGCGTTGCGGCGTGTGGCCCAGGATCAGGGCGCCGTGCCCCATCCAGAAATCGACGTACTCGTTGCCGTCCACATCCCAGATCCTGGAGCCCTTCGCTCTCTTGGCGTAGAAGGGATACGGTGGAAAGTACCTGATCGAGTGGCAGACGCCTCCCGGGATGAGTTCCCTTGCCCGAGCGAAAAGCCGCGCCGACCGTCGGGTTCGGCGGGTGTATTCATCGACCTCCGCGAGACCATTCTCTCTTCTCAAGTTACCATTCACCTCTCTAAAGCAGTCTTGCGCTGCCGATCAGCCTTGGAGACCTTTGCCGGGTGAGGCCCGGTTTGCGTGAATGGAGCGGCAGCGAAAGGACGGTGGCTAGGCCGCTCGGCGCAGCGGCCACCTCTTCGATGTTGTTGATGACGCGGGCCACCGTTGCCCGATCCCCGTTTACGCCTCCGGGTATGGTCAGGCTGATCGGCGGGTCGCCCCGAATGAGTAAAGAGTCGGCGGGATTTCCAGCTTGGACGGCCATCTCAAGGAAGAGCTTGATCCTTCCGCCGTCCGCGATTCCCACGGCTTCCTGCCTTATGCCTCTGACCTGGCCCGCCCCAATTCTGAAGTGGGACGTCTCCATCTCCCCATCCGCAAGAACCGGGCTGATCTCCTGTCGAAGCTCGGACAGTTCCCAGCCCACCGCCTCAGCGACGAGCCCGCAGGACTCGAACAAACCGATGTGGCCGATAAGCCCCTGTCTTGCCTTCTCCTCGAACGTGCGCGGGTCCATTCCGAGTCCGATCTTTCTCTGGAGGGGCTCCCTGCGCGAGGACGCTTCCACGATCCTAGATACCTCGATTGACTCCACCGATGCGCAGGCCTTGCAGATGAAAGCAGGCAGGGCATCCAGCAGGAACCCGGGGTTCACCCCCGTTCCGAGGACGGTTGCGCGGCGGTCGCGGGCCATCGAGTCGATCTTGCGGGCCAGGTCAGGATGTTTCAGATAGGGGTAGGACAGCTCCTCGCAGGTCGAGATTATGTTGCATCCGCATTCGAGCAGTTCGGCGATCTGGGGGAAGACCTGGGCAAGTCTTGAGCCAGTGGAGTGGAGGACCACGTCGCAAGACCTCGCGGCATCGGGGTCGAGCGTCTCTGAGACAACCAGGCCCGTCCCTTTGGGGCCGCCCACGCTCCCAAGTTCCTTGCCAACCTTATTTGGGTCATTGTCAACGGCAAAGGCCATCTCAATTCCGCGGGTTCCCAATGAGTTGGCAATCGCCGAGCCGATGGAACCCAGCCCGTAAATGCCAACGATCCTTGACACGGCAGTTCGCGGCTCCATGGCCGCAGGTAGCATAAGAATCTTGCGAGCCATCGCGACCCGTGATCGCCGCGCGGACCCCGAGCGCAAACTCAACCGAAGAAATGTTGCCAAACGCCCCTTGCGACGAATACGATCGTGATCGCCCAGAGGAGGATGATGAGGAAAGCTACCGGCCAGTTCTTGCGCTTGATTTCCGTGCCTTGTGTGCGCGCCCGGTCCATATACTCGGACAGGACATCCTTAGGGATCATCTTGATCGCTAGCGAGACTCCGATGGGCAGAAGTATCAGATCGTCGAGGTACCCTAAGACGGGGATGAAATCCGGGATGAGGTCTACTGGGCTTGCTGCATACGCCATCAGCGCAGCGATCAGCACCTTGGCGCGCACAGGAACCCTGGGGTCCCTGTACGCCAGGTACAGTGCCTGGAGGTTGCGCTTGAGGCTCCCGGACATTTTCAGCAGGGATGATGCAAGGCTCATGCGGTGCACCCCGGCGATCGGCTGGTCATTCCATTGCTGGCTTCTTTCGCTGGTTTGCCCCATGGTCGAATGAAGGCTCGACGCGCAGGGAAGGCTTGGGAGTTGGGCGTTCACCGCACCTCTTTCTTGGTGGTGTCGCCTTTCTCGCCTCGGGGATGCCAACGCACGCCCAGCTTCTCGAGCAGCTCAGCGTACTCATCCTCTCCTATCCACGGCACGCCCAGGTACCTTCCAAGTTCCTCCTCGCTGAGCCCGAGGCGTCTTGCCTCTGCCACGGTCATGTTCATCGCTTCGATCTCGGTCGGCCGGTCGATGTAACGGTGCCGCTCGTCATAGAGGGGCAGGCCTTCCCTGTGCTGTCTCACGTGCGTGAGTTCGTGGATGAGGTCCAGATAGATGTGAACCGGGTCGCCGTGTCTGAGGTAGTCCCGCCCAATGCTGATGCAGCCATCCTCCTCCAGTACCCTCATGTACTGGGGCGAGGGCCCGATTCTCACCCGAGCATCCCTGAGGATCTCCCTCTTTCCTTTCAAGACCATGTCTATGGCTGGGCAATCCTCGAACCCTTCGAATACATCCAGCAGCCTGTGGTATCCGTCCTTCGTATCCCGTCTTATTCTGAGCGGTACCAATCTCCGATCCGCCATGTTTGGTCGAAGATATCTCTTTCCGGTTGGCTTGGAACCCTGA
>Ga0129301_1001745_pt1 | contig 10126 bp, 11 predicted proteins | sample ConPoolayeHmetaG_FD_94489 | JGI IMG/M metagenome (GOLD analysis project Ga0129301, IMG submission 94489) | Hot spring microbial mat communities from California, USA to study Microbial Dark Matter (Phase II) - Cone Pool mat layer H metaG ...
GCCTTAAATATGAGGCCTACCGGCCCACTACGCGTAGCATCCGGGATGATTGCCAGAACGCTTTTCCCAGCAAAATCCTCTTTTTCCAGTAGAGCCTTCCGGCAGAGGGAAAAGAGTTCTTCTTCCGTAAAATATCTTTCTCTGTCTTCCTTACTCAATATCATATTGTTTTCATCTCATTATCCCAGAACGGAGGAAGAGCAGCGGAATACCACATTACAGAATAAGGAGACGGCCACCGGGATTGAGCTTAGCATAAAGCATCTTCCTTATCTCTTGCTTCTCCCGGTAAGCCTTTACGTGGTCGTAATCGGGAGAGTCCCAGGGGGGTATGGTGAGTAAAACTCTGGAGAATTCAGCAACGAGCCTCTCTTCCACTTCTCCAGCATACCTGCCTTTTAGAAATAATTGAAAAACCTCTGGAAAACGGTTCCATGCCTCCTGTTCCCTACCCGGCGGAATGGGATAAAAAAGGCCGTTATTCTTCTTAACTGCCTGGTAATCACCGTCTCCATCTCCAATCATTAAAACCTGGTCATCCCGGTAACCACCAACTTTTTTGGCTATTTCAATGTGGTGCTTTTTGGTGCCCATCTCCTGCCCGGCAACAGTCTGGATGTAACTATCCAGGCCCTGTGCTTCCCAGTAGTTGGTAAGGTCTTCGTAAGGTGTTTGGGAGACCACCAAGAGATCGGCGTGCTGAACCATCAATTCCAGAGATGCTTTTACATTATCAAAAGGAGGAATCTTCAAATTGATGAAGGGAAAGGTTCTGTTGACCGCTTCGCTCCAGCCTAAAAGTTTATAAAGATAAAGGTTCATAGGTTGGGTAGAAAGATACCTTTCCAGGCTGGGGTTTCCCAGACCCAGGTTGTTCCGGGTACAATAGTCAATGTAATTTTTCAACGGCTCAATCTCTGGCAGTCGGATCCCATCTTTCTTTACTACTTGCTGGACGTCTTTCCGGGAAGACAGTGCCTGTAAGGTGTATTGTACGGCCAAAAAACGGTTGCAACCCCGATGGACCGAAAAGAGGTTATAGTACTCCGCCACTTCCCGGAAGTAGGATTCTATCTCCCACAGTTGATAAAACTCCAGGTATTGGGGGTGAAAGACAAGCATCTGCTTGCCGTTCATATTGTCCGTCACACAACCATCAGTATCAATTGCCACCAGAAACTCTTTGGTGCGCTTGAAATTTTTTAACTGTTTCTCCGGATCCTCCTTCAATTCTTGAGGAGTAAGTTTTATCAAAGCCATAGCCTCTCCTATTGTCAAGACCGAAAACCGTAAGGAAGGTACTCTCCGCAAACCTTAGGCACGGAAATATCCTGGAAATTGGCAAAGAGTGGTAAATCGCCCCCAAGTAAGGGTGTTGCCCATTTAATAAAATCATCAGTTACATCTACCTTATCACTGGAAATCCATTGGCTGGGAAATCTTCTTTCGGCATTGGCCACCACTTTTAGCGGAACGCAACCATAAGTAACCTTATATTTCGATCCAGGCTCCCTGATAATGGTAGACATAAATCCCGTCTCTCCTGTTAAGGCAATTCGGGCGGCATTGACACCCACCTGGTATGCCTCCTCCAAGTCAACCTCTGAAACGGTTGCTATCTCGCGCCTCTGCTTTGTGCCTGGCCTTTCCGAACGGGCGATGCCAGGAACAACCAAGCGGCTCTGGGCCCTTCCTTTGCTGTCTTTGCGGTCAAGGCCGTTGAGGTAGTTGGTCAAAACCTGCTCAACTGTCTTGCCAGAAGCACTGAACTGTTCGTGGCCAAAACTGTCACGCAAAATATCCAGATCGCCAAAATTAACCCCTTCGCTGACCACCACAATGCAACGCCGGAACTCCTCCAGTCTTTCGTTCACTTTCCGGGTTATGTAGGTGAGGTTCTCCTCCGGACCGCTGGTAAAGGCTTCGGGAAGAGTGAGTAGTAATGGCATCTTCCTCTCTGGGTCAGCCAACCGGGCAGAAGCAGCAATGAAACCAATCTTGCGGCCCATAACGCCAATCACTAATACTGGATCGCTGGTATAACTGGCTTTATTCTCCTGGTTGGCTTCCAGGATATTGATAGCCGTGCTCCTGGCAGTACTTCCGTAACCAGGGTTGTGGTCGCAGATGGCAAAGGTTCCATCCGGCTGAAGACCACCCCCTACATCGTTGTCTATCGTTTTGACAATCCCGGCGCAGATAAGGTCAACTCTTTTCTCTTTTGCCAGGGTATTGATCTTATCTGCCGTATCCATTGAGTCATTGCCACCACAGTAAAAGAAATATCCCACCTGGTGCTTCGTAAACACTTCAATTATCCTTTCTAAATCTTCCTGACTCTTTATCTTGTACCGGCAACTCCCGAATATCCCGGCAGAAGGCGTCCTCTCCAGCAAAGCAATCTCTTTCGGATTCTGGCTGCTGATATCCAAAAATTCTTCGGTCAGCACACCGATTATTCCCATCCTGGCGCCGTAAATTCTGTCTACCTTGCCAGAACTTTTTAAGGTATCAATAACCCCACGGATACTGTTGTTAATAACCGCGGTAGGCCCACCAGATTGAGCAATCACAGCATTCTTCATTTGGTAACCTCCCTTTCTGGCCGGCCGTTAACCAGCCATTCGGTATGAAATTCTCTCCACCTTCCGTCGGCACTTTTCAGCAAATTAGGGTCACCGGAACCCACCACTTTAAAGTAACCATGCGCACCAAAATAGTCGCGCTGAAGAGCGGCAACCTGCGCGGAAAACATCAGGGGAGTAGCCAACTGAGCGATATAGTCGTAGGCGCTGGTCAAAGCCAGGGCCGGAACTCCGGCCTGGTGAGCGGCAGCAATCAGTTGAGCCAGACTCTCCAGATTCTCAGAGACAAACTTAGAAAACTTGGGAGCAGCAAGAAGACTGGGTAACTGCGGGTTTTCCTGGTATGCCTGGGCGATCTCATCTAAAAACTGGGCTCTGATTATGCAGCCGGCACGCCAGATTCTAGTGATGTTGCCAAGGTTGAGGTTAAACCCATATTCCCTGGAAGCCGCTTGGAGAAGCGCCATGCCTTGAGCATAAGAAGAGATCTTGGCAATGTAAAGGGCGTCATGAGCAAGCTCAAGCAGTCTCTTCTTCATTGGACCTTTGGTCTTCCGGTGAGGCAGATCCAATATCTTTGACATCTTCAGCCGCAAGTCCTTATCCTGGGACATCTCTCGGGAAAAGACTGCCGCCGCAATCGTCGGCACCGGAACCAGCAGTTCCAGAGCGCTCTGAACTGTCCAGGTACCGGTTCCCTTCATCCGGGTGATATCCGCTACCCGGTCCACCAGGAATTCTCCGGTCTCTTTCTCTCTCTCCTTCATGCTGTCGGCAGTAATCTCTATCAAGTAAGAGCGCAGGATGTCATCTTTACCGTTCCACTCCAGCATAATGTCTGCTATCTCACCGGAGTCCATATGTAAGGCATTTTTGAAGACCCAGGCACACTCCCCAATCAATTCCATGTCGCCGTATTCTATGCCGTTGTGCACCATCTTAACGTAATGACCGGCGCCGCTGGGTCCGATGTAGGTTACACAAGGGAGACCATCGTATGCCCGGGCAGCGATATCGGAAAATAGTTTCTCCACCAGTTGATATGCCTCTGGTTTACCACCAGGCATTATCGCCGGGCCTTTCAGGGCTCCTTCCTCACCACCCGAAACGCCTGTGCCAATAAAGAGTATTCCCTTTTCTTCCAGATAAGTACAGCGCCGCATCGTATCCTTGAAAAAGGAATTGCCGCCGTCAATAATCAGGTCACCGTTGTCCAAGAGCGGTACCAACTGTTCAATAAAACTATCCACCGGTGCGCCCTCTTTTACCATCAGCATTATCCTTCTCGGCCTTTCCAGCGTGGCAATAAACTCTTTCAATTCGTAGGTTGGAATAATCTTCTTCCCTCTGGCAGAACCTTCAGCAAAGGCTTTGGTCTTCTCGCCGGTCCGGTTATAGACCGCTACCCGATAGCCTTTACTCTCCATGTTGAGGGCCAGACTTCGGCCCATCACCTCCATGCCAATCAACCCGATATTTGCCTTCTCCGCCATTTTTATTCTCCTTTCAGTACTATACTCCGGAAAATGCATTGAATCCACCGTCGATTGGTAGCACTATTCCGGTAACAAATCTGGAGGCGTCTGAAGCCAGCCAGATGACAGCGCCCAGAAGTTCTTCCGGTTCGCCAAACCTACCCATCGGCGTATGGGAAATAATCGCTTTACCCCTTTCGGTCAATTGTCCTTTTTCGTCCTGCAACAGATAACGGTTCTGCTCGGTGAGGAAGAATCCAGGTGCAATGGCGTTGACGCGTAGGTTTTTGTTATACTCTAAGGCAAAATGGACCGCCAGCCATTGAGTAAAGTTGCTGACCGCAGCCTTGGCCGCGGAATACCCAGGGATCCGGGTCAGGGGCCGGAAGGCATTCATGGAAGAGATGTTGATGATGGAACCGCCCTCTTTATTCTCTGCTATTACCCTGCCAAAGACCTGTGCCGGCAGAATCGCACCTCCAAAGAGATTAAGGGCAATGACCTTTTCCAGGCCTGAGAGCGGTAAATCAAAGAAACTTAACTCTTCCGATGTGGTCGCTTCCTTCAAATTACCACCAGCCGCGTTGACCAAGATGTCGATGGTGGGGAAATCATTTCTAATCTTTTGGCAGCACTTCTCTATCTCTTCTTTCTGTAGGACATCAACATAATAACCCTTGGCGTTTATCTTCTCACTTTTAAGTCTCTCCGCCTTCTCCTGGGCTGCTTTAATGTCACAGATAGCCACTGCTGCGCCGGCTTCTCCCAGCCCTTTCGCTATCTGGAAACCCAGTATTCCAGCACCACCGGTAATCACCGCATACCTATTCCGCAGAGAAAAACTTTCTATTATCTTTTCCATACCAGATTAAAATTTTATCACAAAAAACGGTCTTTGGATTTAAAAGAGAAATAGCAAAAGGAGACCGAGTACGAGAAGATAGCCAGAAAACCCAATAAGACTTCCAGAAGCGACTACCTTTTGAAAAAGAAAAAGAGAGAAAAGTCCGGAAAGGAAACTGACAGAGAAACCCAGGGCCAGTAAGGAGCCAGGAACCGCAATACCCAGTTTCCAAATACGGTAAAACTCAACCAGAAAAGCGGCTAAAAGTGCTGGCACCGAAAGAAGGAAAGAGAAACGAAACGCCTCCTGAGGGGAAAGGCCAGAGATAATTGCGACAGAAATCGTACTGCCGCTGCGGGAAATTCCAGGCAAAACCGCGAATAGTTGCGCCACACCTATTCCCAGCGCCCGGGGAAGATTAAGGGAAGCAGAAAAATTAAGTTCTTTTTTCAATGAGGCAAGTGCCAGGATAAGTCCAGTAAAGAGAAAGGTGATGGTTAGGAAAGAAAAGGAATTAAAGATTTTTTCCGCCCACTTCTCCAGAGAAAGGCCGAAAAGCACCACCGGAAGCGTGCCGACAGCGATTGCGGAAAGATAACCCCGGCTGGCACCATCTCTTTCCGGAGCCAGCAAACCCCTGACCAGTTTGAGAATCTCCTTTTGGAAGAAGACCAGGGTAGCGAGCAATGTCCCACCATGAAGAAAAACTGTTAGAAAAAAATCGTCTCTGGTGGGAGGAAAGAAGTGGTTGAAGAAGGCTAAATGGCCAGAACTGGATACCGGCAAAAATTCTGTAAGTCCTTGTAGAAAAGCAAGCATTATCACCTTTACCATTGGTCTCTTCTCCTAAGAGGCAAGAAGAAAAGGTCTTAACCTTATACTTTCCAATTAAGCCTGGATTTGAGCCTTCGACTGGGTTTGAAACAGACGGTCAGGTGCTCAGGAATTGGAAATGGCTCATTAATATATGGGTTGCGGCCGATTTTGGCTCTCCGCTTTTTCACCACAAAGGTACCCAGGGGTCTTAGTTGAACTGAGTGGTTATCCACCAGTTCCTTTTCGGTCTCTGCTAAAAATTTCTCCAGAACCTTAGCCACTGCCTTTTGTTCCAAGCCAATCTCTTTGGCTATGGAACGGACCATCACTTGCCTTTTCACCTTCGTTTTCTCCAGCGCTTTTGGGTAATAGGCAATTTTTCTTCTTTGTGATATTATAATATACTTTAACAGATTTCTTAAAGAGGCCAATCTGGAAAATTACTGGTTTTACCCGAAGGCAAAACGGGAAATATTTAAGATTTAAGTCTGCTACGAGGAGGCCTTGATATGGAGGCAGTGATTGAAACTGGAGGCAAGCAGTATCGGGTAACGCCCGGCATGAGATTAGAGGTAGAAAGGATCCCGGCAACAAAAAAAGAGGGTAAAATTACTTTTGATCGGGTGCTTCTCTTTGTCAGCGACAATGGCAGAGTGGTGACCGATCCTAAAAAACTTTCGGAAATAAAAGTGAAGGCCAGACTCATTTCCGAAAGAAAGGGCAAAAAGATTCTGGTCTTCAAAAAAAAGGCAAAGACAGACTATAAAAAGTCTTACGGACACCGCCAGATTCGTTCGCTGGTAGAGATTGAAGAGATTGTAGCCAAAAAAGTTGCTTAACACGCTATTGGTTCTGGTGGAAGAAGGTCCGACGGGGTTTCCCACGGAAGAAGCCGTTTCGGAGCTGAAAAGTCTCTGTCTGACCGCTGGCTTTCCCGCAAATGAAGTGGAAAGGGTGGTGGTTCGCGAACCCAACCCGGCGACCTTCTTAGGGAAAGGTAAGGTCTGGGAGATTGCCGAGCGAATAAAAGAGACTGGGGTTAACCTTGCGGTCTTAAACCTTGACCTTTCCGGGGTTCAACACCGCAATCTCAATAAGGCCTGGGGCGTGGAAATAATAGACCGGACAAGCCTTATCTTGCAGATCTTTTCCAAGCACGCTCACAGTGCCGCCGGGAAACTACAGGTGGACCTCGCCCGCGCAAACTACTTCCTTTCCCGGCTGACTGGCAGAGGGGTGCTTCTCTCTCGACTGGGCGGGGGGATTGGTACCCGCGGCCCAGGTGAAATGAAGTTGGAAGAAGAGAGACGTAAAATCCGGGAACGTATTCAGCGGATTGAAAATCGCATTGCCAACCTGAAAGGACAATGGCACCGAACCCGCGCCTTACGACAAAGCAGGGGCCTGCCAGAGATTGCCCTGGTTGGATATACCAATGCCGGAAAGAGTGCACTTCTCAACGCACTCTGCGGAAAAGAGGCAACCCTGGTGGCGGATAAACTCTTTGCTACGCTGGATACCACTACCCGGCGTATCTATTTTGGGGAAAATCGGATTGCGGTGGTTACCGACACGGTCGGCTTTATCCACAACCTCCCGCACAGCCTGGTAGCCGCTTTCCACGCTACTCTGGAAGGAATTGCGTCCGCCCAATTAATTGCGCTGGTCCTGGATGGAAGTTCTCCCTTAATAGAGAAACATCTTCAAACCGCCAGAGAGGTTTTGAAAGAGATTTCGGCAGATAATATCCCGACCATCCAGGTAATAAATAAAATTGACCTTTTAACCCCGGAACAAATGGACCGTCTGGCGCGGAAATTTCCAGAAGCATCTTTTGTCTCTGCCCTAACGCACCAGGGTCTGGACCAGTTAAAAGAGAAGGTTGCTGCCAAAGTATGGACGAATCAAAATTCCTGAATAAATACCGGACATTCCTCATCACTAGCCACCTTTCTCCTGACGGAGACGCCATCGGTTGTGAAATCGCCCTTTACTTTTTTCTGAAAGAGAAAGAGAAGGAAGTAATAGTGGTTAATGATGAACCCGTTCCTCAGGACTATCGCTTTCTGAAAGGGAGTGAACTTATCTTTACACCAGAAGAATTTAAGCAGAAGTATCACGCCAGCCAGCCATTGGAAGCAGCGATCTTCCTGGAGTGCAGTAGCATTTATCGTGCTGGCTGGACAGGAAAAATAGCCAAAGATCTTCCGATTCTCAATATTGACCACCACGCTGATAATTCAAGGTACGGAACGGTCAATCTAATCATTACCCACGTCTCTGCCTGTGGGGAGATAGTCTACGATCTGATTGTGAAGTCTGGAGGAACGATTACCCCGGAGATTGCCACTGCCCTTTATGCTGCAATTCTAACCGATACCTCAAAATTCCGGTTTAATACCCGGCCCCAGACATTGCACATCACTGCGGACTTGATAGAAAAAGGTGCTGACCCCAACCGGATCTCGGAAGGTATTTACGAACAAGCCTCTTTCTCTTCTCTTCTTTTGCTCAGCAAAAGTCTTGCTACACTTAAAAAGACTCCTGACGGGAAGGTTGTTTACTGCCGGGTGAGTCGACAGATGTACCAGGAGACAGAAACTACTGATGCTGACAGTGAAAATTTTATAGACTTTTTGAGGGTGGTTAAGGGTGGTAAGATAACCTTTGTGCTAAAAGAACTGCCCAACGGGAAAACGCGGGTAAACTTACGTTCCAAAAATGACTATGATGTTCAGAAAGTGGCAGCCAAATTTGGGGGAGGAGGGCACCGCAATGCAGCCGGCTGCACCATTAATACGGACTTAGACAGCGCAGAAAAGCTAATACTGGAAGAGATAAAAAATTCAATAAGTTTTAGTGGAGGCGGGGAGTAGCGAGCTCCCGTCCTGAAGGAAAGAACGGTTGGCCCTACATGCTTATTTCCCGCTTTTTCTTCCTGCCGGATTCTCCCGGGAAATGGATAATCCAGCCGTAGTCTTTTTAATCTCTCACTTCCTTATGCTAAAGACATCATAAGGAAGCCAGCCTGCTTTCCCGCCCCACTCTCCAACCGCAGGCAATCAGAGGGGAGTCTGATGGCTTTACGCCGCCAGATAGTTTGCCGTATTGGCAGTTTTTCTTTTGGGGATTTTTATACGAGCCCTTCCCCGAACTCGGCATGCTCCAATCCGCTCGTTTCTACTTCAGTCGAATCGGTTCGCCCCCAGGTAATAGGACAAAAGATACTATTTCCCGAAATCGGCGCGGCGTATTTCTCTCTCCGCAATCCTCTTCCGGAGCTTCTCCCGCTTGTCAAACTTTCGCCGAGCTTTGGCAATAGCAATTTCTGTCTTAGCCCAGCCCCGCCGAAAATAGACCTTTAGCGGTATTAAAGTTAACCCTCTCTGCGAAACTGCCTGGGAAATACGCTCTATTTCCCGTTTGTGAAGGAGCAATCTCCGGCGCCGCCGGGGGTCAACTTCCGCCCGGCTGCACGCATAAGGAGCGATATACATATTATAAAGGAAGACTTCATTCCTGTCAAGGCGGCCGAAGGATTCAGCAATAGAGGCATTTCCGGAACGAAGCGACTTTACCTCTGGACCCTGGAGAGAAATGCCGGCTTCCAACGTCTCTAAGATCTGGTAATCGTGTCGTGCCCGGCGGTTATAGATTACTGGCTCAGAAACTTGCTTGGCAGTCATCGTTTGATATATTATATCGTATCTATTGTATCCATGGTAAAGATAGCCGCATCCATACTCAATGCAGACTTTGGAAACCTTGCCTCGGAAATAAAACGGGCAGAAAGGGCCGGGGTGAACCTCATCCATTTAGACATTATGGATGGCCATTTCGTCCCCAACCTTACCATCGGACCCCAGGTTGTGGAAAGTATTCGTTCCTATACCACCTTGCCCTTTGAAGCCCACCTGATGGTCACTGACCCGGATAAGTACTTTTCTGCATTTGTAAAGGCAGGCAGTAACTTGGTCCTTTTTCATATAGAGACAGCCCCGCAACCTGTAGAACTCCTAAAAAAGATAAAAGAGACGGGTGCCCGGGCTGGACTGGTCCTAAATCCGGAAACACCGATAGAGACTCTCTTCCCTTATTTAGAAGAATGCGATCAGATACTGGTGATGTCGGTTCATCCGGGTTTCGGTGGTCAGAGATTTATTGACTCCTCTCTGAAAAAGATTTCCTCTCTTAAAGCGCAACGTAAGAATTTGGGGTTAAAATTCCAAATTGAGGTTGATGGCGGAATTAATCAGAAAACGGCACAAGAATGCCGTAAGGCTGGTAGCGACATTCTGGTAGCAGGCACCTATCTTTTCCGGGCAAAAGATATCAAGCGCGCGGTTGCTTCCTTGCTGAAGAAGCAAGGCTAAGGCGACGGGTTTTCGGGCCAATAATCTCTATCC
>Ga0129301_1001746_pt1 | contig 10124 bp, 10 predicted proteins | sample ConPoolayeHmetaG_FD_94489 | JGI IMG/M metagenome (GOLD analysis project Ga0129301, IMG submission 94489) | Hot spring microbial mat communities from California, USA to study Microbial Dark Matter (Phase II) - Cone Pool mat layer H metaG ...
GGTACTTTGCAGCTGCAGGTGAAATATGAGGTTGCTCATCTCCAATGTAGGGGCTCCACATCAGAACTATATCTTTCTTTCTGACTTTACCTAGATGCGACGGCAAAATCGGTAGCCCCATACTATTTTCTGGTTTTAGATGTGTAAAGTTCAGGACTATTGCCTCTCCAAAGAAACTTTCAAGTGGCATTTCAGCGCTTGACTTTCCCTGTTGCGTAAGGTGCGCAGGAAGCTCAACGTGGGTTCCAATATGCGTCTCAGTCTCAACCCAGTGCATTAGCATCTTGTCGGGCGCATAGACGAACTGGCGGAGCTCGAATCTACGATTCTGGTTGCCATGAAGGTACTCTCCGTTCACCTTAAGAATTCCAGGACGAATTTCTGACGAAAGATCAATAATTCTATATTTTTCCAAATCAAACATGTTTTATCACTTCGGAAAAACATCAATTATTAGTCAGAATTCTTTTTTAGCTTTATTCCATTCTTTCTTTTTCGCATCATATTCTCTACGTGCCATGAGGAATTTAGCAGGATTTCCGACAACAACAGATTCCGCCGGCACATCTCTGGTTACAACCGCGCCGGCTCCAACTACGGCGTTTTCTCCTATCCTTACTCCAGCAAGTAAAGTTGCATTCGCGCATATCAACGCATTTTTTTCAACAATAACCCCGATCAACCGTTCGCTTTGAGGGTAAGGATCATTAGTAAAACAAACGTTTGGCGCTATGAAAACCCCATCTTCTATAACTGTCAGGTGGGGGAGATAGACGTTCGATTGGATTTTCACTGCCTTTCCAACCTTAACAGTTCCGTCTAATATTGATGATGAACCAATTAATGTTCCGTCGCCAACTGTGCTTCCTTCTCGAATTAAGATATTGTGTCCAGTTCTAACGCCATTTCCGAGATTTGCTGATTCATAAATTACTGTTCCAGACCGTATAATGCAATTCATACCTATATGCGAACCTTTACTTATGGCATCGTAAGTGTCAGCATCAAATCTTTTGGCAAATTTGAGAGTCTTCAGCGACTTTTCAACTGGGTAGCCAACTATGACATTATTTCCAACAATTGTGTTAGGACCAATTATTGTCTCGCCTAAAATAATTGCGCCTTTCTCTGTTGAGCCTTCGATTTTTGCTTTTTGCGAAATATAGCCTAACATAAATCATCTAGATAATTTCTACTTTCTATGCTTTTCAATATTGTGGTTAAGAAAATTCTGTCTTCCAGGATTCTATAGATAAATGTATCAAGATTAGTTAATCAGAATTCAGTTACACATAAATACCCGTCTCGGTTTTATGAATTGAGGGAAGTTCAATGGCAAGACGGCCTAGAACAGATACGCAGAAAATGTTCAAGGCAATGGCTGTTCTTTTGCGTAACACGACTTGGAAGTGTGGTAGAATAGAACGTCTTGTAGTCCAGTACCTTCAAAGTCATCTGAAAAAAGATGGCACACCGTGGTCAAATATAAAAGAAATGATGCAACAATTCAAACTACAAGGAAAACAAAAAAGCGAGTTCTTTGACGCGCTTCGAAGGCTAGAAAAGAGACGAATAATTAGAATCGAGCTCCACGAATTATCTCTAGTGTAATTATCAACATTTACATTTTTTTGAATCATTCTATTTTTTGCTGCAATGCCTCTTGAAACAGCTTCTTTACAGCTGATATCCTAGCTTTTTGAGCGAGAACATCAGCAGTTACAAAGTCTAAAGCTTCCTCTGGGCACCATTCGACGCACTTGGGATTTCCATTACATAGATCACAGACAAAAACAACTCTTTTATCAGGATGAATCATAATTGCGCCATAGTCACAAGCCTCAATACACCAGCCACAACCGTTACATTTGTCTTCATCTACTATGATGACCCCTGTTTCTTTTGACTGAGACAATGCATCCCTTGGGCAAGCAGCAACACAAGGAGCCTCTTCACAAAGCCTACAGGTCAAAGCCATATTGATCAAAGGCGTCAACCGTACTGATCGAATACGAGACTTGACTGGATTAAAAGCTTTTTCTTTCTCAAAAGAGCATGCGTACTCACAGATGCAGCAACCAACACACTTCTCAGGATCTGATGAAACGAACTTTCTTTTATGAATCGACGCCATCTAATTCCCTCCATAGGTTTCAGACTTTTATCTCGACAATGTACTCCAAATCGTCCAGACCTAGTTCCTTTAATTTGTCAACTGTTGGAACGCCTTCTTTTGTCCATCCTCTATAAGCGTAATAGTCGTCTAACATTAAATCGAGTTCTTTTTGACTAATGAAACTTCCCTTAGAGACAGTATTGTCTGGAATAGGAGTACTCATAACTTTGGGTGGCAGGTGATCATCCTTTCTTGTAAATCCTTCACGAATATTGAAAAGTCTACCCAAAACGTTAATCCTTTCGCCAGCCATCCTTAGCTCTTCAGCAGTCATTTCCAAGCCTGTTACCAAGCTGTAATACTTTGCCAAATCATCATATTCTTTGTAATAAATTCCTCTCGAAAATTTACAAACGATCAGCGAATCAATCACAGTATAGAGGTCCTCGATGCTGATCACTATTTTGGATCTGCCTTTCTCAACCTTGAATCGATCAACTGTCCCTTTAAGATCAAGTGCATATGCTCCGTGACGGTTGTGGTCAGCTCCTCGGAACGAAACCGCGTATCCGATAGCAGCCGTCTTCAAGCCTCGAATGTCGTATCCAGTCATCTCGAGACCCTTAATGTGATTAGCGTATTTTTCAGCTCCTTTTCCTATTTTTTCAGCCGCCCTCTTAACACCCTCAGCTAAAATGTCGCCTATCCCCTCGCGTTTACCTATCATATGAACTAACTCTACCGCAGCGTCTCCGTTGCCGAATGAAAGATCAATTCCGCCAGTGTCTTCCTTAGTCAAAATTTGGTGACTATAAAGGTCCATGGCAAAGCCCACAATATTGCCAGTTGACAGGTTATCCAGTCCATAATAGTTGCAAAGCTCCATAGCTTTTATTATCGAATCAAGTCTATCAACTCCGCAGTGTGGTCCAAAGGCCCACAATGGTTCGTACTCAACACGTGAAGTCGTTCCTTTGTACGGACCCTCTGGAACTACAGCAATGTGTTCGCATCGCATAGCACATGACGAGCATCCATCAATCTTTGCTACGAATCTTTCATTCAAATGTTCCCCACTTACTTTTTCAGCCCCTTCAAAAACAGCGTTTGTGAAATTTCTCGTCGGAAGTGCACCAAGAGAGTTGTGAACTAAAACATTCATCGGTGTTCCCAATGTTCTGTATTTCGCCGTAGCAGGCCCTTTCATTCTTTCATGCATTTCTTTTACGTATTCAATGAACTCGTCTGGCTTTGCGACCTTAACGTCTTTAGTTCCGCGAACTGCAATTGCCTTAAGATTCTTAGAACCCATGACAGCTCCTAAACCAGTTCTACCCGCAGCGCGGGTAACATCATTCATGATGCATGCAACACGTGCAAGTTTCTCTCCGGCGACACCGATTGCAGCAACACGGATATAGAAGTCTCCAAGGTCTTCACGAATGATTTCCTCAGCCTCTTGAGGAGATTTTCCCCATATGTGTTTTGCATCCATCAACTGGACACTATCATCATCGATCCAGACATAAATGGGCTTTTCAGAAGCCCTCTTAAATATCACAGCGTCATACCCAGCTCTTTTCAATTCTGTGCCAAAAAACCCGTGTGACTTAGCTTCACCTAGGCCGTTCGTTAAAGGAGACTTTGACACGAAAGCATGTCCATTTCCTCCAGTTGGAGCCATAGTTCCACCTAAGGGTCCAGTAGTCAGAATTAAAGGATTGTCAGGACTAAATGGATCTGTACCAACAATCGAATTGTCCAAAAGTAGACGCATTCCAAGCCCTATTCCCCCAATATATCTTTTAGCATATTCCTCACTTAATGGATGTATGTCTGTTTTGCCATTTGACAAGTCTATGTGTAGAATCCTTCCAGCATACCCATACAACTAGAAGAACCTCCATTAGGGAAAGTATTGAAGCCATTGATGTATTTAAGCATAATCGCCATAAACATAATGTTTTCTAATGAAAAATTAGACATCGACCAATGATTAGACCTCAGATTGGAGTTTAGCTTGTTCCCTTAACCACTTTGCAGCTTCTCTTAAGATATGATGGTTAGAAACATCAATAATGGGAACCTCTATTCCATCAACCTTTACTGACGTAGCATATTTTGGCATCAATGCAAAACTTACTGAGCTCCAGAAAATTCTACCTTTTAAAAAATTTTCCATGAGTTCATCGGTATCTGGAATCAACGGGGAGTACACGAATAAGACACCTTCAGCCCATTGAGCGGTGATTGGAAGACCACTGTGAATTAATCTCGCAAACATTTGGTTCAATTTTTCAAAAGAAAATTGGAAATAATCCATTACAACTATTTCTTTTGCTGGTTTATAGATGATTTTCACCATGTTTTCTCTATCCTCTTTGGTGACCATTTTTCCTCTACACCAAACCTTTTTAATTTTTCTTTTTTATAAAGGACAGCGTTCTTCTTAAATTTGTTCCTATTTAAGTCAAAACCTACGCAATTTATTGGTTTCTTTTAGTCAATGCCTTTGTTTGTTTACAGATATGGATTATTGTAATACAAAAAGATATATTAAAAATGACAGATTTATGTTTAAAGAAAATTCTATTTCACTAAGGGTAACAGAGAAGTGATAAAATGGTGACTCATGCTGAAGACTTGAGGTTTCGCTTAGCTACAGTTGAGTTATTACGGACGGCAAAAAGACAATATACCTATAGAGAACTTTCACGGCGCACTAATCTTCCAGTGACAGTTCTAAGCAGATACGTAAAGGGGCATGTTCTTCCAAACACAAGCAGATCACGTGCCCTTTGGAATGCCCTATCAAAAATCGTAGGTTTAGAATCAGAGGTTCGTAGAAGAATAAAATTCGACAAAAATGGCTTTTTCGATAATACACAAATTGTAGGCGACATCAATCTTCTTAATCAAGCTGCGAACTATGCTTTGGCAAAATTCGCGGGAAGAAGGATAACAAAGGTACTATCGGCCGCTGTTGATGGTATACCTTTAGCCACGGTAGTTGCCAGTGCTCTAGATGTTGACCTTGTGATTGCGAAATCAAGTAAAGAAGTTGGTGTATTATCCTTTATTGAAGAAACTTATGCACTCGACATATCTGGTCATACAATGACTCTTTATCTACCAAAAGATGCCATAAAAAGACGTGACAGTGTTCTTGTGGTAGACGATGTAATCAAAAGCGGTGAGACACAACTTGCATTATTAAACCTTGTAGACAAGGCAAAAGCTGAGGTTTCCGGTGTATTCGCAATGATTGCAGTTGGTGATTCGTGGAAACAAAAAATGAAAATACCACAAAACTGCCAAGTTGAGGTAATACTTGAAGTAAAAATGCCATAGGCTTGTAAAATCTAAGTTCATATTAAAAAATTCATAATTAAGTAGAAGATTAACGGGCTTTTTCCTTCTTCTTCCACCTTAGATTATAGCTCTTACATTTTCTACATTTCTTTGCTGTCGGAGAATTTCTAACTCCGCATTCTCGACATATTTTTAGCTGAAGTCTTCTTTTCTGGGCAATTGACCTTTTGAAAGGATCTGTAATCGGCAACTTGGCTTCACTTCTAATTGTTGTTATTCTTTTCGCCGTTAGAATCCCATATATACCTTTTGGTTTTTAAGTAATTATTTGTGTAAAACCGTAAGATATTTATTGATGGTCACAGAGCAAATAGTTCACAGCATATACAAAAACAAAGGAGTGAGGCGGTGAATTGTCTGAAAACAACTCAGTACTAATTGGGCGTAAGCCCGTAATGAACTACGTTCTAGCGTGTATAACCCTATTTCACGGCGGAGCCAAAGAAGTGAACATTAAGGCAAGAGGACGAGCGATAAGCAGAGCTGTCGACGTTGTGGAGATAGCGCGACGCAGATTTCTACCTGATGTAAAGGTACAAAAAATCAATATTGGTACAGAGCAACTACAAGTCGAGGGTAGCAACGCAGCATCAAACATCAGCACCATTGAGATTACACTAACTCGTTAAAACAACGAAATACTTACGCTCCGTCGCACCTCCTTTATTTTCGGAGGGGAAAAATAGGTGAAAACGGAGTTATGCAAGTTCTGCTTAAGAAGCGGAATGTTGTGTCCCAAATGTAAAAAGAAACTTGAGAAAGGCGAGATAAGCGAGCTGTATTTAGAAGTAGGTCGCTTACTTATGACTATGGAGGAAGAATATCCGCCTCTCCAGAATGTTAATTTTCATAGAGCTGTCGAATCAAATGGAGTCTTAGCTATTTTCGTAGGCCGTGGAGACATCGCGAAAATACTAAGTTATGGGGGAAAAATCATAAAATCCTTGGAACGAATTACTAAGAAGACTGTTCGCGTACTAGAAAGCAATTCTGATGAAAGAAAGTTTCTAGAAGATTTATTTGCTCCAATGACAATTTTAACTGTTAACAAGATTTGGTTGCCTGATGGCTCAATTGAGACAAGAGTAATATTGAAGGACGCTGAAAGAAGGAGAACTTCAAAGTACATTGACGCGTTGAAGGAAATTGCTAAGGAATCACAAGGCATAACACTGAGAATTGAATTTGCAGCATGATGGCGGCATTGTCAAGATGAAAATTGACGAGCTAGAAGACTGGCGTAGAACACATTTTTCCTCCGAAATAAGTCCAATGCTGAATGGTAAAGAAGTAATCGTAATGGGTTGGGTAAGGGAGATCAGAGATTTAGGCGGTCTAAGATTTATCATTCTACAGGACAAAGAAGGAAAAGTACAAGTTACTATATCACAAGACACAGTTGAGGCAAAAACTATTGAAAAAGCAAGTTCTCTACACAGGCAAGACTGTATCGCAATTAAGGGAGTCGTTAAGAAGATGGACAAAGCTCCAAGAGGAGCAGAAATTATTCCTAAATGCATTAAAATATTGGGAGTTGCAAAGCAACCTTTACCATTGGATATCACAGGCAGAACGCCTGCAGAGATTGATGTCCGGTTGGAGTCTAGAGTTTTAGATCTTCGCAGTGATAGAAACCAATCTATTTTTAAGATTCGGCATGTTACGTTGGAAGCCATTCGAGATTTCTTATCGAAACTGGGTTTCCTGGAAATTAATACGCCCAAAATTATTGCATCTGCAACTGAAGGCGGAGCTGAGCTTTTTCCAATAGTATATTTTGAGCGTGAAGCTTTTTTAGCTCAAAGTCCGCAGCTTTATAAAGAACAGCTTGTAATTGATTTTGAAAAAGTTTTTGAAATAGGACCAGTGTATAGAGCTGAAAAGTCTCATACTAGAAGACACATTACTGAATACACCTCAATCGATATTGAACAGGCGTTCGCTTCAGACGAAGATGTTATGAAGATTGCAGAGGAACTTATGGTTCACGTGTGCAGAACCGTTAATGATAGATGTAAGAATGAACTTAAAATTCTTAAACATAAAATTGTTTGGCCTGAAACTCCCTTCAGACGGTTGACATATTCAGAGGTTATTACTGAATTACAAAGAGAAGGGGTAAAAATAGAATGGGGCGAAGACATCCCAACTGTTGCTTTCAGGACACTAGGAAAAATTCATCCACATTTCTACTTTATTACAGAATGGCCAAGTAAATTTAAACCATTCTACATTAAACCTAAGAATGATAATCCAGAACTAAGTGAAGGCTTTGACCTAATGTGGCGGTGGATAGAGATAGCCTCAGGCGGCACAAGAGTTCATGACAAAAATGTTCTAGTAAAAAGACTTAGAGAACAATCGCTGCATCCAGAATCCTTCAAATATCACCTTCAAGCCTTCAATTATGGTATGCCTCCCCACGCTGGCTGGGCAATTGGCTTAGAAAGACTTATGATGATGCTCACAGGCATAAAAAACATAAGAGAAGTTGTCTTATACCCAAGGGATCGTTTTAGGTTAACACCTTAATTTTTTTAAAAAAAGAGATAATGTTCAATATCTCAATTTTCTTAATTGCTTATTTATCAAATTCTATCTTCTCATCGACATATGAAAAGAGATAACAGACCCAATTTAGAGCTATTCTATAAAATTATTTCATTATTGTCATAGATTTGGCAATTTCTTAAGCTATCATTGTAAGTGGGACCCTATTTTGGCTGAACATTCACCTTTGGAAAAATATAAAAACCTAATGTCATAATCAAACTGCTATATTCAATTAGGTAAAATTTTTTGTGTGAAAAATCGATTCGATGTAGTTAGAAAGGAAGGATTGATTTAAATTATATTGGCAAATAATGGCTATCCTTTTAAGACAATAATGAATGTTAAGAATATGTAAATACGATGGAACGTGCAGAGATGAATTTTAGAAAATATCTATTGGCTTTTCCAATTTTCCTGATCTACCTTGTTTTGGCGATGTTCATTTGTGTCTATCTAACTTTTGGCAACCAAGAATATACTTACTATGGTGTTGTTCCCTCGAAAATTTTTAGGTACGTGCTTATTGATGCAGACAACCTTACATCAGGTTGGAGAATCGGATTTGATAATACTACTCTGATGACAGGATCTCCTGGCTATAAGGATATGCTCATCGCAATGAAGTCTCTACTCGTTATAGTTGCTGCTGAAAATGGCACAAATGTGGAAGTTTACAACTTAACAACTGGTGACCTAATTTTTAGAAGTCATATGAACAGCCTGGAGAAGAAATTTGTGTTACTGGCCAATGGTACATTTTTCAAAGTAGTTTCAGACAAGCAAGTTTCAGTTTTACTACTTAATTATCAATATCTTCCTTCAAATAATGTGTCTGAAGGTCCAACACCACAAACATTCTATACATCAACTGACGGTTTGTACATCGGGAAAGAATTCGTCTTCATGGCATCAGAATATCAGACTGGCACATTTTATAGGATATTAGCCTTGGAAAAATCCGCAATTACAGTTAGCCGTGAAGATGGAGAAAAAAGCATCATTTCTCTTGAGGCTAATGCGTTTAAAAGTATAATGTTAACGCCTTTCAGAGTCTACAAAATAGAATCGACAGGTAATATCATGGTGCAATCAGGCGTAATTGCAGGCACTGGAGGAGATACCTGTCCATGTAATCTTGTTCCTTCTGCTGAAGGAGGTTTTGTGGGACGATCCTTTTACGTAATATCTTCTAAATCGTGGGACTCCAGCAAGGAATATGGATATCGAATAATGACGATTGAAGATACACATGTTAAAGTGTATGACCTTGAAACTAAACAAGTAATTAACGAGTTTTACATTACTGGAGGAAATGGAGTTGGATTTCATCCATTAGCAGATGCTATATGCGTGCAAAGCGACAAACCTATCACCTTATCATATATTAACAATGGCAGTCTTGGGCGAGTCGGTGGCCCTGGGAATTATGGCGGATATGCTAACGGAATTATGTTTATGGGCATCCAACCATATCAAGATACTCCGATTTTTCTCCCCACAGACGCGTATGTTGAAGCATATTTCTTCGCTAATGAGGAAACTCAGTTAATAATTGACAGTGACTATTGGAGTATAGAGCCCAATTCTGTTTTTGTGTATACTGCAATTGGACCTCATATAGTTCGGTCAGATAAAAACATCATTCTTCAAATCAACTTCTGGCCTTTTGGCCCTCAATTCCAAGGACTTTGGTACACTGGAGCAATAGTACCGTGCATTGAAACAGTTAACGTTAAGCCGACTGTCACGTTGACCCCTATAGTTGAAAGCTTCCCAATGATGTATATATACATTGGCGTGGGAGCAGCTGCAATCGCGATTATTGTGGGTCTTTTATTAATGAAAAGGCGCAGTGGCATATCTATATAAGAACTCCAAAATAACGGTCCAGCTTCTAAAAACTAAGCAAATTCAAAAATTAGCAATTTAGGATTTCATTTATTATTTAGAGAGAAAATAGAATACAAATTGTTGAATGGTTACTATTTGTTTAAATGCGTCTTATGTTATGATGAAAGACGATATTGATTGAGGAAGTTTAGAATGAACAAAATTGAGATAATGCCAGTTATGGGTCTTCCGA
>Ga0129301_1001748_pt1 | contig 10124 bp, 13 predicted proteins | sample ConPoolayeHmetaG_FD_94489 | JGI IMG/M metagenome (GOLD analysis project Ga0129301, IMG submission 94489) | Hot spring microbial mat communities from California, USA to study Microbial Dark Matter (Phase II) - Cone Pool mat layer H metaG ...
AATTATAACGGCAGAAACTATTTGATCCACCTAGAAATAGACAAGGCTAAGAGAGAATTAAAACAAGGTAAGCCATATGGCGAAGCCGGCCTCCTATTTTATTATGGGAATTACTCTGTTCTTGACTTTACTTTTTGCCGATTCGAAAGAGATTCGGCTTTTTCCAAATTCTTTGGAGAGGTTCGGATGGAAATTGGTGATTTGATAAGAAACCCTACTGAAGCCCCTCTTGTAGATGAGAAAAGAAGGGGGTTAGATACCGAGCATCCTTTTAATAGGAAACTATTTGATGAGATAGGTATAAAATTAAAAAATATCCAAGAAGAAGAGGGTAACTCCGGATATTCATTCGATGACCTGACAAAACGAGAAATACTTAAGGAATTAAATAGAATGTATAAAGAAATTGGAGGAGCCAGTCCTCCACCAGAGCCTCCAATTAAGCCAGAAATCTTTGAATTCTATCCAGTATGGGCAGACATAAAAGAATACGAACCCAAAAAACATTTTCTGATCATCAATTCTTCAGCAATCAATAATAACTTAGAAATTACTCTTAAAAGCAATAACCCTAAAATAATTGTTAAACCAGCCACTATAAGAATTGAAAGAGACAAGATTAAAGAGGATTTTATTATAAGACAAATTGAATTGTATTCTGAAGAGGCAGGAAGCAATGGAGAAATTACTGCAGTGTCGGAAAGCTTAGATCATTTTTCAAAAATGGGTGTAAACGTTCAGGAGAATCCTATTTTTTCTCCTCAAAACGGATTTGCATTTGTCCCCGACAAAACTACTATAGTAGATTCAGGCAAAAAGGAGGTGCAACTCTGTATTGATAAGTCTATTGTCGGAGAATCCAAAGAAATCACGTTTTCCCCCGAGTACCCGATAAGTTGTCCAGGCAAATGGTTGCTGCCTGATTCAGAAAATTTAGAGAAAAAAATAATAAAAAACATTCTCATAACGGAAATTCCAATAGAGGTTAAGGGTACCGGCCACGTCGGAGAAAGAGCAAGGTTAATGGCTATGTATGAAGATAGGATGGCTTCTATTCAAATAGATGTTGTACCTCAACCGTCCATAGCAGGGGCTATTCGAGACATTCGTTTTTCTCAAAAAGAGACTAGAAAAATTAGTGATTTCACGGAGGAAGGTGTTATTGAAATCTATTACAAGCATTCGTTAGTTAAAAAGTATATGTCGAAGAAAAATTTTAAAGATAGGCCGGAATTTCAAACTTTTATTGCAGACGTTATTACCAGGGAAGCCGTGAGAGCATTCGTTGTATCTGGCGTCAAAGAGAACTCATCTAAGTATCCGATATTTAATAGTGATCACCCAGAGCCAGAGATTGATTTTTACATAATTCAGGAGTATTATGAAAAAGGCCCGGTAATGCATGAAATGTTTACCAGGCTCATAAAAAGCTTAAAGTTAGAATAGTAAACCATCCCCACCCAACGACCACGCGTCATCCATTGTTCTCGATATGGAGTTTACCGCCTGAAGCAAACTGTTCCTAGTGCACACTTGATTAAGATCTAGGATTCGAAGTTTTATAATCTTAATAGATAGCCTTTTAATCTTTCCACAGCAATACTAGAAGAGGAGGGAAACTTGAGCAGAAATTGGTACTTTGCGTATGGGTCGAATCTTTCAAGGGAAAGGTTAAAGCAGAGGATCGGTGAATAGATGGAGGAGCATAATGCAACTCTAAAGGGCTTCAGGCTCATGTTTGCCAAGGGTTACTCTGGACACGCGAGCGGCAAGGCTGACATTAAGCCTGATCCAAGTGGAGAGGTTAAGGGCGTCATTTACTTGGTAACGGAAAGCCAGCTTAGCAAGCTCGATAAATGTGAAGGCGTGAGCATGGGGGTTTATAGGAGAAAGCGGGTTAATGTAGAATCTGAGGGGAAAATAGTTTCTACAACAACCTATGTAATGGTTAGGGAAATCTGCCCTTTAAAACCATCGGACGATTACCTGAAACATATTCTAAAGGGTCTTGAGGAACACGGATATAGTAATGAAATCATAGAAGAAGTTAGAAAGATCGCAGATAGTTTACCTGAGAAGGAACAATGAATTATAAATGTTTCAGCTGTTTTTTTAATTAAAGCTGTCCAATATACGGGCTCGAGTCGGTTGTCTTCCGGGGCTCGTAGTTTTAGCGCGTGCTAGTATTCATAGACGATTGCATAACTGTATCCATACTTCTTACTAATATTTTGATCATCAGAAACTTTTTTCAGCACAGTGTAGGGAAATGGTGATTTGATCTTCCGACAGCCATGAATGACATATAGCGTCCGAACTTTCTCTCCATATTCCTCCCAAAGCCCCTCGTTATGAGTCTCTTCTAAGCAATTCCTGAAAGTTCCTCTGTCTTCGCTTCGCCTCTCTTTGGATTCAGCAAAACTTCCTTTAGAGTTGCCTCATACTCGACAAGATCTTTTCCGATAGGAACAAAATATATTTTACATGAGCCATATCTTTTTAACACGTATTCGGCAGATCTCCATACTGTTCCAAATCTGAAAGTAATAGGCTTCTCAGGATCTTCCTTAGCAGCTTTCTCAAGGTACTTAAGATGGTTTCGGCAGAAGACGCCCACATTCGAAATTTCGTTAATCTTAGTTCTCAGGTCGGCCATTAACTTTACTCCTATCTTTTAATCTACTTAAATTTAAACTTTTTATCTTAACCGCGCGCCAGTATCTGGGGCAAGGATCCTATGGAGAACAAGTCATCTTATCGAATGAACTTCTAAAGGAATTTAACAGGAAATTTGGAATTAGCTATGATGCAACTAAGCTCTCACATTTCTTCTATTTCCCGCAGATTCAAGAGATCTGGGAGGCTAAGGAACATGAGCTATCTGCTCCTCCTGAAAAACCGAAAGTTGTTAAAAGTGAACAAGAACATGTCAAAATTCAGTATGAGCTTATAGAACTTGGAAATAGCTTCCCCGGGGATGTTGAAGTATGGGTTGCCTCGAATGACAGGGGGCGTTCCTTTGCCGGAAAGAGGTTCGCCGATATGACCATCGATCAGCTGCCTCCGCTCGGATTGTCAGAACAAGCAAGGAGAATAATTGAGAAGATTGACGTAATATGGTTACGAGAGGATATGCCAGTATGCGCCTTCGAGATAGAAACCACTACTTCGATCTACTCGGGCCTTCTGAGATTGTCAGACTTGATAGCATCCGCTCCGGCCATCGCTTTTCCAATTTACATTGTTGCCCCGAAGGAAAGGAGCAAGGAAGTCAAAGCCCAGCTAATGAGGCCAACCTTTAAGAAGCTAAAACTTCCAGAAAAGTGTAAGTTCATAGCGGTTGAAGATCTTGAAAAATATTATGAGAGTATAAAGAGGTTTGGAGCTGGGCCGGAAGCAGTGGACAAAATCGCCAAATCCATAGATCAATTATAAAAGCGCGCGCGCTAGTAGCAACAATAGCATCCATATTTCTAAGGAGACGCCAACAAAGATTTCCACCGCCTCCGCCAGCAACCATCGTATGTCCCTACTGCGGAGCAAAGAACCAAGATTATGCTAATTTCTGCAGGAAGTGCGGAATGCCGCTTAACAGTACTGAAAAGCGTATGCTAAACGTGCGCTAAATATATTAGCTAAAACCACACCTAGTGGGAAACGATGGTTTTAGTGTTTTTCTAATGATTCGTCGTAATGACGGGCATGTTTTTAAGGAAAAATTTATAAATTGTTATGCCAATACAATAGTATGGGTACAGTTGAAGATTTCCTGACTTTTAGGAAGCTAATAACAACTCCATTCATAATGATCATCTACCTGCTAGGTGCTATATTAATTACCCTTCTAGCTCTGAGCATGATAGTTGAGGGATATAGGGCACCTAGCTATTTTGGGATCGACATCGGTAGAATCAATGTGTATTCTGGATTCTTCATGCTTATTGTCGGAAACCTTCTTTGGCGCGTATTTTGCGAACTAATAATTGTTCAATTCAGGATTCACGACGAGTTAGTTTCAATTAACAACAAAATTGCCTCAACGGGTGGAGAAATACTTAAGCCTCCTCGTACGGAAATAGCAAGCGGAGGTAAACCTCTAGGTAGTGTAGTTAAATGTCCATACTGCGGCTCAGAAATCCCATCCGTATCGAGGAGATGCCCGATATGCGGCCTAGAAATCCCGCCTCCGCCGTAGCAAGTTAGGCAGCTATGTTTGACTCATCTATAGATATAAGAAAACTTAGCGGTGCTCTGATAATAGACTCTGCCGGATGCATTGTAGGCAGGGGTGCAGAAATCTCTTCCTCAGAGGAAGGTGCCGAGCTCAAAATATACGATGTAATTATAGAGAAGGAGAACGTTCTCGACTCGGAAAAACTGAAGAAACTACTGGTTAAGTATTTTTCTGAAAGAGCAAGGGAGAGGGCAGAGGGATTTCTAGATAAGATTATGCTTGCCAGAATCACCATAAAAGACGTATATGAGATTATTCGGAGCCAGACTGGAATTTATGATATTGACGATAATGTCCTAGCGTCATATGCTGAAAGAATAGGCCTGCAGGTCCCCTTTGAAAAGAAGACGAGAGAATCAAGGATACATAAGCTGACTCTTAGGCTCGACATGATTGAGAGCATGAATGAAACCGATCTTGGAACCTGCGTCCTCTTAAGGGAACCTGTCGAGGCAAGAATAAGGAACATAGACCTGTCAGAAGAGAAGCCAATCAAATTCAATACGTTGAACGAACTATATGGCAAGCTGGTTGTGGATGGAAAAGCCAGAATACTCGGGAACGTCAGTGAAGTTCTAATCGGAATCAGGGGCTACTCGTTCAGAATATCTAAGAAAACAGGAGAAAAAGAAATAAAATACGTCTTTATAGTGCCATCGGATAAAGTTAAGGCTGTGAATGATGTTGTCCTACTTAATGTTGGGGTAGAAGAACTTATTAGCACAAAATCTATGTGACTTTTCCTGCATATTATGGTGGATAGACGTCATAGGCAGTTAACTCATAGGATACGAGAAAGTTCGGGTTTTTATAAAATTCGGGACCACTCAGCCTCAAAGAAAGTTTTATGTAAAGCGGCACTTTGCCAAAAAGTTCTTTAGGAATCTTGTCCAGCTTTAGATAGAGCGTTTCAAGTAGCTCACCATTATTGAAATCCCATTTTCCAAACCCAAAGCTAAATCCTTGCACGCTTACTTCGACGGTCATACCGCCGTAAACATAGTATACTTTTACATGATTATCAGTGCCGAATTCTGCCGTAATCTTTTGGTTGGCCTGTAGTCTTACAACGATTTTTATTTGCCTTCCGAGGGTTGTGAAATATGTTGATTTAGCGCACGCGCTGAAATGGTTACGTTACTGCTATTAGCTTTATCCACTATTTTGACAATAGAATGGATCTGGACATGCCCACCATAGATTATGAATATGCAGGGCTCTTACACATCAGTAATTGCCTTATTCGCTTCATGTTGATCAGAGGATTATACTTGAGAAGTGCTTGACCAAAGTTGATTCAAGAGAAGATTTTTAACCTCTTAATTTTAGGTTATTTATTATGCCTTTAAATCATAGGTTCCTCTTCGTATTTCTCATTTTAACATTATATGTTGCTCTTTTTAGCGCGAGCACTTCAAGTCTTTTTCTGAATATTGCTGAATTATTCTTATTTTACTTTGGATTGTGTGTGATTGCTTTTTTGGCTATGAGGATGGATAAGATATCAATACCGCTCTTTTCAAGGAAGAACCTTGTCTATTCTATTCCAGTACTGGCTTCGCTTATTATTGGAGAAATCATTATCTTTGCTTTAGGAGGAGAGCATGAAAGTGTGGATGCTGTAACAATTATGCTTCTCCCCCTCGTTGCTTTTTCAGAGGAATATGTGTTTCGAGGATATTTTCAGAACGTCATCCAGAAAAATAATAAGTGGTCCGTTAGCCTAATTAGCGCGCGCGACTTCGAAATGAAGTTTCCCTACCAGAGGGAGAAATCGAGCTTATTCGGAGAAATCCACAGAGCGCACGCTATGTTATTTCTGATGATGTAGATTTTGCAGCATTCTTATCGTATAGAGTTAATGTCATATATAATGAACTAAGAGTCGATACGGCTCCAAATCGTATTCGGAGTTATAGCAAAATAATTGATTGATCAAGCATTTCTGAAGAAACAATTAGCGCGCGCTCGGAAATTCATCTTTCGATGCTAAGGCCAAGAACTGTAGCCACATTTTCATGGGTATTTAGGGGTTTAAAGTCCATTTAGCGTGCGCTTTGGGCTACATATGTCCACTTAAGGAAGAGATAATTTCCATACTTTCGACTGGAATTTCGGGAGAAAGGTCTCGATACTGGGCGTGAAAGGGCGTTAGCGCGTGCTCCTCCGGCTGTCCTTTCCATGTCTTCCTCACATTTCTTCTATGGCTCAGAATTCTTTCCAAGATAAGACTTTTGTATACTTGGCTGCGATCTGTTTCATTTTCTCATCTTCAGTTATAAATGGTATCCTAAGGGTTGCGCTGGCCGTGATGTAGCAGGCATCGTAGAATGTAATATTGTTTTCAACAGCTAAATCGAGTACAGCCTGATGATTCAAATCCCTCCAGCCTATCACGGTAAAGCCGTCCATTAGGAAAACCTTGGTTAGAGTTGTGATCAGGCCCTTAGCCTCGCTCAGACTCATATCTTTCTTAAAAGAAACCCATTTCCAAAGCCCGTTTCCAACCTCATATGCTGCGAGGTCTAGGGTTGCCATATCGCTGAGCTTTTTCAGCAGCTCCTCCTCCTTCGAATGCTTCATCATCAGGAGCAGGGAACTCGCGTCTACCATTGCTTTCATCGGCTTTCCCTCGAGCTCCTTATTGCTTGAACGATCTCCTCATCGCTAATTTTAGAAAGCGTCTTCCTAGCTTCAGCCAGCGAGCTCAACAAGGCCTCTCTTTCCCTTCTTTTGACCTCTTCCTCTAGGGATTTTCTGACGAACTCGCTTATATCTATCTTAAGCTCTCTTATCTTCTTCTTGAGCTCTTTGCTAAGCCTGACTGTAACGATCTCTGACATACAAAGTCTGTAGTACATTTAGAGTATATAAACATAGATAGGCGGGGAAATAGCATGCTAAACCCGAAGCAAATCAATGAATAATGCACTTTTAAGGCTAGCGCGCGCTCACGCAAAATCCTGCAACATTATTTTCTCACACGTAAAAGAAGCTGAAGAGTTTAAGATTAAACTTGGAAGAACTTTTTCATGAAGCTAATTATGGCTTCATATTGTTTAGGGTTGAGTGAAACCTGTAATCCGTAATAAGTTGGTTTCGAGATTATTAGTCCTTGACGGATTAATTCTTCCGCCAGCTTGTCTACTCGCTTCAAGCCCTGCTTACCTAGGTCTGCATCCTTCCACCCTTTCTTCAAGTTTCGAAGGCGGTGTGGCTACTTCCCCAGTTGCCCCTCTTATGGAGCTTGCATTATTATTGCCTTTATCTGCTCGTCTGAAAGCATAGGTTCACTTATGGTACTTTGAAGGTTAAGTTTAAATACTTTAAATCTCAAACAGCCTTAAGGGAACATGACTTATAAGCCGGACGAAACCCTACTCTTAAAATACTTGGGTGCAAGCCCAATACTGAGAATTATAGACTTTTTCCTAGATAACCCGTTGTCAGACTATTCTAAGAATGAGATTATAAAAAACTTGGGGATGGGAAGGGTCACGTTTTTCAAATATTGGAGGGAGCTTGAAAGATCTGGAGCCGTGAAAGCTACGAGAAAAGTTGGCCGTGCCACGATGTATCAATTGGATAGGGAAAACGAGATCGTTAAGCAGCTGATTCAGCTTCTGGTTCTTGCAAGAAAATCGATGGAAAAAGCCATAAAGGAACGCCAGAAACCAATCGTTGCAAGGTCTTGAACAAGACGCCGGACATTATAATGCACGCTAAAACCTTCAAGATAGGGATGAAATACAGGGAATAGAGGAGTTACTTCTAATATATCGTATGCATGATCCAGATGTAGTTATAGCGCGCGCTAAAGGATGCTATTCGAGGCTACTTGGAAAGCCTGAAGAAACACGGTGAGCCGATACCTCCATCAATAGAGGAAGAGCTTCAAAGTAAGCTGACAAATATTGATACTAGGCCTACCAACCTCGAGAGCAAAGTTGGCCTTCTAGAGATGAGAGTTAATTCGCACGCGATATCTTCTCCATGTTGTTCCACATGGTTACATAAACTATGGTTACTTTTTGTTTAGTTTCTCCCTTTATCCATTCAGCATAGGCTTTGAAGAAGGAGACTATTTAGCATGCCTTATTTAAATATCCATGCCTTTCCCTTTTTCACATACTTTTCTCTAACCAGAGACACTAGTTTCTCCACCCTTGGGCTGACGATGAGCGGTTTCCCTTCACTTAACGCATTTAACGCCAGCGGATTCCCCTTATCTACCATTCTAACCAGTTCCTCATAAGTGTATGCAAATGCTTCGATTCTTCCCACTTTAAACTCCTGGAGGATCTTAAACCTGTCAAGGATATTAACATCTTTAAAACGGTCGCTTAATACAAGTATGTCTATATCGCTCCAGTCGCCGTGCTGATTCTTTGCATACGATCCGAAGATCAGGATGGCTTCAACTGGAAACGAGGACTTCACTTTCTCAGCGAACGCCTCTACATCCTTACTCCAAGACATTTCAGCTCACCCTCAACCCATCCGATTATCCTCTTGGCGCATTCAACAGCTCTCCCGGCAGACACCTTATCATAGTATAGGGCAGGGTAGCCCGATTCAAATGCATTTGGATACCTTGAAGGTATGTAGTGCCTATCCAGCTCCCTAGCATCGCTCATGTAGGAACCAGCCTTCGGATAAGCATCCCTCAGCCCATCAAGCAACTCGACGACGCTGTGCCCCCAAGAACTGCGCCCAATAGCGTAACTCAGGGCCTTGACTGCCTTCTCAGCCGCCTGCTGTGATTGAAAGGAACTCCATTCGTAGCTTTCAGCATCCAGGCTTGTTTCAGCAGCCTTCAAATCCCTCAACGCCTGTAGAAACCACCTGCGCGCCTCCTCGAACCTCTCCATCGACATTCTCCAAAACGGTAGTTCTATTAAGCCTTTAGGTTTGAAAAGAGACATCTACCAACAGCGTTCCTAAAGACGAGAAGCCTCCACGTTTTTCTTCATAACTGTATAATGCTACTAAAATATCTGCAAGGGTTCCTCCTTCTTGCCGCGCGCTAGTTAGTTAATTTTGTAATGCACTATGGCTTATGTAAGGATCGCAACAGGGGGATGTCTATATTCTTTAACCGATAAAAGAAATAGCGCGCTATACCAATCATGATTCAAACATGATGCTGGATGACCTCTTTGCGGGGATACTTGGTCAGCAAGGGATAAATATTGGTTTGGTGAAAAGGATTTTGAGTAGAATGGAGAGGCTTGAAGTCAGGGACTTGACGGAGGAAGAGATTAGGATCGTAAAAGAGTTTATCGATTCGATTAGGGCTAGGAGGGCTGAGAAGCTGAGGAGGAGTGAGAAAATAGTGTTCAAAAGCTGGCCTTTAAAGGTCAAGGGTAGGCTTACGAGAGAAGAAATCTATGACTACCTTTAACACAACTGCTCTTTTAGACACTAATGTTCTTGTTTACGCTGCTGACGAGGCTTCCCCCTTCCATCATAGGTCGAGAGATTTAATGGATAGGGGCTTAAGCGGCCAAATCTCTCTCTGCGTATGCCCCGGTCTTGATAGAGTTTTTCGCCGTCATCACCGATTCGAGAAGGGTTGAGAATCCTAGGGAGCCTGAAGAGGCAGTGGAGGAAATAGAAAAATACTTGCTTTCCAAAAATATTTTAAAGATATATCCTAAAGAAGAACTCTTCAAAGAACAATAGGTCTCTTTAAAAAGTATAGTCTTAAGAGACAGAGAGTCTTTGATGCTCAACTCGTGGCAACGATGCTTTCTAACGGCATCAAACAAATCTACACTTTTAACCAAGAAGATTTCTCTAAATTCGATGAAATAGAGGTACTTATACCGTAAATTTAACCTAAAATAAGCTTCTTGAGTTTTTACAGTGCGCGGCCTAAACTGAAAAG
>Ga0129301_1001749_pt1 | contig 10122 bp, 13 predicted proteins | sample ConPoolayeHmetaG_FD_94489 | JGI IMG/M metagenome (GOLD analysis project Ga0129301, IMG submission 94489) | Hot spring microbial mat communities from California, USA to study Microbial Dark Matter (Phase II) - Cone Pool mat layer H metaG ...
ATAGCATTCCCTACAATATACGGGCTTACCTTCGGTTGGTTTAAATGGTACTTCATCTTCTTTTCCACAGTCGGAGCACGTTATCTTGTACATTTCACGGGGCCCGCTTCTGAAATTTGGCCTCAGCCTTTTCACCTCATATCTTCTCCCCCTAGCCTGACATTTAAACGTTGTGATATTTGTTCAAAGCGTTGTGATCGTCTCTACCCTTCGATAGTAAAAGATAGTCTGTTACCCCTTCTATCAAAGACCTTGACGTCTTGCTCAGAGTTGTAAGGGAATCCAATAATCGCCATGATCACACCATAGAAGTTGGAGATGTCCTCTAAAGAAGGGTCTACGACGCCGGAGGGATGGGAGTGAGCGGTTCCTATTATCGAGGAGTCCATTGGAACCATGTGTAGCGGAAAACTGGCGTAAGAGTACCCATGTAAAGCCATAGGCGGGATGACCAAATCTGTAACGACGATCTCCTTCTTGTTGCGAGTTCCTCTTAGAAGTAACATGGCTTCCTTTGGGTGGTTTAATGACGAATAAGTGAGTAACCCATCCACTACCTTGGCTTTAAATACTACATTCTGCGCCATCGCTAGTCCGACATTAACTCTCTACAATAAATATGTTTTTAAATTCATTAATATTTAATAATATATATTCTCTCATCTAACCCAACTATATGAGGTTTAGGGTTGAAGATGCTGGTTAGAGCTTCAATAGGAACATTAGCCGTCTTAGGTCTAGACTGCGTGCCAATGCTCGAGAGGCCTACAACCGCCTATCTACTGCAGTATTCTAGATCAGGTTGTATGGCGTCTTGCGCTTTCTGCTCCCAAAGTGCGAATTGTTTAACAAATAAAGAATATGTTTCTAGAATACCATGGCCAAAGATCGAACTAAAATCATTTATCGAGAATCTGAGGGAAAGTAAACATTTTTCTAGGATATGTTTCCAGACAGTTCTTAAACCTGATTTTGAAAAAGAAGTGCTCGATTTCCTAAGACTAATTAGAGTCGATGGAGTCGACCTACCGGTTTCTATTGGAACCACGCCTCTTAAAGTCGAAACTTTAAAGGCGATGAGGCGACAGGGTGTGGATTATCTCGGCGTTGGGCTCGATACCACTCCTACTTGTTTTAAATCAATTAAAGGGGTGTTCGATTACAGCGACTTCTTTGCTTTTATTGAAAGATCGGTGAGAATCTTTGGGGTCAAGCATGTTAATGTCCATTTAATCTTCGGGTTGGGTGAAAGCGAAGTTGAATTCGTTAATACGATGGAGAAGATATACGATATGGGTGCGGAGGTTGCTCTTTTCGCGTTTACTCCTGTGAGGGGGACGAATATGGAGCATGTGCCTCAACCACGCATTGAGCGATATAGATTAATGCAAATAGTTCGGTACCTGTTGAGTAAGGGTTACCCGTTGAATGAAATTCTATCTGTAGGTGATGACGTGGGATTGCGAATAGACGTTGATGAGGATACCTTGAAATCGAGTCTTCTCACAAGTGGTTGCCCAGGGTGTAATAGGCCGTTCTACAACGAGCGCCCTGGTAAAATTTACAACTATCCCTCGTTAAAATTAATTGAAGGGGATTTGGAAGTAATACGGAAACAGTTGAACTGGGGGAGAGGTCTTTGAATGCAGCTTAAAGCGTACTTTCCAGGTGCTATATACCCTACAATAAGTATTACTGGTAATAAGTGCTTGTTGAATTGTAGTTATTGTAGAGGCCGATACTTAGATGGAATGGTAAGTGCTGTAACACCGGAACTACTTTATCAAGCTGCAAAGTCTTTGAAAAAGAAAGCCGCAAAGGGTATACTAGTGAGTGGTGGTTTCGATAAAGATGGTGTTCTCCCAATAAGACCGTTCTTGCCAACGATAAGGAGGATAAAGGAGGAACTCGGTCTTTTGGTCAGCGTTCACCCAGGTTTAGTCGATAGGGAGATGGCTTGCCTACTCAGAGAAAGTAAAATCGATATAGTGGACTTCCAACTCGTTGTCGACCCGATTGTTATAAAGGAGATGCAAGGATTAGAACGGGGTCCTTTAGGATATATGGAAAGCTTAGATGCGTTAATGAAGTACGGGCCACCATACATCGTACCTCATATACCGATTGGCTTTAGAGATGGCGATGCGACAACTGAAAAAGAAGCGGTCGATTTGGCAAAGGACTACGACCCTTATTTGCTAACCGTACTGTTCTCTATCCCTCCACCAACCTCAGCTATTCAAGGCTTTATTTCCGACTTAGAGAAGCTTTTGAGCTTTCTGAGGTATGCTAGGTCATCTAAGTATGAAACTGCCATTGGATGTATGCGTCCCCCAAAAATGAGAGAGTCTCTTGATGTTTATGCTGTAGAAGAAAGACTTGTAGACCGAGTGGCAGTTCCAGACCTAAGGGTTGTAAATAAGTTCGGTATGAAGGTTATAAGGGCGTGTTGTTCTCTCCCAAACGAATTTCTACATCTTTTTAGTTGAGGTGTATAGAACTGGTTAGACTCACTATTCGATACATTTTATTCTAGGGAAAGATATTTATTTAAGTTTATCAACGTGTATGTGAAGCTGATATGTTTTGTCCTAAATGCGGTGCCCAGGTCAACGAGGATGACCTTTTCTGTTATAAATGTGGGTTTGCCTTGAAGGGACATGCTCCTATGGAGGGTGCTGCACCGACTACTAAAGTAGAAGAAACGAACTTTGATAAGATGAGACGTGATCGTACTCTGCAGAACTATTGGGTAAATAGGGCTGTGGCCTTTATTATCGACTCTGTTATTATAGGTGCAATCGTGTTACTGATTTCCATCATATTCCAGCTCCCTTATATGTTGAGTGGGAGATCAACTACTCTAATCCAATCTACATTTGATACTTGGTTTCCGTTTAGCATGGGTATCCCTTCTCTCCTATACTTCGCACTTTTAGAATATTCTTATACACAAACGTTTGGGAAAAGGGTTATGGGGATAAGGGTGGTCACGAAATCTGGGCGCCCATTGTCACTTGGAAGCTCCTTTTTGAGGAACATTAGTAAACTCTTTTGGCCACTGATCCTTTTCGACATCATAGGTGGGTTAATTACCGCAGGTGATCCAAGGCAAAAGTATACTGATCGCATGGTAGGCGCTGTTGTGGAAGGAGGGCAAACATATTCGTTTTTCAAAAGCAGCGGTGTTTAAACCTGATGAACCCACAGATGTCAGGTTATAAAGAAAGGGGGAGAAGGCATGCTCGCAAATATGACCCACTCGGCACTGTCTCGTTTGGTGTATTCATAGTCGTCTTAGCTATTATATGGTTCAATAATCCTGATCTACCTAATCAGTTCATAAGCTATTTCAAGAGCTTTGAGGTGTATGGGAGACCTGTTGCACCACCTGCTCAAATTCTGTATTATGCAGCAACCTTCTCTCTTTACTATGGTGTTTGGTTGATCGTCCTTGGTGCTTTAAGAATTAGTCTAAAAATTGGGGTGTGGAATACCCCTTCTAATATAGCAGAAGGTGTCTTCCTTATTGTCTTACATTATTACATCTTAGATTCAATAAGAACTGGAGCTGACTTTCTAACTCTAGTCGCTTTCTTCATTGTCGGTTTAGGTGTTGCCATAATTGCTGGCGCGATAGGTAAGACGATGATGCGTCAATACTGATGCCAAACTTTGATATCTAAGTGGGTAAACATGTCGTCTACCGATCTATCTTTAGATGTATTCAAGTCGATAGTTGACCCGTGGTACGATTCTTTAAAAGACCCTGCTGAGGCACAAAATAAAGTGTTAAAAACCTTGTTAGACGATTACGCTAAAACAGAGTATGGGAAGAAACATGGTGCATCAAATTCGTTTGGCATTGATGAATATGAAACAAACTTTCCTATAGTTAACTACTTAGAGTTAAAGCCTCTAATAAATGATGTCTTAGAAGGTCGGTATCTGACGCTCCTACCTGAGCCCCCGTTAACTTGGGTGATGACAAGGGGGACGACAGGACCATCGAAAATTTTACCTGTAACGCAGAAGCATGTGGAACAAATATTACTGTGTGGTGCAAGAGCCATTTCAAACTTTATACTTAGGACAAGGCGGGTTGACTTATTATTTGGGAAGGTCCTTAATCTGAACTTTCCTTCATGTACAGGGTCTATTAAAAGTGGCCAAGAGGTCATAACTTACGGTCATAGTTCTGGGACATATGCGAAGTTCATCTCAAGCTTTGGTGGATTTGACCTTGTTCCTAGCCAAGATAAGATAGATTCTTTAGGAGGAGGACTGACTTGGGGGGACTGGCTAAAACGGTTTGAATTAACCTACCAATTAACTAGAGAAGAAGATGTTCGTGTCTGCATGGGTGTTGCCCCGGTTTTAACCTCATTTGCAAGGTATGTGAAGCGTAAGTATAACGTATATCCAAAGAATATTTGGGGCATTAAAGCCATCTTTTGTACAAGTGTTCCGAAGATTCAATGGAAGTATGCTCCTGTGCTCAAAGCAATGTATGGTGATGCCCCTGTTATAGAAATGTATACTGCGACAGAGGGTGCCTTTGCCCAACAGGTCGACGATTTACCCTATGTGTCCCCTAACTACGATACCTATCTATTTGAGGTGGTCACAGGAAGGGGTGTGAAGATGCTGTACAAGATGAAAAGAGGCGAGTGGGGGAGGTTGATCATCTCGTCTTGCCTTTTTCCAAGATATGATATAGGAGATATGGTGGAGTGTCTGGGGGGTCAATATTTCAGAATATTCGGTCGAGCAAAACCCCTAACGATCCTCGAGCATATCGGATACCGTATTCTGACACGATGGTTTATTTAGGTCTAGGGCTCCTTTTTAACGCACTGAGGCCGGCAAGTATAACAGCTATCCCTATGGCTATGAAGATGAAAGGCCACCAGTCTCGGACGCCTGAGACACCTACTAATCCTATCGCGATCATTATCAAGCCACCTATCAGTGACCCCGTAGCAGAGGATTTGTACGGTGAAGTCAAGTACCTTATAGCTGCTTGGAGAAGAAGTATTGCTCCAATTCCAATTAGGAAATAAGCCCACCAAACATTCCACCCTATATAATTCATTTGTGCCAAATAGAATGTAATCCCCAACCATATTAGGATCAAACCTCCAATAAGCGGGCCTGATCTGTCAGCAGGCTCCTCGTGTTTTTCCCCCTTCTCCCCCTTCTCTCTCTTTTCAGTCTTCTCCTCTTTCTCAGCTTTCTCTCCCCGATACCTTCTCTCTATTGGTGGTTGAGTAATCGTCAATTGAGCTCCACATTTAGGACAGAACAGATCATCAGAAGTAACTTCTTGTCCGCATTTTGGGCAATAAGGCATATTACACCAGGCTCTTTCTATTCATAGTTGAATATAAAGCTATTGCTCTCCCTTCTAATAATGTATTAGAAACTCTTTGTTAGAAAGAACTTATATAAGTGCGAAGTAAAAGACGAAGCAATTTGCCATTTACCCCATACCACCTAGGTCCTGCGTTGTTAATCGGTCTACCTATGCGGAAGTTTATTCACTTACCGACCTTTCTTTTGTCAAGTGTAATCGTCGATTTAGAACCCTTTCTTGTACTGCTGCTCAATCTTAATTACCCACTTCATGGTTATCTCCACACATTCCTCTTAGCTTCTATATTGGGGGTTATAATAGGCTTGATAATGAAAGTTGGTGAGAGGCATCTATCCGATTTTTATCTTAGCTTATGTCTCATAAAGGAGACTACCAAAATAAGACGGCCATTTATTATTGCCGGTGCTTTAGGCGCTTTTACGCATGTGCTTCTTGACGCCCCCCTTTACGATGACATAGCTCCTCTTTTCCCATTTTCCGTAAACTTACTGTATGCGCCTCAATTAACTTCATTAATTTATTCTTTCTGCGTGCTTTCTGGGTTATTCTGAGTTGGTCTTTACCTGTTTACACTATTCAATGGACATCTAGAGCCTTCAAGGCTGCAGCTTTAAAACTCCTTCGACTAAATCTTTTACCTTCCCACTTAACAAGTGCCCTGAATAATCTCTACCAAATCTATCTATTAATGTAACCTTTGTCCCATGCTCGGTTTTCACCTTTCCTAACGTGATCTTTCCTTCTGTGCGAGAGAGCTCCATTCCCTCTCTTGGTTTTATAACACGTTTTCCATCCTTGTTCTCTAGCTCTGCAGACCAGAGGGTTCCAACAGCAAATTCGTATTCTGACTTTATTATATTATGTGATTTGATTTTTTCTAATAATTTATCTGGGAAAGGCTCGTTAGGGCCTAGAGCGAATATCAGGGCATTCCCTTTGTTTAGCTTCTCATCATCTGTTCTTGCTCTAAGGTACATAAGCCCAGTATTTGGGTCTATGTCTCTTCTGAGATCTCCTCCAGAAAGCTGTACCGCCTTAATTCTTAGGTCTGCTTTTTCGGCATCGGCAAAATGCCCACTATAAGTTCTCCCGTTTTCTAAGCTTCTGCAAACAACGTGCAGATGTGGAACTATGCTCTTTTTAGTTGGGTTTACTTGGTTTTGAAGTGTAAGGAAAAAACCAGAAAGGCTGATTATCTGATTTTGGCCCTTTAATAGCGCATATGCAAAGGTTGGATACGGTTTATGGTTCGTTAAGAAAAAAGCGCAGCGTAAATTAGAAATTATCCCATTATCACATTTTATGTACCCTTGTGTAAGCCCCTTTCTCTCTAAGCATTGGGTTAATGAATTGGTAGCGGAAGTTCCCTCAGAGGCGATGTCGATTACGGTCTTCTTTTCTTCGGTTAATATTGATGCAAAGAAACCAGTATCGAACCCTTTGAATGCCATGTTCTTATTTACCCTAGCCACATCTCCTTCCACTTTGCCTTCTATCCTTCCAGCCTCGATCTTGAACAATAATTTCATATCTAGAGCGCCATCCTAGTAGATGGCTATTTAATTATAAATTCTTTTTAGAGCACACTAAATCTTGAAAATCTTCACAGAAATATCATAATATAAGGTTTTCTAAGGTTCAACTTGTATTCCTTGGCAAAGGTCAATAATGTTCCTAATCAGCACTTTTCTCGCGTTTTCTAAGACGTCTTCTCCAACTCCTGGTACGCCACAAACTAAAAATGTCACTTCCCCTGTTTCTTCAGTTACCTTAGAATAGTCAGCGTCACGATAAGGGTAGATCGCGACCAATCTTTTCTCGTCTGCAACCACAACTTCGACTCCTGTTAGCGTTTGCGGGCTCTCCATCCCTATCCCTAAGAAGGGCTCCCCTCTAACCGCCCTCCTCATCTTAAGGTCACCACTTAACCTCTTGGTGTCAAAGGCTGCGATTGGAACCTCACCCATGATTGAAGCTAAGTTGTATGCGTCCACTAAAGGGTTCACTCTGGGAAAGGGTTTGCCAGCTAAGATTCTTCTTATAAGTGCCTCAGCAGCGGGTCTTGTTTTGGTAGGATCGATTCCAACCTTCCAGAAAAAGCTTCTATACGCCTTTATTATAGTAACCTCTTTTAAGCTTTCTAGGGTGTATTTAGATCGGGTTTCCTTTGTTACATTAGAAATTAGGTCATCTATCTTCCCTATGTTAGGGTTGTTGCTTTTTATGTCGATTCCTTCAAACTTTGTTATAATCGCCCTTAGGCCTGGGAATTCTGATAGAAGGTCGCGGTGAACTTCTAACCATTGCAAAGTTCTACGCCTAAGACTGGTGACAGATACAAGCATAATATAAGCGCTTAGGATTGGTCTGAAACCTTTTGTATACACCTAAATGAGTTCAAGTACGAATACGATTATAGTAGCAGGAAAGCTACTGTTCGTATTATGCCAATGCATTCGTAGTAAAGTTTTCTATATAAAATCTATCCATACATTAAACTATGACATAAAGGTGATTTATGCAACAATGGCCGTCAATTTCAGCTAAAGTGTATTTATCTTTTGGAAAGACTTTAACATTTAATCCCTTACCTTGAAATATTTCGATGTTTTAAGGGTACAGTAGATGTTGAATCACTGCCAAAGAAGTTGTCTTATTAGGCCTCTCTCTTTCTATACTTTCCAATGCTTACGAAAACATTTCCTCCAGAATTTGGCTTAACCATAAAAGATGGCTTAAATATACGGTATAAGGTAGCTGCCCATAATATGGAAAGAAAGGTAATCGTTATCGTATTTGTCATTATTGCCCTTTTGATGATATATCAAAGGGTTCACTATTTAAATTATTTGAGCGAAACCGCGCACTTGACTAATAAATGGGTTGTCATAGAAGATTCTAAAGGAAATCGAATCGCAGTTGAAACTACTGACGAATATGTATGGGACGAGTTCGATAAGCTGAATCGGAACAAGACTAAAGTGTTCATCGGTGGGGAAGTTGTAGAGTTTAGTAATAAATGGGGGTTCAGGTTCAACCCAACCACGATCTCTATTTTGCGTTCTGTTCCTCAGGAATATCAGGGAACGATTGACGGGATAAGCTCAAACTTAGAGTATTGGAAGGCGCAAGATGAAGTGTATGTGTTTGTGAAGGTTACAGAAGTTCATTATTTGGTAGCTGTTCAATCTTAAATGTTTGCATTTATCTTGGTTTATAGTTCAAATTTGTGTTATGATATTTTGTAAGACCCTCTAAAATAAGGTCTTCGAGGTCTTGGATGCTAACTCCTGCGAACTCTATCTTATTTTTGTATTCATTGATGATACTAGTAATGTTCTCTGCTGTTCCGTTCTCTAACACTTTTCTATGGAGCTCTTCGAATTGCTCTAAAGGGTATGCGAAAAAATCCCCACTTATAATAAAGTCTTTAATACGTTCATTCCCTATCTCTATTTCGACTTTGATGCTCTTACCACTCTTAACCCTCTTCGAGGCTTCTATGCGGGTCATATCATCGCCTGTAGTTCCAAGCTTGGCTCTTATACTTCTCCTCAATGGTTTTCGCTAAATCAAGCTCTTCATCTAATACTCTATCGACCATAATATCGGAGTTGAATGCTTTTGAGAACCCTCTTTTAAGCGCGTCAATTACCTCCTCCTTTGTCACAGTTCTTCCAACTTCCCTAGTTAAGGTCGTAACTCTGTCGAATATCGTGTTAGCACCATGAGCAATTAGCTTCTCTTTCGGAACCTTGAAGAGTCTCCCCAATTTGGGAATATCAGTGTTATACATAAAGGTTCCATGTTGTAGAATCACACGGCCCCTTCTTATCTGAGCACTCCCTGAAATCTTTTTCCCCCCTACAGTGACGTCGTTTATTGGTTCGAACTTAGCCTTTACCCCGAATTCTTCAAGCGTGTAGACCAGTCCTCCACAGATTTCTCTATAACTTTCTTGTACATCCGATGAAAAATAGTCAGTGGTCGAAGTAACGCTGTACGTGATCTCCCCATATTCGTCATGAAATACAGCGCCGCCACCTGTAATTCTTCTAATTATTGGGATGCCTTCTTCTCTGGCAAAATCTAAGTCAACCACCTCATTAATCTTCTGAAAGTAGCCTATCGTGACAGCGCTAGGAGTGAACGTATAGAGCCTTAAAGTGCTCGGCGTTGTCTTCTTTTCCTTCATAATAAGCATTGCCTCGTCTAACGCCATATTGCTTTCAGCTGTTCCCTCATTAACTACTAATCTCCACATTTCAACACAAACTTGGAGTGTCTCTAGCTTATAAGGTTAGAGTGTTTTTCCCGGAAAAAGTTTAGATATTGTGTAATGGTCAATCGAACCTATATCTTCTTAGGGTTAATGAATTTGTAACTACCGTAACTGAACTTAGCCCCATCGCTAATCCTGCTAGTATGGGATTTAGGTATCCTAGTGCTGCAACAGGTATCAGCGAAGCGTTGTAGGCGAATGCCCAGAACAGGTTTTGCCTTATTTTAGACATCGTCTTTCTACTTAACTTTATTGCGTGGGCAACATCCATCAGGTTATCCTTTATCAGAATGATTCCCCCTGTTTCTATTGCAACATCTGTCCCTGAACCTATAGCTATCCCTATATCGGCTTCAGCTAGGGCTGGTGCATCGTTTATCCCATCCCCTACCATAGCAACAACCTTCCCTTGTTTTCTCAACCTTTGTATGACTTCAGCCTTCTCCTTAGGCAGGACTTCAGC
>Ga0129301_1001751_pt1 | contig 10115 bp, 9 predicted proteins | sample ConPoolayeHmetaG_FD_94489 | JGI IMG/M metagenome (GOLD analysis project Ga0129301, IMG submission 94489) | Hot spring microbial mat communities from California, USA to study Microbial Dark Matter (Phase II) - Cone Pool mat layer H metaG ...
GAAAACACGGTATTGGGTTTTGGAATTGCCGGAGTTGATGGGCAGGTAGTGCAGAGCAGGGAACAAGCCCAGAGAGCTTTTGAACAGGCACTCAAGGATAAATCAATAGGGATAATCATAGTGACTGAGAGGATTGCAGATCTTATCAGACCGATTGTAGAGCGGTACACATTCGTGGAGCAATTCCCATTGATTGTCGAGATACCTGATAGAGAAGGTCCAAAACCAGACAGACCAGGTATTCATGAGCTGGTAACTGCGGCAATTGGCATTAAACTTTAACCGTGAAAATTCTGTGTCACAGAAGATCGTGAGGTGCAGGTTCAGGATTAACTGAAAAAAAGGGATGAGCGGCACAATTTCGAGTTCTAGGGAAGATAGATCTACAAATGTGAATTAAAAAACTCGAAGTTCACCTTAAGAAGTTCACCTTAATATGAAGTGGTTTCAGCGGGGATTTGAGCTTATGAGAAATAAGAGGGATGGTTTTAAGCTTGATTCGATGGATAGGGAAGAAGAGGATAAGGCTGCATTGATAGCGGGGATTGAGGAGGAAGCTTCAGGAGAGGCTGAGCGTATTCTCTCAGAGGCCAGAAAGTATGCTGAGGAGAGGCTTGCCGAAGCAAAACGCCAGGCTCAATCGATAATTGAAGAGGCTCAGAGAAAGGCGGAAGCGCAGGCAAGTATTGCCAGATCTAGGGTGCTGGCAGGCCTCAAAACCGAGATAAAAAGGAAATCCATGCAGATAAGGGAGTCCATAGTACAGGATGTTATCGAGAAGGCAAAAACTGAGATCAGAGCGATGGTCTCAAAACCGGAGTACAGGGAGGTTCTCCAGAACTGGATAGTTGAGTCAGCGATCGGACTCGGAGCTGATTCTGCGGTGGTAAATGCTTCGGCAGGGGAGCGTGCTTTAATCGATGAGAAATTGCTCGAGAGAGCAAAAGAAAGGGTTAAAGAGCTTACTGGAAGGGAAGTGGAGCTCAGGCTCTCAACCGATCAGCCTCTGAGCAGGCAGGGAGTGGTACTTACAGCTGCTGATGGAAAGACGGCTTATAATAACCAGGTTGAAGCAAGATTTTTGCGTTTCCATCCCCGGATTCGCAAGCTTATATACGAAAGGCTGTTTGAGGTCTAACTTCTGTGGAACAGTTACTATGAGGAGGATTTTTTGGTGGGTAAAGAGATTCGTTTTTTCAAATCTATTATTTTTTCAAAGGCTATAAAATATTTATGCCGGTTTGCCATTAAGAAAAATTGTGGGGCATGAATTATGGAGAGAGTTATAGGTAAGGTATACCGGGTTAATGGTCCTGTTATAGAGGCTATGGGTGTGAGAGATGCGATGATGTTTGAGCTTGTGAGAGTTGGGGAGCAGCATCTTGTGGGTGAGATTGTTAAGCTCGAGGGCGAGAGGGCAATCATACAGGTCTATGAAGACACTACAGGAACAGCCCCGCTTGACCCGATATACGGGTCAGGAATGCCCCTCTCTGTGGAACTTGGTCCGGGATTGATAGGCAATATTTATGATGGCATCCAGCGGCCTCTTGAAGAGATCCGGAGGATTTCGGATAAGTACATAGATCGGGGAATGCAACTTCCTTCCCTCAACAGGAATGTTAGATGGGAGTTTCACCCCCTTATTACCCCGGGCGATCGAGTATCGGCGGGAATGGTAGTTGGCACGGTTCAGGAAACAGAGAGGGTTGAGCAGAGGATCCTGGTACCTACTGGAATTGAAGGGGCTATTGAATCTGTTGTCCCCGGGGGTGAATATGCTGTGGATGAACCGATTGCAAAAGTACGCACCATGGATGGTGAGGTATCTCTTTTTCTCTCTCACCGCTGGCCTATTAGAAGGCCCAGACCTGTGAGAAAAAGGCTGCAACCATCTATCCCTCTTATAACAGGTCAGAGGGTCGTTGATACTCTGTTTCCAGTTGCTAAGGGTGGAACTGTGGCTATCCCTGGTGGGTTTGGTACGGGAAAGACCATGACCCAGCAAGCCCTGGCAAAGTGGTGTGATGCGGATATTATTGTTTACATCGGATGCGGGGAGAGGGGGAATGAGATGACCGATGTGCTTACAGAGTTTCCAAAGATCATAGACCCCCGTACTGGAAGATCGCTTATGGAGCGTACTGTCCTGATAGCCAACACATCAAACATGCCTGTATCTGCAAGAGAGGCAAGTATATATACAGGTGTCACAATTGCAGAATATTTCAGGGATCAGGGTTACCATGTTGCTGTCATGGCAGATTCCACCTCGCGCTGGGCTGAGGCGCTCAGGGAGCTTTCGGGGAGAATGGAGGAGATGCCGGCGGAAGAAGGTTTTCCTGCATACCTTCCAACCAGGATAGCGGAGTTCTATGAGAGGGCGGGTTATGTTGAGACCCTTTCCGGTGGAACAGGTTCGGTTACAATAATCGGTGCCGTATCACCACCGGGCGGGGATTTTTCTGAACCTGTTACACAGCATACCAAGCGTTTTGTTCGCTGCTTCTGGGCTCTTGATAAGGGCCTTGCAAATGCACGACATTACCCCTCGATCTCCTGGCTTGATAGTTACAGTGAATACCTGAGCGATGTGAGTGCATGGTGGGAGCGAAATGTGAGCGGTGAATGGGGGAAGGACAGGGGTGAAATCATGGAGCTTCTTCTCAGGGAGGTAAAGCTCCAGCAGGTTGTCAAGCTGGTGGGGCCCGATGCCTTGCCTGACAGTCAGCGTTTCATCCTGGATGTGTGTAACCTTTTCAAGAACGCTTTTCTACAGCAGAGCGCATTTGATGAGGTTGATAGATACTCTGTGCTTGAAAAGCAGGTAAAGATGCTACACATAATCCTCACCTATTATAGAAAGGGTGCTGATGCAATCAAACGGGGTGTAACGCTTGTAAAGTTGAGGCGGATGAAGGTTTATCAGGAAATTATCAAGATGAAGTTTACGGTACCAAATGATGATCTCTCAGAGCTTGACAGGATTGAGGAAAGACTTGTCCGTTCAATGGATCAGCTTGAAGCGATATATGCATGAAATTGAAGATTAAGGACATAACTGGTGTAGAGTTTCCATACAGAGTTTTCATTAAATCTTCTTGAGAAACTCCGAAGGTTTTTGATTGAGATTATGAACGATAGATGGGTTAAGTAATAACTTCTAAAGTAAGAATTTTTTAAGGAGCAGATGAATATGAGTGATGTTTCCGGGGGAATAAATAAACCACCCGGGGGTGTCGATGGTAAACTCCATGGGCGTATTCCAGGGAATCTCCACGAGATTGAGAGGGAACTGATAAAGGGGAGGGAGTACATCGGTGTGGAAAAGATCGATGGCCCACTCCTCTTTGTGAGAAATACACATCCGGTTGGATACAGGGAACTGATCGAATGCATAGATGGAGAGGGGAATGTAAGGCTCGGGATGGTGCTTGAAACATCAAAGGATGTGGTTGTTGCTCAGATCTTTGAGGGCACCACTGGTCTTACCATTCCGAAAACAAGGGTAAGATTTACAGGAGGCCCTCTGGAGGTTTCTGTTTCCCGTGATATGCTCGGGAGAATTTTTAATGGGCTGGGCGTACCGATCGATGGTGGTCCTCCACCTCACGGAGGTGTTCTTTTAAATGTAAACGGAAAACCGATAAACCCCACAGCCAGGGAATATCCAAGGGACTTTATCCAGACTGGAATATCAGCAATAGATGGGATGAATACCCTGATTCGTGGACAGAAGCTCCCGATCTTTTCAGGTAACGGGCTTCCTCACAATGAGCTTGCTGCTCAGATTGCACGTCAGGCTAAGATAAGAGGCGAAGAGGCCCAGTTTGCCTGTGTTTTTGCAGCTATGGGAGTAAAGCACGATGTGGCACAATTCTTCATCCGTTCCTTTGAGGATTCGGGTGTCCTTGAGAATGTGGCCCTTTTTCTGTCCCTTGCAGATGACCCTTCAATTGAGCGTCTCATCACTCCTCGTACTGCGCTTACCCTTGCGGAGTATCTGGCGTTCCATGAGGAGATGCATGTGCTTGTCATAATGACAGACATGACCAACTACTGTGAATCATTGAGGGAGATATCCACCATAAGGGGTGAGATACCCTCAAGAAAAGGGTACCCCGGGTATCTCTACTCAGATCTGGCTGAGGTCTATGAGCGATCGGGGATGCTGAAAGGGTGCAGGGGCTCTATAACACTCCTGCCTATTCTCACGATGCCCAACGATGATATATCCCACCCTGTTCCTGATCTGACTGGCTATATCACAGAGGGTCAGATTGTCTTTGAGCGTGAGATGTATGGAAGGGGTATATACCCCCCCATTGCGGGTCTTCCATCCCTCTCAAGGCTGATGAAGGATGGAATTGGTGAGGGCATGACTCGAGAGGATCATCCACATCTTGCAAGTCAGCTCTTTGCTGCATACAGTTATGTGAGGGATGTACGTAACCTCGCCTCGGTCATAGGGGAAGAGGAGCTTACACCTCTGGATCACAATTATCTTGAATTTGGTGAGGAGTTTGAGAAGAGGTTCATCTCCCAGAGGATGGATGAAGAGCGAAGTATTGAGGAAACACTCGACCTGGGATGGAAGGTACTGCGACTGCTCCCGGTTGAAGAGCTGCACCGTGTTACCGAGGAGGAGATAGAAAAGTACTATGAGGGCGGGTCGCTCTGATCGGCAGTAAATTGCATTTCTTTAAGTTATAAAATCAGGTATTTACCAGTGGCGATTTAAGGTGAGCGAATTTTCGAATCGTAACAAAGTACTGGACAATTAAATGTTGTAGTTGTATCCGGGGAAGCCATGGCTCGCATGTCAACACCACCAACGAAGACCAATCTCATGAGACTGAAGGATGAGCTCGGGTTTGCAGAGCTCGGGTATGAGCTCCTCGATCAGAAGAGGAATATTCTCGTTGTTGAGCTTATGAATCTGGTTGACCAGACAGTGGATTACCAGAGGCGTGTTGAGGAGGCACTTGGAAGGGCATACAAAACACTTGAAGAAGCAATACTCTCAATGGGCAAATTGAGGGTGAGGAACATCGCAGCTGCGGTGAACATACAGACCACCATAAAACTTGGAATAAGAAAGGTGATGGGAGTGATACTCCCGATTGTTAACACCGAATTCAGGGAGAGGGCTCCCTATTTCAGTCCGATGGGGACGAGTTTCTGGATTGACAGTTCAATTAATGAGTTTAAAGCAGTTATTCAGCTTATGGGCAGGCTTGCAGAGTTGAGGGTGTCCGTGTTGAGACTTGCCAATGAGGTGAAAAAAACGATAAGAAAGGTCAATGCCCTTGAAAAGATCGCAATCCCCGATCTAAGGGACACGGTTCACTATATAGAAAACAGGCTTGAGGAAATCGATAGAGATATGTTCACACTTATGAAGATGGTGAAAGAGAGGCTTGAGAGTAAAAGGCTTGTCCAGATTTCTGAATCGAGGAGATAGAAAAAGGTGGATGGTCCAGTAAGGAAGATACTGGTATACATCGATGGGACTGAGGGTTCTATTACGGCTGCTCAGTATGCAATTTGTCTGGCCAAATATACAAAGGCAGAACTTCATGCAATGTATGTAATCAATATCAAAGCACTTAACGAGCTTGTTAAGGCGAGGATATTTCTCCGTGAAGAGGAGATTGAATACGAAAGAGATCTGAAAGCCGATGCCGAAAGATATTTGAAACATGTAAAGGAGCTTGCCCTTAGGAAGGGGGTTGAGATAAAGACGGAGAGCACCATGGGTTCTCCACATCAGGAGATCATAAGGAAGGTAAAAGAGGAGGGGATAGACCTGCTTGTGATAGGAGAACTCTCCAGAATCAGGAGCAGGAGGGATGAGTTTTATGATGAAACGGAGAGAGCAATGCGCTCGGTTACCTGTTCGGTTCTGATAGTTAAGGATGATGAGAGGGTTTTTCAACTATACGATGCACTTCAGTAGGAGTGTAACCGCTTAAGGTCTGAGAGCTTATCCGTTGATAGGCCCGGTTTTGAGATTTAAGAAAATAGAAAAGCGAACTCAAAATGAAAAATCGAAGTTCGCCTTGATAAATCGGGACTGAATTGTTATGTTATCTAATGGTTTAGTGATTTTTATTCCGGGATTTTTGTCTCGGGCTTTTTATCGATTATTGTTCTGGAATTTTTATTATAAAATTTTCATTTTAAATTTTCATTCGCAAAAATGAGGTGAAAGCATTTTAAGATGGCACTGGTTGACCTCATCACACCCGAGGTGGTAAAGGTACCTTTGAAGTCCAGGGACAAGTTTGGAGTCATAGAAGAGCTCATTCAAGTACTCAAGGATTCAGGAAAAATAACTGAAAAGGAGAAGGCTATTGAAGCCATACACAAACGAGAGGCTCTGGGCAGCACTGGTCTTGAGATGGGTGTTGCGGTTCCGCATGCAAAGACAGATGCTGTTAAAACACTTACCATTGCTATAGGTATCTCACCAGAAGGTGTGGAATTTGGTGCTATCGATGGAAAACCATCAAAGCTATTCTTCCTTATGCTTGCAGCTCCTAACCAGTCGGGTCCCCATATCGAGGCACTTGCAGAGATAGCCAAGCTATCAAAATCAAAAGCATTCCTCGATGCCCTGATGAACGCAAAAACCCCCGAAGAGGTTGTAAAACTCTTCCAGCTGGATTAGAATAAATCCCCCTGATCTTAATATTGAATAATCATAAAACTCAATTACATGTCAAGTCAGGTATGCATTTTTCGTGTAGATAAAAAATTATATTTTTAAGACGAACTTCGAGTTTTCATCTTAAACAAAGTAAAATTTATTAATTGTCAAAAATTACAAATATTACCCTTCTAATATACTCGAAGTTCGTAGGCACTGCCTGGTGTAACGGTACTTTTTGCAGAAAAAGTTCTATTTTTCTAAAAATTCGAAATTGAGCCTTTTAATTACAATTGTTAGAGAGATGGCTTTATTACTACCTTAAGGGCTTCCCTGCTCTTTATCAGCTCAATCCCCTTGAAGAAATCGTCTATCCCGAGCACATGGGTGATGAGACCTTCTGCACTTATCTTTCCGCTTGCTATGAGCTCCAGTGCTTCGGCATGGTTTCGAGGGGTTGAATCTGAAGCTCCGAAGACAGATATCTGCCCGTAATGTATCAGGTTGGTATCGATACTTACAAAAGGGTTATCTTTAGGAAGGCTTGCGAAAAGGCTTACCCTCCCGGATCTGGCTACAAGCCTGAAGGCTAGCTCCACAGCCTGAGAGGATGGTGCTGCATTGATCACGATATCTGCACCTCTCCCGTCTGTGAGCTCAAGTACAGCCTTTTCAGGGTCTGTTAGCTCAGAGCATATCAGATGGTCAATTTTGAATCTTTTTGCAAGCTCAAATCTTGTCCTTGATCTCTGGATCAGTATCGTTTTTAGGGCACCTCTCGCTTTTGCCGTCTCAGCCTGAAGTATTCCCAGTGGGCCCCCACCTATTACAGCCACTGTATCAGGGGAACCCACACCTGCTATGATCTGGCTGTTGATCACACAGCCAAGAGGTTCACTTAGTGCACCTGCGTTATCTGATACACCCTCAGGAACCTTCATGAGGTTTCCATGTTCAATTCCCCTCCAGGGTACCTCCAGATACTCGGCAAGTGCCCCGTTTATATATGTACCAACTGGTAGCTTGTTGAAACAGAGGTTGAACAGGGACCTCCTGCACATCTGGCATCTTCCACAGGGGATGGTAGTGGCCATGGTTACTCTGTCGCCTGGTTTAAATCCATCAATGAGCTTTCCAACCTCATCGACGCGTCCGACAAATTCATGCCCAAGTATTACGGGCGGCCTGATGCTTGATATACCTATTGTGTAGGCTTTAAAATCCGTACCGCATATGGCGCATGACTCAACCCTCACAATGACCGAATCTGGCTTTACCTCAGGTTTTTTAACATCTTTTATGACGACCTTCTGAACTCCTTCATAAATAACCGCTCGCAATGTAACCTCCTCTTCTTTTGATGAAATATAAAGGATAATAGCAAATCCTCAAACCATCTTCAATGGCTTTTTAAAAGTAGGATATTTTGAGCTGTATTCTTGGTAGGAGTTTTGCTATTATTAACAGAAAGGATTTTATTTCTGTACAGAACTGGTTTAGGAAACTGACAGGCATAGATTTTATCCTTTTAAGTCAAGGCAGAGATCTTGGAACGAATCATCTTCCTGATTAAAGACGTATTAAGGATTTCTGTTCTGGGTAGTCTTGAGTTATTTGTTATTGGCATTATTTTTTGTGCTGCAATTGTCTTCTTCCTGTTGATTATATATGTCACCAAGAGAGTACATCCCCTCAGAAAGGCAGAGAGATTCAGGGAGAGCGGTAATCTTGAGAAAGCACTTTTTTTCATTGCCCTTGCGATTCGCAAAAACCCCTTTGATAGAGAGGCTTTGAGGCTCAGGGCTGAAATTGAGGTTCAGCTCGGATACTTCAATGAAGCGGCAAGGGACTATTTTCAACTTCTTTACCTGAAAACACCTGGAGATGGGATTGACAGCTTTGAGATAAAACAGAGCCTCCTTCTCCCCCTTTACCGTACAGGGCACTTGGTTGAGCTTCATACCTTCTGTCAGGAGCTCCTCAACAGGGAAAAGGAAAATCCCCAGGCTCTTTACTACCTTTCCCTGATATATATAGGGCAGAGGTATTACAGGGAGGCTGCAGATTACCTTGAAGCGGTGGTTCGAAACAGGCCAGGTTTTCACGAGGGGCTATTTGCATACGCTGCTTCAGTTTTACAGGAGAAACGTTTTGATGAGGCTTATCGATACATTACAAGGGCACTGGAAATCAAAGATGACATACTCTATCGTCTGGGAAAGGCTGCGGTGCTTTACTTTACTGGGAATTTCGTCGACTGTGCTGCAACGCTTGATACGCTTCCCGGGAGTAGTTCCGGGTTTGACAACAGGAAGCAGTACCTCTTTGCTCTGAAGCTCGGTGCGCAATGTTTTTTAAAACGTGGAGACCATGGGAGAGCTGTTGAGCTGTTCCGCAAACGATATGAGGCTTTGCAGGAAAAGGGAGGTTCTGAGAAGCCCGGGCTAACGGCTTCAGAGCTTGGCATCTATGATGAGAGGGGAAAGCTCAGGTTCAGGGGAGATGCTGAGAAAAGAGAAAAAAAACAGGGAAAACCATCACCCCTTGAGGAGTACTTTCGGTTAAAGGAGGTTGCACTTGAGGAGGGTTTAGCCGGTGCCGGGCTATCATCCTTTGCTCCTCAAAAACGCATACTTGACCTCGAGGGTTTTTCTCCACTGACAGAGGCAGGAATTGATCTTGCCTTTTCAATGATAAAGGGAGGGCTACTTGATGAGGCGAATACGTTTCTACGTTTGCTTAGAAAGGACCATCCAGAGCTCCTTGGAGCCGGGAAGCTGATTGATATGGTTGAAGAGAAAAAAGAACACACTGGAAAGGCTGCAGCCGGTTCTCCCATCGACACTTCAAGGCTCAGGGAGAGTACTGAAAGGATCATTAAAAAAAAGAAACGAAGGTACGAACTCTGGGAATATTTAGAAGAATGGGAAAAAAATGCATTAAAACCATACGATCTGCTGATAGTGGCAGGTTTGACATCGACCAGACGGCTGAATCCTTCGGTTTTGTTCGGTAAGAAGGATGGAGTTTGAGCTTGACATTAATATAAAATCAAAAATATATTTTTGTATCAAATGGGGGATTGTGTAATGGTAGCACGGCAGACTCTGGATCTGCTTGTGAGGGTTCGAATCCTTCTCCCCCAGATTGTTTTTTAAGGCAAACTTCGATTTAAAGGGTACTGTTAAGTCAGGGAGGAATCACGGTAGCTTTGGAAATCCTGGTGGTGAAGGGAAGCCCTGCTGCGGAATCATACCGGCACAGTATTTACACATGCCTCCGTATCTTACAAAATCATACTCCGAAATTAACCTTCCGCAGTTTTTACAAATTAAATTTTCTGGTTCGTTAAATGTTCCGTTTTCCTCACCTTTTTCCCATCTTTTTTTTCGCTTCATGTTAAAAACCAACTATCATTTTATTGATATCTGAATAGTTTAACAGAGAAAAAATTGTCTCAAAA
>Ga0129301_1001754_pt1 | contig 10111 bp, 16 predicted proteins | sample ConPoolayeHmetaG_FD_94489 | JGI IMG/M metagenome (GOLD analysis project Ga0129301, IMG submission 94489) | Hot spring microbial mat communities from California, USA to study Microbial Dark Matter (Phase II) - Cone Pool mat layer H metaG ...
ACCAAGACGAAGTTATTAGGAGAAAAGCTGGAAAGGCTGCCAAAACAATAGGGGCACCCACTCAATAATATGAAGCATAAAAGAGAAAGATTTTTTCAAAGACAAAAAAGAGTAAGAGCAAAAATAGGTAAAAGCAAATTGCCGAGACTTTCGGTTTTTAAGTCAAAGAGATTTATTTACGCCCAGATCATCGATGATACAAAAAGAGAAACTTTAGTAGCTGCTTCCAGCAGAGAAGCCTTAATCCAAAAAAAAGGAAAGACAAAAACCGAAAAAGCGGTCTTAACAGGCGAGAGTATAGCCAAAAAAGCTCTGAAGGCAAAAATCCAAAAGGTGGTTTTTGACAGAAACGGTTATAAATATCATGGTCAAATCAAGGCGTTGGCCGAGGCGGCCAGGAAAGGGGGGCTTGAATTTTAGTGGAGACATATTCTTCTCAAATGAAGGAATACCAAGAAACGGTAGTTTCCATCAATAGAATTTCGAAGAAGACCAAGGGTGGAAATAGAATCCGCTTTTCGGCATTAGTGGTGGTTGGAGACAGGAAAGGTAAGGTTGGAGTCGGTCTTTCTAAAGCAACCGATGTTAGAGGGGCGATCAATAAGGCTTTGGCAGCGGCAAAGAGGAAAATGATTAGCATTCCACTTAAGGGGACAACTCTCCCCTATTCTGTTCGGGAGAAATTCTCTGCCGCTGAAATTTTGCTTAAGCCGGCCCCGCCAGGATCCGGTATTATAGCCGGGGGTTCAGCCAGAGTAGTATTAGAAGCAGCAGGGGTCAAAGACGCCTCTGCCAAAATACTAGGAACAAAAAATAAAATTTCCAATGTTTATGCGACCCTGAAGGCGCTAGAAACTATTGCCAAAATTGCCAAAAGAAAGGAGACGTAAAACTTTTATGGCGATATTACCCAAGATAGTGGCTAAAAGGTCAAAAAGGTTGGGACGAGGCATTGGCAGTGGTCGAGGCGGTCATACCGTAGGCCGTGGTCAAAAAGGCCAAAAATCTCGAGGAAAAATTAACATTCTTTTTGAGGGAGTAAAAGTCAAAAAGTCGTTGATCAAAAAACTGCCACTGGCGCGTGGAAAAAACAAAAATAAACCTCGCCCCAAACCTATTATAATCAAACTTGCCTATCTTAATCTTTTACCGACCGGTTCAAGGGTTAATTTAGAATTATTAATAAAAGAAGGTATAGTTAAAGCAGAGGATGCCAAAAAATTTGGAATAAAAATATTGGGAGACGGGGAAGTGGGAAAGAAGTTGATTATAGAGGTTCCAATTTCCAAGTCCGCCGCTAGAAAGATCGAGAAGGCGGGTGGGAAAATAGTTCAAACAAAAATGTAATTTTGCATCAGAGTATTATGCTATCATCGATCGCCCGCTTTCTTTCAAAGGCAATAAGTTCTCCCGACACGAGGCGAAAAATTCTTATTACCGCCCTGATAATTTTAGTTTTTAGATTGGTTGCCCATATTCCTGCCTCAGGAATTGACAAAGATAGTTTAAGATCTCTTTTTATAGGAAGTCCTCTTCTTTCCCTCTTAGATGTTTTTTCGGGGGGAACACTGGCCAATTTTTCGATTATGGCCCTAGGGCTTAATCCTTATATTAACGCCTCGATTATTTTGCAGCTTTTGACGTACATTATTCCTTCTCTAGAAGAACTACAAAAGGAGGGTGAATACGGTCAGGAAAAGATAAATCAATACACAAGATTTTTGACCGTGCCATTGTCTGTAATTCAGTCATTCGCTATGTACTCACTATTGAAATCTCAAGGAATTTTAAGTGAGCTATCTCCTCTGCCTCTGCTTTCATTAATTATAACCATGACTGCCGGTACTATTTTTGCGGTTTGGTTGGGTGAGCTTATTAACGAATATGGGTTTTCCAACGGAGTTTCCATTTTGATTTTTGCCGGAATAATTGCAAGATTGCCGGTTATCCTTGGTCAAACCGTCACGATTATCCAAGCACAGGATTTATTGCGAATGATTGTTTTTATTGGGATGGCAATTATTATTGTCGGTCTGATCGTATTTATGAATGAGGCTGTCCGTAAGATTCCTATCAGTTATGCCAGGAGAGCCGGCAGGGCTTCACTTCCCTTCTCCACCTATCTGCCCCTGCGACTTAATCAGGCGGGGGTTATTCCAATTATTTTCGCTGTCTCCCTGGTTCTTCTCCCTTCGGTTGTCAGCCAGTTTTTAGCCGGAATAGGAAATCCTAATTTGGCTAACATAGCTTTAAAGATTGCTAATGTTTTCAGCCCACAGACACTTGTTTACAATCTTATTTACTTTTTAATGGTTGTCGGTTTTACTTATTTTTATACCGCCGTTGTTTTTAATCCGGGAAAAATTTCCGAGAATCTCCAGAAAAATGGGGGATTTATTCCCGGCATAAGACCTGGGAGCGCCACCACAAATTATCTTTCTCGCGTTCTGAGCAGAATTACTCTAGTTGGTGCCGTTTTTCTTGGCCTAATTGCTATCTTGCCTTCATTTTTTCAAAACTTTATCGGAGTGGCCAACTTAGCCATTGGTGGAACAGGAATCTTGATAGTAGTTTCTGTTGTATTAGAAGTGACCAGGCAACTCGAATCTCAATTGATAATGAAAAAATACGAAAGTTTTAGCGAATGAATATTATTTTATTGGGCCCGCAAGGATCGGGAAAAGGAACGCAAGCAAGACTACTAGCCCAAAAACTGGGGTTTTATTACATAGAGACCGGCGAATGTTTAAGGGAGATCGCCAAGAATAATCCTGAAATCGACAGGATAATTAATAAAGAAGGAAAACTACTACCGGATGAATTGACTTTTTCTTTCATTAAAAGACACTTAGAAGAGAAAGCCCCACAGGCAGACAACCTACTTTTTGATGGATACCCCAGAACGCTTAAACAGTATCAATTGCTAAACTCCTGGCTTAAAGAAAAAGGAAGGAGGATTGACCTAGCCATTTTTCTTTCCATTAGCGAGGAAGAATCGATAAGAAGACTTTCCGCTAGAAGAATGGATAAGGTTACCGGCAAGGTCTATAACCTGATCACTAATCCGCCAGGTCCAGAGATCCCTCCGGAAAATTTAATTCAAAGACAAGATGATACCCCAGAGCTTATTAGGAAAAGACTGGAAGAGTATCGTCAGACGACTGCCCCCTTAATTAAAGTGTTTGAACAAGAGGGAATTTTAAGAAAGGTTGAGGGTGAACGGCCAATTGAAGTAATTTTTGCTGACTTACAAAAAATTATTACGGGTATTTAAGTGGACACGATTTATCTTAAAAATGATTCCGAAATTAAAATTATGGCCGAAGGTGGAAAAAAATTGGCCAAGATAAAGAAGGAGCTTGAAAAGGCGGTTAAAATAGGATCTAGGGCATCAATAATAGAAGAACTTGCTAGAAAACTGATCAAAAAAGAGGGCGGAGAGGCTTCCTTTCAGAAAGTTCCTGGCTACCATTGGGCAACCTGCATTAATATCAACGAGGGGTTGGTTCATGGTATTCCCCTAGACAGCGTAGTCTTCAAAAAAAAGGATGTCGTTAGCGTCGATGTCGGTTTTTTATATAGAGAGTACCACACAGACACTTCGTTTAGCGTAGGTTTGGAAGTCGATAAGGAGACAGAAAATTTTTTGCAAACAGGGAAAGAAGCTTTAAATAAGGCCATTAGTCAAGCGAAGCCTGGAAATAGAATCTACGACATTTCCGAAGCAATAGAAAAAACGGTTTCAGAGAAAGGATATTCCCCCATTAGAGCTTTGGTTGGGCATGGTATTGGGAAAAACCTCCATGAAGGCCCGCAAATTCCCTGTTTTACCCAAGGAAAAAGAGAGGAAAGCCCTACAATATTACCCGGGATGGTTTTGGCTATCGAAGTTATGTATGCTCAAGGTTCGGATGAAGTAAGAACGGACAAAGATGGGTGGACAATAGTTATGCGTGATGGTAAAATAGCAGCGCTTTATGAGGAGACCGTGGCGGTAACCCTCCACGGTTCTTTCGTTTTGACGGAATAGCTTTTATATGGAAAAAAAAGAATCCCAATTTTTCGATGGAACCATAACTCAAGCCTTGCCCAACACGATGTTTAGAGTTGAGCTTGTTGATGGCCGAGTCATTTTGGCCACCCTAAAGGGATCTTTAAGAAGAAATTTTATAAGGATTTTTCCGGGAGACACAGTGAAAGTTGAAATGACGCCTTACGACGAAGAAAGAGGAAGGATCGTTTATAAGTATTAAAAATGATTAGTTAATTAGGAAATCTATGAAAGTTGTTTCATCAATAGAACGACGTTGCAAGGATTGCAAAATTGTTAAGAGAAAAGGGGTTCTGTATGTGATTTGTAGAAACCCGAGGCATAAGCAAAGACAAGGTTAATTATATGGCCAGAATAGCTGGAGTAGAACTTCAAGACAATTGGAAAACAGACTTCGCCCTCACCCGTATTCAAGGGATAGGCTGGCGATTGTCAAAAAAGATACTTAAAGATTTAGAAATTGATAACCGGAAAAGGATCTCCGATCTAACAGGCGACGAGATCGCCAAAATTAGCGCCAAATTAGAGGAATACCCGATTGGAGGAGAATTGGCCCGAATGGTAAAAGCGAACATTGCCAGATTGCAGGCAATAGGTTCTTACCGAGGGCTTCGCCATTCCAGAAACCTTCCCGTTAGGGGCCAGAGGACTCGAACAAATGCTCGGACAAAAAGAGGTAAAAGAAAAACTGTCGGCGCCTTTAGGAAAGAAATGCTTACCAAGATAAAAGCTAGCAAGCAGGAGGAAGAGAAAAAGAAATAATATGGCAAAAAAAACAGTAGAGAGAGGAAGAATTTATATTTCTGCCTCATTTAATAACACCCTAATTACCATTACCGACGAAAGCGGAGAGCTAATTGTTTGGGGATCAGCCGGGGCGGCTGGATTTAAAGGGACAAGAAAAGCCACCCCTTTCGCTGCTACGACCGCTATCGAGAAAGTCATTAAGAAGGTTAAAGACGAATATAAACTTAAAGAGGTGGAAATTTATGTCAAAGGGCCAGGACCGGGAAGAGATGCTGCTCTAAAGGCGATCAGAGCCTCTGGATTAAAGATTTCTTTAATCGCTGATGTTACCCCGATTCCGCATAATGGTCCAAGACCGAAAAAGAAAAGGAGAGTTTAAAAAAACATGGCGCGTTATACCGGACCTAAAGACAGACTTTCAAGGCGGGAGGGTTTTGATCTTTTCGGAAAAGGAGCAAAACTAACCCGCCTGGCTGTTCCTCCCGGAGTTCATGGTCCAAAGGGATTACGGGGATTCTCGCAATATGGGAAACAGCTTCGGGAAAAGCAAAAAATCAAAAGACTTTATGGAGTACTGGAGAAACAATTCAGAAAATATGTCCGCCAAGCCCTTAAAACTAAGGGTAATACCGGCGAGACGCTATTAAGCTTACTTGAAAGGAGATTGGATAATGTGGTATATAGACTCGGGTTTGTTCCTACCAGACCTGCAGGTAGACAACTGGTATCCCACGGGCATGTTCTTGTTAACGGTAAGAAGGTCAATATTCCCTCTTATCTGGTGAGGGAGGGTGAGACAATAGGATTGTCTTCGAGAGCAATCAAAATTCCGGCTGTAAAAAAATCTTTAGAAGAAAGTGGTAGGAAAATTCCTAACTGGCTAATTAGAAAAGCGGTTGTTGGGTTAGTCAAGCGGAAACCAAAAAGCGAAGATATTCAGGAGCCAATTTCGGTTCAGGATATTATTGAGTATTATTCAAGGTAAGGAGGTGATATTTAATGAGTGAACCAATATTTGAGGTGAAACAGGAAGAAACAAAAGGAGACTATGGTAAATTTATTATCTCTCCTTTAGAGCAGGGCTATGGGGATACGTTGGGAAACAGTTTGAGGAGAGTCCTCTTAACTTCCTTGCCCGGTGCTGCTATAACCAGCGTCAGAATTTCTGGGGTAAAACACCAATTCTCTACCCTTAAAGGGATGAAGGAAGATGTAGTGGAGTTTTTGCTCAATCTTAAAAAAGTAAGATTTGCTTATTCTGGAGAAAAACCGGTGAAAGCCACCCTTTCGGTTAAGGGAGCGGGAGAAGTTAGGGCTAAGGATATTAAAGTTCCGGCATCAGTTAAAATTGCAAACCCGGAAATAGTGCTGGCAATTCTTAATAAGGGGGCAAAGTTGGAAGCCGATTTGGAAATTTCTTCCGGGGTTGGATATTCCCCGGCCGAAGAGAGATCAACTGGTCAGATAGGATTAATTCCCCTAGACGCCTCTTTTTCTCCGGTGAAGAGGGTTAATTATAAAGTTGAAGAAACCCGTGTTGGGCGGGTTACTAACTATGACAAACTTATTCTTGAGGTTTGGACAGATGGGACGATAACACCCAAAGATGCGGTTTTGGCGGCGGCCAAGATTTTAGTCGCCTACTTCGGCCAAATTGTTTCTCCGAAGAAGATTGAGAAAAAAGAAACGATCAAGCAGGAAGACCTGTTGGGACCAGTAGGAAAACTTTCGGTTGAAGAGATCGGGCTCCCTACGAGGGTGGCAAATGCTTTAATAAAGGTTGGGTATGAGACGGTAGAACAACTAGTGGCAGCCAAAAAAGAGGACTTGGTTGGGGTCAGAAATTTGGGCGAGAAATCAATAAAGATAATCCAAGCCGCATTGGGCCAAAAAGGGGTTGAGTTTCCAAGAGAATAAATGAGAAAGAAAGTTTTTGGTCGTCAACTTTCTCGCGGAAGAAAGGCAAGAGAAGCTCTTTTCAGAGCCTTGATAAGGGCATTGGTAATTAATGGTCGTATCACTACCACCAAGGCTAAGGCAAAGGCAGTAGTTCCATTGGCAGAAAGACTAATTAATATTGCCAAAGAGAATTCAGTGGCTGCCAGACGAAAAGTTCTGAGCCGGGTGGGAAATGACAGATTGGTCACCGAACTTATTTTCAAAAAAATTGTTCCTGCTCTTTCGGGCAAGACCAGTGGATTTACTAGAATAATTCTTCTTCCGCCAAGACGAGGAGATGCAGCCGAGATGGCTATTCTTGAGTGGTCAGAGAAAGTAGAAATGGTCGAGCCTGCCAAAAAAGAGAAGGAGAAAAAGTCCGAAAAAGAAACCAAGAAAAAGCTAGCCGGAAAAACAAAAAATAAATGAAAACATTTCATCTAAAAGAAAAAGAGATCAAAAGAAACTGGCATCTTATTGACGCCAAAGAGGCAGTTTTAGGAAGAATGGCGACTCGGATAGCCACTTTCCTTATTGGCAAACACAAGCCGAATTATTCCCCTCATTTGGATTCGGGAGACTTTGTAGTCGTGATTAATGCCGAAAAAGTAAAACTTACCGGCAAAAAACCGCAACAGAAACTATATCGACGGCACTCTGGTTACCCGGGCGGATTCAAGAAAATCACTTTTGCGAAAATGTCTAACGAACATCCGGAAAGGATAATCGAACACGCCGTTTCCGGAATGCTACCTGAAAATAGACTTAAAAAAGCAAGAATGCAAAGATTGAAGATAGTTATTGGTGATAAAAACCCATATCAAGATAAGTTCAAAAATAATTAAAATGGAGAAGAAAAAATTCATTTACTCAGTCGGAAAAAGAAAAACAGCTTCAGCTCGGGTCAGGCTTTATAAAGGACATGATAACAGCTTGGTCAATAGTATTCCGGTGGAAAAATATTTTCCCGGGTTGGTCGAGAAAATAAAACTAGCAAAGCCATTTGAGATTACGGGAAATTCCGGGAAATACTTTTTTACAGCCAGGATCGAAGGCGGTGGCAAAAATACCCAACTGGAAGCTTTAATTCATGGCATATCAAAAGCACTGGCGAAAACCAACAAAGAGAAATTCCACCCCGCCCTAAGAAAAGCTGGCTTGCTGACTAGAGATGCCCGAGTTAGACAACGGAGAATGGTGGGAACAGGTGGCAAAGCCAGAAGAGAAAAGCAATCTCCCAAGAGATAGTTGCAAGATAATGCTTCCAGAACTTATTTCCCAAGCTAAACGCTATCTTGCCGAATCCCCCTTTGACAGTCTTCATGCAAGCTCCCATCATCAAAAGGTATGGGAGAACAGTCTTTGGATAGCATCGGAAGAGGGATTGGAAGTGGACCTCGACGCCCTTCAAGTTGCCGCATGGTGGCACGACATCGAAAGAGGATCTGATGACTTTAATTTATTAAGACAAGCATTAGAGTCTGTAGGTGCAACCCCCGAATTTAAAGAGAAAGTCTTCACAATTATAATTAATCACTCTTTTGGTCAGAATCAGGAAAGCCTAGAAGCAAAAGTTTTATACGATGCGGACAAACTAGAGTACCTTTCTGTAGAAAGAGTTGAAAATTTGCTAAGAGATTTCAAAAATGGTGAGATGAATCAAGAAAGAGTTGAATATTACAAGAGGGAATGGGCAGGAAGAATAAAATTAGTCAGGAAAAGTTTGCATTTCCACTCTTCAAAAAAGAGATTCGATGACGAACTTGTAAAATTTGTTGAGTTCTGTCAATCAAACCCGGCATTGGCTGAATTCATTTCTGGTGTGCTATAATTTTAGCCGTGCCTAAAATAAAAAAATTGACCTTACCCAAAAGGACAAAGATTCCAGATCACATAGCGATAATCCCCGATGGTAACCGGCGTTGGGCAAGAGCAAAAGGGGTCCACACCTTTGAAGGACACAGAAAAGGGTTTGAGCGAGCAGTAGAGGTATCGCGTGCGGCCAGGGATATGGGCATTCACACCGTTACTCTCTGGGGGTTTTCAACCGAAAACTGGGACCGCAGCCCTAAAGAAATAAGTTATTTAATGAAGCTTTATGAAAAACTGATCGACGATTATTTAAAAGAAGCCAGAAAGGAAAATGTCAGAATTGTGCATTTAGGAAGAAAGGACAGAATTCCGGGTGTTCTTCTCAAAAAAATACTCCACGCCGAAAATGAGACTAAGGATAATGATAAACACATTATAAATATCGCGATTGACTATGGTGGGCAAGACGACATCGTTCGTGCTACTCAAGCAATGATTAAGGACGGTGTTAAATCCAACGAGGTTTCTAAAAAACTTTTTGAAAAATATCTTGATACCAAAGATCAGCCGTACCCTTATGTCGATTTAATCATCAGGACATCAGGTGAACAGAGAACCAGCGGCTTTCTTCTTTGGCAATCGGCCTATGCCGAAACCTACTGGGAGACTGACCATTTCCCTGATTTTACCCCTGAAAAATTGAAAGAGGCAATTCTAGATTATTCAAGACGAAGGAGGAGATTTGGAGGGAACGATAGTGTTGAACATTTAGTTTTTGATCCAGAGGTGGTTGCCCGCCTAGAATTTGCTTGGTGGAGGCTACGAAAAATTCCTAGAGGTACAAAATTTAGAGATTATGCCGTTCAGCACTTGATTAAGCAGTACGGGCTTTCAAAAAGTTTGGCAAGAGATGCCGCCAAATACTTTCTGGAGGCTTTCCTTGAGCAAGATAATGGCAAGAATTGGAAACGGGCCCTTCGAAAACTCAAAAGCTTCTATAAGTTGATTAAAGAAGAATTAAAACTTGCTTTCGAACCGTCAATTGTAGCCAATCTCCAAGTTAAATTCTGGAGAGACGTAGCCGGAAAAGAGGGGGTAGAGACAATTGGAGAGGCCGAAGAAACCGCTAAAAAACTATATGCCGAGTTTTACCGAATTTCTCTTTTTCAAGCCGCAAAAGCAGCGCATTTAATGGTTTTGGCAAATATTGAAAGAAACTTGGCCGAGAAAGGTTTAGGGGAACACCATTGGGCGAAAGCGGAGAATTATCTTCAGCGATTCTATTGGGCCCTCAAAGAAAGAGTCGCCTAAAGATCTGTTTCTACATCCTATTTTTAAAACTCTGACCTGCTCTTCTGTTTCCAATTTTTGTCAGCCCACCAGGATTTATATTTAGGGGAATAATGGCATGGCAGTTTTTTCTGGAGGGATAGAAAGTATGGCAACCATCCGAAGAATTTTCATTTATGGAGGTATCCTGATAAAATAGACAAGATTTACGGGGAGTAGTTTAACGGTAGAATAGGCGCATGGGGTGCGTCTGGCCCGGGTTCAATTCCCGGC
>Ga0129301_1001755_pt1 | contig 10110 bp, 9 predicted proteins | sample ConPoolayeHmetaG_FD_94489 | JGI IMG/M metagenome (GOLD analysis project Ga0129301, IMG submission 94489) | Hot spring microbial mat communities from California, USA to study Microbial Dark Matter (Phase II) - Cone Pool mat layer H metaG ...
AAGCGAATTCCCCATCAGCCTGTTTTCGCCGTGCAGCCCTCCAGTTACTTCTCCAGCGACATACAGCCCGGGGACAACGGTTTCGCATTGCGCATTGTTCTTAAGACCGCCATTCTGATAATGGAGCGTAGGATAGACCAGCATGGGCGCTTTGGATATGTCAATGCCCAGGCGGTCATAGACCTTCCACTTGCCCACAAAAGCGGTACGCACCCTGCCTTCACCGTGGAGGATATCGAGCATAGGAGAATCCAGCCAGACGCCCACCTTGCCAGTGGGAGTGGGAACACCTTTGCCATCCAGGCATTCCTTGATATAGCGGGCTGACTCCACATCTCTGGGCTCACGCTCATTGACAAACTTCTCGCCATGCACGTTTACAATGTCAGCCCCCTCGGAGCGGAACCTCTCGGTAATGAGCCATCCCTCGATTTGTTCCGGGAACACGACTCCTGTGGGGTGATACTGGACGGTATGCATGAAAGCTAGAGGCACGCCCGCTCTGTAGCCAAGGACGATTCCGTCGGCAGTGGCGCCATAATGATTGGTGGTCATAAAACCTTGAACGTGAAGCCGCCCACAACCACCCGTTGCCAGCACCACTGCTCTGGCTTTGGCAACAAGGTACTCTTCGGTTTCCATATTGTAGAGCAAGGCGCCAGCACACTGTCCGTGCTCATTGAGAAGAAGCTCCACCGCCGGCGAAAACTCGAGGACTTTGATATTAACTCGATTGCGGGCTTCGTCTCGCACAGTCCGCATGATTTCTAGACCGCTGAGGTCGGCGCAATAGTGCATCCTTTTGCGGCAGGTGCCTCCGCCATGCATCGCCTCCAGCCTGCCGTCGGGGAACTTGGAGAACATAACGCCCAGACTCTCCAACCACTCTAGTGCGTCAGGCGCTTCCTTGACGAAGGTAGCTACGATGTCAGGATCATTCTTGAAGTGCCCTCCGCCCATAACATCCAGATAATGATAGTAGGGCGAATCCTTCTCCCCCTTTGTGGCAGCCTGAATACCACCTTCCGCCATCATGGTATTGGCGTCGCCATGGCGAAGCTTTGTAGCTATGATCACACGAGCACCGTTCTCCTCGGCGATGATGGCAGCTACGGTGGCAGCTCCTCCACCTCCGATAACCAGAACATCCGTCTCGTAATCAACCCTGGAAAGGTCCACCCTGTCCGGGTTAACCCTGCTCTTAGCCTCGAGCAAATCCACAAACTCGTGAGCTATCCGGTAGCCCTTGCTCGGCCCAACCTTTATCTCCCTTCTGCCTTCCTCTTTGTAATCCGGGTGATACTTCAGGATGTCCTGCCTTTCCTGCAACGACATGAAGGGAAATTCCTCACCCCGCCTCCTCTTTTCCACGCGGGCAGGCCTGGTCTCTTCTACTTTCTTTATGTACGGCTCGAAAAAGTCGGGGTATCCCAAGTAACTCATCTCACCTCCTACAAGTACCTGGTGTCCCTGGGTCTCCAATCCTCGCCCGCTCCAATTGGCTCTATCTCACGCTCTTGATACAGCTTTTTCAGCTCATCCACCGTTGCTCGCTTCAATTCCTCCAGCATCCCGTCATACCTCCCTTCTTTGACCTTTCTGACCATGTCGGCCAGGTGTTGAGCTCTGGGAGCGATCCTGGCTCCGTAGATCCTGCGAGCGAGCTGAAACATATGATACTGAGCTAACTCTCCAAAGCAGCGACTGGCACACAATCCGCACTGAATACAATCGAAACTGAGCCGGGCAACCTCGGCGATATTTCCTTGCTTCAGAGCCGAAACGGCGTCCATGACCTCGATACCTTGAGGACAAGCCTTGGTACAAGCATTACAAGCTACACAACGGAACAGCTCAGGATATAGTCTGAAGATTTCTTCCGGGGCTGCCGTCAGCTCGGCAAACTCGAACTGAGCTCGGTTGGCCGGGAAAAATGGTATTTGAGCCAAATACATGTTGGGCTCGACCGTTTTTTGACAGGCCAGAGCTACCTGTAATTTGTAATCGCCAGGCTTGCGATAGACCGTGCCACAGGCGCCGCAGGTCCCACCACGACATCCACAGCCCCGAATGAACCGGTAGCCAGCGTATTCCATAGCTTTCATAATAGTCAGCCCCTCGGGAACCTCGTAGCGCTTGCCCATGATATATATCGGAATAAGCTTCGCTGAAACCTGGGCTTTCTCTTTGACCGCCGTCTTCTGTCGAGTCTTACTTTCCTTTCTGACGCTCATTTCTTACCCCCGAACAGTCAAAAGTTTCCTGCGTTAAGAAAGCAGGCCCTTTCCCCTCAGAAGTAGCTCCGGGCCGCCATAGTTGAGCTCAAAGTGACACACCTTGGGATCGAGCCCCAGAGCAAGAGCCAGAAGTTGAGTGAAATAAAACAAGGGCATCCCCATGAAGTCGCTTTGCTTCTTTATCAATTCCTTCTGCCCCCGTCCCAGGTTATAGTCACAGAGGGGACAGGTCAGAACCAAGGCTTCCGCCCCTTTGACGGACGCCGAATTCAAGACAACTCGCGCATACTCGGCAACGTCATCCGGGTTGCTTATGACCTGATAAGACCCACAGCACCGCGTAGATTCAGGAAAATCGATAGGACTGGCTGCCAATGCCTTGAGAAAATCCTGCAAGATGCTGGGGTTTTCCACATCGTCTATCGCTACCTCCCGAGGGCGGAGCAAAGTGCATCCGTAGTAAGGGGCCGCTTTCAATCCTCGCAGAGGAAGCTTGACCTGACGAGACAGAGCTTCCCAACCAACTCCATCCCTCAACAATTCCAAAAGATGAATTACCTTGACATCTCCAGCATAATCTATGCCTTCCTCTATGAAGCTATTGATGGTACCCCTTTTTTCAGCGTTTTGCTTAATCAGGAGATTGGCTCGCTTCAGGGTGTTAAGACAGAAGGCGCACAACGTAGCCAGCGTGTCTTGCCCCTGCTTCTTCACCCTGACGAGGTTGCGAATCGGCGCCACTTGATGGATCAGGTCATCCTCAGCCAGAGAATAAACTGCACCGCAGCAGTTCCACTTCGACAATTCGTCCAACTTTATGCCCAAAGCCTCGAGTGAGGCTCGGGCAGGCTCGTCCAGATTCCTGGCTCTGGCCTTTAGGGTACATCCAGGGTAGTAGGCTAAGCCCATTGTCTCCTTTAGCCAGTGAATTTCCTCAAGCCGCTGACCATAGCGATTTGAGGCAGCTCACGCCGCTGCTCCGGTGAAATGTTCTCAGGGCGTACGCGGTCAATATTCTTCCTCAGGGTCAGAAGCCTTATGGCTTCCATCAACGTAGACAGGTCGAATCCCCTGGGACAGTTGACAGTGCAGGCAAGACAGGAGGCACAGGTCCAAACCGTGCTGGAATTAGCGATTTCGTCTTCCAATCCCAGTCGCGCCAGCTCGATAATCTGCCGCGGGGATAGATCCATCTTGGAAGCAGCGGGGCAACTTCCCACACACATGCCGCACTGGTAGCACAACTGGAGGTTCTGGCCGCTGATCTCCTTGACTTTCTTTGCAAAGCCGCTACGTAACCTTCTTGACGAAATGGTTACAGGCATTCTGTTCCCACTCTTTCAAACTGGCCCATGACGATCTCTTAGTTTCACTGGCGACCGCTCAACCTGCAATCAACTCTAGCAATTATTCGCAAGCGACCCCGAGCCGATAAGCTGGATCGACCACTTCATAGAATTGCCTCTCCGCGCCGAGCGCACCAGCACTGCATGTTGACTGCCACAGGCATGCTGGCGATGTGACAAGGGAAGGTCTCCACATGCACCGCCAGAGCGGTGACCGTACCCCCGTAGCCCATAGCACCAATTCCGAGGTTATTAACCCGCCTGAGGATTTCCTTCTCCAGTTCTGCAACCTGCGGATCAGGGCTCGGCTGGCCAACCTTGCGCAACAGCGCCTTCTTAGCTATGAACATGGTCTTGTCGGTTGTCCCGCCCACGCCCACGCCGATTATCACCGGCGGACAGGGATTGCTGCCAACTTCATCAACAAGGTTGACCACAAAGTCTATCACGCCCTGGCGGCCCTGTGCAGGAGACAGAACAGTCAGACGAGAACAATTTTCTGAGCCGCCTCCCTTGGGCAAGACGCTGATTTTCAGCTTATCTCCGGGGACGATGTCCGTGTGAATCATAGCCGGAGTATTGTCCTTGGTGTTTATCCGGGCGAAACAAGGCTGGTCCACTATGGATTTCCGCAGATACCCTTCCTGATATCCCCGCCGCACGCCTTCGTTGATCGCCGTATAAAGGTCGCCTCCCGTTACGTGCACTTCCTGGCCGAGCTCCAGTATGACGACAGCCGCTCCAGTGTCCTGACACAAAGGGATCTGTTCTTTGCCCGCAATGTCGACATTCTCCAGGATTCTGTCCAGGACATCACGACAAACGGGCGACTTCTCCTTTTCTCTGGCTTCCTTCAGAGCAGCTACGACGTCAGGAGGCAGGTAATGACAGGCATGCTCAAACAAACGAGCTATGGTCTTGGTTATGTCGCTAGCTTGAACTTCTCGCATCTTCCTTGTTGGCTTATCCTGGCTTCTTGACGCTGGATAGACTTACTTTGTGTCAGCTCTTCTCAGCAGCCAGCTTCTCTGCGAGCTCAGTTAGCCTGCCGGCTTTTACCAAAGCGATAAGCTCATCCTCCTTCTTGACTTCCTCAAGAGCCTTGGGAGCATACGGCGGCTTCCAATCATCCGGGACGGTCTGGTCTAGCCCATACTTGTGCTTCAGGAACCGAGCTCCGGTAACAGGATACAGCGCGTAGATAAGTACGTCCTGGATGTTTCTGGCAAATTCCTTGGACTCTTCCTTAACTTTCTCAAGTTCCGGTTGAAGCAAGTCGGCCGGACGACAGGTGATTGGCGCCTTGTCCTTCAGAATAAGCCTCTGGACTTCCGGGGAAATCTCGGCTGGAGGCCTGCCGTAGCCTCCGGCTAGGTATTCCCTTGCTTCCTTCGAGACAAGCTTATAGCGGCCTATCAAAACATTCTGCACTGCCTGGGCACCAACAATCTGGCTCGTGGGCGTAACCAGCGGTGGATAGCCAAACTCCGCCCTGACCCTGGCGGTTTCCTGACGTACTTCAGCCAGCCTATCCAGAGCATTCATTTGCCTGAGCTGGGAGACTAGGTTGGTAGTCATACCGCCCGGAATCTGGTGCACAAGAGCCCCGGTATCAATTACCGACATTGCTGATGTGTCCAGGAAATCTCTGTATTTGGGCGCAATCTGCTCCAGCATTTGACCACACTTGAATAGTTGCTCGATATCAAGTCCCGTATCCCTATCTGTCCCATACAGCGCAACTACCAGAGGCTCGATAGCCGGCTGGGAGGAGCGCAGGGCAAAGGGAGATAAAGCGGTATCGACAATGTCAGCTCCAGCCTCGATGGCCTTCAGCACGGACATCGATCCCTGGCCAGTGGTGTAATGGGTGTGAAGATCAACGGGCACCTTCAGGTTTTCCTTGAGAGCCTTGACCAGTTCGTAGGCATCATAAGGGGAGATGAGTCCAGCCTGATCCTTAATGCATATCGAATCAGCACCCATATCCTGGAAAATGAGAGCCTTTTTGACGAAGTATTCGAGATTGTAGATAGGCCCCCCCATCCTGGGCTGCGTGAGTGAGTAACATATGGCTGCCTGGTAATGCTTGTCACACTTCTTGATGGCCCTGGCGGCGCGTTCGTGATTGCGTTCATCATTCACAGCATCAAAGACGCGGAAAATATCAATGCCGACTTCGGCAGCCTGCTCTACGAAGGCATCAACCAAATCATCAGGATGGTTGCGATAAGCCACCAGATTTTGCCCCCGCAACAGCATTTGTAGCGGAGTATCGGGCATAAGCTTTTTCAGCTTGCGCGGTCTATCCCAGGGATCCTCTCCCAGGAACCGATGAGCCACATCAAACGTTGCTCCTCCCCAGACTTCCATAGAGTAGAAGCCGCACTTGTTCATCTCGGGAGCTAGCCACTCCATGTCCTTGGTGCGCATTCTCGTAGCCAGTGTTGACTGATGCCCATCACGAAAGGTCGTATCGCAAATCTTGACCGGATTGCTGGCTCTGGGCCTATTCTTTAGCATTTCGGCAGTCAAATCTTTGGCTGGGATTGGACCTTTTCCTATTCCACTCATGTATTGCTCCTTTCTATCATTACTTCTTCTCTGCTTCCCAAAGTTTCTTCTCGGTGCCAAGCAAAAGCTATCACTAGATCCTATGCCAAATTGCTCTGCAGCCGGACCACTTCAGACAGGAATATTGCCATGCCTCCTGGGAGGCCTTGTCTCCCGTTTGGCAGACAGAAACTCCAGAGCCCTGATTATCTTGGGACGACTGTCCCGAGGCAGTATGATTTCGTCAATATAACCGCGCGAGGCAGCAATATAGGGATTATAGAGTAACTCGCGATACTCCTTGACCTTTTCCCTTTCCATTGCTTCGGGATCCGGCGCGGCTTCTATCTCTTTGCGAAAAATAATCGGTGTAGCTCCTTCAGCACCCATCACCGCAATCTCTGCCGTGGGCCAGGCAAAAACGAAATCTGCGCCCAGATCCTTGCTGCACATAGCCAGATAAGAACCGCCATAATCCTTGCGAATAATCAAGGTAATCTTGGGAACGGTAGCTTCAGAGTAAGCCCACAGAACCTTAGCTCCATGTCTGATTATTCCTAGCCATTCCTGGTCTTTGCCCGGCAAATAGCCGGGAACGTCAGCGATGGTGAGCAGCGGAATATTGAAGGCATCGCAGAACCTGATGAATCTGGTTATCTTGTCCGAAGCATTGACATCCAGGCATCCGGCAAGATGCATTGGCTGATTGGCGATAACACCAATCGGCCTGCCATTGAGGCGAGCAAAGCAAACAATGGCATTACGAGCATAATGAAAATGAGGTTCCAGTATGTCACCGTTGTCCACAATGGACTTGATTACCTTCCTCATATCATAGGCCTTGGCAGAGTCGTCCGGGATTATGCTATCAAGCCCGGGGTCAACACGATTGGGGTCATCGCTGGGCTGGACTGTGGGAGGCAGCTCACTGCAATTTGAGGGGAGATAGCTCAATAGTTTCTTGATGAGTTCAATAGCCTGAGCATCGTTGTCGCAGACGAAATGACAGACGCCGCTCTTAGTGGCGTGAGTCATGGCGCCGCCAAGTTCCTCGGAAGTAATCTCTTCTCCAGTGACCTGTTTGATAACAGCCGGGCCAGTGATGTGCATATAGCTTGTGTCCTTGGTCATGAATACCCAGTCGGTCATGGCTGGTGAATAAACAGCCCCTCCGGCAGTGGGCCCCATGACTGCCGAGATCTGGGGGATGACGCCTGAGGCTATCGAGTTGCGGAAGAATATCTGACCGTAGCCCGACAGAGCATCAACTCCCTCCTGAATCCGGGCGCCCCCGGAGTCGTTGAAACCCACTATGGGCACACCACGCTTCATAGCGAGGTCCATCACCTTGCATATCTTCTTGGCATGCATCTCGCCCAGCGTCCCTCCCATAGAAGTGAAATCCTGAGAGAAAGCACACACAGGACGACCATTCACCGTACCGAAGCCGGTAATGACTCCCTCGGCGGGAACAACAACCTTGTCCATGCCGAACAGGGTTGCGCGATGCTGAACAAACAAATCAAGCTCGTGAAAGCTGCCAGGGTCAAACAGAAGGTCGAGTCTCTCACGAGCGGTTAACTTTCCTGCTTTGTGCTGCTTTTCCACCCGCTCCTGGCCGCCCAGCGCCTTCAGCCTTTCTTCCCTCTCCTTCAGCTCCTTCAAGCGATCGTGAACTGTCCCCATTCTGTCTCCCCGTCAATTGAACAATTAACGAGAAAACTTATTTTAGACGGAACCGCCACCCAAGGCAAATCGTCCGAGATGGTTGTTGCCGCAAATCTCCACTAGGTGGCGGTTGGCATATGAGAAGACAAACACCGCGAACTCCGGATGGCTTAGCTAAATATAGGCTAGTTTCAGAATTAGGGAGATCTCTCAATGCAAAACCTAGAACAACTGCGGAAGAAAATCAAGAAGGAACCGGAGAATTGGCAACGAAGGATCTTACGGCTTGCCTGTGGTTTGACCTGAAAATTGGCTGGGGAGATATTCAAGGAGATGGATGATGCGTTGAAGGAGAAAGACGCTTCGGGAACGAAGGTGGTAGGCTTTGGAAAGGAGTGGGTCATATCCGCATGGTCTAAACTACCTTGTGGACCAACCTGTGGAAAAGTTACGGACAGGTAATGGTAGCGAGTTTGCCTGCAGTTCGAGAGGGTTACTGCCAGGCTAGGTATCCAAAGGTACCTTTCCGGGGTCAGAACCCCAAAGGATAAGGCGGAGATACGCACATTCAACCAGACCTTAGAATATGAGTGGCTTACGATTGCAAGCTGTCGTTAGATCCTGAGGAACTCAATCCCCGGCTGACCGAATGGCTCCCAGAATACAACGTCAACCGTCCGCATCAATCTCTTGGCCATCTCCCTCCACTGCAGTATATTCAAAAAGAACCTGCCAAAATCCGCAATCCAGCCTTACTATGTGATCAGCCACCACAAGAATTTGACAAGTACCTAGGAGGGTTGTAGCATTTCCGTAACCTCGATTTGCCCGAAAACGAGTGACCGGCTGTGTCCACATTGAAATGCGGACTCCCGTCTGAGGCGAAACGAGACCAGAATTAGAATCAAATGGAGGACAAAGAAATGAATGTGCTAATCCTTGGCGGAGCTGGGAAGATGGCTTACGCAACTATACAAGACTTACTAGAGATAGATACTGATGAGGTCTCTAAAGTCGTCATAGCGGACATAAACTACGAAAAGGTCAAAGATGTAGCCGACAAATTTCGAAATCCAAAATTAGCACCGGTGCATGTCGACGTAACTGACCATGCCAAGTTGGTAAAGCTGATGAAAGGGAGCGACGTTGTTATAGATTCAACCTACGTGTCTGGCGTCGCTTCTCTCTCTATTATCAAGGCGGCGCTGGAAGCCGGAGTGCACCTGATCAATCTCGGCCAGCTTGACAAAGAAGAGGAAGAGCAGGCTGTCACCATGAGCGATGCGTTTGCCCGAGCGGGATTAAGTTGCATTCTGGGCTTGGGGAGTTCGCCAGGTATATCGAACTTGATGGTGAGAGAGCTAGCAGATAGATTGGACGCCGTGGACACCGTGGATATAAGTTTCGCCTATGAAAGCTTAGGAACGTCAACATTACCGATTAAGGAACCTTTTGCATTTGCATTTGAGGAGTTTGTAGAAAGCCCAATTATTTTCCAGGACGGCAAATTCGTGACTCTTCCACCTCAAAGCGGCACTCAGTATATTGAATTCCCAGCTCCAATCGGGATGCGCGCTGCATTTTGTATTCCTCATTCCGAGGTCTGGAGTGTCGCCGAGACCTTCAAAGAGAAGGGCATAAAGAACGTGACCGTGAGAGCCGGCTTCGCGCCCGATTTCGTGAAAAAGGTCAACTTTCTAGTTGACTGTGGTCTGATGAGTCACAAACCTCTCAAAGTCCGCGGCGTGGATGTCATCCCAAGCGATGTTCTCTTCGCCTGTCTGGCACAACTTCCCCCTGAACGAGGAGAGGTTGTTGATTATGGCTGCACGCGAGTTGTGGTAGTGGGCACGAAGAACAAAGAGAAAGTGGAGTACACTGCGTTGATGCTTAACCGCCCGTATAAAGGCTTGACTAACGCACAACATAGAACCGGACATTCCCCCTCGATAGGAGCTAGAATGCTCCATAAAGGTCAGATTAAGACCAGGGGAGTCTTCCCGCCGGAGAGAGGCGTGGATCCCAAGCCTTTCTTCAGAGAGCTTGCCAAAAGAGAGTTGGAGATAGCGGTTGCCTCCAGAACTTTTGTTTCGTGAAGGTCACCCAGAACAGAGCGAAAGACAGCCTAGATCCTGACCATTTTTGTATGCTCGCCGAGTGCGAAGAACATAAAGGCGCATGGCCCTAATTGCCTCACGATGATCCGTGGCCAGGATATCAACCGAAACACGAGCGAATCTGGCTGAAAATGGTAGCTGCTTTGCATGACAATGAGCACGTCCACGTCATTTTTCAGAATAGGCACC
>Ga0129301_1001758_pt1 | contig 10098 bp, 10 predicted proteins | sample ConPoolayeHmetaG_FD_94489 | JGI IMG/M metagenome (GOLD analysis project Ga0129301, IMG submission 94489) | Hot spring microbial mat communities from California, USA to study Microbial Dark Matter (Phase II) - Cone Pool mat layer H metaG ...
GTCTCATATGGTGGAGGTCTGCTGGGCCTTGCTGTTATCAGCCTGATCCTCAGCAGGCACTACATCGTCGAAACTGTAAGGGCAGCACTCCGTAAGGGCGGGCTCGACACCGAAAGGAATGAGGCGCTCTCATATCGCAGCGCATACATAATGCTGGCATCTTCCTTCATACTTCTGGTTGCTCTCTTCATGGCAGGCGGGCTCGGGATCGTCGCAGCTCTCCTGATTCCAATCTCTTTCTTTTTCTACTGGATGGCCAATGCCAGGCTCTTTGGCCTTGCAGGAATCCAGGCCCGCGCACTAGGGCATGGCAACACGCTCTTCAGGCTTTTCGTCTGGCAAAGAGCGCCTGACCCTCCTACTAGAGAGTTCGTACTTGCAGCTTACTACTCAAGCAGAGGAATGGACAGCCCAGACTCGATAGGAGGTGGCTCCATCCTGACAGGATTCACGTCCTACAGGATGGCAAGCCTCACAGGAACAAGCAACTCGAACGTGCTCAAGGTAATGCTCGCATCAACCATAATAACGCCACTAGTCGTCATCATAACCCTGATTACCCTTTGCTACACCTACGGCGCAACGGTCTTCGCAAGTGCTTCAGGTGAAATTCAGACAAGGCAGTTCTACAACATCTCAAATCCCACAAACTACAACAAGGCTGCCGGAACCGAGCCTCTTGCACCATACGTGGCAGCAGGTTTCCTTGTAGTAGCGCTCCTTGAGTTCCTGCACTCGAGATTCGTGTGGTTCCCGTTCAGCGCGATAGGCTTCATCATTGGAACGAGCTACATCTCTGTTCTATGGGGCTACTGGGGAACTTTCCTTATCGCCTGGGTGCTGAAGGTCCTGACATTGCGAGTTGGAGGAAGCAAGCTCTACGAGAATCTTGGAGTTCCAATTGCGGGTGGCTTCGTCGTTGGCTACATGATCGCTCTGGTCCTGGGCGGCGCGATGGGAATGCTTCGCTTCTTTTTCCCATTCTAAAGGCATAGCATACGGCCTTCGAATCACCTCATGGCAAAACTGATGCAGATTCTCCAATCGCTTCGAGATCCTCTTCGGCAAGCCTTATGTAATCTCGTCCACCGTAAGCATCGACCTCGAATGGCAGAAAAGCAATTCTCAACAGGCCTTTACGTTGGGCGCTTCCAGCCCTTCCACCTGGGCCACCTCTTCGCCGTAAGGTATGCACTCAAGAGAGCGAACAACCTCATCATAGCGATAGGAAGCAGCCAGAAAAGCCACGAGCTCAGGCACCCCTTCACGCTTGGCGAGAGGATCGAGATGATTCGCCTTGCAGCAAGGGAGGCCCGCATACCAGCATCCAAGTTCATAATCGTCCCAATTCCGGACGTCGAGATCCACCCAACATGGGTTTCGCTCGTCGAGTACAGCTGCCCAAGCTTCGAAATAGCATTCTCAAATGACCCCCTTACCATAAGGCTCCTGAAGGAGGCCGGCTACAGGGTTGAGAAGGTGGAGCTCCAGAGGAGGAACGAGCTCTCCGGAACGGCGATACGCGAAAACATGCTCAAAGGAAGGCCATGGGCTCAAAGTGTTCCAATATCTGTGTACTCCTTCATAAAAAGGATAAGGGGGGAGGAGAGGATAAGGCAGATCGCCTCAGCCTAGGCGCTATGCATATATCTAATCGCCAAAGCTAACTGGAAACGTGATTTCCGTTGGCTGAACGCATTTACATGCCAGGTGCAACCGCAATAGGCGTCGTTTTCTCCGAGGGCGTGATCCTCGCCTCTGAGAGGAGAATGTCCTACGGCACCTTCGTGATGAGCAAGTCCGCCAGGAAGCTATTCAAGATAACGGAAAAGATAGGTTTGGCATGCGCAGGCCTTATGTCCGACATGCAGGTTCTAGTGAAGGAGGCTACTTACTTTGCGAACATGTTCAAGTACGAAAAAAACAGGGACATGACGCCCCATGCCCTATCAAAGCTCCTCTCTAACCTGCTCTTCGCGAACAGGATGTTTCCCCTCATAACGCAGACGCTTGTAGGAGGCTTAGATGGCGAAAAGCCGGGTGTATACGTCCTAGATCCAGTAGGATCTGTGATCCAGGATGAGTATGCAGCAGTTGGGACAGGGGCTGAGATAAGTTTAGGAGTTCTGGAGGCTTCCTACAAGCCAAACATGAGCTACGAGGAGTCGAAGGAGCTGGTCATCAAGGCGCTGAAGGCTGCTGTAGAGAGGGATAGCGGAAGCGGCAACGGCTTCGACGTGATGGCCATAACGAAGAAGGGCATAAAGGAAGAGTTCATTCCGGCCTGAGTTTTATCGGCCTCTCTAGCCTGCTGAGAAGGACGACGCGGCTGTCGCTCCGCTCTCCAATTATGTTCATGCCCGTCAACTTTGAGATATCTTCTGAGAACCTCCTAACTTCCTGGAACGATGGCATGTTCTCCTGCCCCATCCTGCCACTCAGCAATCCATAACCAACGGACATCATCGCCTTGCACTCCACATACGTCGGTTCTGCCCTCAGGACGAGCTTCGCATACCCTTCAGGGTCGACCATGTTCATACCCTTAGCAAGCGTCAGTCTAACAACAGTGGGGCAGGAAAAGCTTCGCACCATCTCAAGGCTCTCCATGATGCTATTCCAGAGGCTTGGCCTGCTCGGCCTGCACGCTCTCCTGTATACTTCCTCGCTCGGAGCACCAACCGTAATGTAGAGCTGCGTAGGCTCAACGATCTTCTCAAGAGCTCTGGGATTAGTACCATTTGTGACCAGGAATGTTGTAAATCCCCTTCTCCTGAACTCTAGGAAAAGTTCCCCAAGAAATGGATAGAGCGTTGGCTCACCTGCAAGCGATACTGCAGCATGCTTTGGATCGCATGCCTCCTCGTACTTCCTAGCTGGAACTATGCCAGACTTTACCTGTGCCTTGTAGCCGCTCAGTATTCTTTTCTGCTCGAAGATGCAGCCTTCCACTATGCTCGAAGCGCTTTCCGGAGATGGAATTGTTGACTCATCGAACTTAATGCCAATGTCTCTCGCCATGACCCTCCAGCACCATAAGCATGCCTGGTTGCAATATGCTACTGAAGGAGTGAGCTGCAGGCACCTGTGGCTATTGATACCATAAAACTCCTCCTTGTAGCAGTGCCTTCCCCTCACAAGGCTTTCGTGGAGCCACCTGCACTTCTTCACAGCACTGTGCGAGCCCACCAGGTGGTACTTCTGCCTCTTCAATACAGACAAAAATTCCTCTGGAATCTTTCCGCCCATCTTGCGAAAGCGCCTGCCTGCAGAGCTTCCTGCCTGTTTATATGGATGGATTCCGCCAGAAGATATTGCGCTGAAATATGGATGGCCAAAAAAGACTTGAAGTTCTTGCCAAAGGACGAGATCCGCCTGTTCGCCTGATACAGCAGAGCCATCCTCAAAGGCGGCGAAAAGGGGGAGAAAGTGTTAGAGCAAGCTCATTATTTTGCTAGTTCTCCAAACCTTCACTTTTTTCTGCCTCTTCAAGTCCTTGTCATCGCTCCAAATACAATCACATGCCATGCTTAATGCGGCTGCTACGAAAGGAGCATCATATCTATCCATCTATCGAACACATGATTTCTTCGGCTTCATCAAACTTGGCCAAGATGTTTTCAGAAGGAATAACTTGTATGTTGGTTAGGATAATGCCCAACGCAAGCTTGACCTCTTCCTCTGAGAGACCGGATTTTTTCACTATGAGAGGCATCTACCTCTCGATCTCCTCAAAAGCATAATCAGGGGTGTAAAAACTGTAATTGGGATTTAAGAGAGCAACTCTTACATTCGAGCCATTTGATGAGTGCTTTGAGGATGATATTCGTATCAACAATCAGCTTCAATCGTTCCTTCCTTCGGTTTTACCGTATCTATTAGCTATACCCTTCTTCACAACATTACCGATCTTGAGGGCATCCTTCTCAGACAACGTGCTCTTGCTAGCTATTCTGTCGAGGAGTTCAAGCCTCCTTGCATACTCCCACATTGCCTGCCTCGCAACTTCGCTCCACCTTATCTCGGGGTGCTTTTTCATTATCCTGTGAAGCTCCTTAGGAACTGCCAAGGTTACGTTGACCATGTGAATCACTTATGTGTAATAAGTGAATACACATATTAATAAATATGTCTGGGATTTTCTCGCCATTGATCTATGCCCCCATGAGACTGACATGTAGCACCTCGAAGAAAGTCCATAAGATGAATAAGGTCAAGCTTCGTAGCTGGGTAGCAAGGAAGCATGCTCGTGGCTGTAGTTTAAATGAGATAGAAAGCCATGCTCAAGTAACTCAAGCAAGGTTTGATCCTTGAGAGCAATTTTCAAGGACGCTCATCTGAAACAAAAGGACGCAGGATCGTCGAGATAGAGCGAGGCTAAAGGGAGCTTCCAAAAATCTCGAGTTTTGGATCCACTGGCCCCCATAAACTTCTATGAGGAGCCCGGCTTTGGTGCGTTTGCTAATGTATTATTATAGGCAAATTTCTATACCAATTCTTGTGTCTCAATCGTTTTTCCGAAAATAAGTTCAATTTCGTTTCTTCTAGCCTTCTCCTTGAGTTTTTCTAGAACATCTTTGGGGACATTTCCGACGGCGAGGAAAGCGTATTCTACTTTTCTTCCAAACCTTCTCTGCACAAAGTTTATTCTCCTCACCACCTTCCCTATCTCATCTATTGCTTTCTCCTCACTCTCTATGTAAGTCATAACTTCCCCCACAACCAGAGGATCTTCGTTAAAAATATTGATCTCTTCCCCCTCTTTTTCATGCGCTATCTTTTTCCTTCCAAGCCTTATTTTTTCCTTAGGATAGCCTCTTTCTTCCAAAATGATTTCCACGAATGCAATCGTATAGTCCTCCAAAGTCCTTCCAACAGCTCTTCCTAAGCTCTTAACCTCGGCCCTAATGCTCTTAATCTCCCCCCTTATGCTCTTAACCTCCTCCAAAAGCTTATTCTGTCCCTCCCACAGTTTATTCTGCCCTTCCCAAAGCTTATTCTGCCCCTCTCTTAGTAACCTAACCTCCTCCCAAAGCTTATTCTGTCCCTCCCACAGCTTAACTTGGTTTTCCTCAAGCTTATCAAGCCTCTTCAATATTTCAGATAAACCTAGTCTCCCTGCCACAGCATAGCGGAACTCCTCATCCTTATCAAGAAGCTCTAGGAGGCGCCTCTTCAGCTCAGCGCTTTCAATGCTCATTATGAAATAAGTAACAGTTCAAATCATATTTAAGCGTATACATTTGGTTCAAACACTGACCTATGCCACCTATGAGACCGATGATAGAAGCTCAAAGGAGTTCAGAAAGTCTATTAGTTGGATAAGCAAAAGCTTCGAAGCTGGGTTGCTAGGAAGCTGATTCTATGGGACGTCAAGGCAGGCCGACAATGGCTCGCAGTTCATACCAGCTAGAGGAGAAGAATCTACATTCACAAGTTCTAAAGGAGATGGGCATAGAGCACACAACATCGGGGATACGGAGCTCCGATATAGGTCTACCAGAAGTCCTGATAGAGCACAGTCGGCATAATCCCCCATAACTACAAGCCTTAACACATTCCTTACAGCTGGTACAATTCACATAATCAATTTTGATCTCAACAACCATCCTGTTATCACCTTCTTTCCTTAAACAATACTTTGCTTTGTCGAGGAGAAGTTTAGGTTGATAATCAAAAGGTTTAAACTCCAAAACCCCTTAGCAAAGAAACATCGGGCCCTCCTGATAGCAACTACCGGAAAGAATTAAGTACCAAAATCAAGGAAAAATCCTTGTATGTCTGAACACGTAACAAACGATCTGAGAGTGTGGCTAGACAAAGAAGGAGAAGAAGCTCTGAGAAAGATCGGTATTAGAAGGGGTCAAACCGTCTTGGATTTTGGCTGTGGCTCAGGCAATTATACAATCCCCGCTGCAAGAATCGTAGGGGAAGAGGGAAGAGTCTATGCCTTGGATAAGGACGAGAGAGCTTTGGACGAGTTGATGCAGAGAGCTGAAACAGAAGGGCTGAGAAACATAAGGAGAATAGAAACCTCGGGAGAAGTAGAAATAAGACTGGATACTGAGTCTGTTGATGCGGTTCTACTTTATGATATCTTCTGGTATTTTCCATTATCAGATGACAGGTTGACGAAATTGTTGTCTGAAGTTTACAGGATTACAACGACTGATGCTATCGTCTCGGTTTACCCAAAGCACATCAATTCAGAACAGCTCAAAGATAAAATAGAGAGTACTGGGTTTAATCTAAAGAGTAAGTATTTTGGGGCGCTCATTCATGATGGTCATCTTGAAACTGGTCAAATACTGAATTTTAGGAGGAGAGATAAGAAATGAAAACAAAGATTGAAGGAATCTTAACTAGAATAATGAGCGGTAAAGGGAGCATCTATTTGACTATTTATGGTCACCAAGCTTCTGCTCTCAGATTCCTTAAGAAATTCTTCTGAGCACTCTATAGAGAACTTTCTTGCGTTAAGTCCAAGGAGGAAGATAGCTGGTAGGTCCCTCTATTCTGGAATAGAAGGGGCGTGATCGGACGAGAAGAGACACTCGAGCTTTTAGATTACCTCGTCGATGTAGGCTATCGCCTGGGTTCCAAGGACAGCGATGTTTGAGATTGTTAAAGGGCATCAAAAAACCACTCAGAAAGAGAGTAATACTTGCCAGATGAACATATATCCGAGAGATTCGTTTTCTTCCCAGATTCTCTTTAGAAGAGTTTCATCACCAGGAATCTTCGTTATCTCTCTACGTTTCTCATCCCAGGGGATACAGACACCTGGTTTCACCTTTGATTTTGGCAGTGATGCTGTCGATTTGATCTCACCTGCTTCCCCCTCGGAAATCTCTTGTCGATGCTTCGAGCTTTCTAAACGCCCCTCTTTGTATGCGCCATAGTTACGAGTGAATTCAGTCATTGCCTTGACGTTTTCAATCTTGGCATCGTTCTGAATAATGGCTGACGCATCCATGATGTACCCTCCATTGGAGGCTGTAATGTCGATGATCTTTTTGCAGTAGCGACGTACGTCATCGGGCGTTCCAACTGTGAGAAGCCAATTAGGCAAACCTCCACTCAAACAGAACTTATGGCCTAATTTCCTATGTACCTCTAATGCATCGCTTCTATCAATATGGAAGATGATGCTGCCTTCAGGCAATTCAGCGAAGCTATCAAGATGCAGAGTCCAGTCTCCCTCTGCATAAAAAAGTACTTGATGCCCATGGGCCCAGAGCTCCTCGATGATGGGCTTCAGAGTGCGCCAATTAATGTTTTTAAAATGATTCATATTGATGAGGGGTACAACGCTCCGATGCATCCAAAAACCTATTGGTACCTTCTTTTCTGGATCGGCGGTCATGCGCGCAACTTCTGTCAAATGCGGGGCGAGAGCTTCACAGGCCTCAAGCACCTTTTCAGGTTGCCTGTATAGATCCCTGACTAAACCAAGATATCCGCGTAACTTATCGGCAATAATATCGAGTGGGGATTTAAGAATGCCTGCTATGGCGGACACGGTTCCAGTTTCCCTCCTCATCCTTTCCACATGAGGCCCGAAGGCATTAAAGTAACCACTCATGGCCATAGCCCCTTTTACGAGGGCCAGTTTGCTACGGTATGATGAGTGAGCGCCTTCCGCCGCGATTTCACTTGAAACACGTGCTAGCCAAACGTTGTATAGAAACGCCGTCGGGTCATCGATCAGCAGGTTATACTCCTCCGGTTTCATGAAAGCCTTTTGCTCAGGAGGCTCGAGGTACTGGAATGCGACATCGGGAGGAATGTCAATACCGGGTATGGCATAGTATTTCAAGCCAAGGGCTTGCGTCAGGCCTGTCCAAACATAGACCATATTAGATACCATCGCATCCCAATCAAAATCCCCAGCGCACTTGAGCACCGCATCAAACGCCTTTCTATAGTCATGCGTCACTTCCTGACAAGTATAGCCAGCATACTTTGCAGTAAACTCGGCAACAAAAGGACGAATTGGAATACAATCCGGTTTTTCATTGCGCATAGCGGTTACATAGCGTTTTAAACGCTCTTGGTAAAGACGTTCTTTATCATTCATTTAAACTGCTCCATCATATTGATGAGGGGGGAGAGCTTTTTATTCTTAAATACTTTTCTGAACTTGTGCTGAAAAATGAAAATCTGTTTTCAGCACTTTAATTATTCACATATATTCGATAGCTGAAATGAATGAGATACTGTCAAGATTCTAAGTTAGAAGAAGGGTAAAGCCTTTTTGCTAACAAAAGAAAGACTTTTTTGGCTTCATCCTCCCCCATAGGAACGTCAAGGTTGATTCCGACTAGGCTCGTCTGACACATATGAATACTAAATTTAAAATTCTGGTTTTGGCACCCTCTTCATACTTTTCTGCACCCTTAAGTATGAGAATACTCTAGGTGGAACACCAGATTTTTCACTTAACAAAACCTATGGGTTCCGATTTTCTATCATAATGCTTTATTCTTTCGATTCCAATGGATCAGTTGATTAAAGGCTTAATATATCCATACCTTTCTTATGGTTGAAAATGGGATGAATCTTAAGGGGCCCACTCACCTCGACAGGATTACTATCAATCCAGATGTTATGGATTGTCAGCCATGCATCAGAGGCCTGAGGATCCCAGTTTCCCTCGTAGTCAAACTGATAGCCTCGGGTAAGAGCATCAGGGAAATACTGGATGACTACCCTGAGCTGGAGGAGGACGTTAAACAAGCTTTAGAATACGCCGCGTGGGCAACCGCAGAAACATCCATCCCAATGGTTCCATGAAATTCTTAGCTGACATGTGCATATCCCCTAAGACCGCTGGGTTTTGAGAAGTCTAGGATATGAAATCAATAGGGCTGGCGAGCTTGGACTCTCAACATCAAGGGATCGGGAAATAATTGACATAACATCAAGTGAAGAATGTTATGTGTGCATTCGTGGTTACATTAGAAAAACTATGAGACAATAGTAACGATATCGATGGTTACTCTAGCTTGCCCACAATATCTCTTTGAAGCCGATCATGTCTTTGCATATCATCTTTCGATTTAGTGGGAAGATTGGCAGCCTAAAACTCGCAATTCTTATCGAGTGGAAAGATTGGGCGCTTAATTCGTCTGTAAGGTAGCTTTTCCAACTCCAGGGATGTGAATCCAGGACTCAAAGCCATGATCGCTTTCTTTGCAACTTTACGGATTTCAGGAAAGAGATATCCGAGCTTCACCACTATTATCTTTCTCTCAAGGGGGTTTATCCCTATTTCCTGGAATTCATTCAATGTCGTAAATGGCCTACGCTCTGAAATCAGTATCACCTCCACGCCATTCACCTTTATGATGGCAAATTTTGGAGGGTGGACACGCTTGACAATTGCTTTGACCTCCAGCGGGAATCCGTTCACCCTATCGAGCTTTCCGCCAATTTGCAAGGACAACTCAGACCCCTCCTTGACTCTAGTGCAGTCGGAAATCGCCTGAGGATCTGTGATCCCCGCGACTACTGCCTCGGTTGCACCGGCCCGAACCAATTCTTCCAACATGACTGGCATATCTCCAGCGCCTCCTGCGGTGACATTATCACCGGAATCGGATATGAATACAGGCCCCTCCCGAATTCTCATCGCTATATCGATGGCCTCGGTCGTGGGAACGGTCTCGACTTCGGGTGCGAAATTCTGACGTCTGGTCCAGATGTCGTGCGCCAGGCCACTTGCCAACTCATATGCTCTCTTTTCATGCGCATCATCTTCTGCAACCAAGACCACGCTAACGGCAGTCCGAGGGGAATCGGTCCAAGCGCACCCTATCATGATAGAGGCATCGAGGATCCCCTCCTCACGTTCTAACTCGTATAGCTTCCCGTATATCGATCTGGCTGGCTCGACATCCGTTACAGCGAACTCACCAGGTAAGATCAATGGCAGCTTTATCAAAACATTTGCTGGCCTTATTTTCTCCTTGGCACACCTAATGAGATGTTTCACCGCCCTTTCCATGGTTTGCTCTCCATCTCGATGCGGGGCCGTGCGAAATGCCGTTAGAACATTGACATTCCTTGCGAGTTCATGCGATACATTTCCATGCA
>Ga0129301_1001759_pt1 | contig 10097 bp, 8 predicted proteins | sample ConPoolayeHmetaG_FD_94489 | JGI IMG/M metagenome (GOLD analysis project Ga0129301, IMG submission 94489) | Hot spring microbial mat communities from California, USA to study Microbial Dark Matter (Phase II) - Cone Pool mat layer H metaG ...
GGGCCAGCAGAATCTGCCACCAGACCAGATGGGCATAGCCAACCGTGAACAGCCAGCCGATGAACCAGATAGGACCGACCCAGGCTGGAGAGGGGCGGCGGTACCAATGTCTTTTTTCTTTTTCCTCTGCCATGTTTTTCTCCTTTTAATCCTCTAATCTCGATTTGACTGCATCTGTGCTGTATCTTAACGACTAGCCCGTCGGATGGCAAGACCTAGAATGAAACCTGAGAAGCTCTGGCTACAATTTCACCGGGTGACGCCTTTCTTTTCTCAGCCGACAATGCCATAGCCACCGCTGACGGGGTCTCTGAACAGTGGGAATTGCGGTGGATAGAAAGTGAATAGCACGAAAAGAATACCTAGAACAATTAAAGCAATCGGGGCGAAACGGTTAAGCCTTTTCGGCAATGGAGAGGCAATCAGCAATCTATAGCTCACTAATTGCCCGACTACGACCGCCACGACGAAAATCGCAATATCCACCATCAGGAGGCCATGCCCCAGGATAGCTGTGTAAGAATAGTAAAGCACCACAATAGTGATTGGTATCAGATAAATTCCCAGGGTCTTGGCAAAGCGGAAATTGTTCGCCGACTTCCCGAAGCGGCTGTATTCCCAAGCTGCAAATACCAATGCTGGCCAGAATCCCAACTTCAGATGTTCCCAGACACTTTCGTTCACGGCGGCAATCGCGCCCACCAGGAATGCAGCGCCCCGACCAATCAAACGCAAAGTGCAGCAGCGTTCCCAGAATGACTATGAAGGCGATGCCTCCTAGCTCCCAGCGCAAAGTTCTTTTCTTCTCAATTGAATCCTCCTTTATCAATTCAAAATAGTTCCACAGTCTCCTTATATTGGGGGACTTTCACAGTCCACCCGGTTCTCTCTTCCAGAACTTTGGCAAAGCTCAGGGCGGCTTTTTCTTCCCCGTGAGTGACAAATACACAGCGTGGCGGGACACGAATGTCCGATAGCCACTCCAGTAGTCCATCACGGTCAGCGTGGGCTGAAAAACCGTCAATCTTTTCAATACGTGCTCTTACCGGATGCATTTGCCCCAGGAGACGAATTTCCTTGGCACCGTCCAGCAATATTCTGCCTGGTGTCCCTTCTGCTTGATAGCCGATGAATAGTATTGTGCTTTCTGGCCTCCTGATGTTGTTGACAATGTGATGCTTTATACGACCACCAGTCACCATGCCGCTGCCAGCTATGATAATGCAGCTTCCTTTAAAGTCTTTGATGGCTCTCGATTCCTGCTCACTCTCCACAAGTCTAAGGTTTTCGTAATTGAAAAAAGAATTGCCCTGGCGCAAGCGTTCCATCATCTCCTTGTCAAAGAGCTCAGCATGGCGCTTGAATACCTTGGTAATGCGTATTGCCATAGGGCTATCCAAGAAGACAGGCACAGGTGGAATTTCCTTGCGCAGAAATAATTCATTCAAGTGATACAGCACCTCTTGGCTTCGCTCCAGAGCGAAACTGGGAACAACGATGTTGCCGCCGGCATTCACCGTCCTGTTGATGCAATCGCGTAATTGTCTTTGAATGTCAACGTTCTCGTGCTCTTCGTGAGTGCGGTCACCGTAAGTCGACTCTATGACTATATACTCAGCTCTATCAAAAATAGTGGGGTCTTGTACTATGGGTCGGCCAGGCTCGCCAATATCACCCGAAAAAATTAATCTGTGAGTTTTGCCTTCCTGTTGGATATTTATGGTTACGACTGCCGCGCCTAGCACGTGCCCCGCATCATAATAACAGCCTTCCAGGTAAGCATTGATTCTGACACAACTGAGATACTCTACGGGGGAAAAGTGTGGCTTAACTGCCGCGGCGTCTTCCACGGTATAGAGCGGTACTTCCGGATAAGGACCTCGCCGTCCCTCCCTTTTATGGCGCTCTTTTTTGAATATGGCGTCCTCTACCTGCAACTGGGCAGCGTCCAAAAGGATAATCTCGGCCAGCTCGGCCGTCGCCTGAGTGCAGTATATCTTGCCTTCATAACCTTCCCGAACTAGCTTAGGCAAAAGTCCGCAGTGGTCAAGATGAGCATGAGTTAGAAAAACAGCATCAATAGACCGAGAGTCAAATGGAAACGGTTGCCAGTTTCTTTCTTGGTACTTTCGTTCCTGATACAGCCCACAATCTACAAGGACACGGGCATCTTGCGCCTCCAAAAGATAGCAGGAACCTGTGACATTTAGCGCTGCTCCTAGAAATGTCAGCTTACCCAACACAGATGATGCCACTCCTGAGCAATCTACTTAACTCGGCAATCTCGCACGGGGCGTTCCCGATATTATAGCTCAAAGTTTCAGTGTAAGCCGCTTGCCACGTTTTTGTAATTGCCTGATTCATCAGGCACAATAGCCCAATAAATTAGGCAACTACGGTTTTTAAATAGAGGGTTAGGGTGAGGCAAGGTGAGGGAGAAATCCCCTCCTTCTAACTCCCTCCGGCAAGGGGGAACTATAAGGCGCAAACTCTGTAGTGTGACCTTTCAGAGTCGCGAGGCGGGTCTGAAAACAGACTGGCATCGTTCGCTGGATGGGCTCTAGTTTGAAAACTTCTTTACGGACTCTTTAGCCCTAGCTATGATTTCCTGGTCGGATACCTTGTGCGACGTTATAGCAAAAGAGCCTGCGACCTTGCCGCCGCTTTTCTCTATTTTAGCTGTTATGTTCGCCACGGCTTTTGTTGCTTCCTTGCCATGCATGGTAAAAAATGGAATAACGCTCCGACCTTCAAAATTTGTCTGGTATATAAATGAATTAATAGCTGGCACTGGTCGGGAAGCCCAGAGCGGGGAACCAACAAATATTCTGTCATATTCCGTTAGATTGACACCTATGGGATTTATCTTGCTCCCCCTGTTCATTGTAGCGGCAAAGCCACCGATCAAATAGATGAAGGGGCCGAGTTTCTTGGGCTTCGCCTCTTTGATTTCCACCAGCGTGGCACTTAACGATTCGGCGATTGCCTGAGCTACGAGTTTTGTCTTACCAGTCATGGAATAATAAACTACCAACGATTTCATACCCACCTCCTGATTGTCTGTTTCTTTAATTATACGTTGCCATAATGTTTTATTAAAATCTTGGGTATGTGAACTCATAACCAAGTCACTCTGGTTCGTTCTCTTCTATCTCAAGCGCAAATAAAGAACGTGTGAGCCTATAGCCTATGCAGATAGAATTCATAGCAACTGTCGGTTTAACCTGGTGGAAGGCGGTAACGGAAGTTTACCGACAGGAGAGCTAGGAAGAAGCAGCTAAAATCCAGGATAATTATTATCGTCAATCCCAGAAGTGCTGAGGATGGTGGGCTTGTCACTATTTTGATAACTGGACAACAAGTGGCTTTGTTGAGGGCTGCTGCACCAAGATCAGAATGCTTAAGCGTGTCTCATATGGGCTGTGCAAAGCAGATGTCTATCGGAAGAAAAATGCTCTTGAGGTTTGTACCATGCCGAAGCTGTTTACACGACATTTGAAAAATTGTCTAATTCTTGACCTGTGGCTTCAAAACATGTATTTTTTGGTGTTCTAGCGAAACAGCAAGGAGGGAAGGATGAACTCGCCCGCTGAATTGGTTAAAACTACTTGCCAACTATGCCATCTTGGTTGTGGGATGAATGTCTATGTTGAGAAAGGCAGAATCACAAAGGTCGATGGCATGTCTGAGCATCCGCTTAATAGGGGTGTCCTGTGTCCAAAAGGGGAGGCAATCATAGAGTATGTTTATTCTCCCGACCGCCTCAGGTATCCTATGAAGAGAAGTGACAATGGCTGGCAGCGAATCTCCTGGAATGAAGCTCTAAATATCATGGTTAACAAGATGACTGAGGTAAAGAACACTTATGGAGCTAGAGCTTTTGCCGTCTGTATTGGTATGTCTATCTTGCTTTCGGGGTCAGTTACTGTCGGGCTTATCCGGCGGTTCTGCTACGCTTTTGGTTCCCCGAATTGTTTCTCGGTTGAGAGCATGTGTTACCGTTCCCGGGTTATTTCTTACTTGCTGACCTATGGGAGATTTCGGGTAGCTGATCCTGCGAATTCCAAATGTATTATTCTCTGGGGTCACAATCCAACAAACTCAAATCCTGTGCTTACTGAAAGCATTCTTAGAGCTAAAGATAAGGGAGCAACGCTCATCGTCATTGATCCCCGGCGGATTCCACTGGCGAAAATGGCTGACATCCATCTTAGACCAAGGCCGGGCACCGATTGCGCGCTGATCCTAGGCTTGATCAACGTCATTGTTTCCCAAGAGCTTTATGATAAGGAGTTTGTTGATAAATGGACCTTTGGCTTTGACCGACTGGCTGAGCACGTTAAACACTACACTCCCTCTTATGTTGAGAAGATAACATGGGTGCCGGCAGACGTCATTGAAAAAGTAGCCCGGGCTTACGCTACTACCAAGCCGGCATGTATTGTTCAAGGGACTAACGCTTTGGACGAGCATCCTACAGGAATTCAAAATGGCCGCGGCGTGGCTATTCTCCAGGCGATTACCGGCAATATTGACATCCCCGGCGGCTTCATTCGAGCCCCCAGGCTCCGTGAAAATCCGATTGAGATGCCCGTAAAACCAGACGAAGTTGCCATTGGCCAGAAGGAATTTCCTATTTTCTATAGCGTCCTTGGCCGAGAATTTGGAGAAGGTCAAGCTATGCTTCTTTGTGACACCCTTCTCACTGGTGAACCATACCCCATTAAGATGATGATTGTTGCTGGTTCTAACCCTTTACTTACCTGGCCAGACTCGCAGAAAGTAAAGCAGGCCTTTGAGAAATTGGATTTCCTGGTGGTCATGGACCAATTTATGACCAAAACTGCTCAGATGGCTGACTTAGTTCTTCCTGCGGCGACTTTCCTCGAGAGAACAGAGCTCAGTGATTACTATAGCTTGTGGGGTCTGCCTCATGTGATGCTTCGCAAAAAAGTCATTGATTATGAAGAGTGCTGGCCCGACCTCAAGTTCTGGTTTGAGTTAGCTCACAGATTGGGCTATGTGCAATACTTCCCCTGGAAAACCGTAGACGAGGTTATTGATTATGTCCTGGAGCCTTCAGGACTCACTGTGAAAAAGCTAACCGAAGAGATTCCCGAAGGCGTTACTTATGGTTCAGTCAAATATAAAGAATATGAGTCCGAGGGCTTTCGCACGCCTTCCGGTAAAGTAGAGTTATATTCAGAAACCTTAGCCAAGCTGGGATATCCACCGATGCCTACCTTTGAGGAGCCTCCCGAAAGCCCCGAAAGCACCCCAAAGCTGGCTGAGGAATACCCTCTTATTTTGACTACTGGCGCCAGAATATTGGAGTTCTGTCATTCCCAGCACCGCAATATTCCCAGTCTGCGAAAAAGAACCCCTGAGCCTCTGGCTGAGATTAACTTGGCTACAGCAGCAAAATATGGTATTGCCGATGGCGACATCGTGAAGGTGAGCACCACAAGGGGGAGCATCCAGATTAAGGCAAGAGTTTCTGAAGATATTATCCCCGATGTAGTTTGCATTTCTCACGGCTGGGATGAAGCCAATGTCAATACCCTGACAAGTCAGAAGCCGGCTGATCCTATTACTGGCTATCCAGCGCTTAAAGCCTTGTTGTGCCGTATCGAGAAGAGAGTTTGAACAACATGCCTGCGCCTTAGCAGAGCGACGCAACTGAGGATATACGTAAAAGCAATAAGGCGCCAAGAAGATGAGATACGCCGAGACCGGGGTTAATTTAGAAATTGACCTATCTCGAGGAAATGTCGAGAAGCAAGAGAGCAACCCAAGATTAACTGAACTTCACCTCGGCGGCCTTGGCACCAATGCTAGGATACTTTGGGATAGAGTTCCTCCTGAGGTTGACCCGTTTTCTCCTGATAATCTCTTAATATTCGGCACTGGACTTTTATGTGGCACGGCTGCCATAGGTGCCAATCGGACCATTGTTTCTACCATTTCTCCCCAGACTTTGCTCATGGCGTATTCTATGATGGGAGGATTTTTCGCACCTGAATTGAAGTATGCTGGCTATGACAAGATAATCATTCGGGGCAAGTCTCCCAATCCGGTTTATCTGTGGATAAATGGCGGCAAAGTAGAAATACGGGACGCCACTCATTTGCGGGGTAAAGGTGCTCTGGAAACTGCCGAGCTCATCAAACAGGAGCTGAAGGAGCCAAGAGCTCAGGTGGTTTCTATCGGTCTGGCTGGTGAAAATAGAGTCTATTTCGCTTCCATTGAGCACAGTAAATCGAGTGCTAGCCGGGGAGGGATAGGCGCAGTTATGGGAAGTAAAAATCTAAAGGCAATAGCGGTTCGCGGAACGCGAGATATCAATATTGCTCGACCGGCGGAGTTTATGGAACTCTGCCGTGCCGTGCTTAAATATATTCAATACCGCCTCAGCAACCCAATCAAAGGAGTAATGCCTATTCACGCCACACTGGGAGCCCCTCAGGAAATGGCTATAACCGATGAGGAGTGGCATACCAGCAACTTTGCCTGGGGGAACGCCCGTGTCAGAAGAAAAGATTTCTGGAGCGAGGAAGTAAAGAATAAGTGGCAGAGGATACAGAGCCAAGCGGTGGAGCGGCTGATAAGCTGCTATAACTGCCCGCTTAAATGTGGCGGAGTGATCGTCCATCCCAAGCTCAAAAGATATATGATGAAATGCTTCTCCAAACTTACTTATACCATGGCGGCCTTCGCGGACCTGGATTTCGGTTTCAACATTGCCGGTCTAGCTCAAGAATATGGAGTGGACGGATATTCTACACCCCAGGTTATGGCTTTTGCCCTTGAACTTTATGAAGCGGGAATTCTGACCGACAAGGACATGCCCGGGATGCCATCCCACACGGAAGGCAGATTTTTCTGGTTGCTTGAGAAAATCGTTCGGCGCGAAGGAATTGGGGATGTTTTAGCCAACGGTGTTTATTGGGCAGCTCGTCAGATTGGCAAGGGGGCTGAAGCTTACGACCATAACACAATTAAGAAACAGGAGCAGATCCCCATAAAGCTAGGAATGCTGAACCCTATTTATTACCTTATGTGGTCCACAGGTGAGAAGATAAACATTACTCAGATTGAAGGTCAGATACCTCAGTCGCCTTTTCCTAGCAAGGAACTGAGGGAGGAGTTTGTGCGCGATTGGATTCAAATTCCCACAGGAAAGGAGGAAAGATTTAAGCGATTCATATTAGAGTGGGGAGATGAAGGCAAGACATTGCCATTCTGGCCGTCTATTGATTTGGTCTGCGAACTTGTTGAATGGCAGGAGATGATGCACTACATTGATGATTGTACGGGGATTTGCACTGGTTTGTCAGCGTTCGCCTATAAGCCTCCGTATCACATACATAATTTGCCGGGCATAATCTCTTCAGCAACCGGGCTAGGTATTGATGAAGCCGGTCTGGAGGAAATATACAAGAGGAATCGTAATCTACTTCGAGCCATTAATGTTAGAAGGGGCTTAAGAAGAAGGGATGAGCGTCCTCCGGATGACCACTGGAAGAAGAGATTTCCTGACTATGAAGCTAAGCTCACAGACGAGTATTACAAATTCAAGGGGTGGAATAACGAAGGCATTCCTACTAAGGAGACTTTGCAAAAATTAGGTCTGGATTTTGTCAGTGAAGACTTGGAGAGACGAGGGATTTTGTAGGTGGAAATCCCAGCTGAAGCTAGCAACAGGTTTTTATGTGGGAGGTCCGGAACACGAAGGTTGGCATCGGGGGCAGAAGTAAGTGCCACGGTTTTGCACGAGGACCCGCTCGATGGGGCTGCCGCAAACGGCGCAGGGTTCGCCTCCTTTATGAGCAACTTTGAAATCAAAATGGGCTGTGCCCAGCTCGCCCTGGGGGCGGACGTAGGTATCCACGCTGGCGCCTTTGCTGCTGATGGCTGCCCGAAGAACTTTGCGGACGCAATGAAATAAAGTCTGCACTTCTGCGGGCGATAACTCGTCGGCTTTTCTTAAGGGATGAATTCGCGCGGCAAAAAGGGCTTCATCGGCATACATATTGCCGATTCCTGCCACGATACTCTGGTCAAGAAGCGCCGCCTTTATGGGGATGTGATGTCGGCTTAATCTTTGCCCCAGAATGCCCGGAGTAAAGCTTTCATCCAGTGGCTCAGGACCCAGCTTGCCGAGCACAGTATCGGCATCCTCCACCAGCCACATCATCCCCAGTCGCCGCCGGTCGCTGAAAACAAGCCGGTGCTCATTGGAGAGGCGAAAAACCGCTCGGGCATAGCGGTCGCTCTCCTTGGAATCTAGCAACAAAACGCCGGTCATCCTGAGGTGGATAATCAGCGACTTGCCGTTTGCTAGGTGAAAGATGAGATATTTTCCCCGGCGCTCCAGGCTTTCTATCTTCTGCCCGATTAGTCCGCGACGGACTTCTTCAGCAGAGCCACCGCACACCACCTCGCTATCCAGAATGGTAACTTGAGTGAAGCCTTGCTTCACCACCCGGGGCGCAAGCTCGTTCTTAATCGTCTCTACCTCAGGCAACTCGGGCATTTTCTTAGTGCCTCTAGTGGGACTGGTTTATCTATATACTTCCCGACGATGGCGTACAGCAAAGACTGTAGCCAAATGCCTCTTGTCATCAATGGTATATCAGACCCTATAATTGCCCACTCTGAGACGATATTCTTAACGACCGCTAAGCTTCTTTGCGCCTTTGGGTCTGGGATTGTCTTCCAGCAAAAGGATTTTTCTACTGATGCGAGCATGAATTAGTGCTGGAAGCTTATCCATCTCCTTCTCAGCGGAAGGGACGATTCTGACCTGATACTTCACGCCTTACGAGCCCGCTTTTTTCTGTCAGCTAGGTATTCTGTAAAAGGTCTGGATGGCTCTCCTTGCCGCTGTTGAATAACGGCTAAATCTAGAATATCTTCTCTGAGCTGAGGGTCTTCCAACAAATGCGCGATAATCGCCTCCTTCTCTGCTTTGGAAAGCGATTGAAGCGCCATCAAGTAAACTTCAGCCCTCGATTCAATAGCCTTCACTCGACTACCTCCTGTAATATCATAACACAATAGGTGCTGAGAATTCCTCTATCCGAGCTGTGGGAAATCCGAACTTTACCAGTCTGGCAGCGATGAGAAGGAATTGCTCCCTTAGCTACTTGGCCATCCCATTTACCTTTGCCTTTGCCTTCGTCTTTGACAGTCTTGTTAAATCCACAAAAGTCCTGCATAATCCGCATAAGAGGTGAAAAAAATATGGAAAAGCTTATGACCGTTGCTGATGTAGCCGAGCATTTAAGGCTTAACCGGGAGGTAGTGCTTTGGAAGGTGAGGAAGGGGGAAATTCCGGCGGTTAAAGTGGGAACCAAAACTTACCGGTTTTATAAAGAACAAATTGATGAATGGCTCAGGAGTAAATCCACTGTGAAGCCGGAAGCTCCGGTTTATCCTTCGGTGGTCAAAAGACGTACGAGCAAGAAAGAGTTGTCACCGGTTGTGAAAGAAACAGCCACCGGGGCAGCAGCAAAGAAAGCTGCTGCTTCAAACAAAGAAAGACAATTGCTTGTTCTGGAACAAGCCGCGGCATTGCGAGCCAAAATCGAGAAAAGGGTGGGGAAGCCATTACCTGATTCCGCGGAGGAAATTCGGGCCTTAAGAGAGGAGCGAGCTCATCGTAACTCTTAGAGTGTGCGTTGATGCTAGTCTAGCAGTGAAACTCCTGGTTCAAGAGCCTTATAGTGACCGAGCGGCTTTTCTCTGGCGGCTTTCTCTTCAAGTGTGAATTTTGGACGGCCGAGGAGGTTCTTATTAACTCCCTGCAAGGGAGGTTTTCCTGGGTAAAGTGCATAGGAGGCTGAAGCATAAAATCAGCAGCAGTAGTGATGGTATAATCAGGGCAACACAAGACACCTTAAGAAAGCAACACGAATGAAAAAGGCAGGGAAAGATAAACTGGAGAGGATTCTCAGTAGCTACTTTGCCGACATCCACAGGATTTATGTAGCAGGCAATTTCACGGAGGGGAGTTTTTATTTCGCCTTGCAGTCGCTTTTCGAGCAATGCTCGCAGTTTTTCCCATTCCCAAACAAAGCAGGCGTTCTGGTTCA
>Ga0129301_1001760_pt1 | contig 10094 bp, 8 predicted proteins | sample ConPoolayeHmetaG_FD_94489 | JGI IMG/M metagenome (GOLD analysis project Ga0129301, IMG submission 94489) | Hot spring microbial mat communities from California, USA to study Microbial Dark Matter (Phase II) - Cone Pool mat layer H metaG ...
GATTTTTGTTAAAATTTTCTTGACACAACATACCTCAAAAAATATAATGTTGGACTTAAAAATGAGCTATTTTCTATTCTCTCTTCTAACAATATTCTGTGTGGGATCTATAGTGGGAATGATAATATCAAAAAATCAAGCCTACAATGCCCTCCTTCTAGTTCTTTCCTTCGCTTCTCTTGGTGGAATCTTTGGCCTTTTAGACGCTCCTTTTATTGCTGTGGTCCAAATAATCATCTATGCAGGTGCGATTATGGTTCTCTTTATTTTTGTCATCATGATGATAAACCTTAAAGAACCTCTTCCCCCTGAAAGAAAAAGATGGACTTTATACCTCTCAGGTATTCTTGCGATTGTGCTTCTTTTAGAGTTTTTCCTTGCCTTAAAAAACACATTCAATGTTTCGACACTTGTCGAAGGTGAAAGACTTTCGAGTCCCACAGAATTAGGAAGACTTCTTTTTACAAAATATCTCTGGCCCTTTGAGATTACCTCTATTCTAATCATAGCTTCTCTCGTAGGTGCCATTGTTTTAGTAAAGAAAAAGGGAAAATAATGATTCCCATCAGCTTCTTTCTTCTTCTGAGCGGGGTTTTGTTTGTGCTGGGTGTTATTACCTTCTTCGTTAAGAAGGATTTAATTACCATGTTCATGGCAATTGAAGTCATGTTGAATGCCTCTAACCTCGCCCTCGTCTCCTTTTCCAGGCTCTCAAATTCTCTCGATGGTCAAGTAATAGTATTTTTCATCATCACCGTGGCTGCAGCCGAAGCAGCAGTCGGACTGGCAATTATCCTTCTCATCTTCAAGCAGAGAAAGACGATAAAACCTGAAGATTTGAATCTAATGAAAGGCTAAGATGACAGAATACTTCTGGCTTATCCCTTTCTTCCCAGTCTTAAGTACTTTCATTCTGGCAATATTTGGAAGGAGCCTTTCTAAAAAATATGTCTCTTTCCAAGCTTGTTTTGCAGTATTCATCTCCTTCATAATCTCTCTCATCTCTTTCATAGGTCTTTTATATTCTGGCTCCCATGGTCCTTTAATCAAGAACCTTTTTTCCTGGATAAAAGTTGGTAGCTTCGAAGCTAATTTTTCTCTTCAACTCGATCGTCTTTCCATCCTCATGGCTCTCGTCGTCACTGGAGTCGGCTTCTTGATTCATGTGTATTCTGTGGGCTATATGGCAAATGACAGGGACTATACAAGATACTTCACTTACTTGAATCTTTTTGTCTTTGCCATGCTGATTTTGGTCATGGCTTCAAATCTCATTCTAATGTTTGTGGGATGGGAAGGAGTTGGGCTCTGTTCTTATTTGCTCATAGGGTTCTGGTTCGAAAAACATTCTGCTGCAAACGCAGGGAAGAAGGCGTTCATTGTCAATCGCATAGGAGACGCAGGCTTCCTTTTGGGAATTTTCTTCATCATTTTAAATGTTGGGAGTGTAGAGTTTGAGGCTATTAATAAAACGTTGGACGCTGGAACGATGAGTTCGGCAATGATCACCTTGATTGCGATTCTCCTCTTTGTAGGAGCTACAGGTAAATCGGCTCAGATTCCCCTCTATATCTGGCTTCCTGATGCCATGGAAGGGCCAACTCCTGTAAGCGCCCTCATCCACGCAGCTACTATGGTAACTGCTGGAGTTTATATGGTCTCAAGGATGAACCTTCTCTATGTTTCTTCTCAAACAGCAGCCCTCGTTGTTGGTCTTGTGGGAGCCCTCACGGCAGTCTTCGCTGCTACTATGGCTTTAACCCAGAACGATATTAAAAGAGTTCTTGCCTATTCAACCATCTCCCAGATAGGTTACATGTTTATGGGGTGTGGAGTTGGAGCCTTCAGCGCTGGAATGTTCCATCTCTACACTCATGCTTTTTTTAAGAGTCTCCTCTTTCTTGCAGCAGGAAGCGTGATGCATTCCCTTTCAGGTGAGCTAGATATGCGGAAAATGGGTGGGCTCAAAAAATATCTCCCTCTCACCTACCCTACTTTTCTCATAGGTGCAATTGCCATCGCAGGAGTCCCCTTTTTAAGCGGCTTTTTCTCCAAAGACGCCATCTTAACTTCAGCCTTTGGTAAGGGACACTATTTAATTTGGAGTCTGGGAATTTTGGGTGCGGTACTTACGGCATTCTATATGTTCCGCCTCATTTTTCTCACTTTTCATGGCGAAGAAAGAATAGATCCTAAAGCAAAAGAACATCTTCATGAATCTCCCCTAGTAATGACAGCTCCACTTATCATTCTGGCAATATTTTCTGTCATCTCAGGCTATGTAGGAATCCCCGTTGTATTTGGTGAAAAGCTCAACCTTTTTGAAAGTTTCTTGGAACCTGTCATCCAAATTCCTCATGAAATCCATTTAGGCCTTAAAATGGAGTGGATTCTCATTCTGATCTCTGTGGTTGTTGCACTCACCGGTATATACATTGCCTTTTCGTTTTATATTAGAAACCCAAAAATTCCTCACCGTCTTGTGGCTAAATTTCCAAAAGTCTACACGCTCATTTCCAATAAGTATTATGTAGACGAGATTTATAATGGCTTATTCGTGAATCCTGTTGTGAAAGGCTCAGAGCTTGTGTATGAGAACTTTGATTTGAGTGTCATCGATGCCACAGTAAATAAAACAGGCTCAACTACAAATAGCATTGGCAAAGCTTTGAGTTATATACAGACAGGATTAATCAAAGATTATGCGCTCGTATTTTTCATAGGAGCAGTAATATTCATAGGCATTATTATTTTATAAAAAAATGAATATTCCGATTATAAGCATTGTAACTTTTCTCCCGCTTGCAGGTTCAATTCTTCTCATTTTCATCAGTAGCAAAAAAGAAAACCTGCAACGCTTCCTTGCCTTCATCATAACTCTCATTAATTTCCTTTTCTCCCTGCTTTTGTACGTGAATTTCATCAGCCAAACTGGTGAGCCCCAGTTTGTAGAAGAAAAGAGCTGGATAGGATATGGGATAAAATACCATGTGGGAATCGACGGAATAAGCCTTTTTCTTGTCCTTCTAACAACATTTTTAATGCCCATCGTCATTCTCTCCTCCTGGACTTACATCAAGAAAAAGGTAAAAGAATATCTTATTTTCATGCTCTTGCTTGAAACGGGAATAATAGGCGTCTTCGTTTCTTTAAATCTATTTCTTTTCTATGTTTTCTGGGAAGCGATGCTCATTCCTATGTACTTTTTGATAGGAGTTTGGGGAGGCGGAAGAAGAATCTACGCAACTGTCAAATTTGTGCTCTTCACCATGCTAGGAAGCTTACTAATGCTTGTTGCTATATTTGTCCTTTATTCAATTTACCATAAGGCAATGGGCATCTACTCTTTCAACATCTTCGATTATTATAGATTGTCTTTAAACCCGGAAGTTCAAATCTGGCTCTTTCTTGCTTTTGCACTTGCTTTTGCAATTAAAGTCCCCATGTTTCCTTTCCATACGTGGTTACCTGACGCTCATGTGGAAGCTCCCACAGGTGGCTCAGTAATCTTAGCAGGCGTTCTCCTAAAAATGGGAACTTATGGCTTCCTTCGCTTCGCAATTCCTCTCTTCCCTCAGGCTCTCGAAAAACTACTTCCCTTACTCTCTGTGTTAAGTATAATCGGAATAATCTATGGGGGCCTGATGGCTCTTATTCAGAAAGATGTTAAATCCCTTGTCGCCTACTCCAGTGTCAGTCATATGGGGCTCATAATGCTTGCTGTCTTTGCGCTTAACCTGGAGGGGATCGAAGGAGCCATCTATCAAATGCTAAATCACGGCTTGAGCACAGGCGCCCTCTTCTTAATAGTTGGGATTCTCTACGAAAGAGCGCATACAAGATTAATAAAAGATTTTGGTGGGGTAAGCAGGCAAATGCCTGTTTTTTCTGCATTCTTTCTGATTTTCATGCTCTCTTCCCTAGGACTGCCTGGCCTGAATGGATTCGTCGGTGAAGTACTCTGCCTCTTCGGTGTGTTTAAAGCTAATTCTCTATATGCAATTCTCGGTGTATTAACAGTCATCCTTGCAGCAGGATACCTCCTCTGGATGTACCAACGCGTAATGCAAGGTCCTATCTCAAATGAAAAGATTTTTTCTTTTAAAGATTGTAATAGAAGAGAAATAGCTTACCTCATTCCCATCGTAATCATGGTGTTTTGGATGGGTATCTATCCCCGACCCTTCCTGAGAAAAATGGATGCATCAGTCAATCATCTTTTAAACCATATCCAGGAAAAACAAATCTTCTTCAGTGAAGCTAAGCAAGATAATAAGACATCGCTTCTCTTAAAGATAGAAAAGCTAATGAGAGAAAAGGAAATAGATAAAAATGAATAGCCTCTTCGCTCTTCTTCCCGTTTCAATCATGGTCTTTACTGCTCTCCTTATTCTGATCTTGGAAGCTTTTTTAAGAAAAGAGAGAAAAGAATATCTTGCTTATGTTTCAATCATCCTGATTATCGTAGGCTTGGCCAACATCCTTTTTTTCTGGAACAAAGGCTATTCTTATTTCGAGAATAACCTCATCCTCGACAACTTTGCCCTTTTTCTTTCATCAATTCTTTGTTCTCTTACCATCCTCACCATCCTGATTTCTATTAAATACCTACCCCTCCAGAATGTTAATTATGGAGAATATTACTCTCTTCTCCTCTTAGCTCTTACCGGGATGATGATCATGGTTTCTTCTGAAGACCTCCTGGTGATTTTTCTGGGATTGGAAGTCCTCTCCATTTCTAGCTATGCTCTTGCTGGGTTGAAAAGGAACGATCTTAAATCTTCAGAAGCCGCCATGAAATATTTTTTACTTGGAAGCTTTGCTAGTGCTTTTCTTGTCTACGGGGTTGCTCTTCTCTATGGGGCTTGCCATTCAACAAATATTCAACAGATCACAGCCCAATTCAAAATCCATGACGGATTAGGAATGATGGCTATTGTTGGCTTAGGCCTTCTCATCATAAGTTTTGGTTTCAAAATTGCCTTAGTTCCTTTTCATATGTGGACACCCGATGTTTATGAGGGAGCTCCAACCCCTGTCACCGCACTCTTTTCTGTAGGGCCTAAAGCCGTAGGGTTTGCTGTGTTTCTGAGAGTTTTCTCTTCCTTCTGGAGAATTGCTCTCGATTCCCAAGCAGTCTTTTGGCTCTTGTGGATAATGAGTGCTCTAACGATGATTATCGGAAATCTCATCGCCCTTCGTCAGAGGAACGTCAAGAGAATTCTCGCTTATTCTAGTATCGCTCATGCAGGTTACATCTTAATTGCAATCCTCGCTCAGGATACGCCGAGCCTCATATTCTACCTCACTGTTTATCTCTTCATGAATTTAGGTGCATTTGCTTCTGTCATCGCCCTTTCTAAAAAAGACAAGGAATATCTCGAGCTCGAAGAATACTCCGGCGTTGGATTTAAATTTCCTTGGATCGGGGCAACTTTCTCCCTCTTCCTCTTTTCCCTCGCCGGATTTCCCCCAACAGGGGGCTTTTTAGCAAAATTCTTTGTATTTTCAGCAGCAGTGAGACAAGGATTGGTGCCCCTGGTCATAATTGGTGTCTTAACGAGCCTAGTTTCTGTTTTTTACTATCTTCGCATCATCATTTTTATGTACATGAGAGAACCATCGTATGAGGTTGAAATACATGCTGAGAATCCAGCCCTCCTTCTTGTCATCTTTCTCTGTGCTTTGGGAGTGCTGGAGTTAGGAATTTTCCCGGGAAATATCCTTGTTTTCATCAAACAGGCCGCCGATTCACTCCATTTCTTTTGAGAAAAAAGTGTGCTTGAATTCTTTTTTGTTCTCGAATAAGCTTAAAACCAGAAAAAGAATATAACTTTTTAAAGCTGGATGAACCCTTCATTCCTCTTAAATTAAACTCGAAGTTAGAAAATGTTGGGCGCAAAGCTTCTCTCTTTAATCATATTTTCAACAAGCTATCTTCTTTTCATATTTTTTTTAAAAAAAAGGACCCTGATTGCTATCTCTGCTTCCTTGGTGATTATCCTGAGTGGAGTTCTCTCCTTGCGCCAGGCATTCCAGGCGGTGAACTGGAATGTGATGGGCATTTTTGTGGGGACGCTAATTGTGGCAGATGTTTTTATGAAGAGCAGGGTCCCTGCATATCTTGCTGAAATAATTGTCAATAGAGCCAAGAATACAGCCTGGGCGATTCTTCTCATCTGTCTCATGACGGGTATCCTCTCTGCTTTTGTGGAGAATGTAGCCACGGTGCTCATCGTTGCTCCGGTAGCGCTTTCGCTTGCAAAAAAAATCAAGTTGAATCCGACCAGAATGATGATCGCCATCTCTATTTCCAGCAACCTCCAGGGAGCTGCCACTCTGATTGGAGACCCACCCAGTATGCTTCTTGCAGGTTATGCGGGAATGAATTTTGTGGATTTTTTCTTCTACAAAGGCCGCCTGAGTGTCTTTTTTGCGGTTGAGCTCGGTGCCATGGCTTCCTTCATTGTCCTCTATCTTTTTTTCAGACATCAGAAGAAAAAAGAAAAAATAATCTCTGAAGAAAAAGTGGTCTCTTGGGTACCATCGTCTCTCTTGATTGCTCTGATTTTTTGTTTAGCACTCTCCTCCTTTATTGACCTTGGTTTCTCTTACTTGGCGGGATTGATTTGCTTGTTTTTCGGTATAGCCTGTGCTCTTTGGGATGAATTGAAGAATAGAGGTGCTTTTCTCAAAGGAATCAAATCTCTTGATTGGGAAACTACTTTTTTCCTTCTCGGCATCTTTGTGCTTGTAGGGAGTATAACCGAGAACGGATGGATCGATAAGTTTTCGCTCTTCCTCTCCAGGCAAATTGGTCAGAATATTTTGTGGGGCTTCATTTTTCTTGTTTCTATTTCTATCGTTTTCTCTGCCTTCGTTGATAATGTCCCCTTTTTGGCAGCAATGCTTCCCGTAGCAACCTCTATCTCAGAAAAACTTCATCTCGACCCTTCCCTCTTCCTTTTTGGCTTACTCATAGGAGCCACCCTAGGGGGAAATATCACACCAATTGGAGCTTCGGCTAATGTAGTTTCCTGTGGGGTGTTAAAAAAAGAAGGTTACGCAGTTGGCTTTAAAGATTTTGTTTCCCTTGGCTTACCCTTCACCCTTGCTGCAGTAATTACTGCCTCCGCATTAATCTGGATTTTATGGAGGTAATTTAAAGGAAAAGATATTAAGGCTGGAGCAGGACGTAAGCCGAATTCTGTTCCCGCTTAAGCGGGGGCGGTTATTTGTCTTCCCTTTTGATTGCTCAAAAGGTTGAGCGACCCACCTGCCTCTTGAGACGGGCCATCTCATTTTGAGGCTAATTTGGTCTTGCTCCGGATGGGGTTTACCGTGCGCCTCATGTCACCATGAGGCCGGTGAGCTCTTACCTCACCTTTTCACCCTTGCTCTTTTAAAGTCTTCAAAGAGCGGTTTTTTTTCTGTGGCACTTTCCTCCGATTGCTCGGAGTCGCTGTTAGCGACCATCCTGCCCTGTGGAGTTCGGACTTTCCTCCCCTTCTTCCTAGACCTAGGAAAAAGGAGTAACCGCCTTGCCTCCTCCAGCCTTTATCTTTATGCCATAATTTATTAGCTTCTTATAAAGATTGCTTCTTGGAGTATTAATTTCCCTCGCTGTCTTGGAAATATTCCATCCATTCTCATCAAGCTTGGCGAGAATAAACTCTCTTTCCGCCAATTCTCTGAAATCCTTCAAGGTCTTTACACTCTTTATTTGGGGAAGAGAAACCTTCTCCTCGCCTCTTATTTGTTCAGGAAGATGCTCAAATTCTATTATATCTTCATCAGTCATGATTATCAACCTTTCCACTACGTTCTTTAACTCCCTAACATTTCCCTTCCAGGCATATCTCATCAACGCCGCCAGAGCCTCCTCAGAGAATTTTTTTGGCTTAAAGTTGTTTTCTTGAGCATAATTCTTAGAAAAATACTCAACAAGAAGTGGAATGTCTTCTTTCTTCTCTCTGAGAGGAGGTGAATATATGGGAACGACATTCAAACGGAAGAAAAGATCTTCTCTGAAGTTTCCCTTCTCTATTTCCTTTTTCATATCCTTGTTTGTAGCGGCAATAACTCTTACGTCCACTTTGCTTATTTTATTTGAACCTACTTTTTGAACCTCTCCCTCTTCAAGAACTCGTAATACCTTTGACTGGGTCTTGAGGCTCATATCCCCTACTTCATCAAGGAAAATTGTTCCTCCGTCAGCGAGTTCAAACTTCCCCAGCTTCCTTTCTGTTGCTCCCGTGAATGCGCCTTTCTCATGGCCAAAAAGCTCACTCTCTATTAGTTCTTCTGGAATGGCTGCACAATTTACCTGGACAAACCTCTCTTTAGCTCGCAGACTGTGGCTATGAATCGCTCGGGCTATCAATTCCTTCCCAGTACCACTCTCTCCATAAATGAGGACAGTAGCATTTGTGGGAGCTGTCTTTAAAATTTCGCTCCAAAGTTTTTTCATCAAAGGATGATTTCCTATAAGTTCATATTTTTTTTCCGCTCTCTTTCTTAAATCGAGGCATTCTTGCTGGAGTTTGTTCTGATCTAAGGCATTTCTGATGCTCAACAAGACTCTTTCTCGATGAAGTGGTTTTTCTAGAAAATCATAAGCTCCCAGTTTTGTGGCCTCTACTGCAGTCTGAATAGTTCCATGTCCTGAAATCATAATCACCTGGGGGGAATAAGGTCTCTTCTTTATTTCTGCCAATACTTCAAGTCCATCGACATCAGGAAGTTTTACATCCAAGAGTACAAGGTCAATCCCCACAACCTGCTCTAAGGTTTCGATTGCTCCTTGGCCATCTGAAGCCTCTAAAAAATTGAAACCTTCATACTCTAGAATCATTCTCAATGACTTGCGAATATATTCCTCATCATCCACAACGAGGATCTTTGCTTTTTGATGAGTTTTCATTTCAATCTCTCTAAATTCTGCAGATTTTATTTCATTTTATTAGAAAATTTTAACATAACCTGAAAGAATATTAAAATAAATCGCTCTTTTCCCGAATATTCGAATAACAGATTCTGATTTTCTTCGGGTAAAAAAAGAAGCCTCTATTTCACCAGAATGCTGGTAAAATAGAGACGCAATGAAAAAATTAAAAAGTTTCACCTTCCAGGTGAAACCCAAAGTGGTGAGTTTATGATACATCAGAACATCCAAAATTTCAAACTTGGTTCCCTTCATCGCACCAAAGCCACTGCATCCAGCGGCCTGGCTCTACTGCTGACCTTCGCCAAAGATATCGGGTTGGCGAAGCAGCTCGACCGGAGTTTTTCTCATCTCAAGCTCCGGGAGCGCGGCTATTCGCTCTCGGCCAAGGTGATGTCGTTTCTGCAGATGGTCATCAAGGGAGGCGACAGGCTTTCAGACATTGATCTTCTTCGGGCCGCGCCTAGCCTACTTACTCTTTTACGGATGGACTCTGTGCCCCGGCCTAATACCCTTTCCGAGCTGGCCCGGCGCTTTCGAAGCAAGGATATTCATCGGCTGGCGGAGTGTGGAAAGCGACTTGTGGTGAGGCTGTTTCGGGCAAATAGAGTGGGGCGGGTCATCCTGGATATAGACTCCACTCTAATTGACAGTGAGGTCAGGATTGCCGAGCGCACTTATGAGGGCTTCCGGGGGTTTAACCCCCTTCTGGGGATGCTCCGAGCCGGCGGGATGAGTTTGGCCTCTTTTTCTTTGTTTCGTCCAAGCAATATAGCCCCTCAGTCACACAACTTGAGCCTGGTCCGGAAAATCCACCGCTATCTTGTCGAACATCTTCCTCAGGTTCAGCTCTTGCTGCGCTCGGACTCCGCCGGTTATAAACATCGGCTCATGGGCTACTGTGACCAGAACGCAATCGGGTTTGTCATTGAGGGGCGGGAGTCGGAGGCTATTTTCCAGATAATCCAGGGGATAGAGCACTGAGAAAGACTTCGGGGCGGCCAGGCCAACGAGGAAGTTGGAGAAGGCCTCCATTTTGTCGGTCCGGAGAAAGAGGGAGCGGTCTATCGGCTGGTCGCGGTGCGCAAACGAAACGACCAGCAGGCTTTGTTCCCGGAGTTTGAGTACAGCTATCGCCTCTACCTCACCA
>Ga0129301_1001762_pt1 | contig 10090 bp, 15 predicted proteins | sample ConPoolayeHmetaG_FD_94489 | JGI IMG/M metagenome (GOLD analysis project Ga0129301, IMG submission 94489) | Hot spring microbial mat communities from California, USA to study Microbial Dark Matter (Phase II) - Cone Pool mat layer H metaG ...
CATTTTCTTGTATTGCCAATCCTCCAAACGGTTTCTACATCATTCGAGGAAAGGGATCCGTTGCCATTCGATAAAATATTATAGAATCTGTTTCCCTTCCGATTGCAAACTTTAATGTTTATCAAAAGTTATTGGTATAAAATTATGTATTTCTTACTAAAACTTTTAATAGGGATGAACCCTAATCGGGCAGCTTTTTTGTACCGCTCCATTTTTTGAAGGCATCAATTTCTTTTTGGAGTTGGTCTGCCAAAATAGCTCCATGAGACGAAGCTAATAATTTATACATTTCAATAGCCGTTACAGCTAATTTATCTTGTGCCCTAAGGATAAAGATAGGTTCATCCTCTCCAATTTTGGGGATATTGATCTTTCCATATTTCCCAGAAATAGCCATTTTCCCACCTCCTATTAATTTTTAACTTTTTGATATGATGCCTTAATCTTTATATACACCTCACAAGGATAACGGGTTTGGTAGAATAACGAATTACCTTCTCTGCTACGCTTCCTAAGAGAAATCGTTTCACACCACTTCTTCCATGTGTAGTCATAGCAATCATATCAATTCCGTTCTGATTAGCATGGTCCAGAATCTCTTCAGCATCATTCCCATAACGCACATGAGTATCTACCTTAAACCCTTTAGTTTTTAACTCATCGGCTATCTTCTCAAGATACTCTTCTGCCTCTCTTACAACTTTTACTTGTGCTTCTGTGGGATCAATACCAGGAAAAGTATGTGCAAGAGCGACACGTAACAGAGAAATACCTATTTTTAATTCGCGAGCAAGCTTTTCTACTAATGGAAGGACATTCTCGGCGCAATTGGAACCATCAAGAGGAACAAGAATTTTCTCTAACTTTTCCATTTTAATACCCTTTCGTCAAAAAATTTAATTATTTTAAGCATTATCTTTATAATCCTTATTTATAATCCTTTCTAAAATTCGTAAATAAGGTTTATTTGGTATTTTATAAATGTAAAACCTGTATTTTTTAATTTTAAGGAATTTAAAAAGAAAATAATGGGTTTCCATTAAAAGTTTTATTAGGGTAGATTTTTATTTGGTAGGTCAAAAATACATAATTTTTATAAAAGAAATACAGGGTTTCACCTATTTATTTTAAACCTTGCCTTGTTTAAATTTTTTATAAAAATAATTTAAAGGAGGTAAGCGATGAAAGGAAAAATAATCTTCAATCCATTTATTATGATCTTTTTGGTAGTTTTTATCAGTACAATAACCGGGTGGGGAGAAGAGAAAATTCCTTATCCTAAGGGTTATAGGGATTGGCACCATGTTAAATCAATGCTGATCTATGATTCAAAACATCCTCTATTTAACCCTTTTGGAGGGATCCATCATATCTATGTTAACAAAAAGGGGTTGGAAGGGTATAAAAAAGGGGGGCCATTCCCAGATGGGAGCATTATTATTTTTGATCTCTTAGAAGCGAAAGAGGATAATGGAACCTATGTAGAAGGACCGAGAAAATTGATCGGCGTGATGTATAAAGACTCAAAAAAGTTTAAGGAAACCGGAGGTTGGGGGTTTGATGCCTTTGAAAAAGATACTATGAATTCCTTGGTAAAGGATAAAGGAATCAGTTGTTATAATTGTCATTTAAGCCAGAAAGAGAAAGATTTCGTTTTCTCTAAATATAGACCATAAATAGAGAACAATTTTTAAAACGAAAATAACTAAAACTAATTAAACGATTGATAGGCTTCTGTTATCAAAGAAGGGGATGGGTAAATTTTTTTAAATTAAAAAAATCCTATTAAGGAGGTGTTTAGAAATGGCAATTGAGAGATGGCGTCCCTTTGAAGATATAAGAGAAATGGAAAGGATGATGGATGAAATGATGCGATGGCCATTTCGGCCTTGGCGACGTCCTCTCATCTGGTGGAGAATTCCCACCGAAGAGGTTGGATGGTCTCCACCTGTAGAAATGTATGAGAAACAAGACAAATTCATCGTTCGAGTAGAAATTCCTGGAATGAAAAAAGATGATGTGGATATCTCTCTCGTCGGGGATACATTAACGATCAGCGGAGAAAGAAAACCAGAGGAGGGGATTAAGGATGAAGAATACTTACGTTGCGAGTTATGCTACGGTAAGTTCTCTCGCTCCATCACATTACCTTCTGCTGTAGACATAGGAAAGGTGGAGGCGACTTATGAAAATGGGATCCTTCTTATTTCCCTTCCTAAGGCTGAGGAGGCTAAACCCAAAAAGATCGAACTAAAAGTGAAAGAGGCAAAAAAATAATAGCATGATATCCATCCCCTTCTTTAGAGGCTTCAAAAAGTTTCTTTAAAATTAGAAATTTATTTATAGGTTTTTAATTTTTGCCACCACAAATTATTCAATTCCGCAGGTAAAACTCCCTCTTCTATTGCAACCTCTCGAATCGTTTTATTTTCAAAATAGGCCTTTCTTGTGATCTTCGAAGTTTTATCATAGCCAAGGATAGGGATAAGGAATGTAGAAAGGGAAAGGCTTTTTTCAATCATTTCTTCACACCTTTTACGATCAGCATTTAAACCCATGATACATTTCTCTGTGAAGTTTCTTATAGCGTTAGATAAAATTTTGATGGATTGGATTAAATTATAAGCTATCAAGGGCATCATCACATTTAATTCAAAGTTCCCTCCTAATCCCCCAAGAGTAATCGCCTCATCATTCCCGATTACTTGCGCACATACTTGAATGAGGGATTCTGGTATCACCGGATTGATCTTGCCTGGCATAATCGAGGAGCCCAATTGAACTTCGGGAAGCTTAAGTTCTCCGATTCCACACCGCGGACCTGAGGCAAGCCACCTAATATCATTAGCAATTTTTATAAGACTTACAGCTATAGTTTTTAGGATACCGCTCATCTCTACTGAAGCATCCCTTGCTCCTTGTGCCTCGAAATGATCCGAAGCCTCTCTGAATTTTAACCCCGTCTTTTTGTTAATGACGGAAATAGCTAATCGGGCAAAATGGGGATGAGTATTAATTCCCGTCCCTACCGCTGTTCCTCCAATAGGGAGCTCAAAAAGACTTTTTATAGATTTTTGAATTCGCTCGATTCCTAACTCTATCTGACGCGCATACCCCTTAAACTCTTGGCCAAGCCGAATGGGTACAGCGTCTTGTAAATGGGTTCTTCCTACCTTATAGACCGGCCAGAACTCCTTTGACTTTTTAAGTAATGCCTTATGAAGATCCTTTAAAGAAGGAATGAGTTTTTGCTTTATAAGGAGAGCGGAGGCAATATGAAGAGCGGTTGGGAAGATATCGTTAGTCGATTGTCCCTTATTGACATGGTCGTTAGGATGAATAGGTTTATAGATCCCTTTAGATCCCCCAAGAATCTCATTCGCACGATTGGCAATGACCTCATTGGCATTCATATTTGTAGAGGTTCCAGATCCAGTTTGAAATATATCCACCACAAATTCGTGATCCCATTTTCCTTCCATGACCTCTATGGAGGCCCTTCCGATGGCCCTTGCCAATTTTTTATCCATTAAACCGAGATTTAAATTTGCCGTAGCGGCCGCAAATTTTGTCAGTCCTAATGCAAAAATAAACTCTCTATCAAATTTTAATCCACTAATAGGAAAATTGATTAAAGCCCTTTGGGTTTGAGCTCCATAATAAGCGTTTTTAGGGACCCGGACCATGCCTAAAACATCTTCTTCATTTCGATATGTCTCTCTTTTAGACATGTTGATTTGTCCTCCGTAAAAATTGGGTTGAGAATTTATTAAAAAAACCTTTAATTCGACTCAATTTATCATTTAAAATGGCCTTTCGTAATTTTAAGATCCCATGGGTGGGTAAAACCCCTTTTGGACAAACCCTTTCACATTGATAAACCGTATTACAACCCCAGACCCCATGAAGATCGTCAACTTTAAATAACACATTTCTAAATTTCTCATTTCTTGGATCCATATAAAAACGACAAGCCTTGGCGAGGATGGCGGGTCCTAAAAACTCTTTATTTCTCCCAAAAGCAGGACACGTACTATAACATAGTCCACAATGAATGCATTGAATATAGGGATCAATCTCCTTTCTCTTCTCTTCATCCATAAGATACTCCGAAAGAGGTGGGGGGCTGTCGGAATTATCAATATAGGGTTCTATGGAAAAATAGTGTTTATAGAAGGGGATCATATCTATAATAAGATCGTAGATCAGGGGAAAATTAGGGAGAGGTTCGATAAAGAAAGAATCCCTCCCTAATTTTTCGAGGATTGTTCTACAGGCTAAAAGGGATTTCCCATTTACCCTCATACCGCAGGAACCACATACCGCCCCTCTGCAAGAGTATCGGAATCCAAGAGAACCATCCTGTTCATCTCTTATTTGTAATAATGCCTCAAGAAGGTTCATCCCCTTCTTTTTCTTGAGCTGAAAGATTTCGATCCATTGCGAAGGGGTTCTATTTTTATTAAAACGTTTAATCTTGAAGGTCAGGAATTCGTCTTTCATCACCTTTAATACTTTCTTTCAATAGGAGGATATTCGGCAATCATTACCTCTTGATATTCCAATCTTATATGGTTCTCTTCTTTATAGGCCAATGTGTGCTTAAGCCAGTTTTGATCGTCTCGAAAAGGATAATCAAGTCGATAGTGGGCCCCTCTGCTTTCTTTCCTCTCAAGGGCTCCCTCAATAATCACCTCCGCGATATTTAACATACTTTCAAGATCGAAATATTGGATCAGCTCGAAATTGAAAGCAAGGGGTTTGTTCTTGAGTCGGATTGATCTAAATCGTTCTTTTAGGGCCTCTATTTTTTCCTTTGCCCAAAGCAATTTCTTTTCTTCCCGAAATATCCCTACACAGGAAGTCATCATTCCTCTTAATTCATCTCTAATTTTGGGACACGATTCCTTACCATTTCCTTCAAAAATGATTTTTAATCTATCCTCAAATGCTTTAAGATATCGTTTAAAGATTTCCTCATCAGCCTTTTTCCCTCCTATTCTTTCACAGGCCTTTTTGCCTGCTCTTGCCCCAAATACTATGGTTTCGAGAAGAGAGTTCCCTCCTAAACGATTCGCCCCATGCACCGAGACACATGCACATTCTCCCGCCGCAAAAAGTCCCGCAATAGGAGTCTCACCCTCCAGATCCGTAGAGATTCCTCCCATTGAGTAGTGTTGAGCGGGTTGAACCGGAAGGGGATGCTCAATAGGATCGAGGCCTGCAAAGTGAATGGCTATTTCCCTTATCCCCGGGAGACGTTCTTTAATCGTCTTTTCTCCCAGATGCCTTAGGTCAAGATGGACATATCCCTCTTCAAACCCTCTACCTTCGTCTATTTCTATCTGGATAGCCCTTGCTACGATATCCCTTGGAGCTAATTCCAAGAGTTTTGGTGCATAACGCTCCATGAACCTTTCCCCTCTTGCATTGATCAAAATGCCTCCTTCTCCTCTGGCTGCCTCACTGATGAGAATATTTGTTCCAAATAAAGTGGTTGGATGAAATTGAACGAACTCCATATCTTTAAGAGGAGCTCCTCCTTGAAAGGCCAAATTACAGCCGGAGCCCGTATTAATGAGCGCATTGGTTGATTTTATATAAATCCTTCCATAACCCCCTGTAGCCAGGATAACCGAGTAGGCTCTAAAAGGAACAATCTTTCCTTCAAAGAGATTGAAAGCCAGAAGTCCTGTACACCTTCCTTGATCAACAATTAGAGATAAAACCATCCATTCTTCATATAAGGGTATTTGTAACCGTACGCTCTGCTCAAAAAGAGTATGGAGGAGATGATGGCCCGTTCTATCCGAAATGAAACAGGTTCTTGGAAATTCGGTACCTCCAAAGGATCGCTGTGCAATTTTGCCCTCTTTTGTTCTTGTAAAAAGAGCCCCCCCAATGTTCCAATTCTATGACCTTTTCCACCGCCTCTTGGCATAGGATTTTAACAGCATTTTGATCGGCTAAGTAATCACTGCCCTTAATGGTATCTAAGGCATGATTTTCCCAAGAATCCTTTATTCCGGTGGACACATTTCCAAGGGCTGCATTAATTCCCCCTTGAGCTGCACCGGAATGGGATCTCAGAGGATGGACCCTTGAAAGAATGGCGACATCGAAGCCGGCCTTTTTAATTTCAATGGCGGCTCTTAATCCAGCAAGCCCGCCTCCCACCACTAAAACATCGTGATCGACGAGATTCATATCTAATCTTTAAAAAAGGAAGAAATACATCAGCCCGTAAGCGATCAGGCTTAGGAGAGTAAATAACCAAAAAAGGAATCTTTCTCGGTCTATCCCTAATTCAATTAAGAATAGCCTGAGACCATAAAACCCGTGGAATAAGAACAGAGGGATAAGGAGGTTGTCAATGAAATCTTCTCGATGCAACTTAGAGAGAGTCTCCGAAATAACATTCCCGCTAAGGGCATAACCGGATAGGATTTTAACCCCTATCAGGAACATTAATATAGGACCACTAAATCGTAAAAAATAATAAGGAAACATATTTTTAATTGATGTCAGGATGTCGTTAAGTTTTCGATTTTATGAGAGACTAACTAATACGGATGTGTAGCGCCCCAAATAGGAATTAGAACTTCCTAAACCTTTCGCCTAAAACCCCGCAAATAGGACATCTTTCGGGTAGCTTACCCACCACGGTATGTCCACATACGGGACAAATATAAATTTCGCGAATCTCCAGATCCTTTCCCGCTTTCACGGCTTCCTTTGCTTCTAAGTATAATGCCTCATGGATTTTTTCTGCTTCAAGAGCATAATGGATAGAGTGTATCGCCTTTTTTTCATCCTGAAGCTCCGCTACAGACTTATAGGCAGGATACATCTCACTGACTTCAAATCTTTCCCCTTCAATAGCTACGTTAAGATTATCCATGGTGAGGTTAATGCCATTAAGAGCATTAAGATGATTGGATGCATGAATCCTCTCGGCAAAGGCAATGGCTCGAAAAAGTCGAGCTATATTTTTAAAACCTTCTTCTTCTGCCTTATCTGCAAAGAGAGTATACCTCATATGAGCCTGGCTTTCTCCCGCAAATGCTGATTTTAAATTGTCTCCCGTCATGATATGCATAACCCACCTCCATGAATAAATCTTTTTGATTAATTTGAAAAAAGGATTAGAGATTACGAGCTCATATTCCGCCTGAAGTTCTTGGATAAACTAATAAATCATTTTTTATCTTTTCTATCCCTCCTACCTTATACAAAATTTTTTCGACCTCTTCTTTTTCTTCCAAAGTATCTACCATCCCATAAATTCTAATTTCTTTTTCTCCTTCCACTTCAAAAAATAGATGAGGTCTCTTAAAACCCGCTTCAATGAGTTTAGATTCCACTCTCCGTTGAAGCGAAAGGTGTTCGAGCGTTCTCATAGAATCGATCCCACAGGATTTTATTTCATCTGATTTTGCACCTTCAATAATCATTCTCACGGATGAATCGATGCTCAATTTATCGGTATTAATAATAAGATCATAGAGCCTGTAGTCGAGCCAATCTTCATCATAGGCAAACCGGATAAAACTTCTTTTATCATGGTCGGATTGATGAATAATCTTTTCAGCAAGTTCTCTGCCGATTTGTCTCTCCTTCATTATTCTCTCCATCCTCTTTTCCATTGAACCGGTAATAAGGACATGGAAAGCGCAATTAAAAGATTGAAGTAAAAATTGTGCCCCCCTCCCGAAAAAAACCGTATTCCCTTTTTTTGCCACTTCATAAATGATCGATTGTAATCGATCCAGATAGACCCTAGGCCTTTCGCTAAAAAATCTTTCCATTAATGCTGGAGGTTTTTCGTCAATTTTTTTTATATCCGAAAGAAATCCCATGGAAGAAGCGATCTCGAATAATTCTTCCTCTCCCAGGTAAAAATAATTTAATTCCTCTGCTACTTTTTTTGAAATCTTATCCCCATTTGTCCCTATCATCTCAGAAATGGTAATAAAATACATAGTATTTTTCCTCCTTATTTATTTGAGTCTCTTTTCCGCCTCCTTCCAATCGATATTCCTGAAGAAGGCTTCGATATAATCGGCTCTTTTAAGACCATAGTCGATCATAAAGGCGTGCTCAAACACATCCATAATAAGGATAGGAGAACATCCTGAAGGATGGCCTCCATCATGTTCATTTACCCAGAAATTGAATAGTCTCTTGGTTACATTGTCCTGATATAATATGGCCCATCCAATCCCGCGAATCGTACCAACCGCTTTAAATTCTTTTTCCCAATACTCGTAGCTTCCAAAATCTTCAGATATTTTTTGAAAGAGCCTTCCTCCTCGATCAATCCCTTCTTTCCCACCGAGATTCTCAAAATAGTATTCGTGAAGCCTCATTCCATTAAATTCCCATCCAAATCTCCTCTTTAATTCTGCAAATTCAGGGATCCCAGTTTTTCCTTCTTTACTCATCTGACGAAGAGTCTCATCTAATTTATTGGTATTGGTTACATACCCTTGATAGAGGGTAAAATGGTTTTTTAATAACGTTTCACTGAATCCTTCCATCCCAATCAATCTGTTGAAATCCTTGGTTATATAAGACATTTTTTACTCCTTTCTAATAGGGGTATAAAATAATTGGAGATTTTCTTTATTGGTCAGGACCTGGTTTAACCCATTTTCTGACTCAAGAACCACCATTTGATCTTTAATCATTTTTATCTGATAGCTCTTTCCCGTGACGATGCTCCGATATTTCTTCCCAATCCTTAGAAAAGCCACGGCCATTTCTCCTCCTTTCCATTGATGGGAATACCAACATGGATCAAGGATGGGGTCGATGGATTACAAATGCTTACGATTTAAACGATTTTCCAATATGACCTGGTCGATAATTTCACCGCAAAAGATGCACCTCCATCCCCAGAAGTCCTCCTGTAAGCCAAAAAACTTTTCATAGACCATGACCCCATTACAACGGGAGCATTTCATCTCATCCTCCTCTTTGAATTCAACCAAAAGACCTCATAGTAAACGGTACGGGGAAGCCCGTTGAGTCCATTCACTGGAGGGATAATGGGTCTGGAGAGATTCATAAGCCTCTTTGAGGTGTTTGGGGTTATGAGTATTTTTGAATCCACAAACACCTCGTAAGTATATTGCCTCAGGGACTGAGCCACTTTTAGGATGGTCAGAGATAATTTTTTCCAGTGTGGCCAATGCTTCGCTTAACCTTTCTTGATCGAAGTGGATCTTTGCGATCCCCAATAGGAGTGAGGGGATCAATTCCTCCGGGGGAAGAAACCCAACGATCCGTTCATGTTCCTTGCCCTGGGCATCAAGAATAATAAGCGTTGGGGTCCATTTGAGATTAAATTGCGTTGCAAGAGGTTGAGAATCAAAAGAGATCCGTAATGGGATCATATTCTTTTGAAAGAAATCAATCACCCTTTCGTCTGGATACGTCACGGCATCCATCTGTTGGCAACCAATTCAACCGGGGTTAAAGAAATCGAGTAGGATAGGTTTATTTTCTGCCTTCGCCTGTTTAAGAGCACGATCCATATCTGTCTCCCATATAATTGTTTTTGGCATTTTAAAACCTCCCTTAATATTTAAAATTTGATATTATATTACCCAAGAGGGCTAGAAAAAAGGAATCAGGTGCTCCCTGTATTTTTTGCGTCGGAAGCCTGTATTTTACCTTTTATCCCTTATTTTAGGTGATATTCTGATAGGATGGATTCGACCAGTGAGATGATCCCTTGCTTAGTGGCTGAACTCTTTGAGAGAAAATGGTTGGCTTTGTATCGGGAGGCTGCCTCTCGATACTCGGGTAGATCATAACTTGTGAGAATAACAATGGAAACCTCGGGATATCGATCTTTGATCCTTCTGGTTAGTTCAAGGCCACTTTCTCCAGGGAGTCTAATGTCCATCAGTATAAGATTTGGAGTGGCGATCTCAATCTCCCTTAAGGCTTCTTCCCCATCGTTTGCTTCTGATATTACCATCTTTGGAAATCTGGCTTGAAGGGTGTCTTTTAGGAGTTTGCGATAAAGATAGCTATCCTCAATAATGAGTGTTCGAAACATTTCCCCTTTTCAAAAGCCTTA
>Ga0129301_1001763_pt1 | contig 10090 bp, 12 predicted proteins | sample ConPoolayeHmetaG_FD_94489 | JGI IMG/M metagenome (GOLD analysis project Ga0129301, IMG submission 94489) | Hot spring microbial mat communities from California, USA to study Microbial Dark Matter (Phase II) - Cone Pool mat layer H metaG ...
TCACCCCCGATCGGGTGATTGCTCGCACTACCATCGGGGATGCTTTTCCGATGCGCTTTGGACCGGAAAGTCTGGGAATCAATATCAAGGAGGAGTGAGAGTAACCAAACCGTCTGTGGGAACCACAGGCGGTTTTCTTTCTTCCCCCCTCAGTACGGTAGTCCAGTTTACGGTACTAGGGAAGCTCAACGCTCAACATCCTTGTGGGTAAAACCGGTGTAAATGCTTTTCTTAAACACTTTTGTAGAACCGCCTGATTTTCGGTAGGCTCGGGACCTAAACTCCTCCTCGGCCGCACTCCGTCGTTTGTTAATCAACTCGTACGCCGAAGGGTGTTCTCGCAAACTCCTTTCGACCAACCCAATCGTAGACCTCCCGACCTTTAATAAACCCGTGACTTCCTCATAAGTGGCACCATTAGCAAGCATCTCCGCCGCCTGGATTCTCCGACCCACCTTCATCCGCTCATCGTGAGTCAAAACGCTCATGATAATCTCTTCCACCTGATGACCATCTTTAGCCGCCAGGAAAGCAGCTCTCAGTCGATTGAGAGCCTCATAGACATCTTCTTTAGTTAGGAAGTTATAGCGACGCATTGGTTTGGTACGGTAGTCCAGTTTACGGTGCTATACAAAACCTGTCAAATTACCTGGCTGTGCGGATTAAATTCACCGCTGACAAAACTCCCCTACGAGATTCACCCGAGATTCGCCTAAGAATAGACGGTCGAGGATTACCGTTCTTCTCGTTCGAAGAATTTAGTTCGATCGCCCTTGAAAAAGAGGGGAAACTCGCCGGTCGGGCCGTTGCGGTGCTTAGCTACATAGAGGCGCACATTCTCCCGATCCTCCGGGTCCTCCCGATAAAGAAACATCACAATGTCAGCATCTTGCTCGATCGAGCCGGACTCCCGCAAGTCGGAGAGTTGGGGTCGGGCTTCTCCCCGCGCCTCCACTGCCCGGGAGAGTTGGGAAACCGCTAGAACTGGGATGTTAAGCTCCCGAGCCAAGTTCTTTAACGCTTGGGATATTTCGGATACTTCCTGTACTCGATTCTCTAAATTTCGCCCTCGGGCAAGTTGAAGGTAATCTACAATCAACAGTCTAATCTGATGCTCCATCTGAAGCCGACGAGCCCGAGTGCGCATCTCCATTACCGTCAAGGCCGGGGTGTCGTCAATGAAGATTGGGGCTTCGGCCAAAACCCCCATCGCCTCCCCGAGCCGCTTGAAGTCCTCCTCCTCAAGTCGACCGGTGTTAAGCTTCCAAGCATCCAAATCGGATTGGGCCGAGAGCATCCGGTGAACCAACTGGCTTCGAGAAGTCTCCAAGGAGAAGATTCCGACCGGAATTTTATGCTCGGTCGCCGCAAATTGGGCGATATTCAGTGCAAGGGAAGTTTTCCCAAGGGAAGGACGCGCCGCCAGTACGATCATGTTGGACTCCTGAAGCCCGCCCACCCGCTCATCCAAAGTCTTGAACCCGGTGGGGACCCCCCGAACCGCCTCGGGATTCTTGTGAAGCTCATCTAACCGATCAAAGGCCTCTTCCAAACTCTTTTTAATATGGGCGAAAGCCTCCCGGGAACGGGCTTGGGAAACCGCGAATAGAGAACTCTCGGCCTTGTCTAATAAATCTTCCACCGAGATCTGCTCATCAAAACCGCTCTCGGCAATCCGGGAAGAAACACTAATTAGCTCTCGCTTGATCGCATTGTCATGAATCAATTTGCCGTAGTGTTCGACATGCGAAGAAGTCGGCACCGCATCAGTCAGCTCCGACAAATAAGTAGCGCCCCCCACTTCATCCAACTTCTTGCTCTTCTTGAGGGCGGAAGTGACCGTAATCAAATCCGCGGGCTCCCCCTTCTCGTAGAGGGAAAGGATTGCTCCGAAAATGTCTCCGTGGGCAGCCCGGTAAAAATGCTCCGGCCGGAGAAACTCCACTACCTTCACAATGGCATCTTTATCAATCAATAACGCCCCCAAAAGAGATTTTTCTGCCTCGAGATCGTGGGGTGGAATCTTAAGTTCCGCCATCTTTAATTAAACCGCCGCTGCAAAACCACCACCTCCGTCGCCTCCGGAAGACTCTTAGAATTCAAAGTCAATTCAGCCCGCGGCTCGACCTGTTCCGCCCCCATTTCTCTAAGAAAAACTTCAAGGGGCTGCAGTCCACCAAAGCTCTCCGCCATCCCATCTACGCGATAGTGCATCGGAATAACGTACTTTGGCTCCAGTTGGGCAACAACCTTAGCCGCCTCGGCACCATCAATCGTAAAAACTCCCCCGACCGGGACAAAAAGAACGTCAAGATCTTCGAACTCCTCTACCACTTTTTCGGCCAAAAGGTGACCTAAGTCACCGAGGTGACAAAGACTTAAATCCTCCACTTCCACCAGATAAATCGTATTCTTCCCGCGGTCTGCTCCTTCCTGGGCGTCATGAAAAGTTTGAAACCCTCGAACCTTCACTCCCTGCACCTCATATTCTCCTGGGGCCGTGATTATGAACGGTTCTCCCGTAACGGCCTCCAAGTAACGGTGGTCGAAATGACCGTGGGAAGACAACACCAAGTCTGCCGAAACCTTGGGATAGGGCAACCCCACCTTCTCCGGGTCGAACGGATCGGTCAAAATCGTAACAGAACCGGTAGAAATCTTGAAACTGGAATGACCCAAATAGGAAATCTTCATCATGAGTTAATATAAACTAACTTAGTCGCAACTGCAATGGACAAAAACGGAGAAATAACCGTTTCGGCGATCGTCCCGGTATTCAATGAAGAGAGGACCGTCGCCGGAGTCATCAAAGCACTCTTGAAAAGCCCTCTAATCAACCAAGTAATTGTTGTCAACGACGGTTCCACCGACCGCAGCCTCGAAATTATCGAAAGATTCCGTGATCAAATTATGATCCTTAACCTCCGAAAGAATCGCGGAAAAGGATTTGCTCTAGCCGAGGGAGTTCGGCGGGCCAATGGAGAGATTGTCACTTTTTGGGATGCCGACAACCTCAACCTAAGCCAAAAGCACATCCGCTCCCTGCTCGAACCGCTCCTTACCAATAAAGCCCAAGTAGTTCTGGGCTACCGAGTCTGGAAAAATGGCTTCCCCTCTCCCTTCCGGGAGTTCACCGGCCAGCGCGCCTACTACCGAAAGGATTTACTTCCCCATCTCAAGGAGATGTCGCGGAGCCGCTTTGGCGTCGAGGTTTACCTCAACGACGTCCTCAAGGATCGCAAGACCGTCCGGATCCCCTGGCGGGACTTAGGAACTCTCCAGAAATACCAAAAGTTCGATTCCCAAAAAGCAATCCAAGAGTATGTTAAAGAGGGGGTGGAGATCGCCCAAACTGTCGCGCGCCGCGGATTGACCGAGCTCAAAGATGACTGGAAGACACTTCAAAAATTATCCCGATCCACCAGCCTAGAAGAGATCAAGAAGCGCACCCAATCCATTGGGAACCCCCGAATCCGCCGGATCTTGCACGATTACATCCTCAAATATTTTCACTAATTTAAAAAGGGTCGGAATCTTTCAGAATCCGACCCCAAAAATTAATCTTCCTTTTCGTAAATCAAGCCCCAAACGTCCACTCCGTCCTCCGCATCTGTTTCCTCGGGACTGTAACGGGCGTGGAGTTCGAAGGTCCCTGGCCAATCCCTCCCACTCAAACAGCTTGCAGCTGCCTCCCGGCCCATTTCCACATCGCCAACCGCAAGATGGAGGCGCACAATCTCCCGACAGAGAGGGCAGCGAGCTTGAACGAAAACTGGACCGCTCTCCAGCGGAACGATGCGGACGCCGAGAAGATCCGCTCGATCAACTAATCTGGCCATCGCTCCTCCTTCCTCAAATTGCGATGGCCACATTTTACCACAATTCTATAGGACAGATAAACCCAAGCTGCAACCTAAAAATAACCCCCCGGAACTCGCAAGTTAAATCACGCATTTGTTATGCTGTATCCGAAGTGCAAGTCCAAACCCTGAAAGGTTTTCGCGACATTCCCCCTGAAGAAGCCCTGAAACGCGGGCGGGTAGTTTCTCTGCTGAAGAGTGTTTTCAAGTCTTACGGCTTTGTTCCCTTAGAAACCCCCACCCTGGAGTACGCCGAGATCCTCGAAGGGAAGTATGGCTCGGAGGCCGACAAGCTGATCTACAAATTCAAGGATCGGGGAGGAAGAATGGTCGCCCTCCGCTATGACCAGACTATCCCGCTTGCCCGCTATGTTGCGCAGAACCGAAGAAGTTTGGTGTTTCCCTTCAAGCGCTATCAGATTGCCAGCGTCTTCCGGGCGGAAAAGCCCCAAGCGGGGCGACTGCGTGAATTTACCCAGATCGACATCGACACCGTCGGAACCTCCAGTACCTTAGCCGACGCCGAAATCGTCGCCACCACCATCACCGCCCTCCAACTTCTGGGGGTTCCCGACTTCAAAGTAATGATTAACGACCGGGCCATCTTTGGTAACTTGCCGCTGGGGGCGATCCAGACCTTGGACAAGCTGGAGAAGATCGGCCGGGAAGCAACCATCGCCGAGCTCGACCGGAAGGGCTTTGATGGGAGAAAGGTCCTCAAAGAAGCCGCGGCGAAAGAACCGACGGCCGCCCTTAAGGAAATCTTTCGGTTTCTCGAGCAGTTTGGCTTCGACCGGAAACTCTGGGAGTTCGACCCCCTGTTAGCGCGGGGATTAGATTACTACACCGGAGCAATATTCGAAGTGAAAATCTCTAAGCAAAAAACGTCTCTAGCCGGGGGAGGCCGCTACGATAACTTGATTGGGATATTCCTAGGTGAAAAGATCCCCGCCACGGGAATCTCTTTCGGACTAGATCGTTTAATGGCAGTGGTCCCCGAGAAGACCTACCGAGACATCCCTTTTCAACCCCGAGTTCTGGTCACGGTGTTCTCACCGGAGCTTCTCAACTACTCCATCCGTTTGTTTGACCAGGTTCAAGGACAAGGAATCGAAACCGAGCTTTACCTTGACCCCACGGCTAAGCTTGACAAGCAACTAAAATACGCAGACCGTAAAGGTATCCCCCTCGTCCTAATCGTAGGACCCGAGGAGGCCCGCGCCAATCGGGTCACTCTGAAAAACCTAAAAGAAAGGACGCAACAAACTCTGCCGATGGAATTGGCTCTCAAAAACCTCGCCCAATAGACCTCATGACCAAGCCCCGCCTCCGCGCCTACCTGGCTCTGCTTGCCACCGCTGCTATCTGGGGAGCGGCTACTCCGATCATCAAATTCACCTTAGGCGGGGTCTCGGCTCTGACCTTTCTCACTTACCGCTTCGCCCTCTCAGCCGGGCTTGCCCTCCTTAGTCTTCCCTTCGGGGGGCTGAAACTTCCACCCTCCCCTCGCCCCCGGATCCTCTCCTTCCTCTACGGCTTCTTAGTTTCCACCGTCTCGCTCGGACTCCTATTCCTCGGACTGGAGAAAACCACCGTCCTGGATTCAACCCTCATCACCATGATTGGCCCGCTCCTGATTCTCGCCGCCGGAGCGCTCTTCTTCCGGGAACGAATCACCCGGCAGGAGAGGTTTGGGATCGGCGTGGCTTTATTTGGAACCCTACTCACCACCTTGGAACCATTGCTCCAGAATGGAACCGCAATCTCCCAGTTGAAAGGAAACCTGTTGATCATTCTTTACCTAATTGCCAACACGGCCGCCGTGGTTTTAGTCAAAGAACTGATGCGGTTGGGAGTTTCCGCCGTATCCCTAACTAACCTTTCTTTCCTAATCGGCTTTCTCACCATTCTTCCGCTAACGGTCCTCACCAGCGGCGGGGCAAATCTCGTTTCCGCGATTAGCAGCTTGGCTCCCCCTTATCACTTGGGAGTACTTTACATGGCCTTGATTTCGGGCAGTCTCGCCTATGCCCTTTGGACCCGAGCCCAGAAAACAATCGAAGTTGGAGAGGCCGCCCTTTTCTCTTACCTTTACCCCCTCTTCTCCGCCCCCTTAGCAATCTTTTGGCTTAAGGAACGGGTCACCCTAACATTCCTGGCCGGGGCGATCATCGTGGCGGTCGGAGTATTCATCGCCGAGTGGAAAGGAAGACCTGTGGTATCATCTAATCGCGGAGCGAACCGCAATCGGGAGTAATAGGAAAGCCCAACCGTATGCCCAAAGAGAATCTACATCCAACCTACTATCCAGAAGCTAAGATCACCTGCGCTTCTTGCGGGAAAACCTACGTAATCGGCTCAACCGTGCCGGAAATGACCGTGGAAGTTTGCGCGAACTGCCACCCGTTCTTCACCGGAAAAGAAGTGCTGATGGACACCGAAGGCCGCGTGGAGAAATTCGAAAAGAAGCGAAGCACTGCTGCCGCGAAGCAAGCCGCCGCCAAGGCTAAGGCGCCGGCTCCCGCGGAGGAAACGCAGAAGCGCCCCCGCACCCTAAAGGAGTTGCTGGAACAGAGCTAAATTGCCCCGATTGGGCATCTGCTATCCTTTATCCTAAGATGATCCAAACTGCAATTCTCGAAATTCGCGCCGGAACCGGTGGAGAAGAAGCGGGCCTGTTTGCCGCAGAACTGTATCGAATGTATCTCCGTTTCGCCCAAAAAATGGGTTGGAAGGCTCGCGAACTCGACCGAAATTTTGCGGAGATCACCGGCGAGAACGCTTACACAATCCTCAAAAACGAATCCGGCGTCCATAGAGTACAAAGAATACCCAAAACAGAGCGAAGTGGCCGAATTCACACTTCCACCGCTACCGTTGCGGTCCTCCCGCAAGTCTCCCCTCGGGAAGTAGAAGTTAATCCCTCCCAACTCAAAACCGAAACCTTCCGAGCCTCCGGCCACGGGGGTCAAAACGTCCAAAAAGTTGAAACTGCGGTTCGGATTACTCACTTACCTACTGGGGTCGTTGTAACCTGTCAAGATGAACGTTCCCAAATGCAGAACCGCGAAAAAGCAATGGAGGTCCTAAGGTCAAAACTTTATCAAATGATGCAGGAACAGCAAAAGTCTAGCGTTGACCAGCTTCGTCGCCAACAGGTTGGAACCGCCGAGCGAGCGGAAAAAATTCGCACTTGGAACTTCCCCCAAGACCGAATTACCGATCACCGCACTGGGGTATCGGTCGGAAACATTGAAGCAATCTTAGATGGAGATCTCCATCAACTCCTCGAAAAAATTAGGAAAAAAACTAATTAGTAGGCGCCTCTCCCAGCGTCGCCTTCAGAGTCAGCGTCTTTCCAGCGCGGGCTACCTTCAATGTCACGGTATCACCAACCTTATACTTCAAAATGACCTTCGCCAAACTGTTGGACTCCCTAATTAGATTTTGGTCGATCGCGGTAATCACATCGCCCGCCTTCACACCGGCCTTGTCGGCCCCCGAACCTTCCACCACTCTCTGGACGAAGGCTCCCTGGGGAAGATTCTGCACCTCCGCCAAATCTTCGGTTACTAAGTAATAAGAGATCCCGAGGAAAGGGCGAATAATTCGCCCTACCCGCTCAAACTCCTCCACCACCGGCTTAACTAGATTGATCGGAATCGCAAAGCCGATATTTTCCGCCCCCTGGGCCATGGCGACATTAATTCCAATCACCTCCGAAGAGAGATTCAGCAAAGGACCGCCAGAGTTGCCGGGGTTAATGGCCGCATCGGTTTGAATCACATCCTCCAACTCCTCGGTCTCTCCTCCTAAACTGGAGCCGGCCGTAATCCCCCGACCGATCCCCGAAACGACACCCTTGGTAACGGTATTGGAGAAACGTCCCAAGGCGTTTCCAATTGCCACGACCGACTGACCTACCTTAATCTGATCCGAATCCCCCAGAGAAACGGTTGGCAAGTCGGAAGCGCTAATCTTAAGAATCGCCAGATCGTAAACGGTATCGCGATGAATCTCCTTGACTTGGTACTCGATTCCTTTATTAGTAACCACAAAATAATTTGCGCCCTCTTCTGCCACGACGTGGCGATTGGTCAAAATCAACCCGTTAGACCGGATAATGAACCCGGTCCCAATGCTCTGCTTGCCGGTTTGAGCCCCAAAAAACGGTGAGAGAATCGTTTGCTCCTCCACCACCGACACCACGGCGGGCGAGGCCTCCGAAACTACCTCGATCACCGCGTCTTCCTCATTCACAACCCGCTGGGTAGTCCTAATCTCCAAAGTCGTAAAACGCTCGCTGATAAAATTTCCAATTGGGACGCGGTAAAGGTAACCCAAGACCCCGCCAGCCACTAGTAACAGAGCAACGAAGTGCCAAAGCTTAATCTTTACTGGAAAGCGGAGGGGCATCATCTCTTGTATGTTATTACAAACCCAACCTGGAATTCTATTTCAGCAGCTCCAGAGCTTTATCCAGCTGAGGATCCCGACCCGCAGCAATCTCCGCCTCCGTTAGGGTGACGGTAAAATCGGGATTGAGGCCTTTCTCGTGAATCCACTCTCCCGAAGGTGTGAGCCACTTCGCCACCGAGAGGTGCAAGCCGGAACCATCGGAAAACTCCTCGGCGTCCTGGACAGTCCCTTTGCCGAAACTTCTCTCCCCCACCAACCGCGCCCCCGCTTTCTCTCTGAGGGCGGCAGCCACAATCTCGGAGGCCGAAGCGGAACCTCTATCAATCAGCACCACCACGGGAACACCGGCAAAGGCGTGATTATTTTTAGTGGACTCTACCTCCAAGCTGTGGCGCCCGCCGCTGGAATCCTCTTGAATAGCCACAACTCCCCCCCGCAGAAACTCCGAGGATAAGTAAACCGCCGCGGAAAGGTAGCCCCCGGGATTGCTCCGCAGATCCAGCACTAATCCTTTAGGGGCGGCACTTTTAACCTTGGCCACCACCTCATCCCATTCCGCACTGGTGTCGCTACCAAACCGAGAGACTTTAAAGTAGTAGATTCCTCCGCCTTTATCAACGAATCGAACGCTCTTGACCGTAATTCGATCCCGGGTAATCGTCACCTTAAACGCGGGCCCCGTCCCCCGCTGGAGGGTCAACTCCACTTTGGTACCAGAAGCACCGCGAATTTTCGCGACCGCGTCGGTGATCAGTAATCCCGCCGTCGAAACCCCATCAATCTCTAAAATTTTGTCACTGGGGCGAATCCCCACCTGCTGGGCAGGCGAACCCTCTAAAGGAGCCACAATAATCAATTGGTTATCTCGAATTCCCAACTCCGCGCCAATCCCCTCGTAAACCCCCTCCAGACTATCGTTGAATTGAGAGTTCTCTTCGGGATCCAGGAAAGAGGTGTAAGGGTCACCTAAGGCGTTTACCAAGCCCGAAACTGCTCCATACAGAAGCTTCTTTCCATCCACCGGACGGAAGAGGTAATCCGCGTTGATCCGATCCAGCACTTGCCAAAGAAGGGAGAAATCGATTGACCCGGAGTTGACTCGCTTGTTTTCAACTTTGAGCTCCGGGGGATTGAGCCGCAAGCTCAGTTGGTAACCCGAAAAGCCCAGTTGCCAACCGGCGAAAAAGATCGCTAAAAAAGCGATCACCAAAGGAAGATTTTCCCGAATAAACCGCCGCATTGCTTTCCTATTATGACAAATCTTAAGCGCTAATCGAGCAAAGCGAGGTTGCTAACAATCGAGGGCCGAAGACCGCGTCTTATTCGGAACAACTTCACGCAATTATCCTATAAGGGAGGAGGCCCAAGTTTCGACCGCGCTTCACCTCCAAGCTCAGCGCCCGCTGATGGCGAGAACACATCCCAGAACGGCTGCGGGGCCGAATCTTTCCGCGCTTGGTCAAAAACCGAATTAGAATATCCTCCTGGCGAAAGTCGGGTTCTAAACCCTTCTCACAAAAATAACAGCGTGAGCGAACCCGGGAAACCCGCGCGCCGAATCGCCGCTCCCGACTCGCCACACCCTTTCTTTCTCTTTCTTTCTTAGAAGGGGATTTCATCTTCACTGATCTCCTCACTCTCCGCGCCCGGGTTGGCTTTGGAAGTCTTCGCGTCCGTCGAGGGCTTCTCTTCCGGAAGCTGAATTTCCTCTTCCGGCGGGGCCGGCTGCTCCGGAACCTCCTCCGTTGGAGCACCCTTCGAATCCAACAGCACCATGTCCTCCAAGATAATCTCCGTTCGCTGGCGAGTCA
>Ga0129301_1001765_pt1 | contig 10084 bp, 9 predicted proteins | sample ConPoolayeHmetaG_FD_94489 | JGI IMG/M metagenome (GOLD analysis project Ga0129301, IMG submission 94489) | Hot spring microbial mat communities from California, USA to study Microbial Dark Matter (Phase II) - Cone Pool mat layer H metaG ...
ATCTTGATTTCAAGGTCGTCCATAGGGCTACACCTCCAAGGTTAGATGTTATTTTTGAAGGTTGTAGCCCTTCTTTTTTGCCTTTGTCAAATGCCATCACGTAACTTTTGGACAAGCCCTAATTTTGTGACCGCCTATTGTGATCGATGATGTTTCTTAAATCGCTTTTCATGCCCTTCGAAAATCTATCATAAGTGAATTCTCTTCCTCAGCAAAGATCTATAAACGGTTTTTCGCGCTTGGCTAGGTAGCAGTCGAACAAACGATTTTGCCGAGACATTGAACAGGAAAATCGGCAGGCTGATGAATCCCGTTTCTAGGAAATATCTCTGCAGCTTGATTTCGTTCATCAAGTAGGCCGTCCCTCCCCGTCGAGCAAAGGTGCCGTGTCGGACATTAAACAACAGTAAGTTTTTGGGGATGTTCGCAAATCTCTTTCCTGCTAGGATCATCCGGACCCATAGATAATAATCCTCCAAATAGGGGAAAGGAAGAAAGCCGCCACAGCTTAGCACGGCAGTTTTCCTAAACATGACGGTCGGATGATTCATGGGATTCCTAAAGCGGGCGTACTGGACGATTTTATCATGGGAAACGGGCACTTTCCTCTGGGCAACGATGTTGTTGATATCCTTTTCGAATTCCGCGATCCAAGAACCCACCACATGGACATCCGGATGGCTGTCCATGAACTTCATTTGTTGCTCGAAACGGTCTTCCAGGCAAATATCGTCAGTGTCGGTCCGGGCCACGATTTCGCAAGTGCAACATTCTAGACCGTATTGCAGAGATTTTCCGAGGCCGACATTTTCTTCCAAGGTGAGGATGCGCAGCCGATCTCCAATCCTCTCTTTCCAGGTCGTTAGCTCGCCTTCCAGCGGCTCTGTTAACGGTCCGTCTTTGACCAAGACTATCTCTGCGGGCGGAAGAGTCTGGGTCATGATGCTCTCAATGCTTTGCCGAAAATAATCTGGATTTTCGGCGTGATAGATAGACATCAATAGCGAGAATTTCCGCTCCATGGTTGTCAAGATACCGGGAAGGCGGCTTAACGCCAGCGCGTTCCAACCATTAAGAGCTCTTCGCCGACGGGCTTCCTCATTGCGAGAAGGTATTCGCGGATTTGAAAAGTCGCGGCTCGCACGAGGGCTCCGACATCCGGTCTCCTCCTGGTGCGTCCGGAAGACATTTTATGCCGGCATAAGGCGCAGCTTGACAGCCAGAACCAAAAGGCCCGATATGGAGACGTCTTGGCGATGTCTACAGAGAAGCCGGTACGTTCCAAGCAACTTGCGAGGGAGCGAATGGAAAAAAATCTGGAAATGAAAAGCAATTTCAAGACCTCTCCAGGATTGAGTAAATGTTTTATGTCCGAGGCTGTCGATGTTCGGCGTAATCACGAATATTTTGCCTTGAGGTTTGAGGACGCGACGGCATTCCTTGAGAAGCCCGATGGGGTCCAGAATATGTTCGATCACGTGATGCAGGGTGACGGCGTCAAAATAGGCATCTGGGAAATGGGCCGAATCCAGCGAGCCAGCATGGATGGGCAGGCCATACACGTCTCGGGCTTCTTTAACGGCCAGCTCGTCGGGCTCTACGCCGAAGACGTCCCAGCCGAGCTTTTTCATGCGGTCTAGATAGTTCCCGTTCCCGCAGCCGACATCAAGAAGCCTTCCTCTCTTCTCTCCCCGAAGCATTCGAATTCTTAAAAAGACGATCTCTCGAAGAGGTGCCATCAAAGAGAAAAGGCGCCCTGCGGCCTGTTCGAAGCGGCCGGCTCCGTTCGGATCCGCATAACCGAATGAAGCCTTAAGAATGGAGACATTCATGAATTCCAGGACGGAAGAGGTCCACCGTTTCCGGTCCTGTACATGATGGGTGTAATAATTATGATACAATTTGCCGACGTCCTCGGCCAAGGGACGGGGATTCATCCAGATGAGCCCACAGGCGGGGCATTGATATAGACTCCAGAGGCCGGGCGCGGAAAAGAGATAGTCCCTTTGGTCGGCGTAAAGCAGGCAGCCGTCTTTCTGGCAAAGCAGACATGTCGGGGCGTCTTGAACAGAAATGCCTTCGTTGGATCTCATGTCGGCAACCCTATCTGACGATTCCTTTCGAACGGAAGACATTGACCGCTTTTTTGGATGCAATGAAAATGGATTTGTTCAAAAGGATCTTATAAACGAAGAATTTGTATCTTGAGAGGTTGTTCATGAGTTTGACCGCCCAATCCAGGGTTGCCGGCTCAAATTTCATCTTATAATCTTCGAAATTTCCGTCGACGATTATGTCGCTTTTGGAGATTGCCCCCAGCCCTTGTTCCGCGGCCAGGACGACATGTTTCGATTCATACGGGTTTAAGCCGATCAACCGCATCGCCGTGGCGTCGAGCGAAGCGGGATACCGACTGGCCAGCAAAAGCCCTGCATAACGGGGCTTTCCGCTGGTGGGACCGCGTCCTTCCATGCCCCAGATGCCGTCCATGACGGCGAAGGTGGGCTTCAGCAGGGCGTTGACGAGGGGAATGAGCTTATCGAGGTTCTTATGAAGCAGGATCCGGTCGTATCGGGGAATGCACCCCCACTGGTTTTTTAAAGCGCCCGAGAAAACCGTCAAGGCGTGGGTTTTGAGCACGGGGAGCGTGATAAGAACGCTGTTCTTAGCAAAAAGTATTTCCGGAAGCCCGAAATCTTCTAAAAGCGGATGTAAAGCGAAAAGCTGTCTTTCCTTGGACAGGTTTAAAACGTGGACACCTAGCTTTTCGGCGGTCTGATAGGTCCCGCTCTTTTCGAAGGCCTGCTCGGCAGTATATCTCATCCCGTCGCTTTCGACAAGCGTGATCCGGGACGTCTGGGATTTTAGGAGGTTGCAAAGGGCCTCGATGATTTGTTGGTCGGTATTCGAGGCTTGTAGGGTGTGGTCTTCGATTGACGATAGGTTGAGCTTGATAAAGACATGGCTGTCAGCGGTGATAACATCACGCCAGCCCATCATTTCCATCATGTTCCGGACAGCGTAAGCCACGGAAATTTCTTTAACCGATCGGATGATAACTAAATATTTTTCGTTCATGCTTTACACTCTAACTCGTTGGATTCAGGACGTTCGTCCCCTCCCGGGACAGGAGCCGTTCATGCCTTTTGACCCAGCTCAAGATGCTGATATAAATATAAAATACTGCGGCTATCAGCGGCCCGTCAAGAATTTGGAGAATGAAAAGTTCACACGCTAGCCCGATCAAGGCCGCAAAAACACCTTGGACGATGATTCTATAGGCGCTTTGTGCGCGGAGATTCATGGAGACGTTGAATCCGATCGCCAGGAAAGCCGCATAGAAGAGGGAGAAGAGAAGGAGGCCGACCAGCCCGATTTCGAAAAGAATCTTCAAGACATAGCTTTCTGTGATGAACGGATCATATCCGAAATATTTAACGATATTTCCTGTGGTCCCTAGTCCCTTGCCAAAGAGAAACGCGGCGAAATTCTCATTTGGGCGCCAATTCTTGATAGTTTCATTCCAGTGCTCCACCCTGAGTCTGTTGCCGACATCATGCTGAAAATCTAAGGTGCTCGAGACCCTTTTGACGATGTCAGTTTTTATGCTGGCGGGAAAGGCGATGATCATGAAAGCCAGAATGATAGCTAGGATGGGCCACCGTTTTTTGATATAGCCACGCAGCTCTCTCGATACAATGAGGAGAGCCCCGGTCGAGATGAACAGCTGGATGATAGCCCCTCGGCTCTGGGTTCCCAAAAGGACGAAAAGCATGGCCGCCATGAGCGTCGCCAGCCCAATCCTCGACCTTGTCAATTTCTGGTGGACGGCGAGATTCATAATGACCGGAAAAAGAAGGGCGATGAAGACGGCGAGGTGGAGCGCGCTTCCCGTTGTTGAGGAAAGGCGCATTGGGTAAATGGAAATGAAGGAGAACCGCTGGACAGGAATGTGGCCGAAAGGGACGTCGAGAATCGTCTGGAGGATCCCGAAGAGACTGAGGAGAATGGTTATAGAGATCAAGGTTTTTATAAGAACGTCGATATTATTTTTTTTGGCGAAGAAGTAGATCATAAAAAAGAGCAGGATGAAATTCCCGAACGAAATGAATCCCAGAAGCAGAAAAAGAGGCTGTTCGACGAACGGGATATAGATAAGGAGGATGGCCGACAAATATATGATGAACGACAAAAGAAGGAAAAGTTCGACAGGCATGTTCGGTTTTGAATGGAAGACTGCCGGAGATGCTAATTTCTTGAGGACAGCCCGATAGGAGAAAACGATGAAGGCCAGCGCGGTCAGACCGCCCCCCAAAAAATTGGCGTAATTTCCTATGACCGCGGTCAGAGGATTGCGAAAGGCAATGCTTAGCAGAATAAAAGCCATGAAAACATCGAAGAGGGAGACCCGCAAGACGCGGGCAGATTCCTTTTTTAGAGGTACCAAAGGCTTCTCTTTTCGGACAAGATTCCCACCGTCAACGCCATCTCTTCATGGATGCAACAGCAAGCAGTACTATTCTCTTGATTTTTATTGGCGCTGTGGAAATCACCCAAATCGGGATAAACATGGCGTAGAAGAGCAGAGAAAGATACCAGTACTGATAATAGGCCAGGGTCCAGGCGATCATCATCGCCATGAGCCACCAAACGAAATGTATGATCTCGATATGGAGCGCTCCGCAGGCAGCCCGGAATTGCCTGTAGAGATATACCAAGGACAAATTGGCCAACAGCCAGGCCAACGGATGTCCGAAGAACTTGAATTGATGAATCAGGAAATAGCCGAGCACCCATTCCATGAGAATATAGAGCGAGATGAACTTCAGGATGGGGGCCGACCCTTTTTTGGCGTACAAGGATATGCTAATGAGATAGGCGATGTTCCACAGGATCTTGGGAATAGCCGCTAAGAGCATGATATAGATGACATTCTTCCATTCTTTTCCATAGACGTGAATCACCCACCACGGGCTCAGAGCCGAGATCACGGTCGTCAGGGGAACGAAAATCACCATAAAAAGATAAAGAACTCTGTTGATCGAACGGTTCAGGAGATCCGCGTCTTCCCGGATCCGCGAAAAAATGTTGAAAGAAATCCTGGCGAACAGCATAGTGAAAGCCTGGGGATAACTCAGAATGGAGTAGGAAAGGTGGATGAACCCATAGGCCTCCGCCCCAGCGAGGGCCGTGACCAGAATGGGAGCCGCCGCGGCGTCCACCCACACTAACGTTTGAAAGAGCCAGAACGACATCCCATATTTTAAGAAGTGAAGGAAGCGCTCTTTGTTGAAAAGGACATGATACCGCCGCGGCGACAGGATATTGGCGATAACCGCGGGTAGTAGACCCCTAAAAATATTGGCCAACATCAATCCCCATATGGGGCTCTTATTCCAGACAAGAAGGACTGCGATTGCGTTGAAACCGATGGCCTCCGCGATCTCGATCGTTCCGACCTTCATGTATTCCATCCGTCTTTCTAAGAACCCAAGGGGAATGGACCGCCAAGCCTGCAGGTAGGCTCCGATAGCGGCGGAGAGCATGAAATATTTGATCGCCGGGGATTGCATTCCGGCCTCGAGCTTCATGCCCAGAATGAAAGCCACAAAAATACTAAAGAGTCCAATTCCTTGTTGGAGGGAGAAGATGGTGCCCAGCTCCTTATCCGACGGCTCTTGTTCATGGCGAATAATGTAGATGGCGGCGCCCAGATCGACGATGTTTTGGATCATCAAATAGGCGAAGATCGAGACGCCGAAGACCCCCCATGTCTTTGGCCCCAAAAGCCAGGCGAGGATGACCGTTCCCGAGAAATTGATGCCAAAGTTGAAGACATAGCGGAGGAACAGGATACCCCCTCCGCGCATGGCCTTGGACTTGATTTCCTCGGCGATCAGAGAGAAGCTCATCACGTCCGGTTTGTCCAAATGAGGCTCAATCGCTTGTTAAAAAATATATTTCTTTGAGAAATAGAATCGTTTGGAGATGGTATATGCGAGAAAGTCGACCATCCCCAGGACCAAGGCCAGGGTTCTGCTCCAGATGTTCTTTCGGGTCCTGAGAATGTTCAAGACCTTAAATGGGATGAAGACAATGAGATGGAAGACTATGCAATACGCCAGATAGATCTTGCCGAAATGTTTATAGACAAGAAGAAGTCGGTTCCTTGAGCGGAAATAGAGATATTTCGGCGAGAGAGCTCCGCCGAAGGTTCGAGAGACTTTATGCCAGATGACTGAATCGGGAATAAAGACGACCTTGAATCCATGCCTTTTGGCCCGCATACAAAAGTCCACTTCCTCGGCGTAACAGAAGAACATCTCGTCCAGGAAACCAACCTTTTGTATAACGTCTTTTCTAATCATGATGGCGCAGCCTGATATGAAGTCGGCCTCGGCCACATCAGCGTATTCGCCGCGGTCGATTTTGTTATAGCCTAAGGTGCTCATGCTTCCTTTGAGCTTTTTGAAGTAACCGCCGGTTGACCATATCCTTTGGGGTTCGTTATAGTAATATATTTTTGGCCCCGAGATCCCGACTAGGCTGTCCTTCTTTCCATGGGCGACCAGAATATTTAGGAAATTCGGAGAGACGACGGTATCATTGTTCAGCAGGAGAACGTTATCGGCCCCGTGCTCCAGCGCATAGCGGATGCCGAGGTTGTTCCCGCCCGTGAATCCCAGGTTGGACCCGCTGAAAAGGAATGTGTGAACGGGGAACTCTTCCTTGAGGCGCGCACCCGAGGCGTCCTGTGATCCGTTGTCCACGATGATAATGTCGAGCGGGGAATAGCAGACTTTTTGAAGGGAGAGCAGACATTCCTTCGTGTCCTTGTAATTGTTCCAATTCAGAACAATGATTGCGATCTTAGGGGCCGGGAAATCGGGGCCGGACCCTTGGAAAAGCGCGCTCTTCGGTCTCTGATTCTCATTCATGTATTGCATTGCCAGTTATGTATCCTAAGCTTCTCAATATGCGTTTTTGCTCTTCCGTCCGTTTGCGATTGGTCGGGCGTTGCGGCCGGATGTCGTAATCTCTTCTGAGCCGGAGCTGTTCAAGAAAGCCAGGGGGGACTTTCGTTTCGGTGAGATTGTGTTGTTCGTCGGCGTCGACGTTCAAGTCATAGAAAAACAGATGTAACCGATTGTCATAGGCGACTTCGATTAGCTGATAGCCGTCGCGAATCAACGAATACCATTGGCAATCCTCCAGTATCAACTCCGAATAAACGGCTTCTTGCGAGCCCTCGCTCTTCCGGAGATAATCCTCGGGTCCGAAAGGCTTGCCATGGACCGCGGCTTTTAAAGGTATTCTGAACCGCTCTGTGAGTGTGGGGAAGACATCCAACAAGGAGATGGGCGTTTGGATAACGGTTCCCGGATCGGCCAGATCGGAATTGATGATGATGAGAGGAACGTGGAGGACTTCACGGAACAAGCTCATCCGGTGAGCTCTTCCTCCATGCTCGAAAAACTCTTCACCATGATCAGCCGTGATGATGATCATAGAGTCTTCAAGTAATCCACGCTTTCTGAGAGAATTGATGAAAACTCCTAGCTGCTCATCCAGATACATTACGGAGGCTTTATATCTTGTGAGGATGCGTTGCTTGGTGGGCGGGTCGAGGTTTTCCGGGCGTCCTGACAACAGAGGATGAATTTTCTCTTTGGGAAGCGCAATAAAGCCGCCGGGGATCGGGGTCTCTGGCGGGAGAAATTTAGGGGGAGTATCCACGAAATATTCGTGGCAGTCCATATAATGCACGTACAGGAAAAATCTCTCGTGTTCGATGTGGTCCAAGAACTCCAAGATGACGTCATTAATCTTTTCTGCGCTGTTCAAATGCCGAATGCCGATGATGGGCGTATGGAAGTACCGGCTGACCAAGGGATGGGCCATCACTTTGAGCAGCGAGAAATACTTCATGTAGAGACTTTCGTCATTGAAAAAATAATCAAATCCTTGATCGAATCCCCATTGCGGGCTGATGATGGGGTTGGCGGAGAACGCGGCTGTCCTGAATCCCTGCTGTTTGAACGCCTCGGCGATCGTAAGCAAATCAGGAGACAATTTGTCTCCCCAGTTCAGGACCATGTGGCTGTGGGGATATAACGATGTGAATAGGGAAGCGACGCTCGGCAACGTCCATGACGAAGGAGAATAGGCGTTCTTAAAAAGGATGCCTTCTTTCGCGAGTTGATCTAGACGGGGCGTGAAGGATTCTTTCAGGAATATGTCAGATACATAATCGGCTCTCAGGCCATCAATCAGGAGGATGATGACGTTCTTGGGCGGGAGTTTCTTGGCCGGGATATTCGGGTCGAGCTCCCTCAAGGAGCCATAGGAATTTTTATAGAAGAGAAACTGTGAGAAAAGGACGAGAATTGCAATCCCCGATGCGGTGATAAGCGATAAGCAGGAAACTTTTCGGAAGAGATTTGCCGCCGCGAGTGAAAGTGCCAAGGCAAGGGCCATTCCCAGCCCTGAAAAGAATATCCCTCTTGCAGATAGGAGGGGAATGTAGGGCAACAGAACCACGTTTATCCAGGTTAGGATGACAAGAGAGAGCAGCCCGAAAGAATAAAGGAGAATATCCAAATAGTACGTAGATGCGGACAGTCTGCGACCCTTTTTGGCTAATAGGAATCTTATGAGACGGTATGCCAGATGGATGATAAGGAAAAGCGACAAGCCGAAGCCTAGATAGTTCAACATGATTTTGAGAAACGTGTCCGAAAAAATAATGAGCTTTCGTTCTGAAAAATTGCCGATCACGAGCTCCACGGTGAGAAAAAGAATCGGGATGAGACCGACCCAGAGGACGCGGAGGAATATTCGGTCACCTCCAGAGCGAGGAGATTCTTTTGTCATGTTGATGTTCTTGCTTTTCGCGGGTGCCATCGACACCAAGGCGTCAATCGCTGCTTGAAGCCCTTTCGGTTATCGCGACGACCGTTTTTTTCGTAGCCGCAATAACATATTCACTAAAAACTGGACAGGGGTCGAAGGTGCATAAAATCGGACCTTCTTGACAAAGGAGGTATGGTAAAATGCACGTATGAGACGTCAGCATGATTCGGCCTTCAGGGCCAAGGTCGCACTGGAAACTATCAGAGGAGAAAAGACCATCGCCCAGCTTTCGGGGGAATTCGGAGTCCACCCCAACCAGATTCGGCAACGGCGGGATAGAGCTCTTGAAGCTCTTCCTGGCGTTTTCTCCAATGGGGCCAGTCGCAGCGAGAAGGAAAGAGACGCGCTGTTTCAGTCGAGTTTTTGGAAGTTTTGGCGTCGGGCCCTGGTAATTCCATTTTTATCAATAATATAATTTGATAGAAAAAGCCAGTAAACCCCAGGCTTTAGCCTGGGGATGAATGGCACCCGGAACGAAGCCAGCTCTGGCTGGCGAAGTGGAGGAAAATCCGGCATAATCTGGCTATGGTCAGATATGCCAGAGGATCTCATACAAAGCACAGAGTGCAATATCATCTGGTATGGATTCCAAAATATCGAAGACGGGTGATCCAAGGCAAAATGGCCATCCGGCTCAAAAGGCTCATGTACGAGGCGTGTAAAATGAACGGGTGGTGGATTAGCGAGATGAGTATACAAACGGATCATGTTCATATTGTGGTGGAATTGCCACCGCAAATCAGTGTGGCCGAGGTGGTGAGGATATTCAAGGGTGGCACGAGTCGGGTCCTGAGGAAAGAATTTCCGGAGATGGAAGAGTTTCTATGGGGCGAGAGCTTTTGGGCGGATGGGCATTTTGCCGAGACGGTAGGAAAAGCAGACGAAGAAGTAGTAAAGAATTGAGCTTGTCCCAAAGTGACGGGATGACTTGACATGGATAAAAAAGAAGGGCTACAACCATCTCTTTGCACATCGCTATGGAAAGGAGGTGTAGCCCGATGGACGAACTCGAAATCAGGCTCGTCCTCACCTTTAGAGTACCAAAAAGCGACCTCACACTCAATGGGCTTCTGCGTGGTCTGGCGGAAATCAAGAATACGATCATGAATAGCTTGGCCCAAGCCACATTCGCAGCCCTGGAGACGATGTTGATCGCGGAATGCCAGGCGCG
>Ga0129301_1001769_pt1 | contig 10073 bp, 5 predicted proteins | sample ConPoolayeHmetaG_FD_94489 | JGI IMG/M metagenome (GOLD analysis project Ga0129301, IMG submission 94489) | Hot spring microbial mat communities from California, USA to study Microbial Dark Matter (Phase II) - Cone Pool mat layer H metaG ...
ATCTTTTAAAGCAATAGCTGTCTCTGGAGAGCCTGCTTCCCCAGCAGAAACAACTTTTACCTTTTCATAAAATCCATAAGGTTTCGCCTGCTTAGAAAAGTTTACAAAGTCACCGCCCCATAGGGAGAAGAAAGCGGCATCGGGCTTTTTAGCAAGAGCAGCCGTGATAAAAGGCGTAAAATCAGCTTCTCCCAATTTGGGCCAGGCTTGGCCAACGATTTCCACATCAGGCTTAATTTTTTTAATCCATTCCACAAAAGCCTTAGTCACCATCTGCCCGTATTCATAATCTGGACCAATAGTGTAAATTTTTTTCCAGGGATGTTTAGCCATGAACACAGCGGCACTGCGCCCTTCTGTATTGGTATTAGCTGCTGATCGGAACACATAAGGATGAAGTTTACCTGGTTCAGTCATAGCAGTAGTCTTGGATATCGGGGCAATGTAAAGGATCTTCTCAGTCTTGGCTACTTCGGAAAGAGCTAACCCCTGAGCAGCAGTTAACCCACCAACCAGAAATTGGACGTTTTCTTTAGCTATTAGCTCTCGGGCTACACGAGTTGCTTCATCAGGGGTCCCTTTACAATCTCTAACTAAGAGCTTGATCGGTCTCCCCAAAACCCCGCCCTTTTTATTAACTTCTTCTACGTACATTTCGGCACCTATTTTAGCCGGTTGCCCAAAAAGCGCACCTCCTCCGGTCAGGAACATGGGAAAACCAACCAAAATTGGTTTTTCCGCCGCTCCAGCCGGAGAAAATAAAAGTAGGAATCCCAAAAAGCAAAGAATCAACCCCCCCATCGAAAACCGTTTCATATAAGCCCTCCTTTCTTAAATTAATTTTTATTTTGCCTTAATTTTAATAATTTTCTTTTCATCACCCCCTTTATCAGAAACTTCAGACTTTTAGCCATATATAATCTGGGTTAATTTATTTCTAAATTAGATTCTTTGTCAAGTGTTTTATTTATTGATTATGGTCCCTTATTTGAGCTGACCGAAGGCCTTTTTAAAGATATTGAGGTGCATTTTAAGAGAGTTAATCCAAAGGGACGGAGCTATATTATTGCGGAAGAAGCTATATATCAGTTTTTAAATTGGGAAGGAATGCTTTGAGAAGAATAGAAAAAAGCAGAGCCATTTCTGACTCTGCTTCTTAAGCCATTAAGCATTGCGAACAATTCTTAAATGCCAATAGTTAAGGTACAGTGCAAACCCAAGGGGAAGGATCATAAGAAGAACGTCGAGTCAAGGTAAACTTACACCCGAATTTTTTATCAGCCACAACTTCCGGATCAAGGACATTATCCCCTTCAGGTTTAATTCCTTGCTCAACCCATTTAGCAAGATCCGCGAAAGCTTGTTCTTGTTCGGCAAGGGTAAAAGTACAATGACCGACATCTCTTATGATTCTTTGCACAAGCAGATGTGATTTGCCATTTTCAGCCACTCTTTGGGCATAAATTTGTTGCATCAAGAAAGGCACAAACAGATCACCGACAGTATGTAAGCTCAAAACAGGAATCTTTATATTTCCTGAGATAGGTGGGACATTAGCGAGGCCATTAGGATGTCTTCCTTGGGGATCCGGCGCTACCCGGAGCACTCCAGCATTGAGAAGAATCTCTTCATTTGAAAGCGCGGGGTCATCATCTAACTGGTAAATCTGGTCTATATTTCCCATTATATTCCCAGGAATGATTCCACCAAGTGTGCCATCTAAGCCTAAAGTAAATAGGTAATTACCCCAGTAAGCAAAAGCTGTATTGAACAAGGGTCTTTCACCCCCAGAAAAGTATTTAGTTGCCGTACGCAGCTTAACTCCATCCGAGCTCAGTGTAATTGGGAAGCCAGGAGGAACTGATTCTCCTAATTCCAATTTCATTTGTGGAACAATTTCGGTTGAATAGTTTTCAGGAAAAGGAAATCCAACGTTTGTTTCTGTCAGCCATTGGGCAACTACATGATAGTCCAGGAAATAATCAAATAATTCCGCATCTCCCATTACTCCACACATTGGTAACGCGCCATCAAAGCTCTTTGGATATTGTTCAATAGCGACAGCTGTAATATGTCCGCCCATAGAATGGCCCATAATGTAGGTTCGTTTGGGCTTACCTACTAAGCCATTGAAAAACTTAGCTAAGGCATGCGTATCCATTACTCCTGTTTTTACGTCATAGCCATTTGTACGGTAACTTGATGCTGCCCAAGCATATCCGTTTTCAATGAGATATTTCCTAATGCTGGGATTACTTACTGTCAATTCCGCTCCATATCCTCTATATCCGTGGCAGTAAAGAACAAGTTTGCCGTTCCAATTTTTGGGCACCTCAATGCGGTACCCTGCGCCAGCATGTATGCCCCAATAGCGAGTTGTTTCTGTTCCTGGTAGGGCATCAAATGGCAGTTTTGTTTCATCTACATAATAATTAGAGGGGGGATTCCCTGCGCCTACCATACCGCCGCCATAGGCTAAACTTAAGATAAAAATTATTGCCAGCCATAATGTTTTCTTTTTCATAATTATCCCTCCATTCTTAATTAATTTAGATCTGAATAAATGGTTTTTAGCTTATTCACCCCTAGAAAAATAATCCTATTCTTTTAATGCTCTTCATTATGAAAAAGTAAATGATAATATAATTTAAATTTTATTTGCATGGACTTGGCTTCGCACGTTTACATTCTCCCCATGTATTTATATCTTGGACATAGTCATTAAATTGGATCGAAATCCTATGCTTATCAGAAGCCCAATTGGGAACATTGATGGTTTGGGGCCTGTTTGTATCGCCCCTTGGCTCATTAGTGAAAGTGATCATTCCATCTGGTGGGTCAATCGCAGGCATCCAGAGGTCAACCCCAGTTTGGAAAATCTGGCCAAAGAAATAACTTATGGGATCGAGGGTAGAAATTTTATCTCCTTTTCTATCGACCATACCAAAGTCCGTATCGAAGACATGTATCCCAATCTTATTTGCCGTCCTGGGAGCAATTCCGGTTTTGCTTAGTATGTTTAGAGATGGCGGATAATTTGGGTTATTCTTCCAAATAGGACTCTTTGTAGTGACCCATAGGGTGTCATTAGCGGATCCCTGATCGGACCACCATTCTTCATACCTGATGATGATTGCGGCACTATGGTCAGGGCCTGTTACTGTATTGGTAATTATGCCAGAGGTAGGGGGTGACGATAGTAGTCTCACCAAATAATTACTTCGAATAAATGGTTGGCGATAGTAATGGGTTATCCTTTCAGTATCGGGGCGTCTCACGACAAATTCGTAATATTTTTGGCCATTAACCTTTATGGGGCCGAATTCTCCCGTTGCATCGAGATTGATGACCGCCATTGGCGATGAGTCTTTCCTAAAACCTGAGTTTCCGTGAATTTCCCAGATTTCCAGAATACCACCATTTACCCCAGTATTCTCTGGGAAATTGACCACTTTCCCCGCGATCTCAACTTGACCAGGCGGCTCTGGAAGGATTAACGTGGTTTTGGGGTCCTTACCGGTTAAAAATTTATATTGAGCGACAAATGATTGAACAGAAGTCACACATTGAGTATGACCATGGTCAGTTAAGTAAACATTGTTTGAACCCATTGATCCCCCGCGAGATATGTTCAAACAATTAATTGGAGCAGGATTTCCTGGGCAGGAAGAACTTGTAGCGCCATCGATGTTGATATACTTGGCAACTCTGGCGCTGCGTGCCGACGAGCTATTTAAATAATCAACCATGAGTCTTGTCCCGCGCGAATGCGCAACTACATAGATTTGGTCATCACCAGTTTCTTCCATAAGCGCATCGAAATAAGCATCCAACATTTGGTAAAGGGACTCAGAGTTTGGTAATAATGAATTGTAGTCGATTCCTGTTACTACATTTGGGTAATCGTTACTTGCCCAGCGCATCGCCTGGGTTTCGTATTGGGCAGCCGAACCAGCTCCGCCATGGACGAAGACAATCGGCAAAGCTTTTTCCCCGGCATATAGGGATTTAGGGATTATGGGCAGACCCGTAAATAAAAAACCAATCATGGTCAACATTATAATAACTGAACGGGAAAACGTGAATTTCATATAAATTTTCTCCTTTCTTACTTATTCTCAACTAAAGTAATTTTAAACTTCCGAATAGCCGTTGGTTAGGTTGCGTTTATCAGAAATTACACTTCATTAGTTTAAAGTTTCATTATTCTAAATCTTCATTTTTTATGCTTATGGTGACCGAGTCTTTCATTCATCCATTCTAACATGGGCTGTTTTACATCCTGGAGAGAATGAGTACCAGCATAAACATCTACGTGGCCATATCCCGGGAGGTATTTAAGAGTAATATCTGTACTTTTCACTTTAAAAGGCCGGGTGGTATTTAGACATGTTCCTCCTCGACAGCTAAATTCACTAAAAAAATGCAAGACAGGAAGGGTTATTTCGCTTACATCATCATAATCAAGGAAAGGACAATTAGCATATCCAGTCATATAAAATCCTTCCAAGTCCTGAATACGAGGCCAATAGCGAGTAAAATTAGAATACATTTCAATTAATGGCTCTCGATCCATATAAGTTTCTCCATTCCCTCCTGGATAGGGAGTATAGTAATTTGATACCATTCCTGCTCCCCAACTGTAATAAGAGCGCCAAGCAATAAGGTCTGATATATAATTAATTTTTTGTTTATCAGAAGGAGCAAAAGATGGAATAGGTGGGATTAGATCTTCTGCTTTAGGCAGAGGCCCCCCTACTGTGGTGGTAGCAAATGGAACTGCGCCAGCAAATTGAAACTCATCATAATATGCTGAAACTTGACTCAAAAATGTATTATACGGAGCTGGGTGAGTCCCATTCTTAAAAGCCTGAACAGCCGCTAAAAATTCAGTTTCTGTTTTTTGTTGACTTGGGTTTTCCACGGGTAACCAGGGACTGCTGCCATCCAACCCAATGAGTCCTTTCAGATCTTCTTGCCAATATTTGGCAGCATAAATATACATTTGAGTGGCTCCTCGACTCCGGCCTGCCAAAAATAATTTTTTCGCTTTGGATATTTTCTTGGCTAATTCAATACAAGCTTTTATATCTTCACGAAATACCCCATAAGTCCAATCGGCGGTTTCTTGCAATGCTGCAGTTAAACCGAATTCGGCAAATTGGTTATATGCCAGGTTGGGTTTAATAAAAGCAGTCCGGAATCCAATAGTATAAACATCATAGCCATTAGCAGCAAAAAACCATGTTTCGGAAATATTCGGATTTGTTCCTTTAGGGAAGCCCGGATCCCAGGTTCCACCAATAATGAAAAGAACTTTGCGCGGATCTTTGCTGGGACGATAAGGATCCTCATCCCAATGTGGACGTTGACGAACAAAACGATAAAGAGCAATCTTGTCAAAAGGCCCGTAAGGGGGGCGACTAGTTTCCCATGTATACTGCTTCAATTCTGGGTCATATTCAGAAACTCTGGAACCTTTATAAATCCATTGAACTTTTTCATGTCCACACGCTAACAAATCAGTTACGAAATTAAAAGAAATAAATAGGAAAGTTATTATAATAAAATTCAAAAATTTTTTCATATTTTCCTCCTTTCGTTTTTTAAAAACTTATGACAATATCTTTTTAAAATTTTCATTTAAAAAAATCTTACAATTAGCATGCCGAAATATAATTTTTCCAAATTAATATAAATTAGTCAAAATTCCTTGGTTTTGTTATTATTAAAATGATTTTTTATATCTTAAATATGTAAAAAGTTACAATAGTGTAAAATACATTTTGTAACATATTACAATTTTGTTACATATTTCCTGCAAGCTTATATTGATTGATTTTTCGGTACACTGTCTGGCGGCTAATTCGTAAAAGACGGGCTGCTTTCGCTTTATTCCACCCAGTTCGGTTTAAAGCATCTAAAATATCTTGAGCTGTCCGTCTATCTTTTAAGTGCCCTTTAGTTTCCGCAAATTTTTCCGACCCTTCATAGCTTCTTATTTCTGGGGGTAAATGATCATTCGTAATAACTCGACCATGACAAAGAACAAAAGCATGCTCAATTACATGTTCTAATTCTCTTATGTTCCCTGGCCAAGGATAATTCATGAATTTATTAAGAACTTCGTTCGAAATGCCTTCAATTTTTTTCTTAAAGCGTTGGTTAAAAAAGTTAATGAAATGTTCTACCAACAAAGGAATATCTTCTAACCTTTCCCTTAACGGTGGCAAATAAATCTCAACCACTTTTAGCCGATAATACAAATCTTCTCGAAATTCTCCTTTTTTTACTTTTTCTTTTAAATCTTTATTGGTGCTGGCGATAACTCGCACGTCTACTTTTCGCGGCACAGATTCCCCAACGCGTTCGAAGATCTTTTCTTGAAGAACTCGTAACAGCTTCAATTGGATTAAAGGAGATATGTCTCCGATCTCATCTAAAAAAATCGTTCCTCCATTGGCAGCTTGGAAGCGTCCTTCCTTATCTTTAATGGCTCACGTAAAAGCTCCTTTTACATGGCCAAAAAGTTCGCTTTCCAGAAGACTCTCGGCTAATGCCGAACAGTTTACAGTTACAAAAGGTCTAAATGCCCTTCGCCCACTATAGTGTAACGCGCGGGCTACTAATTCTTTACCGGTGCCGCTTTCTCCACTAATCAAGACGGTAGTATCTAAATCAGCCAAATCTTCCAAAAGTCTATAAATATCTTGCATTTTTTTACTTCTGCCAATGATGTTTTGGAACTGATGCCGCTCTCTTAATTCCCTTTCCAGGTCGCGAATTAAAGTCAGGTCTTTAATAACTAAAACAACTCCCATAAATTTTCCATCAGGGTCTAAGAGCGGAGAACTTGTCACGCTTACCAGCTGCTGATGCCGCTTTTGATGACCACACTCGATTCGATATTCTGGAATAGTTTTTTTATTTTCCAAGGTCTGTTTCAAAATCTCATAACATGATTTGTTGCATTGGTTAAAGCATTGGGAAAACGTTTGCCCAGGAGCTTCTATGGCGGAAATTCCGCATATAATTTGAGCTGAATTATTAACTTCAATAATCTTTAATTCCGGATCAACTGTAATGATGGCATCTTTAACACTGCGGAAGATAGCCTCCAGTCGGGAGCGGTGTTCGATTAACTGTTTTTCTTTCTCTTTACGTTCGGTTATATCGCGGCTTACCGTCCGAAATCCAGTTATAACTCCTTTATCATTGCGAATTAGCGAGACCGAATCCTCGATAACGCGCCGTTGACCGTCATTCTTTCTAATAATCTCATAAATAATGTTTTTACCAGGAATACCAGTGCGAAATACTTTATTATATTCTTGATAGACGATCTTCGCGCTTTCTGAATCCATAAAATTACGATAATTCCGGCCTATAGCTTCCTCGCGCGTATGTCCCCAGATACGGCATCCGGCGTCATTAGTAAAAGTTACGTTTCCTTTGAGGTCTACCTCAGCTACACTGTCTTCAATTTCGTTGATTATTGTCTCATATTTGGCCAGCGAAGAGCGGAGCGTTAATTCGATTTCCTTCAAAGGGGTAATATCTATTATATAGCCGATAATAGCTGGTTCTTCTTGATGCATTATATGTTTTCCGGCCAGATAAGCCCAAAGCGTTTTACCATCCTTTTTGAGGAGGCGGACAACGCTTTGATTTAATAAATTTCCGTCTCTTTTATTCGCCAGACCATATTTTGGCCGATCTTCTTCCGAAACGAGGTCGTCGAATTTTTTATTAATTAATTCATCAACAGATTCATAACCCAGAACTTGAACGAAACTTTGGTTGGCATATTTTATTGCTCCCGCTTTGATAATAAAAAGGCCCAATGGTAGACTTTCCAGAATGCCTCCATAAACATCCATAATCTTTTCCCTCCCCTTTTATTATCGATTTTTATTTTGTTAAGATGTCCAGAGGGAGAAAAATTCCATTAGCAAAAAGACGAAAGTTTAATTTCCTTATTCCTTTAGGGATCGGAATTTCAGGTGCATTTCAGCAGGCGATTTTTTCAAAAATATATTTCCCTGCCACTGGGCATCCGTTTGGGGGTAATCTTGGCGATAATGAGCTCCCCTGCTCTCCTTACGCATTTGGGCAGGTTTTAGAATCATCTTGGCCACCAGAAGGGCATTCTCTACTTCTATTTTCTCTAAAATTTCTTTAGGAGAATGGACAGCGATTTTAGGAAGTTCTTCTTTAATTTTTTCCAATTCCCTTTCGGCCAAAGTAAGGCTGGCGTGATCGCGCAGAATGCCCACTTTTTCCCAAAGAATTTCGGCTATCTTTTTGCGCCATATTTTTGGGGAGAGGCCAGAAGAGGGGCTTTCCAATTTGTTCTTGAAAACCTTTTCCCTTTCTTTAAAAATGTTTTCTACGGCCGGTATAAATTTTTGATTTTGGGCATATTCTCCTGCCTTCTTCCCAGCTCGATAACCAAACACTAAAACTTCCCCTAAGGCATTACCGCCCATGCGATTTGCCCCATGAAGCCCACCTGTTACTTCACCTGCGGCAAAAAGGCCAGGAATTTCCGTACCTCCATTTTCATCAATAACTACTCCTCCCATAAAAAAGTGACACATGGGCCGGATCCGCAGAGGCTTTTCAGCGCAAGAAAAATTTTTCATTAAAATAGGGCGCATTTCTTTTACAAAGCTATCATACTGCCAATCTTTTTCTGATAAGGAACGAAGGTCAAGATAAACATGTCTTCCTTCCTTTTCTTCTTTGATTATGGCCAGAGAAAAAGAATCGCGAGCACGTACGGCTGCTGGCCTCTCTTTGATTTGATATTTTTCGAGTATATCTTCTCCTTGAGAGTTAATTACTCTTCCCAAATCTGCCAGAGCCGGGGCGGCCAATAAAGCAGGTTTCCCAGGTTCAGCCAGGCCGAGAGGCATGAATTGGACAAACTCCATATCGCGCAAAGAACAACCTGCTTGGAAAGCTAAGACATAGCCATCTCCAGTGGCTCTAACTGGGTTGTCATGGCGCATGTAGAGGGCGCCGCCGCCCCCATTAGCTAAAATAACGGCCTTGCTCTGGATGCCTAAAATTTTCTTTTGGTGATAATCGAAAGCTATTGCTCCCCCGATTTTTCCTCCTTCAAGGATGAGCTCCATGACCATAATCCAAGGCAAAAAAGAGACACCTCTTCGCAAAGTTTCCTCTGCCAGAACTTTAGTTAGAGGTGCGCCAGCGGCGGTAGCTCTTCCTAAACAACGATAACGGCCCTTAGACCATTCTCCCTGGAGACCGAGTTTTTCTAACTCCCGCACCCTTTGAGGAGTTTCTTTGACCAGGATTTCTACTAATGCTTTTTCATTGAGACCTTTGCCAGACTGAAGAGTAAGTGTCAAATGAGCTTCTTCAGAAAGTCCCTCAGCGGCCAGCGAGAAGGCCCCGGCAGAAAGATATGTACAAGTGGATTTTCCTAAGGGAGTTTTAGAAACGATAAGCACATCCACTTGGTTTTCTTTAGCAGCAATAGCCGCTTCCATTCCTGCTCCTCCCCCGCCAATGATGAGGACGTCTGTTTTTATAATTTCCATTATTTCTCCTTTGCCCTAATTTAGTTTCTTTAAAAATTCATTTAACAAATTAAGATAAATAAATCAACTGTAATCTCCCCCAACCCCTCTTTAGAAAAGAGGGGAGGAGTGGTCTCCTTTCTCCTATTTGGGAAGGAAGTGTTAGGATAGAGGGGGTTGATGGAAGCATTAACTTGACAGGTCTTTTCTTTTTAATTAACATGCTTTCATCATCCTCCGGGGAGGAAAGGAATTATGGAACAGGTTCTTAAAGAAATAAATGAAGCAACTCAATACATCTCCTCTATAATCCCGGTCAGGCCAAGAGTAGGGATAATTTTAGGTACTGGTTTGGGTGGATTAGTAGAAAAAATAAACATTAAGAATATTATAGAATATAAATCTATCCCTTATTTTCCCGTAAGCACAGTAGAAGGCCATGCGGGTCGATTAATCCATGGAGACCTTTCGGGCAAAGAAATTTTAGTCATGCAAGGAAGAGTTCATTTTTATGAAGGTTATTCC
>Ga0129301_1001770_pt1 | contig 10072 bp, 7 predicted proteins | sample ConPoolayeHmetaG_FD_94489 | JGI IMG/M metagenome (GOLD analysis project Ga0129301, IMG submission 94489) | Hot spring microbial mat communities from California, USA to study Microbial Dark Matter (Phase II) - Cone Pool mat layer H metaG ...
ATATTGGAAAGTAGATTATGACATCCGTGCCCCGGAGGTGAGAGTAATTGGTGCAGATGGAATCCAAATTGGGATAATGAAGACCTCGGAGGCAATTAAGAAAGCTCATGAAAAAAATCTCTCCTTGGTCGAAGTTGCACCCTTAGCTAAACCTCCCGTTGCCAAAATTGTTGACTACGGAAAATTTAAGTACCAAGAGGAGAAAAAAGCAAGAAGAGAACAGCGAGGGATAAAGGGTGGGGAAATAAAGGAGATCAGATTTTCTCCTTTTATTGCCGAAAAAGATTTTAATACGCGGTTGGCTCGAACAAAAGAGTTTTTGGCTGAAAAAAATAAAGTAAGAATAGTAATAGTTTTTAGAAAGCCGCAGGAGTCTAAAAAGGATTTTGGTTATAATCTTTTGAAAAGAATTGTTTCAGAGCTTGGAACAGATAATGTGTCCATGGATATGGAACCAAAGTTTTTGGGAAGAAATTTGGTAATGATAATATCACCGATCTCGGGGAAAAAGAATGCCTAAGGTCAAAATTCGCAAATCCATCGTTCGAAGATTTAAGGTTACTGAAAAGGGAAAAGTCCTTAGAGGTAGGGCTTTTAGGCGGCATTTAAAAGCGTCAAAATCTAAGAGAAGAATTAGAAGATTGAAACAAAAGCGTCTTTTAAAAGGTGCCTTTGCCAAAAAAATAAGAAAGGTTGTGGGAAAATAAATGGCTAGAGTCAAATCGCCGGCAGCAAAAAAACATCGGCGGCTTCTTAAAAATGCGGCCAGATTTAAACAGGCATCAAGACGGCGAGTCAAAGTTGCTCACGAGGCGATTCTCCATGCCGGAGAATATGCTTACCGAGGTAGAAAACTCAAAAAAAGGAATCTTAGATCTCTTTGGATCACCCGACTCAATGCCGCCGTTAGAGAAGGGGGGCTTTCGTATTCCCGCTTTATGGCTGGTTTGAAAAAAGCCAATATCTCTCTCGACAGGAAAATTTTATCGGAAATTGCCGTTTCCGACCCTAAAACATTCAAAAAAATTGTTTCCGAAGTAAAATGAAATTCTTTTTCTCCACTAACTTTTTCTTTAAGATTTAAGTGGTGGAGAGACTAAGATAGAAAGGCTCTCCACAAGAGAGCTTTTTTTATAGCATCCGTTTTTATTCGAATGAAAGAAGAAATTTTAAACATTAAAAATGAAGCCTTGGCGCAGATAATGGAAGCCAAAAGTTATGCTGAACTCGAAGATCTCAAAATTCTCTATCTAGGAAGAAATGGGAAGCTTAACAAATTGATAAAAAAAATAAAAGATGTCCCTCTTGAAGAAAGAAAAGAGATCGGTCTTCTTATTAATGAATCCAAAAGCTCGATTTCGAAGCTTTTGGCCGAACAGAAAATCTCTCTTAAGCAAATTGCCAGAGAATGGTTTGACCCAACCATTCCCGGAATAAAACCGGCGGTCGGTCACCTCCATTTGGTAACCCAGGCAATTGAGGAAATTTCCAGAATTTTTGAACAAATAGGTTTTGTGAAGGTTCGTTATCCGGAGGTCGAATGGGATTGGTATGCTTTTGAGTCTCTAAATATGCCAGAGGGTCACCCTGCTCGGGACGAGTGGGAAACCTTTTTTGTAGAGGGACCACCGCACCCAAAACATGGTCAAATGGTGTTAACCCCCCATACATCGTCTGGCCAAGTCAGGGAAATGGAACGTGTAGCCAAAAATAAGCACCCGGATAAGAATATCGTGATAAGGATGATAAACGTCGGCAAGTGTTATCGTCGCCAACTCGACGCTTCGCATGTACCTATGTTCCATCAGTTTGAGGGATTGGTAGTTGATAAGGATATTTCGATTGTTCATCTTAAGGGCACTTTGGATTATTTTGTCAGAAATTTTTTTGGGAAAGAACGAAAAACAAGATTAAGACCTTTCCATTTCCAATTCACGGAGCCGTCTTTTGAGGTTGATGTCTCCTGCGGCGTCTGTAAAGGTCTAGGTTGCAAGCTGTGTAAGTCGGGCTGGTTGGAATTAGGAGGAGCAGGCATGGTTCACCCAAAGGTTCTCAAAAATGGTGGGATAAACCCAAAAATATATTCCGGTTTTGCATTCGGTTGGGGAGTAGAGCGCACCTATTTGATGAAAACCGGGTTATCTATTCCTGATATAAGACTTTTGTACAGTCCGCAACTTTCCTTTCTTAGACAGTTCTAATATATGAATATCCTAATCCCCGATATTTGGTTAAGAGACTTTTTAAAAACGCAGGCAACGGCTAGGCAGATAGCCGAGTGTCTCTCTTTGTGCGGACCATCGGTCGAAAAGTTAGAAAACGGAGTTTATTCGATCGAAGTTACTACCAACAGGATTGATGCCGCTTCGGTTTGGGGAATAGCCCGTGAAGCGGCGGCAATTTTAAATCAGTTTGGGATTGATGCGCGCTTAAGACCTCCAGAAACTGGTTCCCTACTCTTTAGACCCCGAGTTTCGTATCTAAAAGCGGAGGTCGATACCCGTCTTTGCTTTCGGTTTTCAGCGGTACTGGTCAAAGACGTCAAACTCCAACGATCGCCGGAATGGCTGATCAACAGACTTACCAAAGTCGGGGTAAGGCCAATCAATAATGTTGTTGATATTTCCAACTACATTATGCATGAACTAGGACAACCTGTTCATACTTTTGATTACGACAAAATTGGAGGTCATTATATGAAACTTAGAGAAAGCAAAAAAGGGGAACGTCTAACTACTTTGGACGGAAAAATACATATTCTACCGGGCGGGGATATAGTTATTGAAGACGGCGACAGGAGGCTAATTGATTTGGCAGGCATTATGGGGGGCGAAAATAGCGCCGTCGATGACAGCACCAAGAATGTGCTTCTTTTTGTCCAAACCTATAACCCAAAAAACATAAGGCGAACTTCGATGATTTTGAACCAGAGAACTGAAGCAGCCCTCCTTTTTGAAAAAGGACTTGATCCAGAGCAGGTTTCGTTGGGCATCGCCCGGGGTATCGACCTTTTCAAAGAACTGACAAACGGCTCCCCTGAAGAAGAAATTCTTGATATTTATCCTCTCCCGTACAAAACCGCCGAGATTCAAGTGGACCTTGGTTTCATTAGATCAAGGTTGGGAATTCAAATTGAAAAAAAACAGATTACTAAAATTCTTGGATCTTTGGGATTCACGACTTCGTGGAACAGAAAAATTTTGACGATAAACGTTCCCTCTTTCAGGGCCGGGGATACCGCTATCCCCGAGGATATAGTCGAAGAAGTCGCCAGAATTTATGGTTACCACCGTCTGCCAAACACCCTTATGGAAGGGCCTCTTCCCGAACCGCTCTCGGATTCTCCATTTCCGTTTGAAATAAAGCTAAAAAATATCATTAAAGGATTCGGCGGAGTGGAAGTTTACACTCTGTCTCTAGTCTCTAGAGACTTTGTTGAAAGAAATGCCTTAAAACTAAAAAATCCGCTAGGTCTGGAATCAGAATATTTGAGGACTTCTCTTCGTCCCTCTTTGGTAGAGGCTGCCAACGCAAACGTCGCAGAAAAAGAGGAATTTCATCTTTTCGAAATGGCCAACATATACCTTCCGCGAAAAGGAATGCTACCCGAAGAAAAAATGATGCTCGGAGGTATATTCTCGTCTACAGATTTCAGAAAAGCCCGCGGGATCGTCGAATCTTTTCTGGAGGAAATTAACGTTAACGCCCGCTTTGTGGCGCAAGAATTGCCTCATTTTCTACCGTCCAGAAGCCTAGCGATTCTGTCAGGCGACAGGCAAGTAGGCGCTCTGGGTATCTTAAACGAAAGGTATATTTACTACGAATTCTCGGTCGAAGATTTAAGAAAGCTCTCACAAGCTAGGACATTTATACCCCTGCCAAAATATCCTCCTCAAATAGAAGATTTAACGCTTACTTTTCCCGAAAAAACAAAAATCGGCGAGGTTATTTCTTCCATCAAATCTATCAGCAAACTGGTTAATAATGTTGAAATGGTAGACATTTATGATCGGGCTTTTACTTTTCGAATTTGGTATCAGCACCCCACCAAAACGCTTACCGATAAAGAAGTCGGGAAAATAAGAAACAAAATTTTGCGAAAGCTGAATAGAAATTTCGGCGGTGATTTAAAGGATTAAACTGATTCGCTAATTTCTCTCATTATGGAGGTCATTGCATCCGCTTGCTCTATTGGGATTTCGCGATATCTACGTCGATAATCGTCAAACCTTTTTCTAACCTCTTCTTTCTCCAGGGAGGAGCCAGCCTTTTTCATTAGTGACCTGATTTCAAAAGCTTCGATAAACCACTGAAGAGAATCGGGATACTTTTCAGCAATTTCAGCAACGGGAACCAAAAGATTCCTCCTGAATACAAAAGTCCACCAGTTTTTTTCTTCGGCTCGATCAAATTCGGTATATTCGTAGCTTTCTATCTTTCCGCCCTTAATAATTAATCTTAGTGGCCTCATTTCTTTCCCCTCCAGAACCTTAAGCGCGTCTTTTGTTTTTGAAAGATCATCACTTAAACAAGATAAAACTTGAGATATTTCCCTAAATCCCCTTAACCGATGATGGCTTTTGGTCCGAGAAAACTTTTGTATCCTCCGTTGGGTTTTCTCTTCTCTTCTTTTTAGCTTTTGGATTTCTGCCGATATAAACGAGGAAACTTCACCCTCGTGTTCTTGAATAATAGTCGGCCTTATTTCGCCAATTTTGGCTCCATTCAACTTAATAAGAAGAATGTTTGGCTGTCTTTCGGTTCGTTCAATACTCGCCATATTTTTTTCACCTTTTGGAATGATGATTATATCACAGATAGTCCTAAGGAATGGGGGAAGGGGCTATCCAATCCCAGGGGACGTTAACACCAATTTTAATAGATCGATCTGATTCTTTCCCATTAGCGTCTTTGGCTTTAGCTCTAAGCGTGTGAACACCATCGGATAAACTGACTTCGTGAGTAAAAGGAGGACCGGTAAATGTTCTAACCTTTATTCCATCAATTTCCAGCTCAATTTGAACAATTGTTGCCGTCGATTCCGCAGTAATTTTAACGGTGAAATTATTTGGGGTAGTTGCTCGATCCGTTGGGTTTATAAACTCAACGTGAACCGGGTTATTTGTCCCACAATAGTCATTTGGGGGGCGAAATCTTGCATCAGATTGGGTTGCAATCCATTCGTCGATTCCTTTTTGCCATCGGTTTTCTCCTCCTGCTCCGGCAGTGGGATCTTTTTCTTTAAAAACAAAAAATTCCTTTTCTTCATAATTTCCCGAGGCAATATCGGATGGAGTTGCCAATTTACCCTCTGTTTTACAGATTTTAAGTTTGACATGAACGGTATCTTCACCAGGTTCGGTCCCCCGAATAAAATATTCGGTCCGCGACGGAAAACCGTCGTGGGCGCGGTAGCCAGACACGGAGTCTACAGAGGCGGTAACAATACCAGACGGTATTTCAAAATCTACGTTGGGCTTACCAGCCAGTGATTCCATAACGATTCTTCTCCAGATTGGGGTTGCTCCCGAGACTCCCGAGGCAACAGACAGCATTGGACTGTAATCATTGTTTCCAACCCAACTCCCCACCATTACCAACCTGTTTCCGCCAATTGCCCAATTATCCCTCTTATCGTTGGTCGTACCCGTCTTAACCATCACTTTTCGGCCAGGGATGTTAAGAAGTGAGTTCGGCCCAAAAATCGCTGATCGAGCATTGTTATCTGATAGGATATCGGCAATCAAAAAAGCCTGCTCCTCGGAAAGAACCCGTTTGCTTTTTTCGGGTTTAATCTCCTCCAGAACCTTGCCTTTACTGTCCTCAATTTTGAGAATTGCCACTGGATTTACCCGGTATCCTTTATTTACGAAAGCGGAATAGGCGCTGGTGAGTTCTAATAGTCGCACTTCCCCTCCCCCCAAAGTCAATGAGAGGCCAACTTTATCTAATGTATCTTGGTCCGGTTTCAAGGTAGAAATTCCCAGATCATAAGCCGTTTCCAATGTATTTTTTATTCCAACCAGGGCCAAAGTTTTAACAGCGACAACATTAATTGAATTTCCAAGAGCATATCGGATTTGGAGAGGACCGCGATATTTGCCGTCATAATTTTCCGGCTTATAGTCGGGCTGATTTATTCCACCGGGGAAGGTAGTCGGTACATCCATAATCATCGTTGCCGCGGTGTATCCCTTTTTGAATGCGGTCACGTAAGTGAACGGTTTTATTGCCGAACCGGGCTGTCTTAATCCTTGGGTAACAACATTGAACTGGCCGTCATAATTGGGGTCGTTAAAATTTTTTGATCCCACCATCGCCAGAATCTCGCCTGTTTCCGGGTTGATAACAACCGCCGCACCGTTGGTAATTCTTTGTTTTTCCACTTTGGCAATCTCCTCGGCCACTATTTTTTCGGCCTTCTCTTGTAACTCTAAGTCTAAGGTAGTGGTAATTTTAAGACCGCCCTGTTCAACTATTCTTTCTCCATACCGCTCTTCAAGAATTTTCTTCACGTACTGAACAAAATGGGGGGCTTTGAAAGAGGCCCCCCGCGGTTGAAACTGAATATCATCAATCTGGGCCTTCGCTTCTTCCTCTTGTTCTTTGGTAATATACCCATCCTCTCTCATTCTTCTTAATACTTGTTCCGTCCGTTTGATATAAGCTTTAGGGGTTTCGGAATAGGGAGAATAACTTGAAGGCTTTTGCGGGAATCCTGCCAAAATCGCGCACTCCACCAAATTTAGATCTTTGACCTTTTTGCCAAAATAAATTTCGGCCGCTACCTCTACTCCCCAAGCTGTCCCGCCGTAGGGAGCTTCGTTAAGGTACATCTTTAGAATATCGTCTTTTGAGTATTTCCTTTCAATCTGAATCGCCAAAATAAATTCCTTTATCTTTCTGAAAAGTGTTCTTTCGGGAGTAAGGAGAACATTTTTGACCAACTGCTGGGTCAATGTTGAGCCACCTTGGAGTTTTCCCTTGAGAACAATGTTGAACATTGCCCTAAAGATGCCGGTGGGATCAAATCCTTGATGTTTGTAAAAATTTTTATCCTCAATCGCTATTGTCGCCTGTCTCAAATAAAGGGGAATGTCGTTAAGTTCTACCGGGGTTCTTCTTTCTTGGGTAAAGATAGCGTAAAGAACTTTTCCGTTCCTATCCAGGATTTTACTAGCGTATCCTTCTCTCCGAACAATCTTGTCTGGAGAGGGAAGATTAAAAGCAAAAAGCGAAATTACCATGAAAGATAAAAGGAAAAATCCGATAATGGCCAAAAAGGCCAGTTTAGTTAGATTAGCTATCAAGCGGACTTTATCGACCCGGTTTCGATAGTCTCTAACACCCAATCTCCTAAAATACATTCTTTCCTTCCACATATTTACTTTTACTTGTCATTGTAGCAGATTTAAGCGTAGAATAGGTATCAGTGGATATAAATGAAGTACTAACAAGGGGAGTGGAGCAAATTTTTCCGTCAAAGGAAAGTTTGCATCGCCTAATGCTGAGAAAAAAGATCTCTCTTTATCAAGGTTTTGACCCCTCAATGCCAAGTTTGCATTTAGGAAATCTGGTCGGCCTAATGAAACTGAGACAATTCCAAAAACTGGGGCATAAAATTATATTTTTGGTCGGTGATTTTACCGGCATGATTGGCGACCCGACCGACAGATTCGCACCTAGAAAACAGCTTACCAGAGAGGAGGTCCTGAGAAATACCGAATCCTGGAAAACTCAAGTTGCTAAGATACTCGATTTCAAAGGTCCTAATCCGGCCAAATTTCTCTTCAACTCTACCTGGCTAGACAATGTGGGTTTCAAAGAACTTATAGGGATTGCGGCTAATTTTACCGTTCAGCAGATGATTGAAAGAGATATGTTCCAAAAGCGCCTGAAAGATAACAAACCAATTTATCTTCATGAGTTTCTTTACCCAATAGCCCAAGGTCTCGACAGCGTCATAATGGACGTTGATTTGGAAATAGGAGGTTCAGATCAGATATTCAATATGCTAGCCGGAAGAAGTCTAATGAAAGCAATGAAAAATAAAGAAAAGTATGTTCTGGCTACCAAGCTTTTAATAGACAAAGAGGGGAAAAAAGTCGGCAAGACAGAAGGGAATGCTCTTTTTCTGAATTCAACGCCTTCCAATTTTTACGCCGGTATTATGGCTCTCGCGGACGAAGTAATTCCGCTGTCGTTTGAGCTTTTTACGGAACTTCCTCTCAGAGGTATCGAAGAAAAGGTAAGAAAAAACCCGATTAAAGAAAAGAAAAGACTCGCTTTTGAAATTGTTAACTTATTGTGGGGTGGTCAAGCTGCTGAGACAGCCCAGCGAGAATTTGAAAAAACATTTCAAGAGAGAAATCCTGATTACCCGATCGAAATGCCGATTGGAAAAAACTTGGCTGAAACGATCGCCCCATTTACAACCCTGGGAAGCCTCTCGGAAGCGAAACGTATTATTCAACAAGGCGGGGTAGATGTTGATGGCGAAAAAATTACCAACCCCAACTTTCAAGTTGTTCCCGGAAGTAAAATCAAGGTTGGAAAGAAAATATTTGGTACAGCCGTTTGAAAATAATATGTTATTGAAAAAAAGACAACGTAAACTTTTTATCGTTATCGTTATTGTTGCCACATTAGGTTTGTTATTGACATCATTTCTGCCTTTTTTGACTGCCTTCCAATGAGATGAACCTCTCTTCCTCCATTGGCAAACTAAATTTGGTCGGCCCTATTTACCAACGTCGTTTAGAAAAGCTTGGGATAATTACCATTGAAGATCTACTTCTCCACGCTCCCCATCGTTACCTCGATTTTTCTCTAACATCTTCCATTGGTTCCGTTCAACCCGGCGAAGCCCTAACAGTAAAGGGGAAGGTGCTTTCCATAAAAAATCAGTACACTAGAGGCGGCAAAAAAATTCAGATTGCCGAGGTTGAAGACGAAAGTGGCAAGGTTCTAGCTGTCTGGTTTAATCAGCCATATCTAATCAAAATTTTGTATCCGGGTGTAAACGTTTCCTTGGCCGGTAAAGTTGACTGGTTTGGTAAAAAAATTGCTTTAGTTTCTCCCGAGTTCGAAATATTGCGCCAGAAACAAAAACCTGTTCATACCGGCCGAATCATTCCAATTTACCCGGAAACATTCGGTGTCTCGTCTAAGTGGATTAGAGGGAGGATGAATGAAGCCTTTGACAAAGTTGGAAATTCAATCAAAGAGTTTTTGCCCGTAGAGACATTAAAAGAATTGAACCTTCCTGATCTTTATCAATCACTAAGGGCGGTTCATTTTCCTGATGACCTGAATAGCGCAGAGCAAGGAAGAAGAAGATTGGCTTTCGACGAGTTTTTATTTTTACACCTTAAGAATCAAAAACGAAGATTGGAATGGAATAGCCACCGGGCCGCTTTCGCCTTGAAAATTGACAATCAGTTAATCGACCAATTTATCGCTTCCTTGCCGTTTGAACTGACTAAATCTCAACAACGATCGGTCAATGAAATACTTTCGGATATTTCAAAAAATATCCCCATGAACCGATTACTCGAAGGAGACGTCGGTAGTGGTAAAACCGTCGTGGCGGCTATTGCCTCTTTTGCTTCTTTTATAAACGGCTGTCAAAGCGTCTTTATGGCACCGACTCAAATTCTCGCCCAACAACACTTTCAAACACTCAACCGGTTATTTTCAAGATACAAAGCCAGGATATCCCTATTAACTTCGGAGGTTACTAAAAAAGAGATAGGCCGAAACGATATTTTCGTCGGTACACATGCTTTAATTCACCGAAAAATAGATTTCGACAAAGTTGCTCTGGTTGTTATTGACGAGCAACATCGCTTCGGGGTTGAGCAAAGAGCGCACTTAGTAAAGAAAGTCGGAAAAGAAACTATCGCCCCCCATGTTCTGACAATGACTGCCACCCCTATTCCCAGAACTGTCGCTTTGACTTTTTATGGAGACCTTGATCTTTCTATTTTAGAAGAACTTCCTCAAGGCAGACAAAAAATAACCACTTGGATTATTCCGCCGCACAAACGAGAGGGGGCTTATAGGTGGATAG
>Ga0129301_1001771_pt1 | contig 10072 bp, 10 predicted proteins | sample ConPoolayeHmetaG_FD_94489 | JGI IMG/M metagenome (GOLD analysis project Ga0129301, IMG submission 94489) | Hot spring microbial mat communities from California, USA to study Microbial Dark Matter (Phase II) - Cone Pool mat layer H metaG ...
TAAAATTTAGAACCCCTGATTGGTTTAAAGGAAAAACTTTCCAAAAAGAACCCTTAAAAATTAAACCAATTTCTTTCAGGGGTACTCAACATCGCGGATAATCTCAATTTTAAATTTAAAATTGAAAATTTAAAAAATGATAAAAGGACAGATAACAATTAAAAAACTTCCAAAATCTGAAGTTGAAATTATAATTGTTATCCCGTGGGAAGAAATAAAAATTACTTATGAGAAGCTCGTTGAAAGAGCAGCTTCAGAGTTGCAGATCAAAGGTTTTAGAAAAGGAAAGGTCCCAAAAAAAATAGCTGAGGAAAACTTGGATAAGTCTAAAATTTATTCCCAAGTTATTCAGGAACTTATTCCTAATTATTATGAAGAAGCATTAAGAAAGAATAACCTAAATCCTATTGTTAATCCTGAAATAACTCTTGTTTCCTCCAAAGAGAACTCAGATTGGGAAATTAAGATTTTAATTTGCGAAAAACCTCAAATCAATCTGGGAAATTACAAAGAAGAATTGTCAAAATTAAATAAAACTTCAGATATTTGGGTTCCCGCAACTCAAACCGGGAAAGAGCCCCAAAAAGATCAGCAAAAGAAAAAGGATGAAAAAATTCAAGAAATCATCAAGTGGCTTTTAGAAAATACTAAAATTGAGCTTTCTGATATACTTATCGAGCAGGAAGTCAATCGTCGTCTTTCGGAGTTAATTGATCAGACTCAAAAACTAGGTTTAACGGTTGAACAATATTTAATTTCAAGCGGCAAAACAACCGAAATTCTTAAGGATGAATACAGAAAACAAGCTTACGAAACATGGCTGATTGAACTAGCCTTAAACCAGATTGCTGATGAAGAAAACATCGTGGTTGATAATAAGGAAATTGAAGAGACTATCCAAAAAATCCCATCAGAAGAGGAAAAAAGGAAACTAGAGGCACAAAGATATCTTTTAGCTTCAATCATTCGCCGGCAAAAAACACTTGATTTTTTAGCCAGTTTGTAGTATTTTAGGGCCAAATGGCCAAACAAACCAAAAAAACTTATTCATCGGACAGCTTTCTTGAAGCCTTCCGCGATTTGGGTAAAGCTGTTGTCGACGGCGCCAAAAATGACCTGATTAAAAAAACAGGCGATAATATAGTTAGTTCTTTTACTCCAGGGCCAAAACCGATATCTGGCTCTTTAGAATCTGGTCAATCAGTTAATTTTTCTGACATTTTTTCAAAAGAAGAAGAACTTAAAGAAAAATACAGAAAGCAAGCCCGCTGGCAGGCTGAAATCGCCCGCAAACAGGAACAGATAGTTTACGCCAGGCAAGACAGAGAAACCCAGCTCCAAGTTCAAGCTCTCCAGCATGAAATTCAGCAGTTAGTTAAGGTAAGTGGCGAGTTATCCAAGGAAGTAGAGACGGCCGCTTTTAATTTACCGCCTGAAGCGGGAAGATATCATATTAATTTTTTTGAAAGGTTAAGAAATTTAATTAAAGCTTTAAAAAGCAAGATTCAAGAATCTTCTTATTGGCTGGCTGAATGGAATAAAAAAGCTCAAAAAAGAAATTACTACTGGAGGCAGGCAAAAAAGCAGGAATCTAGCTTTTTACTCCATCATGACCGTCAAGTTGCCACCCAAACAGGATAAAAACCTCTTGACAAAAATTTAAACCTTGGCTAAAATCATTTTTTAAAAAATGAGTAATCTTTTCCTCCTTATTATTAGTCTTTTTATCCTCATTTTTGAGGAAGGGCTGGTTTGGGAGGAAAAGATGATTAGAAATTAGAAATTAGAAATTAGAAATTTTCAAAATCCTCCCAAACAAAGGGAGGTTTTTTAATGGAAAAAATGTCGATAGAAAGAATAGAAAAAATAATAGATCAAGGTCCGGAAAGCAAGAACGCAAGGATCAGATTGGGTGATTGGGAATTTTCAATTGGCCCCAAAAGAGAAATAGAACCAAGAACAATTGGATCTCTTGAAGCGTATCTTGATAAATATACTAGAGCGGCTCTTCCTTACCCGCCCATAACTTATGCAGAAAGAGTTCTTGAAATACCAAGCTGCTTGGTCAGAATTGACGCTAGTTTAGAAACTTTAGCAAATGGGGCTGAAATAGAGAAAGGAATATATGAGGTCGAAGCCCGACCGGCAGGCTTAGGAGTTTTTTTGACAATCGCCCAAAGAGATAACCCTGAAACAGTTAAGCGTTTTGGTGAAGTTTTTAATCAATTTGAGGGATTTGGGGGGTTTGTGACCCTACCTTCTATTGGCCCCCGCATGGAAGACACCAGAACTGCCGCCGAGATTTTGAAGTTACCTTTTTACGAATTAGACAGAACTCCCCCAAACGATGCTTTACTTTGGGTTCGCGGAGGAAATGAAGATAGGCAAAATCTAGGGAAAATATTTGACAGATTAGAACACCAATCACTCTGTCCAGTCAGTGGCCATGGCGACAAAAACTATCTTTTAAAAATGGGTTTGGCAAGACTAGTTAACTCTCCGGATAAATTACCTTGGGATGAAGGATTTGTTATAAAGCCTCTTGTGGGATCAAAAATGGACGGGGTAGCTATTTACCTTCCTCCTAACAGAGAAAGAGAATATTTCGGAAAAAACCCGCCACAAGGTCTTTCAACCCGTTCCAAGGTTCTAAGCTTAATTGAGAAAGGCTCCAGGCCCTTTATCTTTCAAAAAATCAGTCTACCTATGAGGGAAATTGACCAATACATTATAGCCAGGCTTTACTTTGGCTGGAAATTAAGAGAAAATAAATGGAAGTTCGTAGGTGGGTTATGGAATAGTCGACCAAATTTAAGGGTTCATGGAGCCAGTGACGCTACTTTTGGGCTTTTATACTAAAAATGAAAAATCTACTAAAAAATCTTATCAGATTTAGGTCAGACAAAAATCACCCGGAAGAAATAAGAAATTGTTTTAATTTTGTTGTGGAAAACTTGAAAGAAAAAAGGTTGAAGGTTAAAAAATATTTCTCAAATGACACCCCTTCTTTAGTGGCTGCAAGAAGATTTAAAAAACATTATCAATATATTTTAAATGGCCATTTGGATGTGGTTCCGGCAAATTATCTTAATGCCTTTAATCCGGAAATTAAAAGAACTCGTCTTTATGGAAGGGGGGCAGGGGACATGAAGGGAACAGTGGCGGCAATGATCGAATTGATGAAAGATCCCCAGTTACAAAAAGTTGATATGGCTTTAATGCTAACCTCAGATGAAGAGGTGGGAGGTTTTAACGGGGTTAAATATCTTTTAGAAAAGCATAAATATTCTTGCGACTGCGCGATAATACCTGATGGGGGAGAAAATTTTTCCTTAATTTTGGCAGAAAAAGGAGTTTTACATATTAAATTTGAGGCTAAAGGAAAAGCGGCTCATGGAGCAAGGCCTTGGCTAGGAGATAATGCTTTAGATAAACTTATAAGAATTTATCAAAATATAAAAAATTCTTTACCTAAAGTTACTCCTCCGGATAATTGGCAGCCAACAGTTAATTTAGGAGTTCTTAAAGGGGGAGATGCGACCAATAAAGTTCCGGATCAGGCGGTAATGCAACTTGACTTTAGATTTCCCGATACCGAAGACGAAGGAAAAATTTTAGATTTAATAGAATATGAAACAAAAAAAGAAAAAAAAGTAAAATGGGAAATTTTGGCAAGGGGGTATCCCTTAATAAATAATCCTAAAAATTTATATCTTAAAAAAATTCAACAAGTAGCAAAGAAGGAAAAAATAAGACTTAAAATAAAAAAAGAACATGGCGCTTCCGACGGAAGGTTTTTTTCAGAAAGAAAAATTCCCGTAATTATGTTTAAGCCTGTTTGCAGTGGTTCTCACATAAAAAATGAGTGGATTGACCTTGAAAGTTTGGCAAAATTTTACCGACTTTTAAAATCTTTCCTTTTGAGTTAAAATAATTTTAAGGAGGGCGGTTAGCTCAGCTGGTCAGAGCGTTCGTTTGACATGCGAAAGGTCAGAGGTTCGATCCCTCTACCGCCCACAGCTTTCACACGCCACGAGTGATATAGGCTCAAACCCCGGAATAAAGCTGCCCCTCAAACTAAAAATCTCACCCCTTCTGGAATAACGTAAACTTTTAAAGGCAATTTTCCGTTAAGTTCGCCGTCAATCTGAATTTTTTGCTCTGATGGCGAGTCAATAATTAATTCTTTTGCTTTAAACCTTTTAACCAGGCCAAAATTCATTCTTCCCAAAATATGGAAAAAAATAATTCCCAAAAATGAATGAAAATTATTTTTGTGTTCAACATAAAAAATATCTAATTTCCCATCATTAGCTTTAATGTCTTTTTCTGGGAAAAGGGGTAAAAATGGTAGAACTTTAGGCTTGAAATTCAAAATTGTAAGCATAGAGGCTTGAAAAGTGAGGTTCTTGATGTCGAAAGAAAGTTTATAAGGTAAGGGTTCAAGATGAAAAAGTTCCAAAAAGGCGGCCAGAAAATAACTTAATTTTCCTAATATCTTTTTGCTTTTTTCTTTAGCAATTGCCAAAAATTTTTGTTCAAAACCCAATCCAATTCCTAGTAAAAAATAGTCTTTTTTACCATCATATTGACAAACCCCCAAATCTACCTTTTTAATTTTCCCTTCAAAAATTCTTTTAAAACTCATTTTTTGATTTATTTCCAAAGAATCGGCAATAAAATTGGCAGTACCGGTAGGAATAACAAATATTGGAAGATTAAATCCTTTTTTTAACATCAATTCAATTGTTGCGGAAACCGTTCCATCGCCACCTAAACAAATTACCCCTTTGGTTATTTTAAGAGATTTTTTAAAATTAATTTCGCTTATCGGAGTGGGTTTTTTAATTTTAACAACCTTAGATGAACACTTTTTTCTTTCAAAAAAATTTTTAAGTTGCTCCAATTTTTCTTTCGCCAAACTTTTCCCTGCAAGAAAATTAGCAATTATTAAAAAATGATATGAGTGCATATTTTGATTATAGCTTATGTCTTGACATTTAGTTTAAGACTGGTAGAATAAAATTAAATTTACATCTTTGGCGTTTGTATATGGCCTCACCAACCATAAAGCCGAAGCGTTTACCGCGAAAGGTTTAATTAAGCGCCCGTTCGGGAAGCAGGATGGAACCCACCCGCCAATTTGGCGGGGTCCTGCCAAGCCAGCGGGTTTTTTGATATCATAAACATATGGAAAATCAAGATTTAGAAAAAATGAGGCATAGCTGCAGCCATTTAATGGCGGCAGCGGTTTTATCACTTTGGCCTGATACAAGGTTAGGAATTGGCCCAGCAATTGAGAATGGTTTTTATTATGATTTTGAATTTTCCCAACCAATTTCTGACGCAGATTTGCCAAAAATAGAAGAAAAAATGGCGCAAATAAAGGCAAAGAATCTTCCCTTTGTCAAAAAAGAAATTTCTTTAGATGAGGCAAAAAAAATGTTTTATGATCAACCTTACAAACTTGAGCTAATAAGCGAACTATCACAGACAACAGAGGCTAAAGTAAGCATTTACCAAACCGGGGAGTTTGAGGATCTGTGCAAAGGTCCCCATGTAGACAATACCAAAGAAATTGGACCGTTTAAACTTCTTTCTTTAGCGGGCGCTTATTGGAAAGGTGATGAAAAAAACAAAATGTTAACCAGGATTTATGGAACTTGTTTCCCAACTCAGGAAGAGCTTAAACATTATCTTTGGCAGCTTGAAGAAGCTAAAAAAAGAGACCACCGAAAACTTGGTCAAGAACTTGATCTTTTTTCTACTAGTCCTTTAACCGGTCAAGGCTTAATTCTCTGGCATCCTAAACTTTCAGTTTCCAGAAATATTCTGGAACAATTCTGGAGAGAAGAACATATCAAAAGAGGTTATCAGTTGGTTTATACACCCCATATTGCCACAATGGAGATGTTTGTCAAAACAAGGCATTACATTAAATATATTGATTATATGTTCCCAGTTATGTTGCACCAGTATATTGAAGGGGAAAGCAAAAGCGATTATTCAGTCGACGAACAACTGAAACCTATGAATTGCCCAAACCATATTGAGATTTTTAAAAGTCGGCCAAGAAGTTATAAAGAATTACCATTAAGAATGGCAGAATTAGGAACAGTATACCGCTATGAAAGAGCTGGTGTTATTCACGGCCTAACGAGAGTTAGAGGTTTCACCCAGGACGACTCCCATATATTTTGCACCCCAAACCAAGTAGTTGAAGAAGTCAGAGACATTTTAAAACTGACAAAATACTTCTATGAAGAAATTTTTGGCTTTAAGGATTATAAAGCTTATTTAGCTACCAGACCAGAAAAATATTTGGGAACTGAAGAAATGTGGGAACTTGCCCAAAATTCTTTAAAAAAAGCAATGGAATTGGAAAAAATTAGTTTCCAAATAGACGAAGGTCAGGGAGTCTTTTATGGACCAAAAATTGATTCTAAAGTAAAAGATTCGATAGGAAGAGAGTGGCAACTTGGAACAATTCAAGTAGATTTCAATCTTCCTTCTTTGTTGGAAACAACCCCTGAAGAGATAGAACAGTTTTGGCAATTAAAAACCTTTAAGGACAAGTTTCAAAAAAAAGAAAATCTGGAAAAATATCTTAAAAAAATAGGCAGGGGATTAGATGTCAAGTATATAGATAAAGACGGAAAGGCAAAACAGGTAGTAATGATCCACCGGACTATCTTAGGTTCAATGGAAAGGTTTTTTGGCATTCTTATTGAACACTTTGCTGGAGCTTTTCCGGTTTGGTTGGCTCCGGTGCAAGCCGTTATTGTCCCGATAACCGACAAGCATCTCGATTTTGGGAAAGAAGTTTACCAAAAACTCTTTGATTCTGAAATTAGAGTCAATCTTGACGACAGAAATGAAACCACATCCGCTAAAATTCGTGACGCGGAATTGCAAAAAGTTCCCTATATTTTGGTCGTTGGCGATAAAGAAATTAAATCCAAGTCGGTTAATGTCCGTGTTCGGGGAGAAAAAGTTCTCGGAGAAATGCCTCTTAACAAATTTATAGATTTAGCAAAAGAGGATATTGCCAAAAAAAGACAAGTCTGATAAGATATTAAAAGTCGGTGGGAAAACATTACAGAATTAATCAATATATTCAAGCAACTGAAGTAAGAGTCATCGGAGAAGATGGCAAACAAATTGGGGTAATGCCCATTTTTAATGCGATTCAGGAGGCAAGAAAATTAGGAGTTGATTTAGTAGAAATAGCTCCAAATGCCCAACCTCCAGTCTGCAAATTAATTGATTTTAAAAAATTTATTTATCAGGAAGCGAAAAAGGAAAAAGAAAGCAAAAAAGGTCAAAAAGGCGGACAGCTAAAAGAAATAAGGATTTCGCCCTTTATTGCCGAAAATGATCTTAAGAATCGTCTAAAAAGAGTAAAAGAGTTTTTAGTAGAAGGCAACAAAGTCAAACTGTCGGTAAGATTTACCGGAAGGCAGATGGGACATAAAGAGTTTGGTAAGGTAGTGATGGAAAAAGCAATTCTTAATTTAGAAGGATTAGCCCTGCAAGAAACCGAACCTAAATGGTTGGGAAAAGATTATTGGGTAATCTTAACACCAGCAAAATCAGAAAAACATGGCAAAAAAGATAAAAATCAGGAAATCAATTGCTGACCGATTTAAAGTTACCAAAACCGGAAAAGTTTTCCATTGCCGCAGTTTCGGCAGTCATCTTAAATCGGCAAAATCAAAATCTCAATTAAGAAGATTAAAAAAACTAAAAATCTTAGAAGGCAAAATTTCCAAAAAAATTAAAAAAATACTTTGTAAATAATATGAGAGTCAAAACTGGAATTGTTCGAAGAAAAGGCCACAAAAAAATTTTAAAGCTGACCAAAGGCTACCGAATGACCAAACATCGGCTTTTTAAGGTTGCTCAGGAAGCGGCGTTGCATGCTGGTCAATATGCTTATGCTGGAAGAAAGCAAAAAAAACGCCAGATGCGACGGATTTGGATAACGAGAATCAATGGGGCATTAGCTAAATCAGGGCTTTCTTATAGCGAATTTATAAACAGGTTAAAAAAGGCTAAAATTGAACTTGACCGGAAAATCTTAGCCATTTTAGCTTCTGAAGATCCACAGATTTTTCAAAAAATAGTCGAAAAAGTGAGCTAAAATCAGCCAAATTTCCCCCTTGACAAGTTTTTTAAATTATTTTATAAATATTTCCATGCGAGAACCAACCTCGTCCCAATTTTTCGGCTTTTTTGATTTTAGAAGCCAGAGGTGAAAAAGGGGAGGTTGGTTTTGGCGTTTTAAGGATTAAATCTCCCCGGGGGGAGATTTTTTTATGATAAAATTGTTCTATGACAGAGAAAATTATTAACCTTAAAAATGAAGCAATAGGAAATATCTTAGAGGCTAAGGACGAGGAAGAATTAGAAAGATTAAGAATTCTTTATTTGGGTAGGTCAGGAAAAATAAATCAGCTAACAAAAGAATTACCTAAATTAACTGAAGAAGAAAAAAAAGAGGCAGGAAGACTTCTCAATGAAGCAAAAAAAGAAATCCAAAAAGCTCTTTATAATCAACAATTAACAATAAGCAATCAACAGTCGGAAAAAAAGGATTGGTTAGACGTAACTGCTCCGGAAGTTAAACCCCCAATTGGTCACTTGCATCTTTTGACTCATGCCATAAGAGAGATTTCTTATGTTTTTGAAAAAATAGGATTTGTCCGAGTTCGCTATCCTGAAGTAGAGTGGGACTGGTATGCTTTTGAAGGATTAAATATGCCAAAAGATCACCCAGCCAGAGATGATTTTGAAAGTTTTTTTATTGACATCAAACCTCATCCCAAATTTGGAAAAATGGTTTTAACCCCTCATACTTCTTCCGGTCAACTAAGGGAAATGGAAAGAATTAAACCACCAATTAGAATGATAAATATCGGACGGTGTTATAGACCAAACTGGGATATAACTCATCTTCCAACATTTCATCAATTTGAAGGATTGGTGATTGATAAAGGAATCAATATTACCCACCTTAAAGGGGTTTTTGATTATTTTGCCGTTAATTTTTTTGGCCCAGGCCGGAAAATAAGACTAAGACCGTTCCATTTTCAATTTACAGAACCTTCATTTGAAGTTGACATTAATTGTCCATTGTGTTTGGGAAAGGGTTGCCGGACTTGTAAAAGCGGCTGGGTGGAACTAGGAGGCTCGGGGATGGTTCACCCAAAAGTTTTAAAAAACGGGGGGATAGATCCCAAAATTTATTCTGGTTTTGCTTTCGGGTGGGGAGTAGAAAGAACCTATTTAATGAAATCAGGTCTAAATCTGGACGACGTTAGAATTCTTTATGAAAACGATTTAAGATTTTTACAACAATTCTGATGAATATTTTAGTTCCTTTTTCTTGGCTTTCTGACTTTTTGAAAACCGAAGCCTCGGCAGAAAGAATTGCCGAAGCTTTATCTTTGTGCAGCCAATCAGTAGAAAAAATTCACCGTCAAAACGACGACAAAATTTTGGAAATAGAGATTACCGTCAATCGTTATGATTGTCTTTCAATAATTGGCATCGCCAGGGAAGCGGCAACAATTCTTCCCCATTTTGGAATAAAAGCAAAGTTTGTCCCACCAAAAATAAAACCCATTCCAAAATTAAAAAGAAAAACAGAAGAACATTATCTTGAAGTAGAAATTAGAGACAAAACAGTCTGCCCCCGTTTTTCCGCCATTTTAATTGACTCTGTAAAAGTAAAACCATCGCCAAAATGGATAGCTGAAAGACTCAATAAAGTGGGAATTCGTTCTTTAAATAACGTGGTTGATATTTCCAATTACTTAATGATTGAAACTGGCCAGCCTATTCATACTTTTGATTATGACAAAATTCTGGGCAAAAAAATGATAATGAGGTTGTCCCACCATGAGGAGAAAATAACAACTCTGGATGGGGTAGAAAGAACCTTGTCCGGAGGAGATATTGTTATTGAAGACGGAAAAGGAAGGCTAATTGATCTTTGCGGAATTATGGGAGGGAAAAACAGTGAAATCGACGAAAATACCAAAAGGGTTCTCTTTTTCGTCCAAGCTTA
>Ga0129301_1001776_pt1 | contig 10044 bp, 11 predicted proteins | sample ConPoolayeHmetaG_FD_94489 | JGI IMG/M metagenome (GOLD analysis project Ga0129301, IMG submission 94489) | Hot spring microbial mat communities from California, USA to study Microbial Dark Matter (Phase II) - Cone Pool mat layer H metaG ...
AAACTTTAAGGGGAATACATATTGGAACCTTTGGAAAGCTTGACCTTTGAACAGATGAAATACTCTGCAAATGATTTGCCTAAGCCTTTATACGAACTTTCCAGTATTGAGCTGAAGAATAAATTAGTCATCAGCAAAGTTACCACATACGTGCTGAAATACCTTTCAACAAAATTTGTTGAAAGCGGCTTCGAGTGGTTTCTACCTGTTATTTTCTCCAAGTCAACTGATCCTTTGTGGCCTGATCCCGGCGCATCTATTGATAAAAAGGTCAGTTGTGAAATTTACGGAGAAACAGTTAGCACAACCACAAGCATGATAGTTCATAAAATGGTTGCCTGCTCCTTGGCTTATCCGAAACTCTTTGCTTTTTCCCCTAACATTAGAATTGAGAAGAAGGAAAGGGCGCAAAGCGGAGTGCACGCTTACGAGTTTACCCAGTTAGATTTTGAAGTGAGATACACATCTGCTCAAGACATTATGAGCTTTGTTGAGAAAATATTTGGCGGACTTGTTGAGAGCATAAAGAAAGACTTACTTGAGGAGCTTGTGGGCCTCGAAAGGTATGGATGTCTTAAAGCTGAAACTCCATTTGAAGTTTATGATAGGAACAAACTTGTAAGCAAGTATGGTGATAACTGGGCAAACAAGCTTGTAAGCTTAAGTAAACCTGTATGGGTGACTAACATTCCACGGGAATTCTACGACTTTGAAGATTTCAAAGATGGATGTTGGGATAACTATGATTTGTTGCTTCCTGGGTATGGAGAGGTCTTGTCAGGCTCTAGAAGAGAATGGGAGTACAGCAAGATAGTTGCGAAGATGGAGAGGGACGGGATAAGAAAAGAGAATTATCACCTACTTCTGAAGCTTGCTAAAGAGGGAAGGCTTAAACCTTCCGCTGGAGCAGGTATAGGTGTTGAACGGCTGGTTCAATGGATAGTAGGTGCTAAACATATAGGTGAAGTGCAGCCCTTCCCAAAGGTACCTGGAATTGTCTACGACCTCTAAAGCTGAATTTCCTATACATATGAGCAGTTCATAATTTTTAATTATATTTAGCGCCCACTCTGAAGAGACGTAGATCAAAAGGCGTATTGAAATGATGAAGAAAGCTTCGTTAAAGAAAAGGGTGCTATACACTGTTGATTTAACACAGATTGATGGTGATGGAGCTTTTCCATGTCCACAATGCGGAGCAATAATATCTCCTGATGATGACACCGAGGAAATTTACCAAATCCTCGATACAAAAGTTGAGGGAGACCAAGTATCTGAATTAATTATTCTATGTAATAATTGTAGAAGCACTATAAGGCTTGTTGGCTTTTTGCTTGAGCTGTGATGAATTTCAAATTGTTATTTTTCCTCTTCCAATTTTCGGCTTAGAATAACAAAGAGAATCCAAATAACAACTGCGTAAAAAACGCCGTTTAGGAAGGCGCTTACTAAACCTGTGTATTGGCTTAAGCTTGCTCCCAATAATACGCAGATTAGATTTCCAGGAAACATTGAAGGAGTTAGAAGCGACGTGACTAAGAAGATTAAGAAGAAAACTATTAGAATAACTGTCCCCCTCATATTTTGCTCCTTTTAACATAGGATCCGCTGTTCAACTCAGTATGGCATCGTAATATTTAATAAACGTTGCGTTGCACCTGTTCAACAGAAATACACATCTAAATTTAAAGCTTAAAATCAAAATTAAATTATGGCTTAACCCAACAGTTTTGGCTTACTGTTTGATTTGCCCTATCTGGCCTGTTAGAATTGCCAGTTGCAGTTTGGAAATGCGTAAAAACAAGTTTTCAAATAATTTCCAGAAAGGCGAGTTAGAAGAGTGGAAACGCCAAAACGAATATTACCACTAAAATAACTGTTAAAATTTTCCGCCCTTTAGAAATACTTGACACGTCATCTAATGGTCCAGGATGTCTCTGTAAAGCTAGGAAAAGTACGAAAAAAGCCATAAGCCAAAACCCGCTTATAACAAGCATAAAAATCGACAAAAATGTTAAGTTTTTGTTTTTTCGCCGACTAAGGCTCTGGCAATGTGGCCTCCGTCAAGCATGGCTGCAGGTAAAAGGTTAAGCATTGTAATAATCATGCCAACCCAGCCTGCCAACTCAACAGGGTGCATGTACAAAGTTTGTCCAGAGGAGCGGGCTGGAAGAACTCCTAAAGCATGAAGTACAAGTTCGATGAGAATCATGGCTAAGGGTGCAGGCAGGTATGTGGCTCCTTCAACAGGCTGAGCAGGCACCGCCATTATTGCTCCTACCGCTGTGACTAAGGCTGCGATTACAAACCCGGTGATCGGGCCGCTTACTCCTATGTCAAACAGTGAATCCTTATTCGGCGGGAGGGACTTTTGAAGTATTACAGCCCCGAACGTTCCAATCCCACCAAAAATCGGTGGAGGTCCTGGGATGAAGTATGGTAATGTAGCTTCTATGTTACTTTTGTTTGCTGTTATCTTATGTCCCATTTCATGAATTCCCAGAATAGCCATTATGGCAATAGTGAATGTAAAACCACCGAGAAAGGGGTTTATTGCTCCACCTATATTCGCCAAATCCATAGATAGCATGTAGCCTGTGGTAAACGTTGTTCCTATTGTGGCGAAAAGCAACAGCCAATGCACAAGCGTACTGCTTGGTTTTGAAATGGGTTTCGGGAAAATTTTGAGAAAAAGTTTTCCCTCGTTTTTTCTTAAAAAGGCTATTAAATTCTTTTCTTCAAGCTTTTTCAGCAATTTTAAAAATGCCTGTTTCGTTTCCTGTGGTTGCTTAAGATAAAACGTTGGAGTATTGTGTTCAATTAATGCTTCATCTATCTGAAAGTGTTCAGAGACGATGCTTCTTAAATTTTCAAATTCGAGCTGATTGAACGGTTCAGGGTATGTTTGACTCAACATTTAGGCCTCTGGTTTTCTCAGCGTCTTACCTTGGTGCCGCCTTGTAGAAAAGGCTTTTGCAGCCTTATTTTTGTTTGCATCCGAAAGTAAGTCTTACAGGAAGGTGGCGACTTTCGGGTTACGTGTTGGCAATAAACTTTTCATGCTGTGGATTCGGTTTTATGGTAATTCAATGCTTTTTTTAATCTTAAGGCTTTTCAAATTAGTTACTCTTTAAATTGGGAAAATTAACTAAGATATAGGAGAGTCTGGTGTTATGCCGCCTGATAGTTTGATCTTGCCCTTCACGGTTCCAGATAAAGATGGCGCTGAAAGCTTCACTTTAAACATGGAAGTTGCCGCGGTGTTGTTTTTAGCTGAGGCTAAAAAGAGAAAAATGGGCTTATTGGAGTCTCCGAGAAAAACAGCTTTTGTATCCAAAGTTTATTATCCTCTTTGGGTAGTTCCTTGGGAAAATAGTTCCCTAGTTCTAGACGGGCTGGATGTTTTTTCTACATCTATTATCTGTCAAGCTTTACCTGACTTAACCTCTTTTATTGAAGATGTTAAGAGGGGTTCAATTTTTAGGGAACAGTTTTGGAAGTGTATAGAGAAACATAGGAAGATTTTCGTTGACTTTGAAAAAAGCTTTGAGGTCAAGGTTGACGCTTTAATTTCGTCTAGGGAGTTGTTGTCAGCCATTTTTGAGTATGTAAAAGATGCTGCTTCCATTCCCTCTGCTAAGTTATCCGTGACTTTGGCGCCGCCAAAATTAAGTGTGCAAGCAGCGGTTGAACGTGCTAAGCAGGTTTTCCGCCTTCAAGTGCAGATTAGGTCGGAAATAAAAGCTTTAGAATACTGCATTAGTCTTCTCAGAGAAGCTGCAAGTTTTCATGAGAAAATGATCCTTAAGGAAATTGAGGCAGTTGAGGATTTTTGTGACAGGGAAATATTCAAGCTTAAGCCTCATGTAGAAAGCAAAGTGTATCAGTTGCAAGAGGAATTGGAAGCTGAAATTATTAAAATGGAAAAAATTTTTGAAAAAAGGATGAAAACGCTTGAGCAGGAAAAAGCAAGTCTTGAGAGGAAGTTACAAGCGCTGGAGCTTAAAAAGGCTGATATGCGGAAAAGGCTTGAGATGCTTAAACGTAAAAAAGATAAAAAAAGCCTAGTGCGTTGGGAGTATCGTGTCTGCGAAGGCAAGATCCGTGAATTGAAAAAAAGAATAAACGGTCTTGTGCAATTAGCTGAAGAGAATCGCAAGCGAAAAGAGGCAGAAATCGGAAAATTACGCCGGAAGTATCAGGAGCTAATGGACGAAGAGAAAAGCAAAGTCTCTAACCTTGAGTTTCAACGTGATGAAAAGTGCAGTTCCAAACAGAAGGAGATGGAGAAGCTTAAGTTTGCAACAAGTCAAATTCTGAATCAGATTGAACAACTTGCAAACAGAAAAATAGAGTCAGAGAAAGAATTAAAAGGTCTGGTTATGCCTTGGCGGAACGAAGACGTTTCTTTAATATGCTTGCCGTTCTACATTGTTGGTTACCAAAATGGAAATAAAACTCAACTTAAAATTATTCCGCCCTTAAAAATTGTAAGCCTAAAAGGAGTTGTAAAAGTTATTCGTAAAACCCTTTTAGGGCTTAGACCAGGCTTAAAAGTGAACCTTTTTCTAAAACCTCGATCCAGTTATATAAGTGAAATGCTGAATTCAGCCGTGAAAAAAGCAGTTAAATCTGACAAGGTTTTCAGTGAAATCCTAACCCAGACGGCGGTTTCAGCCAACATTTTAGCTGGACACAAATTTAGGGAAACACTGGTTAAAGGATTGGAAGAGCTGAAGGCTGGAGGTTGGATTGGACAAAAAGAAGCTGATGTTCTCGCTGATGTTTACCTTAAGGAGGATAATTAATTGGTTGTAGGCGACAAAGTTTCGGAAAAGAAAATTCTGCTTAAAAGAGCCTTCCCGCGGCATCAACTTTTTGAAATTGGCAGAAAACTTGGTATTCCATATTTTGAAGGCTTAGAAAATGTCTGGTGCATGGATGACGAGCAAGCAGCCTTTGAAATTGCATCAGCAGTCAGCGACACTCAACTCAAAGAGATTTTTGAACTAAATAAGCCTAGAGAATGGATTGTCTTCAGAGGTAGGCACTACACGTTTGAACACGGATCATTTTCTTTTAGGAGCTCTTGGGACTCGTTGGAAGCAGGTGTTCGCAAGATAAGGGAGAAATATGGGCGAGACGGCTTAGAGGTTTTAAAGGCTTTCCTCGAGGCTGAAGGCAGTCTTGGTTTGAGGGATTTAGTTACCCGTTTGAAACATCCAGTTGATGCTGAGCCTATTGTGGCTGAGCTTGAAAGATTAAAGGTTGTTGCTGTATCCTATAAAGGAGACAATTATGTTGAATGGAGGATTTTGGAGGAGGTTTCGCCGCTTATCCAATTAGAGTTAGGCATATCCCGAAAAGGGCAGGTGTCTGCACGCGTCGATGTTGCTGCGGGGAAGGAGGCTTCGCCTGAGGAGGGGGAAGTTGACTATGTCGATTTGGAAAGACTGGAAATTGAAAAGATGGACAGCGAGTTAGACAAGTATTTGGTGGATTTGTTAAGGAGTCGCCTTGAATCCGCCGTAAGGTTCGGCAAAACCTTTTCAATAAACGCCTTGGCAGATTATTTGATGAAGCTGTTTGGCTCTGTTCTTTACTTTGACAGTTTTCTCAGCATAATCCAGCAGTACGGCTTGGCTGATGTGGAGATAATTCATGAACGGGGAAAAACTGGAATGCGTACAGGCTGGAATTTAGCTTTGTTCGGTGAGCCTGGTACAGGTAAAAGCTTCTCCACCCGGGACATGATACTGGGCAAGCCAGAAGCCAAAATTTTCGCTCATGGGATTCCGGGGCGTAACCGTTATGCGGGCGGTATGACGCCTGCCCGTTTCATTCGAATAGGTCAAGCGTATATGGACAGAGTTTTTAACTTTATTGTTCCAGAGTTTAACGATTGGTTCAGGTATAAGGGTATGGTTGAACCTTTAAAGCTGGCTATGGAACGGGGAGTTATAAAGTATGAGCTTCACCGTGAAGTTATAGGGCCTTACAAGTTCAACGGTTTCTTCAGCGTTAACTATAATGTTGCTACTTTTGGAGGAGGGTATGAAGTAACTATTTCTGACCCTAATTTTTCCGCTATTGAGGACCGTATGCTTTGCAGGCTGCATAGGCTTACTAAGGAACGTTTTGTTGAGATAGCTCAGAGCCAAAGGAAACTGGCTTTCGGAGAGATTGATACTGAAAGCGGAGCTAGGCGGATCCGTGATCATTTAGCTTTGGTTTACGCTGTTGAAACCGGACATCCTCTGATTAGGGAACGTTTTCCAGTGAAGCCTGTCATGATTACGCCTAAAGCTTATGAATCTATTGAAAAGGCGCGCCGCGTCATTTTAGAGCATATTCCAAGAGAGCATGTGGCTTTTTCAGCTCGTTTGGAAGATAGGGCTTTGCGTTTTGCATGTGCTGCTTCGCTTTTGAACTATTTCGTATCCGAATTGGATTATATTCCTGTGAGCGAGGATGCTTTGAAGTATGCTGTCCAACTTTATGTGGAGGAAGCTTCTGTGAGGTCGCGGGGGGAATTCATGCCTGAAGAAGTCTTAGGAAAGCTTTAAGTTGTTTCCAGCTGGTGCCAGCTTTAAAGAGAGACTGCAAAGTGTTTTTTCGCTTTCTTAAGTAGGCTTGGCATTGTGGTGTCTGAAAATTCTTTTTGGCTTTCTGGGGTTAACTTTTCGCTTAATTCCTGTGTTGTTTGGGGTTTGAGTTCGTTGTTTGCTCTGGCATGCAGGCTTTCTATTGTTTTTACCAGTTCTTTGATGGCTACTGTTCTTTCAGTTAAGCCTACTACTCTTACGCCTTCAGGGGTTATGGTAACGTAAACCGGTGGATTGCTGAATTTTAATTCTTTTTTGATAAAGGTTGTTATGGATGGATATCGGTTTCCGTTTCTGAATTTGAAGAAGGTTTCTTCTTCTGTGGTTTCCGTAAGCCCGTTTATTTCTATTGGTATATGGACATTGCTTAGTCCCTTTAGGACTTCGTTGCGGAGTTTAGTTTTTTCTGATGAAAGGTTTTCAAGTTGCTCGCGGAGGGATTTTACTTTTTGTTCAAGTTCCGGGGTGAGATCTTTGAAGGGGGTGCCTGTGAGGTCGCTTAAGCGTTTTTCAAGGGAACTTTTAAGTTTAAACTCTTCAAGTTCTTTCTCAGCCTCTGAAAGCTTAGCTTTTAATTCTCCGAGGAGCTTTTCCGTCTCCTTCAGTCTGGAGGCTAACTGTTCCAGGTGCGAGAATTCTGCAGCTTTGCTTCCCTGCTTTTCCTGTTCCTCTATCAGCGTGACTTTCACTATTTTTTCACTCATATTTGCTCCTCAACAATTGTTCAGCGTAATTCTGCCCTATAACCATTTTTAACATTAAGATATATCGCTGGTAATTATAGTCGGTTTTAGAAACGTCTCTGCGTTATAGCAGTTGTTTGGCTTAACACACTATAATTGTCGGCGGTGTAAAGGTGGTTAAGTGAGTTTTGATGGGCGCCTGACAGGGCTCTTTTGCAGCGGGATTCAGCTTGGGTTCTCGTTTATTTTTTTCTTGCGTAGAGCATGTTTTATGGTTTTTTCTGTTTCTATGTGGATTATGCGGTGTTCTATGTTGCATATGGGGCATTTCCAAACTTGACCTATGTCTATTTCCTTTTTAAACGATGTTGGCGGCTTTTCTTCCTTTTCTTGGAGGGTTTTAAGTTTGTCTTCTGCTGAAATAGGAGTTATTGGCCATGCTCTTTCGATGATGAAGAGGGCTATCATTGATTTTTCGTCTTCGCTTCTGCATAGAGTTACAAAATGCTTTCCCGGGGCTGTTTTTCCAACAGCTTCTTCGTAGGTCTTAACTTGGTAGTTTTCTCTTATGTGAGCTGGGATTTCTTCAAGTGTTGAGACGGTTTTTCTTTTAATTCTGCCTTCTCCATCTGTTTCTGTTAGGGAGATTATGTCGTAGAACATGTTTGGGATTTTGCTTTTTTGGAAGAGCATGCTGTTTCCTTCTAGTTGGGCGAACTGGAAGCCTCGTGGGCATTTTAGTGCTTTAACTAGGATTTTTTCAAGCTGCTTGTCTATGCAGGTTTTGAAGAGCCATTCTCCTGTTGCCGGGTCTTTGGCGCGGTAGAATTTTACTTCGCCTTTTCTCAGTTGGCGTGTGTTCAGGTCAAACCAGGCGTCTTCCGAACGCTTTTCAACCAGGGTTATTCTTATCTGCTTTAGGCTATGCAAGCAGTTTTACCTCTCCATACTTGTTTATGTATGTCAATTAGTGTGTTGGTTTACCGTTTAATTAATTAGTTGGGTTCTCTATTTTTTAGTAAGCCGGCTGGAATGTTAATTGGCGTTGTGATGGTTGGTGGTTGCGGGTTGAAGGAAGTTAAGGTTAAACGTAAAACTTTTGTGGCTAGGGAGGATTTAATTAACCGTTTAAGCGAGTTTTCTGAGCAGAGGGGTTACAGTTTGTATGCTTTGGTTAATGAAGTTTTGGAGTTAGCTATTAAAGCTGAGGAAGCCGGGGTGGATCTTAAAAGGGTTGTTGAGGAATATAGGGCTGTGAAGGCTGCTAGGGAGGCTGGTTTCATTTTGATGCTTGAACGTTTATGGTATGACATGGCAGATTTGGTTTATGAGCAGGCTAAGGATGAGGCTTTAAAAGGGTGGTTTGATGTTGGGGCATGGTTTGCAAAGCGTTATGTTGCTCTTGGAGGAAAAGTCGGAGAGTCTTTCAGGGCTTTTGTAAAGGATTTGGAAGCATTCGTCTGGAACGTTTCCGAGTTTACGGTTGAAACTGTAAAGGGTAAAGTTTATGTTCGCCTAGTTAGTCCCAGGTTCACTGAGGCCTATACTTACTTGTTTAGGGCTTTTATCGGCGGCGCGCTTGACGCTTTCGGCTATAGAGTGGTCGAAGAGGAGGTTGGCCGGGGAATCATGCGTTTAGAAGCTGTTGGGAAGGAAGCTGATGAAAAGAGATAGAGGAAAAAAGCTTGTTTACGTTCCTGAGGATGTTATTGACGAGATTGCTGAAGTTTCAAAGAAAAGAGGAGAAACCATCAGCAGGTTTGTTGAGAACTCGTTGAGGCAGGCTGTCAGGGTTGACAAGGCTGGGTTTGACGTTGGACAGATGGCTGACTTCTTCGAGGTTATGCAGGTTTCCAGGGTTTTAGGCGGAGTTTTTGTTCCCCTTGAAGTGCTTAACCTTTTAGTTAAACGGGCATATGGAGGGGAAAAGAAAAGCTTGCATGAGAAATGGCGTGAAAGCGGAACTTGGCATGGAAAATACCTTAAGGAAAAGTTTGAAGACCCGGTTAATGCCTTCAAGGTTTTCTTGGAGGCTTGCCGTTGGGATTTAAACGAGGTTGAAGTGAAACATGGCGGGGACTCTGCTAAGGTAATGTGTGTTTCTTCTACGCTTACATCTGAAGGAACAGGGTTGCTTGCTGATTTTATAGAAGGCGCCATGTACGGGATGGGTTTCAAGTTAGAGAATAAAGATGTTGTTAGAGGGATGCTTATTTTAGAGTTTAAGCTCGGCAGCTCTGGGGGTTCTCAGCCTAACCGTTCTGCATAATATGCATGTATATGTGTGTTTAATAAAAGTGTGTACAAATGCTTTTAGCGTTAGGTAACTGTTCACAGAAAGCATAAATACTGAGTATAATATTTAGTAAGATGCAATAAATTAAGGAGAGAGAAAAATGCAGAGACCGAAAATGAAAGCATTAACACTGACTATGCTTTTGGCTTTGATTTTGGTGGTAATTCCATTTGCTGTAAAGGCATCAACGGGCTACATCTTAATTAACACTACAACTGGGCCAAGCGTAATTGGTCAAGAAGTGCCTGCTGGAGGAAACGTGAACCTTTATTTTGGAGGAGTAACCTGGTCTGGTGGGCAATTATACCTGCTTATGAGCAGAGATGGCTGTACAGAGCGGATAGGAAAAGAAATGTGGGTGCAGTTCACCTATTCAAGCTCCTGTTAAAAGACAGACTTCTAATGCTGCTGATGTATTACCGGCTTTACGTGACCTCTACCCTGATATATATCTTTTTGA
>Ga0129301_1001778_pt1 | contig 10028 bp, 9 predicted proteins | sample ConPoolayeHmetaG_FD_94489 | JGI IMG/M metagenome (GOLD analysis project Ga0129301, IMG submission 94489) | Hot spring microbial mat communities from California, USA to study Microbial Dark Matter (Phase II) - Cone Pool mat layer H metaG ...
GCCGAAGACACGTAAGCTCCTTCATAGAAGAAAACCCACTCTGTTCTATGTTATAGACAATTGAATCGGGGTTTAACTCAATAGCCAGACGCTTGAATTCCTCCCAACTTTTGATTTTAACAACACCTCCGCCCAATACTAATCACTCTTTAGGCTTGGCAACATTGATAACAAACTGCATAATAGTATGTATGAAGAGATTTAATAGCAATATTTAAATTTTGTTATGCTCTTTTTTCTTATGTTCAGAAACAGTCATAAACCATAAGAATGCGTGAAAAAGTTGCCCAAAAAAGAGAAGAAGAAAAGTTGGAGAGAAAGACAACGTGAGAGACAATTAAAGCAACAGAGGGCACAAGAGGCATACAAAATACAAAGAGAAAGAGAAACAGAAAGAAAACCCAGAAAATGGCCGAAAGGGAGAATAATTTTTGGGGTATGTCTAATTGCGTTGATATTCACTACTTACGGCACATGGCAATACTTCGAGGGACAAAAGCCCCCAGCTATAGGAGGCGCAACAAGCAATTCTCCACAAACAGGTCCAGCGCCTAACTTTTCATTAAAAGATATAAATGGTACTCAATTCTCTCTAAGCCAGTTCAGCGGAAAGGTCATTGTTGTCCATTTCATGGCAGTAGGTTGTTATGGACAAATGTACCCTATAAATGACAATCAACTTCGGCAACTGAAAATTGTCTGCAACATTTATTGTACCAACAAGCCAGTAACCATGTTCACAGTTGCGGTGGCGACATGTGCAAACAGCGAACTTGCAAGAATCCGCACAAACTATGGCATCACTTGGATTTTGGGAAACGATTATGATGATTACAATATGGACATAGTCAACGCTTACTCGAGCTATTCAATCCAAGACGGATCAATCCTTTTGATAGACAAGTCATTCAACGTAGCCAAAGTATATACAGAAGCAATAACAACAGAAACCTTGTCTTCAAAAATAAACCAATTTCTGGAGGCTTAAAAGACACGTTTGACGAATACTTGGGCATGTTTTTCATGGGACTCGCGGCATTCTTTTCACCCTGCTCTATTGCGCTAATAACGGTCTATCTTACGTATACACTTGGCGTAGGCAAAACAGCGGGAAAAGGATTTGCCGTAGGCACAAGCTTCGCCCTAGCCATGATTACCGTGTTCTTTTTTATAGGCGCTGTTCTATCTATGGCAAGCTCCTTCATAGTTTATGCATTGACCAACTATAAAGGAGTCTTTTTCGGTATTTCTGGAATTCTTCTTATTCTGTTCGGCATTAAAAATTTAGGGTTACAAGAGAAAATTGGCTTGTCAACAACCCGTGGAAGCTCTATTGGCGAAAGATTAAATGCCTTCAGATTGAACGCAATGACGCGATTTTCAGGATACAACTATGCAATAGGCTCTTTTCTGTTTGGCATCATAATCTCCTTGGCTGTAGGTCCATGCTCCTTATCTTTGGTTCTTTCTGCAATGCTTATTGCCTTGCCCAGAATAGCGTCGATGTCAATATTCCATGGAGGTTTGCTGCTCTCAATATTTGGTCTGGGAAACGCGCTGCCCGTCATCTTTCTAAGTGTAATGCTTGCAACTGCACAAAAGGCTGCAAGTGAAAAAATTGGAAAAACAAGCGAAAAACTTACAAAAGCTTTCGGACTGACATTTTTGATAATAGGCATAATCATAATTGCCTATGTGCTGGTAGGAATGTAACGATGAAGAAAAACAAGATGAAAATTGAAGTTTTTGTGCCTTTTGGCTTATGCATCTGTGAATTTACACCTTTCATGAAAAAAATCGGTAACGTAACGTCAAAATTCAAAGATTCGGTCGAAGTTCAAATGAAGTCGACAAACTCACAAGAAGCTTCCAAGTATGGAGTCCAAGGTTTATGCGTAATAGTGAATGGAACAGTCAAATTTTCTTCAGATTTTGAGGAAAAAGAACTGGAAGACACGATTTCAAGATGCTCCTTACAAGCACAACAAAATATTGTGAAATAACACAGTGACTCCATACCTAAAATGTTTCTGACGGCTATATTTTCGAACTTGAATGGGCTCAGATTCTATAATGGGGCTGAGACATTCATTTCCTTTCTCCGCACATGATAAGGCAGCTAATAAGTAAAGTGTAAAGTCGTCTTGAAATCTAGTACAGTGGTTTCAGTGATTTTATGGCATTCTTTATGATGCGTGCTGACTTTTTGAACTTGTCCTTTTCTTTCTGATCCAGCGGTAGCTTAATGATCTCTTTAATTCCTTTCCTGTTCACTACAGCGGGAACGCTGAGACACACGTCATTCACCCCATGATAGTCTTCAAGCAAAGTAGAAACAGTCAGAACCGAATTTTCGTTCCGCAGTATGCTCCGCACTACTCTAGTGACAGCTAAGGCGACACCGTAATTGGTTCGCCCTTTCCGTTTTATTATTTCATAGCCTGCATTCTTCACTTTCAAGAACGGGTTGTCGAATTCACGTTCTGAAAAAGGCACTTTGCAAGCAAGGCAATAGTCTCTCAGCTTTATTCCTGCAACATTCGCCAAGCTCCAGACAGGCACTTCGCTGTCTCCGTGTTCGCCGATAATATAAGCATGGACGTTCCTTGGATCAATGTGCAGATGCCCAGCGAGTAGAAATCTAAGTCGAGCCGTATCCAGGCTGGTTCCAGATCCCAGTACTCTGTTCTTTGGGAAGCCTGAAAGTTTCAAAACCGCATAAGTCATCACGTCTAAGGGATTGGTTACCACAACCAGAATGCAGTTTTTGTTGTATTTGGTGATTTTTGGGATTACTGTTTTCATGATTTCAAAGTTTCCCTGAGCCAGATCCAGTCTTGACTGTTCAATTTTCTGCCCTCTATCTACAGTTATGACGATGATATCAGCGTCTTTGCAGTCATGGTAATCGCCTGACCAGATTTTCACAGGATACGCAAAGGGCACTCCATGATTTAGGTCCATAACTTCTCCCTCCGCCTTCTCTTTGTTTATGTCAATGAGCACCATTTGAGAGACAAGCCCGTGAATTAGAAGAGAATATGCAAATGTCGTTCCAACCGCTCCCGCACCCACAATTGCAACCTTTGGACCAACAAAGTCAGTTTCAGACAATTTAAACCACAAGCACCTCTTTGTTTACGCTCCAATTATCTTTTTCGAACACTTTGGAAACCGAATGCAAGCTGCTTGGCTTTTCGAGACTGCGTGTAGGTCACTTTCAATTTTGATGTCACAAAGCGGGAGTTTGTTATGATCATTGTGTATTGTGTGATGGTGATTGCTGCAAAAATTATAAGTATTCAGGCTATTATAAAATAGAATTGGTTGTTGAAATGGCAACTAAAATGGAAAACATAATTGCTGTTCTGGTGCTCATTGCCATCATAGTTTCTGCGAGCAGCTTATGGTACGGTGTCACAGTTGTGGGCGAACTAAACAGGGTCGTGAATAATCTAGCCGATTTAACATCAAGCATGGTAGATTTGACAGATGAGCTTGCGGGCTTGGCTGAAACGGTGGGAGCGAGTCTTGAGACGATTGAAGATATTCTAGCGCGTTTAAGAGCCGTTGAAGCTTCACTGTCGCCTACGATAACGGTTGTGGGGCCTTGGTCAGGAGCCGAAATGGATGCTTTCTTGCCTATTTTAGCGAGATTCGAGGTTTTGTCCGGCATAAATGTAAGATACAGGGTTCTCAGAGCTGAAGACTTGGCAACTCTCTTACCTGCACAGTTTGCGGCTGGAACAGCGCCAGGCGACGTGATATTCATGTGGGGCTGGTTCATCGCTGAACAAGCTCAGCTAGGCCACGTTCTTAACGTCACGGCTTTGGTTGACGAAGCTGACTTTTTAAGCGGCACCTTTGATCAGGTAAAAGTAGGCGACGAGATCTACGGTGGAGCATACACGGGCAAGGTTAAGCCAGGCTTCTGGTATAGAAAGTCCTTCTTTGCTGCAAACGGTCTGACACCCACTACAGCCAACTCGACATGGGCCGAGTTCGCTGATCTTCTGGCAGATATCAAAGCAGTACCGGGAGTTGCAGACGCAATTGTTAGTGGTGACGGTGTTGGATGGCCTCTCTCAGACATTACAGAGCATTTCTTAATAACTTTCGGTGGTGCTGACTTGCAGTATGAGCTCATTACTGGCACAGCCGACTGGACAACCGACCCAGTAAGAAGCATATTCGAAGATTATTTGGTTCCGACACTTGGAAACTTCAGCGATCCTTTGACATGGGATTCCACTGCGTTAAATGCGTGGTGGGAAGGAGACTATGGTCTCTACTTTATGGGAAGCTGGATAACAGGCATGGTTGAAAATGCAACTGACTTGGGTATAATACCCTTGCCTGGCTGCGAAGCTCTTGTTTTGCCCGCTGACTACTTTTTCATACCAAAATACACGCAGTATCCTGAGGAAGCAATGGAACTCTTCAGTTTCCTGATAAGCGAGGAAGCTCAGAGACTCCAAGTTGCACAGGGCGGTCACCTTGCCACAAACATCAATGTGCCATTAAGCGCATATCCTGAAGCAGACCGAATGGTAGCAGAATTTATCGCCGACTTTGGAATCGTGCCAGATCTTGATGACACAATTGGCGGTGAATTTCAAACCACTTTCTGGGACCAGCTGAAGTTGCTGTGGGTAACCCCCGCAGCGTTAGATGATGTTCTCGCAGCCATACAAGCTGTGGCTCCATAATTCGGGGGAAAAAGAGGATCGCACGCACTGCCAGAGCGAAATATGCTGTCACAAAAATCCTTCGCATGATATGGCAAAAACTTCAACACCCCCTCTTTTTATTACCCGCCATTATTCTCATGTTGTTCTTAGTCATCTATCCAATACTGCAAACTCTTTATCTCAGTTTTCTCTCGCCCTCTGGCGAATTTGTAGGTATGAGCAACTATAACGAAGTTTTAAATGACCCTAGAATGTTGAACGTGGCTGGTTTTCCTAAATGGCCTCCCTTGGGAGCCCTTGTTCATAATGCTATCTGGGTGTTGATTCATCTTCCATTATCTATGTTCGGGGGTTTAGCGCTTGCAATTATTTTGAGAGATGTAAGAGGCTCTTCTATAGTGAAGTCAATAATTTTTCTGGGGATGGTTACACCCTTGATAGTTGGTGGCGTAATCTTACAGTTCACATTCGAAGAACGTTTCGGAATAATAACAGCCATTTTTAATATTCTGGGAGTTGAGCAGTTGAGTAAAACTTGGACTGCTTATCCTCAAACCGCTCTCTTCGCTCTAATTTTTGGCTCAGTATGGTTATGGACTGGGTTCAGCATGATAGTCTACTCGGCAGGGTTGGCAACAATACCTAACGAATACTATGAAGCCGCCAAGATAGATGGCGCAGGCCCCTTCAAAACGTTCCGACGTATCACCTTCCCACTGCTCAGACCGCTAAACGTCGTTGTCATAACCATGACCATTCTTTACGACTTGAAGATTTTTGACATTGTTTACGTGGCGACATTTGGAGGTCCCGGTCGTGCTTCAACGGTTTTAGCCTTTGAGATGTGGCGCACTGCCTTTCGAACTTTGAATTTCAACGAGGCAGCTGTCATAGCGATGCTTCTCACCATTTTGACCATGGTGGTGACCATTCCGTTGATAAGATACACGGTGAGGCGATAAGAGGATGAAACTTGAGAAGGCACTTTTGAAAAAGCTCATATTCCACGTCATAGCATTCTCCATTGGAATACTGTGGCTTATTCCGTTCCTTGGAGTTTTTATGGCATCAATAAGACCATTCGACGAAATCTTTCGCGGCTGGTGGACCTTCGATAGGTTTACTCTCACATTTAACAGTTACATTGGAGCTTGGAACGATCCTGTTTATCCTCTCAGCAGAGGATTACTGAATTCTTTCATAGTTGCGATTCCCTCAACAATAATACCATTATTTGTAGGAGCCCTTGCAGGTTACGGGTTTGCCAGATTTAATTTCCGAATAAAGAGCTACTTGTTTCTGACCGTCGTCTTTTTAATGGCTTTACCCCAACAAAGCGTTATTGTCCCCTTGTTTCAGATAATGAACAACCTCCGACTAATAGATAACTACTTAAGCCTAATACTCGTCCACTCTGCATGGGGCTTGCCGTGGATAATATTGTTTCTCAGAAACTTCTTCTCAACCCTTCCGATCGAGATAGAAGAAGCGGCAAGAATAGACGGCGCCTCAGATTTCAAGATATTCCGCAAAATAGTTCTTCCAATGTCCCTACCCGCGCTTGCCTCAGTTGTTGTCCTGCAGTTCATGTGGGTCTGGAACGACTTCTTCCTTGCAAAAGTCTTAATCTACGAAGAGTCGATGCTATTGGCTACACAGCGCGTTGAATACATCGGCAGAGAAGCATTCCGCGTCAACTGGGGCGTTCTTACAGCTGGTTCAATAATAGTCATGATAGTCCCGATTATAATTTTCGTGTTACTGCAGAGGTATTACGTGAAAGGCATGATCGGCTGGACAGTCAAAGGATAGGCACAATCAATCTTTCCATATCATTTCAAGCAAACCAGCAGTGGACCAAGCCTGTATAGGATTTGCCCACACGCCTCCGATTTTAGCCGCATCGACTATTCTGTCATCAACTACTGCGTAAAGCTCGGGAATCTTGCCAAGCTCCTTAAATGCTTTTATTAGGGCTTCCTTAATCCGCTCAGCGTAAAAGTCGAAGCCTAAATGCTGTAACCCTTTATAGATGATCCAATTATCGTGAGGCCAAACCGATCCTTTATGATAGCTGTATGGATCAAAATCAGACTCTCGTGAAGAATGGTTTCTTATGCCATATGAAGTCCAAAGGTCTGATTGGAAAAGCCGTGAAACTAGAGGCTCAACTTTTTCTTTTGCAATGATTCCTGTGAATAACAAGTGTCCTGAATTGGACGTTATTGCTTTTCTTTGCTTCTTTTCTGCGTCTAAAGCGAGGGCAAAATACTTTTCATCTTCCATCCAGAAGTCTCTGTTGAATTTTTCCTTCAATATCCTAGACTTTGCTAGTGCTTTTTTCGCAGCATCATCTCTTCCGAATTCTCTCTCCAGAAAGACAAGGCTTCGGTATGCCGCATATAGATAACCTTGCGCTTCCACTATTGCAACGGGAGGCTTAATCTTCAAGTGATCTTCAACGCCATCTTTCCATCCTTGATGAAAAAGTCCTTGAGTATTCTTTCTCTCGTACTCTATATAGTCATCATTATCCAAGTCTCCATAGTATTTAATCCAGTTAGAGGCAGCCAAAATATTGTCCAGAATCTTTCGGAGAAACTTTTCGTCTTTTGTTCTTCGGAAATATTCACCAGTTAACACTATGAACAAGAGAGTGCTGTCGATGCTTCCATAGTATGGGAAATCCCAGCTAGGCTTTTCTTCTTTTCTGTGACCTTGGCTGACAAATTTGAATTCATGCAAAATCTTGCCAGGTTCTTCCTCTGCTTTCGGGTTCACGTTTTTCCCTTGATGTTTAGCTAGAGTTTGAAGAGTCGCCCGAGCTATAGACGGGTCTATACTAAGCATTTGCCAAGCTGAAATCAAAGAGTCGCGACCAAAAAGAGTGTTGTATCGCGGGAAGCCCGCTTTAAGCCACCCTGCTGGGCTTCGGAGTTTTTCTATGTTCTTGAGAAGCTCCCGCTTTATCTCTTGAAGGTCCATTTTACTCGCTCGTGTACATTCTTTTTCTCTTTGATGGCTAGTGCGATAGGCTATAACTGGTGGCTCCTCTGCGATTATAACAGTGCTTTCTCTGTCTTTCTGTCAAAAAAGTATATTTTTTTTGCAGGAAACTTAACCCACAGTGTTTTCAATCCTCCGACGTCAAAATCTGGGCTTACCACGACTTTAATGAGGCGTTCCCCAATTTTCAGGTCGAGTATCAACACATCACCTAAAGGCTCCGTCGTGTAAAGATCAGCCTTAATCAAATCCTTATCCGCCTTAGCGTCTCTGAACACTCGAACATCTTGAGGTCTAATTCCCAGAATTATCTCATCAGAAGTGGCAGCCTTCACGGCTTCTGCAACATCCTTTGGTAGACGGTACTTGAATTCTTTGGCATCAAGAACTGAATCTTCCTTAATGACACAATCGAAAAAGTTTGTGGGGGGGCTACCTACGAAGCCTGCTACGAAAACGTTCGATGGATGAGAATATACATCGCTTGGAGAAGCGAACTGTTGAAGCACACCGTCCTTTAGTATAGCGATCTTGTCTCCCATAGTCATAGCTTCAACCTGATCATGAGTGACATACACCATCGTGATGCCAAGCTCTTCCTGCAACTTCTTCAATTCAGCTCTCATGTAAACCCTAAGCTTGGCATCTAAGTTACTGAGGGGCTCATCCATCAAGAAAACTTTTGGTTCTCTCACTATTGCTCTGCCAAGGGCTACTCTCTGCTGTTGACCTCCACTGAGCTGTTTCGGCTTTCTCTCAAGAAGCGGCTCAATCTCCAAAAGCTTCGCTACTTCCTTGACTTTTTTCGCTATCTGATCCTTGGGAACCTTCATATTCTCTAAAGGAAAAGCCAAGTTGTTGAACACCGTCATATGGGGGTAGAGGGCGTATGTTTGGAATACCATGGCAATGTCCCGTTCTTTCGGGTCGAGGTCGTTAACAAGCCTATCTCCGATGTAAATCTCACCTTCGTCGGGCTTTTCGAGTCCCGCAATACAGCGAAGAACAGTGGTCTTACCACAACCAGAAGGACCTAGAAGAATTAGAAACTCTTTATCCTTCGCTTCCAAAGTAACGTCATCAACTGCTATGACCCTGCCAAAAGTTTTTCTCACATTTTTAAGCAGTACTCTAGCCAAAGCCGCACCCTAATATAACAAGCATGCAAAGTCTAATAAAATATTCCCTACACAGTTGATGCATGACGACCGTTACAGCAAGGGTTGAGAAAAGAAAATGAGCTACGTGCTAGTCGAAGAAATACCTCTCGAAAAATATGGTCCAATAATAGGAAAGGCAAAAGTAGCCGAACTAGAGACATTAGCCAAAAATCTGATTGGAAAAACAGTCTGCCACGTAAACTCCACGTCCTTCGGAGGCGGCGTAGCTGAAATTCTCCACAGACTCGTTCCTCTACTGTCCGGTCTAGGGCTAAAAGCCGAATGGAAAGTAATTAAAGGTTCAGATGAATTCTTTAACGTTACAAAAGCACTTCACAACGGCCTACAAGGCATGACAATTCCCCTAACAGAAGAAATGAAGAAAACCTACATAAAATTCAACAAAGTTAACGCTGAAAAACTGGACCTAGACCATGACTTTGTAGTGATTCACGATAATCAACCAGCTGCAGTTATTGGCTTGGTTCCAGCTAAAATGGGAAAATGGGTTTGGCGCTGCCACATTGACTTGTCCACCCCAAATCAAACATTTATTGATTTCCTAACACCTTTCCTTTTGAAATATGATGCTCTAATATTCACGATGGAAAAGTTCGTGCAAGAGCAAATGAAGTCAAAGAAAATTTTCATAATTCCTCCTTCCATAGACCCCCTAAGCCCAAAGAACAAACCTATCCCAGAAAACCTTGTACTTTCAACCCTGGACAAATATAAAGTTGACCCGGAAAAGCCCATAATAACTCAAGTGGGCAGATTTGATCCTTGGAAAGACCCGTTAGGAGTTATAGATGTTTACAGACTCGTCAAGAAGAAAATTTCTGACGTTCAACTACTGCTGATAGCCAGTATGGCTAAAGATGACCCAGAAGGGCGGTTGTATTATGAAAAAACTACCCGTCACGCAGGAGAAGACTATGATATACATTTGCTCACCGAGCTAGACGGCGTTGGAGACCTCGAAGTAAATGCGTTTCAAAGAGCGTCCGATGTTGTGTTACAAAAATCTACCCGCGAAGGGTTTGGTCTCACAGTGGCTGAAGCGTTGTGGAAAGGGGTTCCAGTTGTTGGCGGTAACGTAGGGGGTATCCCACTACAAGTGATAGACGGTAAAACTGGATTCTTGGTTGACAACGTCGAAAAAGCAGCCGAA
>Ga0129301_1001779_pt1 | contig 10026 bp, 12 predicted proteins | sample ConPoolayeHmetaG_FD_94489 | JGI IMG/M metagenome (GOLD analysis project Ga0129301, IMG submission 94489) | Hot spring microbial mat communities from California, USA to study Microbial Dark Matter (Phase II) - Cone Pool mat layer H metaG ...
ATATGAATGTGGGTTCATACAATTGCTGCGATTCAAGTAGTAGCGAGTTCAAAAAGATATCTCCTTTATCAGATCTTCTTAAAATTGTTTCCGAAGAGAGCCGGCTTAGGTTGTTATACATTTTGCTTCAAGGCGAGCACTGCGTTTGCGAAATGATGGAGCATGTCAAGATGTCCCAAAGCCTAATTTCCCACCATCTTTCGGATTTGAAGCAGGTGGGGTTGGCAATGGATGAAAAAAGAGGGCAGAGAGTATATTACTCATTAACCTCTAAAGGGGAACGGATTACCCGCCTGCTTTTCGGGATTTCCCAAAAGGAGGTGGCTGAATGAAAATCCAAGTTTTAGGATCAGGCTGCCCAACCTGTAAAAAACTGTTTGAGCTTACCACCCAGGCGGTTAAAGAAGCTGGCTTGAAAGAAGAAGTTGAATACCTGGTTGGACAAGAAGGAATCCAAAAAATTATCGAGATGGGGGTTATGAGCAGTCCAGTTTTAGCGGTTGACGGTAAACCGGTAATGACAGGATTTATTCCGGACGTCGAGGAAATTAAAAATCTTATACGGAAATCGCAAGAAAAATAATCTATGAGGAGCATTGTTAAGTTGCTCAAGAAAAATTGGGTATTAGGTCTTCTTGGAGGAGCCTATTTAGTTATTTATTTGTGGCAGAAACCGATCGGCAACTTTCTGTCTCAAGAACAGGTGCAGCAGCTATTCGGTCAAGCTGTTTATCAGGGTTGGCTGGGTTTGGTTGATTACCTTTCTGCCCATGTTCTTTTTTGCTTAGTTCCCGCCTTTTTTATCGCCGGAGCGATTAACAGCCTGGTTGATTCGAAATCGATTCTTGAATACCTTTCGGGTAAAACCAAAAAGTGGTTTTCTTATCTGATTGCGGTTACCGCCGGTTTTTTAGTCGAGGTTTGCTCCTGCACAATCTTGCCGCTTTTTGCCGGCATCTGGAAGAAAGGGGCCGGTTTGGGCATTGCCATCACGCTTTTGTATGCCGGTCCGGCTTTTAACATTGTTGCCTTGATTTTGACTGGGCAGCGAATCGGCTGGGAATTTGCTTTCTTCCGGTTGGTGCTCTCCGTCATTTTTGCCATCCTGGTTGGTTTAACAATGGAAATTGTCTTTGGAAATGGCCGGGAAGAGAAAAATCTCCAAGTGGTTACCCAAGACTTAGACAAACTTCAGGGTAAAAAGACTCTTTGGTTTTGGGGGACCTTAATTGCCATCTTGCTAGTCGGCACTGCTCCTATCGGAAACGCTTTAAGATATGCTCTAATTTCACCCCTGGTCTTACTCCAGCTTATTATGACCTTTATCTGGCTCTCCAAGAATAGGAGGGCCGCTTGGTGGGATGAAACAATCAAGTTTGTCAGCCAAATTATTCCGCTGCTTTTAGTGGGTGTGTTTTTAGCCGCCGCCGCTACCCAGCTTATTCCCAAAGAACAGTTTCAGGCTCTGGCCAGCCACAATAACTTATTAACCAATTTCATTGCGGTGATGTTTGGAGCGCTAGCCTACTTTCCCGCCTTGGTGGAGGTGCCGATTGCCGAGAATTTTATGAAATTAGGAATGCATAAAGGGCCTTTGATGGCCTATTTGTTGGCCGATCCCGTACTTTCTTTGCAGGGGCTTCTGGTTATCAGGAAGCTCATCGGCAGCAAAAAAACATTGGTTTACGCCGGTTCAATCGTGGTTTTGACCACTGTCGCTGGTTATCTCTATGGCTTTATTGGTTAAACAAAATTAAACAACAACGAACAAAAGGGCAATTTTTATGTTAACGACTTTAATTATCGTTGTCGTGTTTCTAGGTATAAAAGTTTTAATCAATAATAAAGAAGCTAAAAGCGCTCCTGTTTTAAGCTCCACCGTTCAAGAGGTATCCGAGTCACCAAAGGAGGGTAAACCGCTAACTCAGGAAAAAGTAGTTGCCGATAAAATTGAAGCGGTTCATTTTCATGGCACTCACCAGTGTTGGTCCTGCATTACTGTTGGTGAATACGCACTCGAAACCATCAAAGAAAAATTTCCTCTTTCTTTTAACAGGAATTTATTATTTGCAATTTTTAATTAAATTTTTGTTTACGGTATACATAAGTTTATGAACATAAAAGGAGGTGATAATCGATGAAAGTATTAAAATTCGGTGCCGTCTGGTGCTCGGGCTGCTTGGTGATGAAGCCTCGCTGGCAGGAGATTGAAAAGGAGCAGCCTTGGCTGAAGACCCAGTATTTCGACTATGACCAGGATAAGGAGGCGGTTAAAAAGTATGACATCGACAAGAATCTTCCGACCTTTGTTTTCCTCGACAGAAAAGGCAAGGAGTTCTTGAGGCTCCACGGCGAGCTGTCTAAAGAAGAGCTGGTCAAGGTCATTCTGGAAAACAAGGATAAATAACATGCTTAAAAGGACGCTCCAGATATTTTTGGGTTTGCTGTTTATAGTGTTTTTGGTTAAACCTGTCTTCGCTCAGGAAAAACAGGTTAATGTCTATTTTTTCTGGGGTGAGGGCTGCCCCCACTGTGCGCACGAAAAGCCCTTTTTGGAAGAGCTCGAGAACAAATACCCCACTCAAATTAAGGTTTATGGCTTCGAGGTTTGGTACAACAGCAAGAATAGGAATTTATTAATTGAAGTGGGCGAAAAATTAGCGGCCGATGTTTCGGGGGTTCCCTTCACTGTGGTCGGAAGCGAGTACGTTGTCGGTTACTATAACGACGAAACCACCGGGAAGGAAATTGAAAACTTGGTAAGCTTCTGCCTCCAAAACTCCTGTCCTGATCCGGTTGGGGAAATTTTAGGGTTGGCGGGGGATGGGGGCCCTTCCGAAGACCCAAATTCTCCAGCGGAAACCCCCGAGGAAGAACAACCTTTACCAGCGGAAGAACTTTCGGAAGATGGGTCGCCAAAACAGCTCCTCCCCCCCACCATTAACGTTCCGCTTTTGGGCGAAATAGAAACCAAAAACCTATCTTTGCCCCTGCTTACGGTGGTACTGGGCGGTCTAGATGGGTTTAATCCCTGCGCGATGTGGACGCTTCTTTTCTTGATCAGCCTCCTTTTAGGGGTGCATGATCGAAAAAGAAGGTGGATTTTGGGGAGTGCCTTTATCGTCGCTTCTGCCGCCGTCTACTTTTTTTTCATGGCCGCCTGGCTAAACCTAATTTTGTTCGTGGGTTTAATTTCCTGGGTGAGGATTATTATCGGTTTGGTTGCGATCGGGGGAGGTATCTACAACTTGCGGGAATTTCTGGTTAACAAGGATAGCGGTTGCAAGGTTACTGGAGAGGAGAAGCGGCAGAAGATTTTTGAGAAATTAAAGACCATCACGCAATCGAAGGCCTTTTGGCTGGCTCTGGGAGGAATAATTCTCCTGGCGGCGGCGGTAAACTTGGTGGAACTCGTTTGCTCGGCCGGCCTGCCGGTGGTTTTCACGCAGGTTTTGGCTTTAAGCAACCTGCCCGCTTGGCAGTATTACCTCTACCTGCTCTTGTATATCTTTGTTTTTATGCTGGATGACTTGTTTGTCTTCTTTGCGGCGATGATAACTTTGCAGATGACCGGCGTGACAACCAGATACACCCGTCTTTCTCATCTGATTGGGGGAATTTTGATGGCCGCAATTGGGTTGCTTTTAATATTTAAGCCGCAGTGGCTGATGTTTGGATAGCCGGCAATTCCTTTAAGACGAATTCTTTGATTTGGTCGCGAACTTCCCGGAAAGTGGAAATCTTATTTGCTGCGGATGGGTCGGGAAAGGTATGGTGGGCTGATTTTTTAGCACCGGGAAAGATGGGGCAATCCTCTTTGGCGGAATCGCATAAGGTGACTACCAGATCAAACTTTTGATTTTTAAACTGATTGATGCCTTTTGCCGATTGGCGACCGATATCAACCCTGGCTTCCTTCATTACTTTGATAGCTAGATCGTTTATTTTAGTGGGCTTGGTTCCGGCGCTGTAAACTTCGTATTCGTTGGGGAAAAGAGCTTTTGTCCAGCCTTCGGCTATTTGGGAGCGGGCGCTGTTGTGGGTGCAGAGAAACAGGACTTTCTTCATTTAATTAAGTGTTTTAGCTCCTCTCTTATATTTTGATTGTAGCTGAGATCTCCCAGTAACTTTAATATTTTAGAGATACCTGATAGGTTTATATTATCGTTTGGATCGGGGAGCCAGTCAGGAATTCCTTAAATAAACAAAACCCCGCCAAATAGCCGGGCGGGGTTTTATGAAAGAAGTCTACTTTTACTTTAAACTTATTCGTTAACTGTTTTGACTCGAATTTTTTTAGGCTGCGCTTTCGGGGACTTCGCAAAGGCAACGGTCATTACTCCATGCTTGTAAGTAGCCTCTGGATCTTTATTGCTGTCAATATCTCCCGGAATGGCCACCCTGTAGGAGAATGACCGGCTTGCCTTCCTGTAATACTTCTTTTTCTTGTCTTCTTCTTCTTCCTTTGTCTCTCCCCGAATCCAAAGATAACCGTCTTGGAAAGTCACTTCCACATTTTTAGGATCAATACCCGGGACGGCTGCTTCGACATAAACCCTGCTGTCATCTTCGTAAACAGAGAGACCGCTTTGAGTAGAAGGATAAGCCAACCACTCCTCGTCTTCATCCCAGAAGGCTGGAAGAGAAAGGCTGGGAAAAGAGAGAAGTCTTCTTGGAATAAGACTAGTTGCCATCTTTTTTCTCACCCCCTCTCTTTATATTACTGTTAGCAGTCTAATACATAGAGTGCTAATTTGTCAAGAGGATTTAGTCCAGGTAATCTTGGAGTTTCTTTCTTCTCGAAGGATGCTTTAGTTTTCTTAAGGCCTTGGCTTCAATTTGTCTGATTCTTTCCCTCGTCACCCCAAAAACTTTCCCGACTTCCTCAAGTGTCATTTGTTTGTTTCCTTCTAATCCAAATCTTAGCTTTAAAACCCGGGCCTCTCTTTCGGAAAGGGTGGACAACACCTCATCGAGGTGGTTTTTAAGAAGTTGTTTCGAGGCTGCATCTACCGGTGACGGCTGGCCCTCGTCGGGAATGAAATCGCCCAGTATGCTTTCCCCGTCTTCCCCAACCGGCGCTTCTAGTGAAGTTACCTCTTGGGCAATTTTGAAAATTTCTCTAACTCTGTCAGCCCCCAGTCCAATCTCCTCCCCTATTTCTTCGGGAGTCGGTTCTCGACCCAACTCCTGCATCAGCCGCCTTGAGGTCCGATAAAGCTTATTAATTGTTTCGACCATATGAACCGGAATCCGAATAGTTCTGGCTTGATCAGCGATAGCCCGAGTAATCGCCTGTCTTATCCACCAAGTAGCATAAGTGGAGAACTTGTAACCTTTTCTCCAGTCATACTTTTCGACTGCCCGAATCAAGCCCTGGTTTCCTTCTTGGATGAGGTCAAGAAGAGATAGTCCCCGACCGATATATTTCTTGGCGATGGATACCACCAATCTTAGATTACTTTCTGTTAATTTGTCTTTGGCTCGTTTATCGGACTTTTCAAATCTCTTGGCCAATTCGACTTCCTGCTCTGCATCCAAAAGGGGGACACGGCCGATTTCTCGTAGATACTGACGGACGGGATCGGTTGATTCAATCCCCTCGAGCTTGGAAAGGATTTCGATCTCTCGGTCTAGTCTCTCTTGGGCTTTTTCGTCGGTTTCAATTTCTTCCGGAGTTACCGACTCGAAAACATCAATATTTTCCGAGAGAAGTTTGTCATATAAATCGTCGAGCTCTTCAATTCTTGCTTCTGCATCAGGAAATACTTCTAAAATCTCCTCTTGGGTGAGAAATCCTTGTTCCCTTCCTTTTTTAATAAGTTCCTGGACTGGTTTTCTTAACATAAAAATCTCTCCCTTCTGACAGGGTTTTATTTAAGAATTATACTCGCCCGACCTTTTTCTTCAAGCTCCGCCAATTGTTTGGTAAGATCGCTGAATTCTTTCTGGGCAGCGGCCGACTTTTCTTTTTCTCCCTGCTCTTCAAACTGACGAATCTTAGCCCCCCAAACCTCCAGTTTTCTTCTTAGTTCTAGGATAGCGAGCTCCCGCTTAACTAAAGCAAGCTCTTTCATTAGCAACTCTGTATCTTCGGTTACTCCCTCGATATCACTCAAGACTACTTCAGCAAATCCCTCAAGTAACTCTTTAGGTAAGTTTTCCGAAAATTCGGAAGGGCTGAATTGAAGATGGGTTTGGCTATATTTTTGGTATTCTTCAACAATCCTTTTTGTTAGTGGTGTAACAATAAGGCTCATTGTTTCCGGTTCTAAAAGAACTTTCGGATCTGATTGAAAAGCCAGGGCTAAAAGTCTTTCTTCCAAGAGCTGTCTTCTCCCCTTTTCGGGTTTTTTTGCCGAAACTACCGCTATCTCTTTTTCGTAAGATCTTTGTTTGCTTAAACTAGTTTCCACTTCTTCAGAAACAGCTTCGGCGGGAACCCCTAATTTTTCGGCCACCAACTCGATATAATGTGCCTGGACAATTTTATCGGGTATTGATGCTAAAACCGGAACAATTTCCCGGCTTATTTCTGTCTTTTCGGATCCAGAAGAAACATCGTGCTCGGAAAATATTAAATCAATGATGAAATCCCAAACTCCAACCGCTTCTTTAAGCGATTTTTTATATGAGTCCGGGTTATCTCTGGCTGCCTCGTCGGGGTCTTTATAGCCTTTCAGCCGCGCCACTTTAATATCCATCCCCGCCTCCTGGGCGATGACAATTCCTCTTCTAGCAGCCATGTCTCCCGCAAAGTCCGCATCCAAAGCCAAAACGACCTTTTTGGAAAATCTAGACAAAAGTCTAACCTGCTCCTCGGTCAAGGCTGTACCTTTAATAGCTACCACATTTTTTACACCGGCTTGCCAAGAAGAAATCATATCTAACTCGCCTTCGACAACAATCGCCTCTTGGCTTTGTTTAATATCGTTTTTGGTAATATTGAGGCCAAAAAGAAGATTTGATTTATGATAGATGGGCGATTCTGGAGAATTTATATACTTAGCCACGTCGTCTCTTTGCCCAGGAAGAATCCTTCCTGAAAAGCCGGCGATATTTCCTCGATGATCAAAAAGAGGAAAAACGATCCTGCCGGCTAATTTATCGATGAACCTTCCCTCTCGAAAATATCCCAAGCCAAGTGTCTCTATATCTTTGGGATTTACTTTTTTACGGTCAACTAAATATTTCTTCAGGGCATCCGACAAATTCGGAGCGAATCCTAAACCGAAAGCTCGAATCGTCTCCAGCTTGAGTCCTCTCTCGGAAAGAAGATAAGTCAAGGCCGCTTTCCCTAAACGATGCTTTAAAAGCATATAATTGTAAAATCGGCTGGCAAGCAGATTTATGTTATACAATCGTTCTTTTTCTCCGGCCGTTCCCGGCTGAAAAGAAATGAGCTTGACGCCGGCTCTTTCCGCCAAAAACCTTAAAGCCTCTCCAAATTCCATACCCTCGTACTTCTCTAGGAATGAATAAACATCTCCTCCCTCGCCGCAACCAAAACACTTATACATTTGAAGTTCGGGGGAAACCATAAAAGAGGGGGTTTTTTCTGCATGGAAAGGGCAGAGCGCCTTAAAATTTCTACCCGCTTTCTTGAGCGGAAGATATTCGGAAATCAAGGAAACGATATCTGTTTTTTGCTTTACTTCATCAACCTGGTCGGCCATGTCCTGTCCTTGGGCGAATTATAGCAAACAACTTAGGAAAATATGGAATTTTTCCAATTCAAAAACGCAATCAAAACAACTTTGCTGGCGGGGAAGGTAAAACTCGTGGGCAAAATTTTAATTCTTACTGGCACTATCGAACCCCAACCGAAGCGCGAGTCTGCGAGCGGTGAGGGAGGGATTCGAACCCTCGATGACCTAAAAGGCCATGCGCGCTCTCCAAGCGCGTCGATTCAACCACTCTCGCACCTCACCAAGCCAAGAAATTATATCAAATTTTCTTCTTTATTTGTCCCAAAAACTTTTTACCCCGTGCCAGAAATTCCTTATCATTCTTAAATGTGAGGCGGTTCAACGCCTCTTTGAAAGGTAAGAAAATCGCCTCATCAATTTCCTGATCATGTCCACCCTTCTTTTTAGCCAAATATTGCATAAGATAGAAATCCACATTCTTGAAAATTTTGGCGCCTTTCCAGACATAGAAATATCGTTGGTTTCCCAGCCTTTCTATTATTTGGGCTTTTATCCCCCCTTCTTCACCGACTTCTCTTAAAGCAGCCTTCGCCGAGGATTCATTTTTGTTGATCAATCCTTTCGGGAGTTGCCACCTATCTACCCCCCTCGGCTTAATAATAAGCCAAGTTTCGTCTGCCGGGCGATATACAACCCCGCCTGCCGAAAACTCCCTTTTTAGGATTTTTTCTGTCTTTCTTTTTCCCACTTAGCCAGAAGGTTCTTGGCGTTTTTGAGAATATCTTTTTCCCTTTTAAGCTCAAGTAAATTAGCGGCCTTGGCGTATTCGAGCCATTGGTAATCTTCAAAGCCGTAAAATTCTTCACCGGCCTTATGAAGCATTAGATAGTAGTAATATCTTTGGGGAATCGACTTGCTATTAGTAATAATTTCTCCACTAAAACGACCGACCTCTTCGAGAACTTTAGCGCTCATTCCGGCCATTTCTCCCGTCAGCCTTAAGACAGCTCGGACCGAAGATTCTCCTCGTCTAGCTGAAACCTTTGGAATTTCCCAACCCCCATCCTTGTTTAGCTTAACCACTAACCAAGTTCGTTTTCCCCGGTTTTCTTTGAAAATAACCGCCCCCCCGATGATTATTTGTGCTACTTTCATTTTCGGGCGGTGGGGGCGAGATTCGAACTCGCGTATCGCTTTCGGCGATATGGTTTTCGAAACCATCCCGTTTGGCCACTCCGGCACCCCACCTTGAGTGCGCCCGGTGAGAATTGAACTCACAATCTTCAGGTCCGCAACCTGACGCTCTATCCGTTGAACTACGGGCGCTTATTTATTTCCAGGAATTTTTTCAGAAAACCAACTTATTGCTCTATCCAAGTACGAAGGAGGGGCTTCTTCTTCGAGGAGATAGGCAGAAATAGTCTTTTTTATGGCTTCTTTATCTCCCGGATTAATGACCAACTCCATCCTTCCGGGGATCCCCACAGTCTCTATAATTAAAAGTTCGTTGTCGAACCTCCTGGAAAACCAGAATCTAATCAGATATTGCCAATCTATTCTTTTCCCGGCTATCCTGAAGCCGCGATTGGTAATTTTGTATTCAATATTTTCAGGCTCGACTGACGAAAGAACATAGAAAAGGAAAACCAAAGAGATGATAAGAATGACAGGTATAAAACCCTCGATTAAAAACAGAATTAAACCAGCAATACCGGCAATCGCCAAGATTGAGACATAAAATTCCCGATTCCGTCTCTTGAAAGGCCTAGGCGGCGCCTCCCAGGTTAACAAATCCTTTTCAGCCTCTCTTTGGATAACGACTTGTTCCTGTTCCTCGCCGGGTGTTGCCCCGGATTCTTTTAAGGTGCTTTTAGTTGTAGTTGGGCTTGTTTCTTCAGGCACGGTTTCTATTATACCTCATCGCCCGCCTTCGTTCCAGGCGTGGAATCTGCTATAATAAAACCTCTGGTGGGGTGGCCGAGTGGTCTAAGGCGAAGGTTTGCTAAACCTTTGAGGGCTAAACACCCTCGCGCAGGTTCGAATCCTGTCCCCACCGCTCGCAGACTCGCGTTGGGTCCAGGGCTCGATAATGCCAAGTAAAGGTATCTTAACTTTGCATCGCGAATCCTGTCCCCGCCGTCCTTGGTGAGGTGGCCGAGTGGACGATGGCGTTGGTCTTGAAAACCAATGTGGGGATTTTTCCTCACCGTGGGTTCGAATCCCACCCTCACCGCTCGCAGACTCGCGCTCAGGATGGAGTTGCAACTATAGGACACGCACAAAATTACGGAACTATTTTAAGATACTCGGTTATTTCACTCCCAGCCCAATCAGTAACAAATAGTGTCAAATTGGCTAACCTTAACAAGGTTTGTGG
>Ga0129301_1001780_pt1 | contig 10021 bp, 8 predicted proteins | sample ConPoolayeHmetaG_FD_94489 | JGI IMG/M metagenome (GOLD analysis project Ga0129301, IMG submission 94489) | Hot spring microbial mat communities from California, USA to study Microbial Dark Matter (Phase II) - Cone Pool mat layer H metaG ...
ACCCCCATGCGGGAGACACAAGGAGGACCCATGCCTGACACCCCTGACGCCCCCGAGCGGGCGAACCAGGAGACCCCACCCCAGGCGCCGGCCGAGCAGCGGGCGCCTCACCCTTCCCCGGCCCAGTCGGCCCAGGAGAAGCAGGAGTTCTACTGGCGCCGTCAGGCCGAGAAGCTCGACAAGGAGCTCGCCGCCCTCCGCGCCCAGCGGGAGGCCGAGCTCGAGCGGCTCTCCCGCGACCGCGACGAGGCCGCCGCCCGCGCCGCCCAGGCCGAGTGGCACGCCCGTCGCCTCTCCCTGATCGCGGAGGCCGGCCTCTCCCCCGAGCTCGCCCAGCTCGTCCCCGAGGGCGACCCGGAGGCGGTGACCGACTACATCGAGAAGCTGCGGCCCATAGCCGACCGGCTCGCCCGGCCGGCGCCGCGGGGTCTGACCAACACCAACCCCCCCAACCCGGCCGCTGGTGAGGAGGCCCGCCTCGAGCGCCTCGCCGCCGCGGCCGCCCGGGGAGACCGCCGCGCCCTGCGCGAGTACGCTCACCTTCGCGAGAGGGTGAAGCTCTCCGGCTAGCCCCGCACCGCCCGCCGAAGCCAAGGCGGAGGCGGGCAGGCTCCGCCGCGGGGCGCCGGCAACCCAAGGAGGTGCTCCATGGCCTTCAACGGCCTGGCGACTTACGACCACTTCGAGGGAATCGGCGAGGACGTCTCCGACCTCGTCGCCTTCCTCGCCCCCTTCGAGACCCCCCTGCTGGACGTGCTGGGCGCCGCCGACCGCGCCGCCACCAACGTCAAGCACGAGTGGCTCGAGGACACCCTCAACCCCACCACCGACGCCCTCGCCGGCGACGCCCTCGCTGGCGACGAGGTCCTGGAGGTGGCACACGCCGACTACTTCCGCCCTGGCGATGTGATCCAGGTCAACCAGGAGGTGATGCTCGTCACCGCGGTGGTGGACGCCGAGACCATCGGCGTCTCCCGCGGCTACGGCGGCACCGCCCCCGCCGGCCACGGCGCCGGCGACCTGGTGACCATCATCAGCAACGCCGCCCTCGAGGGCGAGGAGACCGACGAGGACCGCACCACCCGGCAGGTGCGCAAGCACAACTACTGCCAGATCATCAAGGTGGGCGTCAAGATCTCCGGCACCGCCCAGGCGGTGGGCTGGCTGACCACCGGCGACAAGCTCGCCGACGCCAAGGTCATGCGCCTGCGGGAGGTGCTGCGCGACCTCGAGAAGACCATCCTGCTGGGGCGCACCGACGTCGCCACCATCGGCTCCGACACCGCCCGGCGCACCATGGCCGGCATCGTGTGCTCGCTGGCCACCAACGTCATGAGCTGCGCCACCCTCACCGAGGAGGCGCTCGGCGACCTGCTCCAGATGTGCTACAACCAGGGCAGCCGGGACGTGGACCTCATTGTCGCCCCACCCAAGCAGAAGCGCATCATCTCCGGGTGGAACTCCAGCCGCATCCACGTCTCCAATGAGGCCAACGCCTACCGCAACGTGGTCGAGGTCTACGAGAGCGACTTCGGCTCTCAGCGGGTCGTCATGAACCGCTGGCTGCCCGAGGACATGCTCCTCGTGCTCGACTCCAGCCGCCTCAAGGTCGTCCCCCTCCAGGGCCGCTCCTTCCAGTACCAGGAGCTCGCCAAGGGCGGCGACTACGTGCGGGGCCAGATCGTGGGCGAGTACACCCTCGAGCTGCGCAACGAGAACGCCCACGGGCTCATGCACGGCCTCCAGTAGCGTCCCGCCTCCTCCCCGCCCGTCTTCCCCCTCCCTCTGGGGGAAGACACCGCGACGGGCCCGCCCCATCCCGCCTGGGCGGGCCCGTCGGCTCCTCCGGGGGGGGCGGCCGCGAACCCGCGCACATACATCGGCCCCGGGGCCGGCCCAGCGCACGCAAAGGCGCCGCACCCTCGGCGCCGGCGCCCCGGCCCCGGGCCGCCATCAGGAGGAGGTGATCGTGGACATCGTCATCTACACCGAGGGCCTGCCCTTCGACGGCCGGACCCCTTTCCAGCGCTCGCTCGGCGGCTCCGAGAGCGCGGTGGTCTTCGCCGCCCGCGAGCTCGCCCGCCGTGGCCACCGGGTGCGGGTGTACTGCCGGTGTGAGCGCCCGGGGGAGTACGAGGGCGTGCGCTATCACGACCTGCCCGACTTCCCGGCCTTCGCCGCCTCCGGCCGCTGCGACGTGTTCCTGTGCTGCCGACACCTGCGCGGCCTCGCCGCCCCCGTGCGCGCCAAGGCCCACCTCCTCTGGTGCCACGATCTCCTGCCCCGGGAGGCCGCCCGACAGCTCCAGTCGCTCATGTACAAGGTGGACCGGCTGCTGGTGCTGTCCAAGTTCCACCAGGAGCGCCTCCAGCGCCAACTGAGGCTCCCCGAGGACCGCTACCTCGTCACCCGCAACGGCGTGGACCTCGCCCTCGTGGAGGAGGCGACCGCGGGCATCCCCCGCGACCCCAGCCGCCTCCTCTACATCAGCCGCCCCGAGCGCGGGCTCGACGTTCTCCTCACCCTGTGGCCCGACCTCAAGCGCCGCCGCCGTGACCTCACCCTCCGCATCTCCCACTACGCCAACCCGGCCGCCGACGCGCAGATGTCAGACTACCTGGCGACTCTCCGCAGAACGGCCGAGCAACTGCCTGGTGTCACGCTGCTCGATCCCCTCAACAAGCGCGACCTCTACCGGGAGCTGGCCGGCGCCGCGCTCCTCCTCTACCCGGCCACCTTCCCCGAGGTGAGCTGCATCAGCGCCCTGGAGGCGGCCGCCTGCGGGACTCCCGCGGTCGCCTCCCGCTACGCCGCCCTCCCGGAGACCATCGCCGATGGCGACGCGGGACTGCTGGTCCCCGGCGACCCGCGCACGGAGGAGTACCAACGCCAATTCGTCGAGGCCGCCCTGGGGCTGCTCCGCGACCGCGAGCGCTGGACGACGATGAGCGCGGCCGCCCGCCGCCGCGCCGAGGAGCGCCACCAGTGGCGGGACATCGTCGGCGAGTGGGAGCGGCTCTTCGCCGAGCTGGTCGCCCGCCCCGGCGCGGGCGAGCGGCAGACGGTCTCGGTGTGCATGATCGTGAAGGATGCCCAGGGCGCCCTCTACCGGTGCCTCGACAGCGTGAAACCCATCGCCGACGAGCTCATCATCTGTGATACCGGCTCCACCGACCGCACCCGCGAGATCGCCCGCGAGTACACCGACCAGGTGTATGAGATTCCGTGGGAGGATGACTTCGCCGCCGCCCGCAACCACAGCCTCGCCCACGCCACCAAGGACTGGGTGCTCTGGATAGACGCCGACGAGTACCTGCTCGGCACAGAGAACCTCCCCAAGTACCTGCGGGACAACATGTACGCCGGCTACGTGATCCGGCAGCACCACCACGCGATAGACGCGCAGCTGAGGGCCGACGCGCCGGTGCGGCTGTTCCGCCGGGGGCGGGGGATCCGCTTCTGGGGCTGTGTCCACGAGCACCCCGAGACCGCGCTGAACGAGGGCGTCAAGCCCGCGGTCGCGCTCGGCGATGTGCACATCATCCACGACGGCTATGTGACCGAGGACATCCGCCGGCGGCGCTTCCTGCGCAACCTGCCCCTGCTGCTCAAGGACCGCCAGCGCAACCCCGAGCGCCGCCTCGGGCTGGTGTTCCTCGCCCGCGACTACCTGCACCTGGCCCGCTACGAGCTCGAGCGCACCCGGGGGCAGATGACCGAGCGCGCCCGCGGCTACCTGGAGCGCGCCGTCGCCATCCACCGGGAGCACTTCCGGTCCCCCGACGATCCGCTGTACGGGTACAGCGCGCCGCTGTATGAGTCCGCGCTCGAGCTGCTGGGGGCGGGCTTCGACCTGGGCTACTTCCTGGGCGTGAGCGGGGAGCGCATGCCCGAGGGCTCACCCCAGCCGGTGCGCCGCCGCCGCTTCCTCGACCCCGCCGAGGCCCAGGACTTCCTCGCCCGCGAGCTCGGCCGGCTGCTCACCGAAGCGGGGGAGGAGGACGAGGTGCCGTTCGACCAGCCCACCTAGGAGCCCACCATGCCCTACTCCACCCCCGATGACGTCCGCCTCCGGGCGGTCGGCCTGACCGAGGCCGTCGTACCCGACGTGTCCTCGACCGGCCTCAACCTCACCACCTGCATCGCCGAGGCCGACGCCGAGATTGACGAGGCCGCCCGCGCCGGCGGCCACCAGGTCCCCTTCGCCCCGGCGCCTGAGCGAATCGCCCATCTGTCCGCGATCGGCGCCCTCGCTCGCGTCCTGCGCGCCCTCCAGCTTGGCAACCAGCCCGCCCCCGCCCCAGAGCCCTACCGCGCCGAGTTCGACGCCGGCCTCCAGCTGCTGCGCCGCGGCGCCACCCTCGACTCCCTCTCCCGCCTCGACCAGACCCCCAACCGGTAGGGCAGGCTCCCAGCCTGCCCCGCGCCGACATGCGCGCCGCAAGACGCGGCGGCGGGCCGATGGAGCGTGCAGGAGGTAACGATGCCTCATCCCGAGTCAACCCGCTTCCTCCCCATCCGGGAAGCGATCGTCGGCGTGCTCGCCAGCGCGCCCCAGCTTCAGAGCATCGCCGCCATTGTGCGCGATCGCGATCTGCTGGCCCGCCTGCCGGCCAGCCGCCACCCCGCCCTCGGCGTGTTCTTCGCCGACACCGCCGGCCTCGAGCGTCCCCGCTGGGCCGGCAACCGCCGCGACCACCTCTACCAGCTCGAGGTGCACATCGCGGTGCGCGCCCTGGAGAGCGCCCAGGCCAGCGAGGACCTGCTCTTCGCTTACGTGGAGGCGGTCCAGGACGCGCTGCGGCAGGCGCCCACCCTCGGCGGCCTGGTCCGCTGCATGACGGCCACCTTGCTGCGGCGCGTCCGCCGGAAGGTGGAGTCCTACTGGCACTCGCAGGCCGTGCTGCTGGTCGCCTGCGAGCAGCGCACCCCCTAAGGAGGTTCACTATGTCGGCCCGCATCGGCCTGCTTGGCTCCGTCGGGCTCGCCCTCGAGTCCACCTGGGGCCAGCCCGCCGACCCCACCACCTACCTGGAGGTCACTCACGCCGACCTCCGCCCCGTCATCCACTACGAGGTCCCCGCCGCCGTCCGCGCCACCCGCGCCCGCCGGCGCGCCCGCCGCGGGCCCATGGTGTGCGCCGGCGCCTTGAGCTTCGACGCCTGCGCGGGCGCCCTCCGCGAGGTCCTCGCCGCCACCTTCGGCACGGCCACCACCACCTTGGTCGCCTCCGGCCCCGCGGGCGCGGTCTACCAGCACACCTTCACCCGCTGCGACACCGCCTTCCTCCCCTCCCTCACCGTCGAGCAGAACCTGGGCGGGCTCACCAGCCGCCGCGTCTGCGGCGTGCGCGTCAACCAGCTCACCCTGTCGCTCGCCCCAGGGCGCACCCTCGTCGCCGACCTCGACTGTCGGGGCCGCGAGGAGACGCTCGTACCCCCTACGACAGCCTCCTATGCCACCGATGAACCGCTCGCCTACAGCGGATTCACCGCCCAGGTCGGCGGCGCAGAGAGCCTCGAGGTCGAGGAGTTCCTGCTGCGGCTCGGCAACAACCTGGTGGACGACCTCTGGACCGCGGGCGCGGCCGGCAAGCTCGGCGCGCTCCCCGCCGGGGCGTTCTCGGTGGGGGGCCGGATGGCGATGAGCTTCGCCTCCACCGCCGCGCACGAGACCTTCGTCTCCGGCCACCCCACCAGCCTCCGCTTCCGGCTCTCCGGCGCGAGCGTGGTCGGCACCTGGGGCTATGGGCTCGAGCTCGAGCTGCCCCAGGTGCGCTACTTCTCCGCCGCCGCCCCCTTGGCGCCCGGCCGGCTGGTGTACGACATCGGCTTCGAGGCCCTGCTGGACACCGCGCAGTCGCCGCCCCTCGACGCCCGCTGCGTGCTCTGGAACACCTCGCCCGCCCCGTGATGGAGGAGTCAGGAATGCCCGACCACAGCGACGCGCGCGTTGACCTGAGGGAGCTGGGCCGCTGGGGGCGCACCGTCCGCATCGAGCTCGCCGGCCGCTGGGAGGAGGTCTGGCTGCAGACCATCGGCGACCGCACGGAGGCGCTCGAGCGCGGCCACGAGGCCATGCAGCGCAAGCTCCTGGAGTTCCGAGCCGGAGGAGAGCGGGCGGAGGCGCTCACCGAGGCCCTCCTGCTGGCGCCGGCGCAGGACCTCGCCGAGCTGGCCCTGGAGGCCGAGCGGCCCCAGCTCGCCGCCCGCGCCCGCCGCGAGCACCCCGACCCCGTGCGGCCCCGGCGGGACGCCGCCGCCGGCGAGACCGAGGAGGCCTTCTCCCGCCGGCTCGCCGACCACCAGCGATGCTGCGAGAAGCTCGCCCGAGCCCGCCAGCAGCGCCTCGACGAGCTCGCGCGCGCCCGCCGCCGGGAGCTGCTCGGCCTTCCCAAGGAGGAGCTGGTCGCGCTCGCCCGCCCCCGGCGGATTGACATCGAGTGCTGGAACGCCTTCGCCCGCACCTGTGACGACTGGGTCCTGCTGCGCGCCGTCCGCCGCGCGGAGGACCACTCCCAGCAGTACTTCTCCGACCTCGCCGAGGTGCAGGCCCTCCACCCCGAGGTGAAGGAACAGCTCCGCCAGGCCTACCGCAGCCTGGAGCCCGAGGCGGAGGAACCACTCCCAAAATCCTCAGCCGACACCGGGGGTTCCGCCTGAACGACCTCGTCTGCCGGCGCTACCCCGGCGCCTTTCGACACCCTCTCGACCCCGCGCTGGCCGATCTGCCCTGGTGGCTCAAGGAGGCGATCGCCCTCCTGGAGACCGAGCCGCCCGGCATCCCGGCCGCGGGGCCCGATATCCGAGGAGCACCCACATGGCGGCCTTCGAACCCTACCCGGATGACCTGACGCCACTGCGGCCCCTGCTCGACGCCGCGGCCCCCATCGAGGCCGCCGCCGAGACTATGTGGGCCGCCTCCCGCAACATGCTGCTCGCCGCCGACCTGCTGGCGGCCGGCCTGGCGCCGGCCGGCGCGCGGGAGCGCGAGCTCACCGCGGAGGCCGTCGAGGCCGGCGTCCTGCGCGCCCTGCGCCGCGACTCCCTGCTGGGCGCGGAGGCCGGCCCTCAGGCGAGCGCCTCCCTGCTCGGGATCCCCGCCGGCCGCGGCATCCCCGGCACCGGCTACGGCCGCATGGGCGCCAGCGTCACCGGCCGCGGGGCCCGCGCCCAGCTCTACGGCTCCATCGGCGGCGCCATCGGCTACGCCGTCGGCGGGCCCGTGGGCGCGGTGATCGGGGGCATGCTCGGCGGTTGGCTGGGCGGCGGCGACGACCGCGGCGACGAGCAGCGCCGCCAGGAGGAGCTCCGCCGGCAGTGGCTCAACACCCCCGAGGGCTTCGAGATCCAGGCCTACCTCTACCACCTCATCCGCGGCCACCTCGGCCTCCGCGCCCTCATCCCCGCCTTCGCCTCCGGCCTGCCCTCCCTCGGCTGGCGCGGCTGGGCCGGCGGCCTGGGCGGGCTCGCCAACCTGACCCCCGTGCTCGTCACCATCGGCCCCGGGGCCATCAACATCACCGGCCAGTCCCAGGAGGCCGGCGAGCGCGCCGCCCGCGCCTTCGCCGGCGAGCTGGGCCGCGCCCTCCAGCTCAACAGCGTCCTCGTCCCCGCCGCCGGCCTCGCAGGTGACCTCTGATGCCCACCTCCCCTATGCGCCAGACCCACTTCCAGTGGTTCCAGGACGACGCGCCGCCGGCCGCCAACTCGCCCCTGCGCGCCCAGGACAGCAACCTCGCCGCCCTCCCCCCCGGCGCCCACGTGCTGCTGCGCATCCAGTCCCAGTACTCCGGCCTGCACTGCCTCCGAACCGCCCGCCGCCTCCAGTACCGCAAGGTCGGCTCCAACCAGTGGCACGACCTCGGCGCCTACGCGGCCCCGCCCTACGACTCCCCCCTCGTCCACCCCAGCACCTGGTTCGCCGACGGCGACCCCATCGAGGCGCCGCGCCTCTCCACCCCCACCGGGGCCGGCTCCGGCGATTTCATCGGCGGCCACGCCAAGCAGAGCGACTCACCCACCCCGGCCCTCGTCTACGGCCGCAAGGACTTCACCGAGGACCTCTGGTCCCTCTGGATCCATCCCCTCGCGCCCCCCGGGCTCGACCTCGAGTTCCGCGTCACCCGGGACGGCACGCCTTACGAGCACTACCTAGTCTACCCGCGCCTCACGGTGGCCGGCTACGCGCCCAGCGAGATGGACGTCAAGGCCAACCAGCTCGCCGCCGACTCCCGACCCCTGGCCGCCCTCGAGTACCGACGCGACGGCGCCTGGCGCGACCTCACCGACCGGCTCCTGTTCCCCTTCACCATCACCCGCCGCCTCAAGGCCGTCACCACCGCCGAGCTCCGCCTCGATAACGCCGACGGCGCCCTCGCCCGCGACAACCAGGCCAGCAGTTGGAACCAGGATGCCGCCGGGGGCTACGACCCCCTCCTCGACGAGGGCCGGATGCTGCGCATCCGCCAGGGCGTGGAGCTACACCCCAACCTCGCCTACGGCACACCCTATGACTGCGGCAGCCCCCCGCCCACCCGGCCCGAGTCCCTGCGCGGCGCCGAGCTCACCGACGGCGGCTTCGGCCAGCCCCGCAACGAGCGCGACGACGCCTGGGTCGGCTGGCACGGCGTGCCCGCCACCATCACCTTCACCCTCTCGCCGGCCCGCCATGTCTCCGCGGTCGCGGTCAGCCTCCAGAGCCGCCGCGCCGCGGGCGTGCTGCTGCCTGGCTCCGCCTCCGTGACCCTGATCGGGAGCGAGGGCGAGCACACCGCTCCCCTCCCAGTCGGCCACCTGCGCGACGACTCCGCCGGCCGCCGCCAGTACGCGTTCGCGCTCGACCTCGGCCAGCGCCACGTCTCCCAGGTCACCTTCCGCCTCTGGCCCAGAACCCCCGACGCCTGGCTCCACCTCGACGAGGTAGCCATCTACGATGCCTCCACCTGCTCCCCGTGGCTCAAGACCACCTTCACCGGCCTGCTCGGCGACGACATCACCCAGCACGCCGACGAGCGCGGCGCCGTCCACCTGGCCCAGGTCCGCGATACGACCAAGCGCCTGGCCGACCTTTTCATCGAGGTCTTCGACCACTACGCCAACCACACCATCGAGGGTATCATCGAGGACCTGCTCACGAACCCCCGCTACGAGGCCGCCCTCTCCCCCCATGAGTTCGCCCTCGACACCACCGGCTTCACCCTCCCCAAGTGGACCGAGCAGAACGCCACCCTCCTCGACGCCTGCGCCCAGCTGGCGAAAATGGTGGGCTGGGTGTTCGAGGCCGACGAGGAGGGCATCTACACCCTCCACGACCTGGAGTGGAGCGCCGAGAGCGCCGAGGACACCTACCTCGCCGACCGCGACCTGCTGGGCTGGGCCGCCTCCGCCTCCGGGCTCAACCTCCGCAACCGGGTCACGGTCAAGAGCCGCGACGCCCGCAACCGCGACATCGCGGTCACCGTCGAGGACTCCGAGAGCATCGCTCGCTACGGCCCCCGGCTCTTCACCCTCTTTGAGCCCACGATGCGCAGCGCGCCCCTCGCCCGCCAGCTCGCCTCCGCCATCTGCCGGGACTACGGCCGGGTCCAGCCCAGCGGCTCGGGCGTAGCGCTCGGCGATGTCTTCATGCGCCCGGGCCGCATCGTCACCGTCGTCCACAGCGGATGCACCCACTCGGGCCCCGCCCAGCTCTACCGCGTCGAGGCCGTCTCCCACCGCCAGACCGGCCACCGCCACGGCGACCACACCATGGCCCTCGAGCTGCGCGGGTACCGGCCCCGCATCCCCACCGCCCCCGACAGCCTCGTCGCCCGGCCCCGAGACGGCGCCGTCGAACTCGACTGGGCCCCCCAGCCCGAGGACCCCTCTATCATCGGCTACCGCGCCTTCCTCTCTGAGACCCTCGCCGGCAGCTACACCCAGGTCGCCAGCGTCGCCGCGCCCCCCGCGCTCATCTCGGGGCTGACCAACACCCAGACCTACTGGTTCTCGGTGGGCGCCTGGGCCGACCGGGAGGTGCT
>Ga0129301_1001784_pt1 | contig 10010 bp, 7 predicted proteins | sample ConPoolayeHmetaG_FD_94489 | JGI IMG/M metagenome (GOLD analysis project Ga0129301, IMG submission 94489) | Hot spring microbial mat communities from California, USA to study Microbial Dark Matter (Phase II) - Cone Pool mat layer H metaG ...
CATGAAAACCAAAATCTTGTGTAAGTATATCCAAAAGTTTGATAGTTTCTGATTTCGCTGAGGCTAGGCAGACTTCGCATATCCATGTGCGCTCATCAAATTTTTCACCGCCACAAATTGGACATTTTTCTGGTACAGTTCCTTTACCAAAAAAACCACACTTGTTGCATGTCCATTCGTCGTGGGCTTTGTTGCACGAAGTCGGGATGTGGTCGGCGTCTATGTCAAAAACCAAGTCAGCTCCAATCCAGTTTTTTTTCCCCATTTCTGGCGCGTCAGGTTGTTCGTAGTAAGCGCTTGAATAGTAAACATCTGAAGGAAGATTAGAGAGCAAAAAACTTTGGAGTTCAGAAGGAGTGTTAAATTTCTTATGTCTAACCATAATCTTTTCTTTCAATAGTAATGCACTAAATTCTCGTTTGTCGAATAAAGGGGGCATGCATATTTCATGAAAGCACTCTGTATAGTATTTATAGAACATTTTTTGAATCAAATTAAGTGTGAGAGTAGACATTTTTCCCATATAACAACGTTATATCAGCTATTTTAGTCTCTCTATGCTTGTGCGAGTAACACTAAACAACTTATATTCGAATCAGTCTACAGTCTCTTTTACATAACCCGTTTTTTAATTATACTAGTTTTTCTTTTTCGGTCTCGAGATATGCAAGTTCCGATTACTTTAGTGATTGGTACCTACTTCCTTAAAGCATACTAAAAATCCTGCGATCTCTGGCATTACATAAGCAGTCGGTGTGAAAATATAATGCATTGCACCCCACAAGTATGGATGTTGTTCAGCGAAATGATATTTAATTAACCTACAGCCTATGCCAACCACTTTGTACCCTAATTTCTTGAATTCATTAGCATACCATGCTGAACGATGCTTCTCTGCATCAACTCCGCCCACAGCTTCTTGTTTTACAAAGCCTTGGGGAACAGTGATTAAGATCAGTTTTTTTGCAGTTTTCTCTAATTGCTTAAGCATAGCATAGGCTTGTTTCTTTTCTAAGTGCTCTATGACCTCTGATAAAAGGACTATGTCGAAACTTTTGTCTCTAAATGGAAGGTAGATGCTATCGCATAAAACCAAATCATTATAGATATTTCTTTCTTTTATGAACTGCAAATATGATTGAGTAAGATCTACACCGCATAAGTATACTACGTTCTCACGCAATGCACGTAGTAAGTATCCCCATATGCCCTTGCCGCAACCCACGTCGATCACAGAAAGCTTTCCACTCTTTGGAATCAAGCGCATGACAAAGCTTTCAAGTTCGTAAAGATGAGACATTTACATACCGCCATATGCCAAGAGTTTGTAAATATCAACTAACCTATTTACAATGGTCTCAGGACTGGTGTCAACAGCTAATGATGGGGGGAATTTGTCTGGGTTTTTAAAGAACTCGCACAGTTTGTTGTGCAAATCCGCTTGCTTTGGGTAGAAAAGATATTTAGGCGACAGAAGCTCCGGTATGCCTCCTCTATTAGATGCTAATGCAGTAGTTCCAAGTTCAACTGATTTAATAATGGATAAGGGGCATGGTTCAGGCCATAACGATGGGTGTACAGTCACGTTGGAATTCTTTACTAGATCATACAGCTTATTACGGGGCAAGAATCCGTGGAAATATACATTTTTATTGAATGCTTTTGCAAAACGATTTGCGAGGAGTTCTAGTTCTCCCATTCCAGTAATATGAATCTCCATATCTACACCATTTTTTAGTAATAGCTCAGAAGCCTTTAAAAATAAAGGAAAACCCTTTGCAGCGGAAAGCCTGCCACTATAGACAAGACTAATTTTGTTGTGCTTTCCCTTTTCAGTTCTCTTTTCATTTTCGACATCCACCGCATTATAAAGCACTTTTATTGGAGGCTTTAGGTATGGTGATAAAGTTTTCTTTACAAAATTGGAGACCGCAATTAAAAGGTCGCATTGATTGTATAACGAATAAAAAAGACGTCTAAATCCTATCGCTAGGGTAGCTTTATAAAATTCTACTTTTTTGAGATAGTATCTAAGCTCTTGTGAATAAGAGAGTTGCGATATGATTCCATCTAAGAATGGGAGATCAGTAAGGCATAAAGTTCTGTAATCGTGGATGTGTTCTATAACAGGAAGTTGCAAGCGCTTTGCAATGATTACACTCGGGAGTGCACTAGTAAAAATCCCACTGTGTATTACATCTGGTTGAAAATCATCGGCTACGTCTAAACAATGCCGAAGGTTTCTGATTAGATTTAAGGGATTGAGTAAAGTTGAGTAAAGCTCCTCTATGCTAAGAGGTTTTTTTCTATTAATGGTATAGGAATCTTCGAAAGGTAAGTGCTTTATATGATTATTAATAAATCGTGTGGAACATAAGCACAATTTTATTTGCTTGTTCTTGTGTAGAAGCCTAGCAAGAGTTACAATGGCTTCTTCAGCACCTGAAAATTCCATTGTATCGCTTATTATTAATATTCTCATTTTTAATTCCTTTCACTAAATCGTTAAAGTAAAGTATGGCAATAATTGGGATGCTCCATACAATCACTCCAGCAGGCAGATTCTTTAGTTTAAAAAACTCCCCTACATACACTTTTATATCGCAATCAATACTATCTTGCACTTTTATAGGTAGTTGTACATTCTCATTGCCAATATAGTAAGAAAGAACATCGAGTTTGACTGTAGCAAATTTACCCGGCTCTATTGTTGTCACTAGATTTATAGCGCTTACCTTTCGGCCATAAAAATCACCAAGATTCTTGCCTGATATATCTATTGATGTTGCGTTTATGGCTCTATGCCACTCACTTACGCTTCTAGAAACATTGGTTATTAGCTCATAGCGATAAAAAGAGCTTTTCTCATCCACCAAATCAAGAACTACACTCTGTAGATATCCATTTACATGTGTCAAATCAGCTGATATCTTTGTAGATCCATTAACCGTAAAGTTTACAGGCCACGACAAGGTTAGCATGTAGTATCTTTTTGAATCTGAGTTTTTAGCGGTAACTATTAAGGAGTAATTTTCCTGTTGAAACTTTGCGGAACCTTTTATTTTTTTAATATCTCCATCAATAAAAGCTTCGTCAATGATAAAGCTAGTTATGGGATATAGAAGCTTGAAGTATACATCAGTTTTTCCTTCATGAAATGGAACTAGGAAAATTCTAGTAGTATCCCCCATATTTAAATTTTCCACATAAGAGTCTGTAGCGTTCACCATCACGGAAAGAGACTTGGGTATTGAAACATATATTCTCTCCTCTAAGCCGTGAGTCAATGTCATCACACTTATTTCATCAGTATCAAGTTTCAGTTTCTTATCGTAACTTGTAAGCATGCTTCCGTATTTTCCATAAATTATTTGGAAGAAAAGGCTGAAAAGTAGAATTAGTGTGAAGAAAAGAACAACTTTTTTTATCATCTTTTTATTTGTAAGAACATCCTGCAAAGAATGACTTAAGTTACGAAGAAACGATCTAACATTCACCATTATTAATTTGCGTATATTTGACCCAATTGTGGCGTTCCTGAAACAAATAAAAATCGCCAATAAAAATACTCCTGTACGAAGAATGACAGCATATGGTAAAAGAATTCCTTCTTCAAAGGGCGCGAACCAGCCAGACCAGTTCATCATTTGCAGAACCGTCGCCACATCAAGTAATAATGTTAAAACAAATTTGCTTTTATATTGTACACTTATAGCTAGCAAAGGTAATGCAAAAATGGTAAATTCAGGACTATAACCCTTAGAAGCTAGAAGGAACAAAGCGCCGCACAGACCTATAAGTTCAAGGATTTTTTCTCTTTTGAAGAGCAAGAGAGGAACAATAAACGACAGCAATAATAACAAGTTCATGGCTAAAGGTATACCCGAATTGCTGTAAAGATAATACGCATGATCAGCTGGGGATGGAGGATAGATTTGTTGGAGTTGCTTGTAAGTAAAAAAACCTTCAAAATATGGATGCATAGCTTCTACTCCGCCGTGCGAGTGATATCCGCTCATTAGTGCCCAGACAGTTTCCCAAGGCCCACGTCCTGTATTTCCTCCGATGAAAGTTTCAGACCATACGTAAGGATTTAAAACTAAGAAAGGCAAATTTAGCAATAAAACGCTTAAGACTAATGAAACAAGCAAAGCGAATCTTGATTTCCATTCTCTAAAAAAAGCAAGAGACAGCGGCAATAGAATCAAAGGATAGAGTTTTGCAAAGATGGCAAGTCCAGTTGAAAAACCGCATAGAACTGGATTTTCCTTCATCATGAACAGAAGAGCAAGAGAAGAAAAGAATAATGCCATAACATCGTTAGAATAGGGATTTGCTGCAATTATGGAAATGCTTAACATCATTGCTAACAGAGTAAGCAGAGCATCTTTTCGTCCGCGGTATATTTCTACGACTTTATATAGAATAAGAAAGGATAATGCTAAAAGAGCCAAGTTAACATATCGCATAACATAACCGTAAACCAATATTGAGGGACATGGAAATGACAACAATCCATATGGTACAAAGCCTAACACTGGATATCCTACCTGAAAATCGACATACGGTACAAAGCCATTTTTCCAGGGGTCAAAAAAATGATACCAGTTAACCGCATACATTAATGGGAAGAAGATATTAGATAAAGCAACGATTATAGTATACACAATGATGGCATATGTTTCTCTACTCATCTGCCATTTTCCTCTTTGTCTTTACAATTTTATCAAACAGAAACAGAAATTGGTCAGCACTTTTATCCCAACTAAAACTACTCGCATAGGCTAGGGCTCCTTCTGACAATTTTTTTCTCAGCATGAAATTATTTATCAAAAGGGATATTGTTTTTGCCAGACCTGTAATGTCACCATTTCGAACAAGAATACCCGAGTGCATATTTTGAACAGATTCGTTAAGCCCTGGTACATCATAAGCTATGACTGGGACACCAAAGGCTTGCGCCTCAAGCACACTTATGCCAAAGCCTTCTTTCATGGATGTCGCCACGTATATCCATGCTCTTTGCAGAATGGAACTTTTTTCGCTTTCGCTTATTTCGCCAACCAATTTAACTCTTGAATCTAGTTGTAACTCCTTCACTAATGCTCGAAGACGCCAATATTCATCAGCTTCAGATTTTCCAGCAATGATAAGCTGGCAATTTGGCACGTTTTTTATCGCTCTTAATAGATGATCAAGTCTCTTATACCGTTTTATCCTCCCAATATAGACTATCAGGGGCTCTGGCGAGATTTTTTTTGATGTTGTTATAAAGGATTGAGTAACAGCATTGTAAACTACTTGCATTTTTTCTATTTTAAATCCAATTTTTTCAAGTTCACTTCTAGTTGATTCTGAAACGGTTACAACATAAGGTTTGAAAAGTGTATAAAGTTTCAACGTCATAAACTCATATATATATAAAAAATGCGCCAATAATGGAGGGAGCTCTTCATGTAAAGTCTTCCCATGCACATGGTGTATGATAATCATAAATGGTGTCGAAAGTAGTTTCGACAGAAGTAATGGCCAAAAAATAGGAACTTTACTAATATCTTCGACTATTACGTCAAACTTTCTCCTCAAAACCTTCGATAGAAATTTTAGTGAAAAAATTGGATAAAGGAACTCGTGATTAGTAACATGTGAGACATTTAACCTTCCAACTTTCAATTCGCGAGCAGTAATTTTTGTATCATTGCACGAAGCAACTAGGCAAACTTGATTTTTGTCTGCTATTCTACTGAAAATTTCATAAAGGTGGACTTCAGCACCTCCGGCATTAAGACTTAGAAAACTTCGCCAATTAAACAAAAGTATTCTCAAGAGATCTCCCTCATATAATCATGCTTATTAACAGCCATTCACAATAGCCTCATCCACTTTAATACTGTTTTGATGTTGCTTTTAATAAAAACTACAATCAAAGGCTTCATCTTCATAAATCGTTGAAATTTAAAAATAGGTTCATATACTTTACTACTATAATATGCATGTTGCATTAGTCTTCCCATGTGTTTCTTTATGGTTTATCTTGCAGAAAATTTGACTCAGTAAAACAAAATCCTTGCTGCTTTGTTTACATAAATTCTTGTAGCCTTTGACTTTATTTGAAAATTGGTGAAACACATATCACCGCTTAATTTCAAGGAAATGTCTTGTGGCTAGTCTGACAGCATCTTCGCTTTTGTATTTCGGTTTCCATCCCAATGCTTTAAGCTTCGAAATATCTAGAAGCATTTTTTTAACATCCCCTTTCCATCCTCTCCCCTTTTCCGCTCCTCCAGTAAATCTAAACTTTACATTTTTTAAACCCATTTCTTCAGTCACAATTTCTGCTATTCTCAAAACGCTAACCCAATCTTCCGAGCCAACATTAAAAATCTCCACATGGGAACTTCCTTTTTCGCAGGCAGTTAGTATAGCATTCAAACAATCATCAATGTAAAGATAAGACTTGCACTGGGTGCCATCACCTAAAATCTCCAATTCGTTTTTATTTTTTCTCAGTTTTTTTATGAAATCAAATATCACTCCATGGCGACTTTTTGGTCCAATAATGTTTGCAAACCTTAAAATTGTTACATTAAAATCATATAAGTAAGCATAAGCGCAGATCAGAGCCTCAGATGCAAGCTTAGATGCACCATAGACCGAGATGGGCTTAAGAGGACCATAGTTTTCGTTTGTAGGAAATACGTCTGCATCACCGTAAACTGTGGAAGTTGAAGCAAAAACAACCCTCTTTATATTACCTACTTGTCGCAGGGCTTCAAGCAAAATATGCGTGGCATAGATATTCTGTTCAAAACAGTTTTTCGGATCATTTAGTTCTAAGCGAACTTCTGGATTAGCAGCAAAGTGGAAAATAATATCAGTATCAGAAACAGCTTTTTTTACATCTTTAAGTTTTTTGCAGTCTCCTTGTAACAAGCAGGTTTTATCTGCATATTTTTCCAAGATTTCTTCAACATTTTCATAATTACCCGAAGAAAAGTTGTCAAAAATAACCACGTGATTGCCTAGGTTTACAAGTTTTTCGCATAGCGATGAGCCAATAAAGCCTGCACCACCTATTACGAGAATTCGAGAGTAACCTTGCATAATATTCTTCACCTTGCTAACAGAAGAATAAAAAAGAAATTTTAAGTTTTGTTGTTATTATCATCGAAGAAATGGTTCGTTGATTTTGTATCGTTAAACATTTAAAGTTTAGCGGCATGATGCACGGTTGAAAAATTCTCTTAAGGCTTCTCCTGAGGTTGCAAGTTTGTTAAGCAGAGTTTTTCGTGTTGCGTTTTTCATTAGGTGAGTTGAGATTTCTAGGTTTTTCGGCTGGGAGTCGAGCAGTGCTCTGAAAACGACGTATGAGAGGAACTGTCTTATTTCGTTAAGGCTAAGTTTGGATTTTCCTACTTTTCTGTTCTCAAAGGTTATGGGTATTTCGCCTATTTTGAATCTTCGCAGATGCGCTTGTCTGATTGTTTCTATTTGTATTTCGTATGTTTCGCTGTGCAGGTCGTTTATTATTGCGCTTACAAGTTTTGATGAGTAGCAGCGCATGCCGCTTGTGTAGTCGTGTATTGTTTCGCCTATAAGGCGTGAAGCCATAAAGTTCGCTATTTTGCTGATCGCTATTCGAGCTATTCCCCAGTTAACAGCGCGACCGCCTCTGCAATATCTGCTTCCTATGACGAGGTGAAAGCCGTTTTTTAGAGGGGCTGTGAGGCGTGGGATGTCTTTTGGGTTATGTGAATAGTCTGCGTCCATGGTGATTATGTATTCTGGCGGGTGTTCTAGTGAGAGGAAGGTTTTTAAACCGTCTGTTATGGCTGTTCCTAAGCCTGATTTTTTTGGTCTTTCTAGGAGCATGATGTTGTTGTATTTTTTTTGTAGTTTGCGTACTATGGTTGCTGTTCCGTCTGGGCTTGAGTCGTCTATTACTAGGATGCCTATGTTTAGGTTTAGGTTTTCTAGATCGCTGAGTAGTTTTTCGATGTTTGCGGATTCGCAGTATGTGGGAAGGATTATTCCAATGTTGAAATTGTCTTCGGGGGTGCCTTCCAGTTTTGCAAGAACCATCGCTTTCATTCCTATTCGGATATTGTTCAGTTAATTAAGGCATTCCTATATAAAACCTACTGTTTCAATGTCCCATCAAGCTTTTCTTTTTTTGTTGTCTCGAGTTTCCTTTGGTAGTAGCGTAATGGGTGTTGTATTTTTTGGCATGTTTCGTCTGGGTTTATGCATACTCCATGGGTTTTTAGCGTGTCGCATCTGGGTGGTGTGTATCGGGTTCTGGAGCCTTTGTCGCCTGCTATGTGTTCAACTTGATATGTTGTCATTTTTTCGTTGTAGTCTGAAAAACTTTTGAAGAGTTCTATTACTTTTTCTGTTGTCATTCCTATGTTTATTAGGAAGGATGTTAGTGTGAATCTGCCTATGTGTGAGAGGTGGCGTCCTGTTGATGCAGCGCTGTAGAGGTTTTTTATGCATGGTGGAAAGGCTGGTTGTATTATTTCTTTTGGGAAGCCTTCCATTTCGGTTTTTCCTATTTTTTGGATTGTTAGCTGTTTGATTTTGTTTGCTATTTCTGTTATTTGCGGTGGGAGTTTTGGGAGTTCTCCTATTTCCTGTCTTTTTTCGATGTGTTTGCGGATTTCTTCTTCTAGCAGTCTTGCGACTTCGGGTTGGTTAAGGTAGACGTTTCCTTTGATTATGAGGCGGTTTATTAGTTTCCATTTTTTGTCTCGTAGGTTTGTTGTGTTTTTGATGTAGTCTGTGAAGTGTAGTGTGAATTCGTATGGGATTTCTGAGTTGCTGTTCAGTGAGAGTTTCCATCCGAAGTTTTGGGCGATTGCAAGGATTTTTTCTTTTGTTTCGAGTTCTAGGTCGCTTGAGGCTTGTTTTGCTTCTGCTAGGGCGTATCTTTTTTTGATGAAAGAGTTTTCAGTTGCTGCTGTTAGGAGTATTGCTATGGGGAACGATGGAATCTCAACTTCTATGTCTTGTAGTTTTCTGCAGACTCTTGTTGTTAGTATGGCTTCTTCGATTCTTTCTTCTGCTCTTTTTAGGATTTTTGAGAACTCTGGATCTGTTAGGTCGTTGATGTTTAAGCCGAGTTTTTGTATGTAGGTTGCGGCTTCTTTTAAAAAAGGGTATTTTGCTTGATCGGTTTTTGTGAGTTTGGCTTGTGCATGTTGCATTTTGTTTTTCTCATTATTCGGTTTCGATTCTTGGCGCCAAGTAGAATGTGAGTTTTCCTTCTTTTTGTTGCTGGAAGTCAAGTTTTGTTGGCATGTCTGTTGAGAATTCTATTGTTGCTATGTCGGATGTTGCTGAGGCTGCTTTTATGATTTCTGAGAGATAGCTTAGGCTGAATGTTGCTTTTGAGGGTTCTTTAACCTCAAGGTCTAGTAGTGCATCGTTTCCTTTTTTGAGTTCTATTATTGCACCCATCAGGTCGCCTGCGGCATTGAAGACTAGTTTTTCTGGGTCTGCCTCGATTTTTACGTGGTCGCTTACGAGTTGAGCATCTTCTATTGCTTGGCGTAAGCCTTCTGTGGTGGCTTTGGCTTTTACATTGAATGTGAGTTTTGGTGTTGGGACTTCTTCTTCTGAGGCTTCGAGGGTTGGCATGTTAAAGGTGCGCGTGTATTTTCCTGTTATTTTTACCTGCAAGCGTGGCGCTTTTTCTTCAAGTGTCAATTCTAGTGCTTCATCTTTGCTTGCCCTTTTGAGAAGTTTTAGGAGTTCAGTTATGTTTATGCACATTTTTGTCGGTTCTGTGCACTCGTATTCGTCGAAGACTGTTTTGGGCCATTCGAAGTCTACCATTGCTACTCGGGATGGGTCCATTGCTCTTAGTTTTAGGGTTTCTTGGTCTATTTGGAAAGTGGTTTCATCTACAAGGATTGATATTGCTGTGGCGATGTCTCTTAGGGGTTTGGCGTCTGCGACTTTGAGTTTGAACATTGATGTTTTCTCTCCTTTTTTGTAGAGGGTTATTC
>Ga0129301_1001786_pt1 | contig 10008 bp, 7 predicted proteins | sample ConPoolayeHmetaG_FD_94489 | JGI IMG/M metagenome (GOLD analysis project Ga0129301, IMG submission 94489) | Hot spring microbial mat communities from California, USA to study Microbial Dark Matter (Phase II) - Cone Pool mat layer H metaG ...
CCTTCTAAGAGTATATGTCAGCTGAGCATAGCACCTCTCTTAACTCGGCACCAGTAATTGAATTGACCGGGGTGTTCAAGTATTTCCAAGGAGAATGGCCGGCACTTACCGATATCAACCTGACAGTTTACCAAGGAGACTTTCTTTTTTTACTGGGCGCAACCGGTGCTGGTAAAACCACCATGCTCCGGCTTCTATACCGTCACGAACTGCCCGATGCCGGAAGTATCAAAGTTTTGGGCTATGAGCTTGCATTAATGAAGGAAAAGGATATCCCCAATCTACGCCGGCGCTTAGGGGTAATTTTCCAAGACTTTAAACTGCTTTCTGACCGAACTGTTCACGAGAACCTGGAGTTTGTTTTACGGGCGATAAACACCCAACCGGATATGATTCCCGCCAAAATCCAAGAGACACTTGCTCAACTCGGGCTTGTGCACAAAAAGAATTCCTATCCCCATGAGCTGTCAGGTGGAGAACAGCAAAAGGTCTCCATTGCCCGTGCACTCGTGAAATCTCCTGACATTGTGCTCGCTGATGAACCCACAGGAAATATCGACCCTAAAGCATCTGATGACATCTTGAATATTCTCAAGGACATAAATTACCAGGGAACAACAGTTATCATGGCAACTCACGATGCTGAGATTGCGGAACGAACGCGGCGGCGCCGTGTGACCCTTGATGCCGGCAGAATTGTGCGCGACGAGGGATAAAATGAAACTGGGATATCTGTTGAAAGAGACCTGGCGGACAATCAGCCGTAACTTCAGTCAATTTTCCCTTGCGAGCGCTGTCATGGCGATATGTCTCCTTTTGACCGTCCTTTTTCTTGTAATAACTTTAAATGTGCTTAAGGTTTCCGCTTCGGCAGCGGCATGGGCAGAAATCTACGCTTTCGTCACAGATGATATCGCCGAAGAGCCTACACCACTTCTCAAGCGAGTTGCCGATATTGCCGGTGTAACAGCGGTGCGCTTTGTTTCCAAGACAGAGGCGTTTGAGGAATTACGTGCTGACCTTGGTTCTGATACACTTTTACTTGATGTGTTAGGTAAGAATCCCATTCCCGCATCGATTCGACTTACCCTTCATCCGGATTATGCCAATGTGGAAAACGTTAACGCACTCGAACAGAAACTATTACTTTTACCAGGGGTCACCGAGGTCTGGTCAGGAAAGGAATTATTAGCAAAGCTTAACCAGGCACTGAAAACGCTATTGGTCCTTGATATCGTAATTTTTATCATAGTTGCCTCTTCAGTTATTTTTATAGCATTTCAGACAGTTGAAAGTTCAATTACAACCCGCGCCCAAGAAGTAGAGATTATGGAACTTGTCGGTGCCAGCCGAACGACAATACGGGTTCCTTTTATTTTACAAGGTGTGCTCCAAGGAATCTTCGGCAGCATGGTCGCGTTTTTGCTTATCTTGATCATCTTCAGGGTTGTTACTTCTTTCATTCCGGCGCCATTTTTTCCATCAGAGGTTGTTTTCGGGAGTACCGTTATATTGGGACTTTTATTTGGTTTGGGTGGTTCGCTCTTGGCACTCAATCGGTTGCCGTCGACTTTAGTTGCCAAACCTAAATTGCAGCGGCTAAGTTCGCCTTAGGATATGAGAAAACTGATAAAAGCTGCCATCATTACTGGGGTAATTTTCCTCCGTCTCAATGCCCAGAATAATCCTTTGAGGGATTCCATTGACCTTGTTCAACGTCAACTGGATTCAACGCTGCAAAGGCTTGACGACCTAACCAGAACGGTGAATGAGCTTGCGCTCAAGGAAAAGAACAGTCTTGAGCGGTTGGAAATGCTGAAAGAAAAGATCTTGGTGACTGAGAATCTAATCAGCCAGCTTGAATCTCAAATTGACCGCCGCAACCGTGAAATCAATCAGCTGAATGCCCAGTTGGCAAAAATCCTTGACCAGGAGCAAAGATGTCGCAGGTTGCTCAGCAAGCGTCTGATAAGCATCTACAAATACTCCAAGATATTTCCGCTTCAGGCGTTCCTAACCAGTAAAAATCTGCCAGAATTTTATCGCCGGGTAATAAACCTTCGACTCGTCAGCCGTTCTGACCATCGGCTGCTACTCGAATCAATGGAACTCAACCAGCAGGTGAACTTACACCGGCAGGGTATCATTGCTGCCCAAATGGCAACCGAGAGTCTCGAAACGGCTGCGCAAGCAAAAAGGGCGACACTGATGAAAGATAAAGAGGAAGAGGGCAAAATGTTGACGCAAATACGAACAGAAAAAGCGAAACGGTCCGCATTCCAAACCGAACTGCAAACCGCTGCGGAAAGACTAAAGGCATTGATTGTCGAGCTCCAAATCCGTGCGTCTTCCGCAGAGGAAAGGCATGATTTTGAGAAAAATAAGGGGAAATTGCCTTGGCCGGTAACGGGTTCGGTCATCGCCTCCTTTGGGGCACAAATCCATCCCCGCTATCGAACCAAGATAAATAACAATGGCATTGATATCAAGGTGACGACAGCCAGTCCGGTAAAGGTGGTCGCGGCTGGCAAGGTGTCTTATGCCGACCGTTTTGTCAGTTATGGCAATTTAGTGATTGTTGACCACGGTGAAGGCTATTTTACTTTATACGCTAATCTGACAACACTTGAAACGGTCGCCAATGCCCTCGTTTCCGCAGGAACTGTAATCGGTAGCGTTGACGATTATCTCCATTTTGAAATACGCAAGGAGGGACAGCCATTGAATCCCAAATACTGGCTTGAATGAACAATCGAGGGATTGATGCCATTTTTGGGAATCATCGGACAGGATAAGGTCTGTAAAATTCTCGATAGGCTGCTGTTGGCAGATAAATATATGCCGCTGCTGTTTGTTGGTCAACCCGGGGTCGGCAAACGGACGGTGGCGCTTAAATTTGCCCAGAGTGTAAACTGTGAAAAGGGTTCGGGGAGAGCCTGTGGTATTTGCGCAATTTGCACCAGGATTGCTAAACTCAACCATCCAGATGTCCGGCTGGTTATGCCTGTCCGCAGGTCAGCAAAGTCCAAGGAGAACGAATCAACGGGGAAAGCTGCTGAAGAATCTCCTAAACCGGTAAGGGGTGCTCTTGAAGAAATCATTAGACATTATCCTGATTATACTCTGGACAAGGCTCAGCCGCAGGTGCCGCCCAATTTCTCAATTCCGATTGATGCCATTCGCTGGTTGGGAGCAGAGATGGCAAAACCACCAGTTTCTGCGCGGGTGCGATTTTTTATCATCCTCAGCGCCCATCAGCTGAACGAGCAGGCACAAAATGCCCTCTTGAAGATATTAGAGGAACCACAGGCAAACACCCTTTTTATCCTGACGGCAACAAATCCCAATGCCCTGTTTGCGACAATCCGCTCGCGCTGCCAGCTTATCCGTTTTGCCGACATCCCTGAAGCGGCAATTGTTGATTTTTTAAAACAGCATGAGGCGGCAGATGCCCAAAATCTTGCCGCGCGACAGCTTGCCGCAGCGCTTGGTCAGGGTTCGATTGGCAAGGCTCTGAGCGCATTGAACAACCTTGATGAGTTCATCTCACAGCCGGTAATTGATTACCTTAAACAGGATAGCGGTAACGCCGGTTTATTTGCTGTCTTGGATGAGATTGGAGATACAGCTTTAAACACCATCGTAAATACCGCCCTTTTTTTCTACCATAACAATCTGCGTCGCCGTCTCGGGTATAATTATCTATCTCAGTTTGGAAGTGAAACGGTTATTAATTACCCCATCCCGTTATTACGTAAGAAACTTGCTTATCTCTACGAGCGCTTTCACGAATGCCAGTTAAATACCAATCGCAGCCTCTCGCTATATACATTTTTATCCGAAGCGAGATAGACAGTTTTTACCGGCAGGCATTACTGCTAACAATTTTCACACTTTACCCCGGGTTAACCCCCAGGCAAAATTGAGTTTTGCTTAACTTCCGTATTTCAAATAAGATAGCATATTCAGGCTATCAGCGATTCGTATCGTTATATATACACTTAGGTTTTTGAAATCTATTTGTTCACCGGTTTGGTATATCATCTTCATTTGACAAAGAAAATATTTAGGTTAATATTAGTTGGCATTCTTTACTGATAAAAAGATGCCAGAGTTAGCTAAACTTATAAAACCAAGAGGAGTAATTATGCTGCAAGCCTTTAGGACATTAGCAGTATTGACTGTCATATTACTGCTGCTGGGCTGTCCTGGAACCGATACCACCAACCCAGAAGTCAATATTGTCTATCCACAAAATGGCGCGACACTTGATACCGGCAATGTGGTAATCAAGGCGTATGCCACCGACAACAAATCGGTAGACAAGGTGGAATTCTATGATGGAGCGACGAAAATCGGTGAAGACGGCACCGGCAGAGCCGATACCTTTGACATCAGCTGGACCGCAACCGCAGGCAATCATAGCTTGAAAGCCATCGCGTATGACGCTGCTGGTAACAGTGCTGAAGATGTTGTGCAGGTTACGGTAACCGCTGGTGGCGGTGGTGGTCCGACTCACCACTCGGGCGAAATCGCTCAGGATGAAACCTGGTGGCCATCAGGCAACCCCCACATTATCGACAACGATGTTTACCCTGGTGAAAATGTCACCTTGACTATCAAACCAGGCTGCATAATCAAATTTCAGCCCGGGACTGAACTTTTCTGCGGTTATTACGACGCCAGCGCAATCGTTGCCGAGGGAACAGCCGATTCGGTAATTCTTTTTACCTCCAATGTTGCCACACCCGCACCCGGTGACTGGCAGTGTGTTGGGGCATATGACTTGTCGATGCCGACAACCAGTTTCAAATACTGCATCTTTGAATATGGCGGCGGTGCCCAAGGCTGGGGCACATTTACAGTCGACGAAACCGGCGTGAAATTCAGCAACTGCACGGTCAGAAAGAGCGCTGATTATGGAATTGTTGCTATGGACGAAGGTTATTTTAAGGAATTCAACAACAACACAATCACCGAATGCGCCCGCTATCCCCTTTACATCTATGGCGAATATATTCGCACGATTGGTACAGGCAACAACTTCACCGGCAACACTCAAGAGGGGATCCTTGTCCATGGCGATGATGTTGTCACCACTGGAACCTGGATTAATCCCGGTGTCCCTTATATTGTGAATGGTGACATTAATGTTGGCGATAACAATACCACGCCGGTTCTCACAATTGCGCCGGGCACGACAATAAAACTTCAAAGTGGTGTTGAATTCTACTGTGGCTACTACGGTTTTGGGGCAATTAAGGCAGATGGAACTGACGGCAGAATTAGGTTCATCAGTTCGGTGCCTGCCCCGAGCAAGGGTGATTGGCAATCACTCGGATTCTATCAGTACACAATCGATAGCGAAGCAAAACTGATTAACTGCACGATTGAGTATGGCGGTGAAGATGGCTACGGCAATGTCATAATTGATGATGCAATTCCTGAGGTTCGTGGTGACTCTATCGGTCACAGTGCCGCGTATGGCATTTATCTTGATGGCTCGGAATACCCTGACCCGGATGAACTTGAAAATAATAACACCTTTTACGACAACACCCAAGGTTCTATCCGCAGACCATAGTTTGAGATAGCAGACAAAGGGGCGGGCTAACCCTCGCCCCTTATTTTTTATCAAATATTTTCTGTTGTTTAGATGAATCAGCGGACAGAGGTTGGCAGGTAACAAATTCCTTTATTGCCCCGAATCGTTTGGGTCCGATGCCAATAACATTCCGCAGTTCGTTAACAGTTTTAAATCCATTGTGCTGCTCGCGATAGGTAATAATGCGCTGGGAAAGAACAGGTCCGATTCCCGGCAGGGCATCAAGTTGCTCTAATGTTGCACTGTTGATGTCGATTAAACTGTCTCTGGTAGATAAAGTTTCAACTTCTACGGAAAGGAATTGAAGTTGCCTTTTCATCTGCAGATGCTTAACCCCAGAAATCAAGGAGCCAACAAGGAATGCTGCGCTTAAAAAAATTAGAACTACTTTCTCCCGTGGATTCATCAGAAGCGGAACAAAACCCAGATATTCAAATCGGTGCGTTCATTGCTGATGCCGGAGATTGCCTTGTTGTAACTGTAACCTGTATTAAGACCGGCTTCAATACTGCGGGAAAACCGGTAAGATGCCCCTAACGATGTGGCAATGGTATTGTCTCGTTGCTGGGGAATGGTAGTTTTTTCTTCCATCTCGGTCCATACCGTCTGTTCACGAAGGGTCTGAGAATAACGCAATTGCCAGGTCAGGCTTAAATCCGAGGAAAATCTGACCCTGCGTAAAAATGGCAGTTTCAGTCCTTGAGGAGCTGAAAAGGCGTAACTCAAAGAAGTATTTGCCCCTTGAGTCTTGGTTTCGGTCAAACTGCGGTTGCGGCCGGTTTCACTGAGGTAAGAAATTGCGCCTGAACGGCTATAGTTGACTGCAACGGTTGTAGAAATTCGCTTTTTCCAGGTGGTCTGCCAAGATAGTAAGGGGTTCAAGTCAACGGTTCGGTTTTCAATCCTGCCAAATATCGCCAGACTTTCACCACCAGTGGCGACAGGCAAAAGTTCCCCTCTTAGACTGAAGTTGCGCCGGTAACTGCTTGATAGACGGGAATCAGTGGCAAGAGTGCTAAAAAGATTGTGTACCTTCCCAAGGTTGAGTTCAATACTCGGCCAGATAAGGTTAAGGTCGCCGGTAGCTCCGAGCAACGCCCAGCTCTTTCCCCAGGAGCGGTCATAACTAAACCGGGCAGAAAATTCCTTGTAACCGAGACCGCTTGCGAATCGCAGACTCTTAGATAAATCTCGTGTTCGACTTAATCGTCCTTGCAACGAATCGTAGGGAAAGGTGTCACTTATCCCGAACCTATAAGTCCAGGGAACTGCACCACGAAATCCAAGGTAATCACTGGATCGGGATACACTATAATTGAAATCAATCGGCTCAATGATGTTAGTGATCTCAGCCAGAACCCTAACGGCATTTAGCTTGGGCGTCTTTGACTTTTCAAATTCACGGCCGGTTTGCAAAGTATCAACGAACCCATCTGTTGAATCCAGTGCTTCGTTAAGGGTATCGGACCCCAAACCTTTGGTAAGCCTATGCGTGACACGACCAGTTTTTCTCAACGAACCTTCCCGGCGAGCAGCAGCTCTTTCGATTTGAGCGGTTAACTTTTCGGAAAGTTCAGTCAAATCGATAGAGGTATTAAAACTTATTTCACCTGAATTATTGATGTTGCAATAATCAGCGTACTCAGCTTCAGCTCCGATTTTTGGTCGCTCATGCGAATAATCACCATCAAATTCAATTGAAGGATTAATCACATCCCCGATCTCCAGTTCGTAAGAAACGCCGATATTTTCGCTTCGATTTGCCTCACTGCCCAAAACGACTCCAAGAATTGTATCGGGGTTAGTGACCAGCAGGTCACGTTCCGAATCCCAGCCATATTCTATTGTCAAATCTTCAATTGGTGCAAATGAGATATCAAAATTACCCATAACCGCTTTTCCCCGGAGAGTGTCAAGCTTAATAGTGTCACCATGGATATCGGTGCGTTCAGCGGCACTTACACCTATTCGGATATCCCGAGGCAAAGGGTAAAGGTCGCTTTCACCGGTTAAAGGGATTTTTATGTCCGGCCTAATTCTATAATTATATTGCCAGCCCGTTGCGCAGTTCGAGTCAAAATTTGGATAGTTGCTATTGCTCGCCCAACGACGCCGCCAAGATAAATTCATCGCCTCAATGGTATAATTGAGGAATTTGTTACCGGACTGTTGTTTTGATAGATTGTTAACTGCAATTTCTTGGCTCTGACCATAGCCGATTTGCGTTCGCTGCTCCTGATCTGTTAGTCTCAAATCGGGCCAAGTAGCTGAAAACTTGGGTAGATTTGCCTGACGCATCCGCGTATATGAAACGGGGATAGAAATGCCCCATTTGCGAGGTATAAGTCGGTCTATGTTGACTCGCAGGTCCGCACCAAGGTTTTGGGCAAAGCCGCCAGTCTTTACCCCTCTGCCTTCTGAGAAGCGGTGGAAATTGGGATCCGAGTATGACCAACGCAGTCCCATTGAAAGAAAATCGGCGAGCTGGAGATTGGCTTGGCTTGTTAATCCGTAACCAGCTTCTTTCTTCGGGGCGGTCAACCTGATATCGTTAAACCACACACCGCCGCTGATTTTATTTTTTTGTCTGTTGGCAATGCCGAGCGCAAACCATCGAATATTTGCTAAAGATGGCAGTCCCCAGACAGAATACAAGGTGGAGTCTGAGGTGCTATAAGTATACAACGATTCCGAGATGATTCCCAATGATTCTCGCTGGAGTTTCAACCTGGGCAGAGAGTCCAGTGCAATAATAAATTCATACCATTTGCCGTCCCGACCAGCAATTTTCCTCCCTTTGGTTATCGGTGAACGGACTTCGTAATAATTTACCGAATCCGAACCGATTCGGATAAAACAATCAAGCCCGTTGCCGTCATCATGCACATAAAATCTGAGTTGTCCATAGTTGCGATAATCTTCCACGGCTGTATTGGTTTTAGTCACAATTGCCTGACGGTTTTGATAAAGGCTACGATACCCAAACAGTAATGCAGCTTCGGTTTCGGTCCTTCCGGTTATGTCGCGCTTCAACTCAAAAGGCGAATTATAACTTGTGTCGGTCTTTTTGGAAACTTGTGATACCCATACCTTCTCGTTGGTATCCACCGGCATTGAATTTCCAGAAAAAATATCACTGATTTTGGGATTGCGCCACTTACTGCCCACAAACTCGAGTGAATACAGCTCAATCGTATCGGGTTCCTCAAAGCCGTCAAACCACACTCGCACCAGACGGATGTCTTCCCATTTGGGGTTGCCCACTTTAGAAAACAGGCTTGTGTCACGGAGAGTCAGGCGGTATAAACACCAGCCATTAAAGAGGGGTGTAATATTTCTCTCTTCATTAAGAGGTATCGTGTATTCAAAATAATGATTATAGCGGGAAAAACCATTACGGTCGAGGTCTTCAGAGTCAAGGCGGCGGTTGCCTTCAGTGCCCTGCTGGTTGTTGTAGGGGTCATAATCGTCGTTTCCGTCATCAAGGGCATCAGGGGTCCAAAGGGAATCTTCCCCAAAAACAGTGTCTAGACCGGTATCTTCCCATTCATCAAGAATGCCATTGCCATTTCTATCTTCGGTATCAAGGAATCCGTTATAACCTTTAATCTTACCGTTTCGATCGCGTCTGGGTGCGTCTTCATCTATCGCCATCCCTACGGTAACATGAATACTACCGGTCCTATGCCTTGTACGGGCAATCAACTCTAAATTTTCGATATCGGTAAAATTCATACCCAACTGGGCAGATGGTGCGGTCATTATTCCAGCCCAAGACTCAGTATCGTTAGAATCGGGTGTGAAAGCGATTTTAAGGATGTCTTGGGTTTCATTTGCTTCATCGCCTATATCTGGTCCAAACACGCTATCCTTTCGGACCTTATCTTTTGGTGTTGTCCATTTAAGCGGTATTGTCGCAAAATTGTGGGTATCTTTATCGACCGGTACTGATGCGAAACACCAGAGCATTGCCGTATTTGTAACTTCGCGGGTTATCACTGTTCCTTCAAAGTCATCAAGATAAGCCACGCCACGGGTATTAGGATTTGGCAAGGAGATGGCACCTTCGGTCTTAAAGTCAAAACGGGACGGACTTTGTGCCCATAAAATCGGCAGGCGGTCTAAAAATGCCGTGACCGCATCCGAGGTTGTGCTGTAAGAAAGGTCGGTTTCAGCGATCATCTTCTGGAATGGTTCAGAACCAAGACCAGGTTTTTCTTCTGGAATGCCTTCGTTGCGAAAGAAAAAACTCGAACCTGCCTTTCCGTTCTGCAGGAACGTCCATTCGGTTCTGGCACCCATAAGCGACTTTTGTGTGAGGGAAAACCAAGGTTGATACTCAAATGTTACTTGAATATCAGCATCTGGAGGAAGAGGTTTAAGGAAGGTAATGATACCTGTAG
>Ga0129301_1001788_pt1 | contig 10007 bp, 11 predicted proteins | sample ConPoolayeHmetaG_FD_94489 | JGI IMG/M metagenome (GOLD analysis project Ga0129301, IMG submission 94489) | Hot spring microbial mat communities from California, USA to study Microbial Dark Matter (Phase II) - Cone Pool mat layer H metaG ...
CTTTTGAAGTGGATTATGAGGGTGCGTTGAACGCTTTCAGGTATGGATTAGAAAGGCATCAGGAGACAATGCAAAGAGTTTTACCAAATTACCTGTTACAGCCTCTGAAGGAGAGTTCAGCTGGTGGAGCCACTATTACCGCCAAAGATTGGGCTAGGATCACCTACCATTTTGCCAGCTATTTCAATAAAGTTAGAGAAGAAGTTAAGGATGAAGTGATTGAGGCCTTTAAAGTCTGCTGGATTGGGAGAGTAGGTAGTTTTGTGAGAGAAACGTTGGAATTATCAAACTCTGAAGCAGAAGCAAGGATAGTTTCAGACGCAGAGGCATTCGTACAAGAGAAACCCTACTTAGTGTCTCTATGGCGTAATGAGTTTGGTTTATAGTCAACTATGATCTTTAATCGGCTCTATTTTTTAAGGACTATAAAATTTATTACTAACGCAAGAACGTTATCTTTAACAGGAGGGTGTTAATAATGTTGGTATCATTATCTCAGAGATGAGAAAATAATAAATACCATTAAATCAGTTAAATTGAGATGAAATGGAGTTAAAGGATATTTATGCCAAAAAGGTTCAATCCATAAAAGTGGAAAACAAAGTTAGTATATCTAAACTATTATCTAAAATGGCAAAGACAGGTTATCAAGGTAGAAAACTCGCGGAAGCCACTGATGTTATAGGTGAAATGATAAAGGACAAAGACGTAACGATCTTCATGGGTTTAGCTGGCTCAATGTCCACTGCAGGGCAATGGCGTATCATAAACTGGTTTATAGAAAATAATTATATCGACGTATTAGTACCAACAGGGGCTAATATTTCTGAGGATATCGTAGAAGCGATGGGTTACAGTTACTTCCAAGGCCCACATTTGGTAGATGACAAGAAAGTTTTTGACCTAGGCCTAAACCGATACTATGATGTCTATGGGAGAGAGGATGATTACTTGAATATGACCGAACTCATAGCTGGTTTTATTCAAACCTTAGATAAGGATTACAAATATTCCTCTAGGGAGTTCTTGTACTTGTTTGGAAGGTTCCTCTATAAAAAGGGAATAAAGAGTATTGTTGCAACCGCGGCGGAAAAGAAGGTTCCAATATTTTGCCCAGCAATCATAGATAGCCCGTATGGAGATGCTGCCTTGATTGCTGAAAGCAATGGTTTCCATCTAACAATTGATGCTATAAAAGATTACGTTGAATTCATGAAACTTGCAGAAGAAGTAAAGGACACCGGCGTGATCTATATTGGTGGGGGCGTTCCAAAGGATTTCATTCAACTTTTCGCTGTAACAGCAGATCTCTTATATAAAGACAGGACAGTACCAAGCAGGGACAAGAAGCCGATCTATTGTAATCTAACAAATGAAAGTTACTATCCCCATAAATACGCAGTCCAGATCACAACCGATGCACCACAATGGGGTGGATTATCTGGATGCACATTTGAAGAAGCAATATCATGGGGTAAAGAATCTTCAGATGGGAAGTTCGTGCAATGTTATTGCGACGCAACAATCGCTTTACCAATAATTTCACATGCATTAGCAGAGACTATAAAGTCTAATAGGAAACCTAAATCTTTCCGTTTGAAAAAGAGCTTTTGGCCTGTATAACGGTAACATGCGTTTAAAATAGATTTAGAATATTGAATATTAAGTATTAAAATGTCTAGAGTTCACTGTCGATGATAATAGAGTTGTTTGGCTTGGATCTACTAACTTACAAATATAAGCCTATTATGGTAACTGCTCCTAAAACCATTATCATCCATAGATTGACTTGTCTTACCGTCTTTAGAGCCCTATCCCTTGTAGGCTCTCTTAAAAGGTAGATGATGGAAAAAAAGAAACCTACTTCCGAAGTAAGAACGAATAAAGTCCTTAGGATATCGAGTTTGTTAAATAGATAAAGGAATATAATTGGTCCAAATAAAGCTGTTATAGAATAACAGGCTGACGCAAAGAGAGCTGCTGAACGAGGTCCATTGACTATTGCAACGCTTCTAACGCCTTTAACTCTATCACCTTCCATGTCAGCTATCCCTTGAGTTACTTCTCTTCCTAAGTTTGAGAAAAAGCTTAAAGTAAATAGTGTAGCCACCGTAAGGTTAATAGACTCAGTAGCTGACAGGGAACCGAAGATAAAAGCGATAGAGACGCAATACGCTACCATCATGTTTCCTAGCAACCCATACCTCTTACCATACAAACTGTAGAGCACTGATAAAATAAAGGTAAACAACGCAAGTAGCATCGCTAACAAGTTTATCATAATAGCGGATAAAGAACCTAAAGTAAATAATGTTAAGCCAAAGTAAAGTGCTGATTTCTTTGAAACTAAACCGGACGGAATTGGTCTATTAGGTCTGTTGATGCGATCGATTTCAACATCTAAGTAATCGTTTATGACAAAGGACGAAGCAGTTAAAAAAACTGAAGTTGAAAATGAAAAGAAACTTAAAGACAACTCGGGTAACCCTTTTAGGGCGATCATCTGGCCTGCAAAGGTGACCAACCCTATAAGGATTGAGCCTAACGGTCGAATCAACCGAATGTATGGAGTAAGTGGAAGCCCATTTATGCCAAACTTCAAACTTAAACCATCTTAAGAATACTATTCTATCTATATATTCTTATTAAAGCTTTATGAATAAGACTCTACTTTTCTCTAAAGACAGGGAGTACAAACTTTTACCTGAGCGCGTGAGATATTCAAGAGTTTTACTTATTCCCATTGTGCGGAGCGGGTACGTTTTGGTTAAAGCATTCCCACATTACACTTAGGAAGCCTGTATCCTCATATCAAAAAGCTTAAAACTCACTTTAGAGACGGGTTTAATGGAATGACTAGAAAAAAATTTTTAATTTTAGCGCTGATCATGATAACTATAATCACTTACACTACGGGGCAGGCTTGCGCGGCATCCCCAGCCTCCCAAGTAAAGGCTGGTGTGTGGATAACCAGTATAGATAAAGTAGACTTGGCCGCTGGCACCTACTCAATTGACTTCTATCTATGGTTCATATACGATGGGACACCTCCTAACTTTGAATTCATCAACGGAGCCCCTACTAGGATTGAGAAAACGGTCGAAAGAGAAGGTTACGTGGAATATAGGGTTAAGGCGACATTCGTCCAACAGTACGATTTTAAGAACTTTCCTTTTGACATTCAACATTTGGATATAATGATCGAAGACAAAACACGAGATATAACAGAGTTAGAGTTCATCCCAGACGCTGAACAAAGTGGTCTGGACACACAAGCCTATATTGTAGGGTGGCAACCGAGGGAATTTGTGTATCAAAGCTACGTTCACGAATATCCAGGTGAAAGCTACTCGAGGCTTGTCTTCACGGTTTTGATACAGAGGGAAGTTTTCCCAGTCTTCATGAAGAACTTCGTACCGATTACTTTGATCACGTTGATAAGCCTGCTATCGTTCGCTGTTAGTATACAGAACTATTCACAGAGGATATCGATAGGCATAACAACACTATTCTCAGCAGTCGCATATCATTTGGCAACACTGGGGAGCTTGCCACCACTTTCATATCTAACTCTATTTGACAGAGTGATGCTGGCTATCTATTCGCTGTTTCTTTACAACATAGGTGTAAGTGTACAAGGAATGAGGCTTGTGGACAGAAAGCAGATAGACAAAGCAACTAGCTTTGAAGATAAAGCACAAAAACTTCTACCAGTAGTCGCTTTGTCTCTGCTCATACTTTACACAGTGCTATTGGCACCGTTCATATGAGTTGTTCACTTCATCCGTAGGGCATCTGATCAAATGTGCTATATTAGTGGAGGGTAGGTACAGGTAGCCGAAAGCTTAATAAAAATGGCTTGAAATGTATTATTGATGTCTGCCAAGAGGGAAGTCATATTTTTTGAGAAGCCAGGGCCGAAAAACACTACGTCAGTAATTAACGTGGTTAAGGATAGACTTGGCTTAGGCGACTTAGGAGAAGTAATCGTGCCAGTCACAACAGGTAAAACTGCTAGGATGTTTTCTGAAAGGTTAGGTAAATTAGCAGAAATCAAAACCATATCTGAAAATGAACTGATATCAATGTACAAAGAAATAAGCCTTAAACATATAAAGGGTGGTTTTCTGGACAAATTAATACATGAGAGATTAAGAGACTTTGATAGAACTATCTCAAAAAGACTTAGACGGGAGATCTTTGACATCGCTCTGTTGCCTTTTTTTGGAGAAAAATGGGACGCAATAAAGGAGGCGCTCTACATCTTTGGTCAGGGTATGAAAGTAGCTATAGAAATATCTATCGCATCGGTTGAGCTAGGGCGAACAGAACCATACGTCAAAGTAATCGCTGTAGGCGGAACAGGAAGTGGTGTTGACACAGCCGTAGTAATAAGAACAGCCACTCAAAGGCAGGCACTAGGAGAAGACAAGGGAAAGCGTCTGATAGTTGAAGAAGTATTATGTATGCCAAGAGAAAAATAAGCCTTAATAACAATTCTTGAAGATAATATAAGCCTTCAACCATCCCAAGTGCGACTTTAGGGATTTGATTGCATATGTGATTCATTTTTTGTTTTTGGCCTTTGTTTTCTTTTCCCCCGTCCCTAGTATATCTATCTCAAAGAGTATTAAATATGGTGCAGAAAGGTAAAGGATTGCGAAGTAGGGGTTTTGAAGAAAGGTTACAAAGTTGAATAAGTTTTTAACGTCAAAGTCAAAGTATATCTTTACTATCTCAGGGGCGGAGAGTGTTAGGATTGTAAGCGACATTACGACAAAGAACTGTAAGATAACACTTTTCTGTCTGCCAAGGACAACAGACGGCATAGCTGATGAAATCACAAAGACCCATGTAAACGCGTAGATAAAGACTATGGTATCGATTCTCGAAATTAATAAGGCGCCAATAGTTGGCCAATAGTAGTTAATCTCGTTTAGAACAGTGGACAAAGCAGTTTGAGTGAATACTTGATAGGTGATCATCAGCGTCCAAGCGCCGGAAAGATATAATGGAGTAACAAACCACGACTTAGCCAAGTAACTCCCCTTGCACGTATCTTCTTTTATAGACTACTCTAAAAATCTTTTTATCTTTAAGCGTTAAAATAATTACTTACACTGGAGAAAATCGGATCGAGCTTTCTTAAATCTTTCTTAGAGTCTTCCTTCCCACATCCAATTAAATATCTCTAGAACGTTATTGCCATTTAATTCTATGGGGCTGTTTGGTCTGGGCCAATTAAGTACCGCGTCTCTAGCCATCGAGGGGAGGTCCTCTTCCTGTACACCTATGTCTTTAAGAGACTTCGGCATACCAACTTCGTCCGCGAGTTCCTTTGTTTTTTGTATTGCTCGAATAGCTGCCTCCTCATCAGAGAGACCGTCAACGTTTAAACCGATCTCCCTAGACATTTGAGCTAATTTAGAAGCTGATACTGGGGCATAAAATTTCATAACATATGGTAGTGTCATCCCAGTCGACACTCCATGTGGAACCTTGTATATTGCGGCGAAGGTCTGGGATATGGAGTGTCCCGCAACAACCTTTGCGTTGCATAAAGGTATGCCTGCAATGGTTGAAGCATAAGCCATGTAATACCTGGCCTCCATATCGTTAGGGTTATGGTAAGCTCGCTTCAAATATTTGAAGATGAACTTGATCGCCAAATGTGCTAGGGCATCTGTGAAAGGCGTTGACTCAGTAGAGAGCAGCGATTCAACAGCGTGGGATAACGCATCCATCCCAGAACCTGCTGTAAGGCTCGGAGGCATCGTCTTCGCGAGCATGGGGTCGACAAGTGCTGTGTCAGGTATAATATGCGGGCTAACGCATGCCTTCTTAACCGCTCCCATAGTAACTATGGAATAAAGTGTCACCTCGCTCCCTGTCCCAGAAGTTGTAGGGACACAAATAATTGGGGCCCCGCGCTTCTTTATCAGATAGGGGCCAATATACTGTCTTATGTCACCTGGATTCGTTAAGCTAGCTGAAACAATCTTTGCAGTGTCCATCACACTTCCGCCACCTATACCAATAACAAGCCCAAAGCTTCTAGATCTGGCAACATCAACAGCAGCTTCGATAGTTTCTAATTTTGGTTCTGGTTCAACCTTATCAAATACAGAAACTTTGTAACCTCCATGTTCTAATGCTTTAGAAGCTCTATCAACTACGCTCATCTTCGAAATTACATTATCGGTGATGACGAGTGTTCTGGTCGGGTCGATTAATAAGCTTGCTTCATCGCAAATTCTTTCTAAAGAGTTTGTGCCGAAAACAATCCTTCTAGGTGTTTTAACCTCTGAAATTCTAAACAAAAAAGGGTCTATAGTGCCCTTACCCAATTGTCAATCACGATGATATTCTAAAATCCTGATATTTATGCTTACTTTTATTGATGCATAAAAACATGTGTTAGTCATGGATGATGAGGCACATCACGTATCATGTAATTTTTTTCATTGTTTATGTTATCAAATAAAAGCTCCTGTTGGAAAACTTACCTAATACCCTTTGAATCATGTCTAAGCGAGTCCGTTATGAACCTAAGTTTAACTGCGCCATATGCTAACATGATAAAGGTTGACACAACCTGATTTGCTGAACATTGTGGTCTCCACCAAGATGGGCTGGATGTTATAGAAAACGCCAACAGCTTCATAAACCTTTTCTCTCTTCCTTTATAACCCAACCAAGATACTAGGCAAAGTAATCACTATGCTTTTAAAGGACTATAAGTATAACAATAACCATAGAGTTCTCTTTGAATAGATGCAGTTATTGTGGAAAGGAGGTCGACCTGCCATTTAGATGCAACTATTGCAGAAACTACTTTTGTAGTGAACATAGATTACCCCCTACACACAACTGCGTAAATATAAATGCTTGGATGCGGAGGCCACCTCCAAAGTCAGCAGACCTAATATTAAGTGGACGCCCTACTATATCTACTCAGAAAGAACAGGTTTGGAGTGGGAAGGTAAGGAGGTCTAAATTTGATGGAACTAGTTACAAGATAAGTTGTTTATTGACTGCGATAAAGAATAACCCTGAACTTGTTGTTGCGTTATTGATCTTTACGCCACTTACCATCTTTTATGTGTTTCGTGCAGTATCTTCTCCTAATGTTTTGAACATCTTTAATTCGATAATGTTAAGTCTAATTACAGCTTCAATCATGGTGTATTCTTATAAGAAAGCTCGAAAGTAATATGTGGGTCACCTTGATAATGCCAATTAAAAAGTTCCACGTTTTAATCACGGAATCTGGCTTCTAATATGAAAAATAGGATTAAATACTTATCCAAAAGATAATAGCTATATGACACAAAAGTAGAAGGATTTGATAAAAAGGTATGAATGAAAGGTTAGAACTACAATCAAAACTCATTAAAGATAAAGGTAGACGCGTCGGTATTATGCATTATACAGCCCCTCCAAAAGAAGTTGGGGGTGTTGAAATTGTAATTTCAGCGCACGTAGATTTCCTAGTAAAAAAAGGATACGAAATTCATCTGATCTATGGCACAGGAGGGGGCTTTAAAGCGAAGAACGTGTTTGAACATCAAATATCGCTCTTATCGCCTAAAGATCTAGAGATCACTAATATACAAAATGAAGTGCTAAAGAGGGGTGAAGAAACAGAATCATTTGATGAAATCAAAGAAGAAATAAAGTCTGAGTTAAGGAACATTTTGATGGATCTCGACGTTTGCATAGTTCATAATATACCTTCGATGCCATTCAACTTCGCAGCCACAGCAGCAATCAACGAACTAGCAGACGAGCTTAAAACCAAATTTATCTTTTGGATACACGATATCGCTACTGTAAGAAGAGAATGGCGTAGTAGAGCAGGTCAATTCCCATTAACGCTACTGCTCCATAAAAATCCGAATGTAGAGTACGTCACAATAAGTTATTATCGGCTAAGGCAATTGGAGACCCTACCTCTCAAACACCCATTAGGTAAGATTAATGTGATACCTAACGGGGTTAAAGCGGAAGATTTCCTTAGATTTGATGCATTCACAAAAGAGTTAATGAATAAGTTAGAAGTCAGCTACCAAGACCTTGTGATCCTAATACCGGTAAGGGTCACGCCGAGAAAAAACTTAGAACTTGCTCTGGATATAGTATACGAATTAAAGTATCTTTTAGGAGGAGAACGTCGGGTCAAGGTCCTAATTACAGGGCCGCCAGACCATCAAGCAGTCGCTAGGGGGATTGAATATTTAGAGCACCTCAATATTAAGATCAAAATGCTGGGGCTAGAGAATGATGTGTGCTTCTGTCATGAATTTGTCGCATATGAACGCTCCTTCTCAGAAGGAAAGATTATCAAGTGGAACGTCGCTGACGCGTACACTATTTCTGACTTGGTACTTGTGCCGAGCAAGGAGGAAGGGTTTGGGCTGCCAGTCATAGAAGCTGGGGCAGCGAGAAAGATGGTGTTTGTTTCGAGGATTCCCCCGTTTGAAGAGTTGATTAATGCAGGCATAAATGGATACACATTCGACCTAAATGAATCACCAAAGAACATAGCGTACAAAATCTTTAAAGAATTCACTCTACAGGCACCTGATACCGATATTGTCAACGTCGCGAAGAATATCTCTTATAGAATTTATAAGATGCTTGTCATGGACGTTGTTGAGCCTAACTTCGGTGACATTGCGAAGAACGTGCTCCATAAGGTGTACAAAGCTCTCATAATGAACTTTGTTGACCCAAACTTTAGCTATGTTATGGACAAGTTCACCTGGAACGTAATACTACAAGAGAAATTAGTCCCCATACTATAACTTAATACCATAGCCAACAATAAGAGAAAAACTGACGCCATTATAAAAAAGAGGTTCGCTTTCAATTTAAGGAGCAGGTATCAAACTGAGTTAATCTTTTGTAGGTGCACTATATTCCTTGTTATCGATGTGTAGCCTATTGCCCTACCTTTACAGCTGACTTTACGTTCAGGACAACCTTTTTTTCTAACAATTTTCTTGTTGCAGCTATATTCTGTATAGAATATGTCCTGGAATTCCTCTACGTTCCATGTTCTAAATCTTTCCATCAAATCCCTATAGAAAATTATTTCAAGCAAGGATACTTTCTCTCTCTTGACAGGCAAATCCATATTTCCGGAAAGCCTTCACGTTCCATATATTCGTGAATCGTTTTCTGAACCTACCATTTCACGAATACAATGTGATTAGCATGGCACCGTGTCTGAAATTAAATGTCTTTTATGTTCTTGACATATTTCAAGTAATTTTTCTTAAGTCTTCCGATGAGTTTATCATCCGAGGTGTATAAGTATGTATTCTTGATAATTGCTAAAGATATGTAGGCTGAATCGTAGACCGTTATATCATTTTCGAAAGAAGTTGTTACAGCCCTTTTAGCGTATTCTCCCTTAAGAGGATAAAGGTTGAAAAGGAAAGAGTCTAAGGCTTCAGAGACTTCGCATAGCTCACCTTCAGAAAAAATCCTTTTGTGGTACAATGCATTCAAGATCTCGTAGGTGATTATGTCTGGGGTGATGATCCTTATTTCCCCCTCAATATATCTATCCCTTATCTTTAAAGCCTTGTCAGAATCTTCCTCTTCAACAAACCACTTCACTATCACACTTGCGTCAACTACGACTTCCTGCATACCGCTCGTCCCTAAACCTTCTTATAATATCCTCGGCCTTTTCTTCCCCCCTACTCTTCTTTCTCAACCTTTCATTTATTAATACAGCTTTAGCCAAGTTCCTGCTCCTCTCCTCGACTATCTTGTTTTCTATGGCATTCCTGATAAACTCACTCCAGTTGACTTTGACCTCTCTCATCATCTTTCTCAATTTTTCGTCAACCCTAACTGTAATAATTGCCATACAAGTAATACATATATAAACTGTATATAAATTTTTAGAGACCGTTAAAAAAATGGAAAGCTTGTCTTTCCTCCAATAATTAAAAGCTATAACCTAATTCTCATAAAGACATGTACCTTTGACC
>Ga0129301_1001790_pt1 | contig 9996 bp, 9 predicted proteins | sample ConPoolayeHmetaG_FD_94489 | JGI IMG/M metagenome (GOLD analysis project Ga0129301, IMG submission 94489) | Hot spring microbial mat communities from California, USA to study Microbial Dark Matter (Phase II) - Cone Pool mat layer H metaG ...
AAATGAACAGGCGGCACTGAACCAGAAGGGGCGCTCATAAAAACTTGTATATAATGTATTCCAAAAAATTTTAGAAAAAGCGAATCGAGCTCGGTGCCATCAGCATGCCAAATTGAAACCAACACTGGCACATCAAAAGTCTGGTTTGATAGGCGCTCGGTTCTAATGAAAATATCAGCAACTTTTGTCTGCTCATCAAACACGTACGCTGCGTATGCTCCCTCATAAAGCTGTTTGAACTCGCCTACTTGCAAATTATGCATGAAGATGAACCGCTCACATCTGGAAACTGCAAACAAGAAGCCAGATACAGCTAATCCGAGCACAACTATCACAGCAAGAATAATGGCTATTTTCTGATTCACCTTTCAGTCCCCCTAAAGTATTAGTTAACAAACTGTTTTATAATTATTCACATATTAACTTTCTAACATTAAACGAAGTCAGCTTTAAGCCAGTAGCAAACGTTAAAAGCATGCTTCACAAAAACGAATAATTCTGATTCACTGCTAAAGGTTCATTACATGAAAAAACTTGACTTTGTAGGCTTCGGCGCTCTCAATGTGGATAAACTTTTCAAAGTGAACCGCATTGCAGGAGCAGAAGAAGAAAGCTTTGTAACAGAATATACAGAAACATGCGGAGGCTCAGCAGCCAACACTATGGTTGGATTGGCTAGGCTTGGCTGCAAAGTAGGCTTTATAGGAAAAGTTGCAAGCGACAGAGACGGCGAATTACTGCTCGAAGATTTCAGAAGAGAAGAAATTAACACAGACGGCATAATAAAAACTAAACATGGACGAAGCGGCGCAGTCATAGGCTTCGTTGATAAACAAGGGCAACGTGCATTATACGTAGACCCAGGCGTCAATGACTCAATAGAGTTTGAAGAAATAAATAGGGAACACGTGTTTAACAGCAAGTTTCTGCATCTTTCCTCTTTTGTCGGAGAGAAATCCTTTCAAGCACAGAAGAAGCTCGTTGAAATTCTTCCTGAAAATGTAAAAGTTAGTTTGGATACTGGAGAACTGCACGCGAGGAAAGGGTTGAAAGCTTTAGCGTCTATCTTGCGTAGAACCCTAATATTTTTGCCTAATTCTAGAGAGCTGGAGATTTTGACTGCAGAATCCGATTATAGGAAAGCAGCAGAAAAAATGCTTAAAACAGGGGTCAAAATTGTTGCTGTTAAACTTGGAAGCAAAGGTTGCTACATAACAGATGGTAGAGAGAAGCATCATATAGAAGCGGTTAAAGTGAAAGTTGTGGATACAACTGGCGCTGGAGATGCTTTTAACGCAGGTTTTCTATACGGCATACTAAAAAGTAAGGGCCTTCAAGAATGCGGAAGAATAGGCAATCTTGTTGCTTCACGAAGTATAATGAAAATAGGCGCAAGAGCGGGGCTTCCTCGCATGGAAGAGCTAGAACTTTTTCTCTAAATAATTGATTAAATTCTCGAAAACCAGTTTTCCATCTCCATAGGCGGGCATTCTGTCATGTCTTGTCCAGTCTGGCAGTTGCCACCAGTAAAACGCTCTTTCAGGATGAGGCATCAAACCAAAAATTGTGCCCTCAGGATTGCAAATGCCGACAATGTCGTGAAAAGCACCATTCGGATTAGCCGGAAACTGGCCTTCAGCATACTCGCCGTTTTCATGACAATATCTAAAAACAAGCATGTCGTTCTCGTAAAGCTTCTCCAAATATTGCTTCTCGTTTTCTTTTGCGAAAATGAATCTGCCCTCTGAATGAGCTACAGGCATCCGTAGCACTTTTCCTTTAGGAATATTATTTGTGAACACGCATTTTCCGTTGTTTTCATGCTTGATGTAGACCCAGCGACAATTATATCCGGGTGGAAAATTAGTAGCCAACGCAGCCTCTGGGTAAGTGCTTATTCCCTCAAAACCTGGAAGTAATCCAGCCTCAACAAGAACCTGAAAGCCATTGCATATACCTAGAATTGGGCGGTTCTCATCCACAAAAACCTTCAGTTCTTTACCTAGTTTCGTTAGAAGCCACTTCGCCCAAATGACCCCCGCCCTAACGTAGTCTCCATAAGAAAAGCCTCCGGGAAAAACTAGCACTTGGTACTCGAGAAGATTTCGGCGCTTAATCGCTTCATTAACGTGCAAAATCTCTGCTTGAACACCAAAATCCAAAAAAGCAGTTTTTGTTTCAGCGTCGCAGTTTGTTCCGCCTACACGCAAGATGCAGATTTTAATCTCCTCACGCTTCACGGTCTCACGCACCACTGCTCAACGTTTGCTTCCAGCTTGACAGAAGCATATTAAGCGAAGTTTCCACAACAACTGAGCCATCAAGTCCATAAACACAAAATTCAGTAGTCTTTGTAACTTTTCCAATTTCAGCATAAGCCTTCCCACTCATCAACCTCTCAAAATCTTCTCTAGCCTTTTCAGAGACCTCAACTAAAAAACGGCTGTTTGACTCGGAAAACAAAACAAAATCGTCACGATTCAAACCCTTTCTAGGAACCTTGTGCAAATCTAATTCCATGCCATACCCTCCAGAAAATGCCATCTCTGGAGCGGCAACAGCTAAACCGCCCTCAGACAAGTCGTGACACGCCTTAACCAATCCAGAGTCGATGGCTCTTATTATTGCTTTGAAGATTTTTCGAGCTTGGCTTCTCCTAACTTTTGGCACAGTCTTGCCAATGAAACCTCTCAGTTTATAGTATTCTGAACCTCCTAACTCGTGAAAGCTTTCTCCAACAATGTAGATCAAGTCGTTAGGCGTTTTAACATCCATAGAAACAGCCAAACGAACATCTGGGAGAATGCCTAAAGCAGTTATAAGCAATGTTGGCGTAACAGGTCCAAGTGGAGACTCGTTATAGAGACTATCCTTTCCAGAAATGAACGGTGTCTTGAACGCAGTTGCAAAATCGTAACACGCTTCGCAAGCTTTAATCAGGCTTCCTAAACGTTCAGGCTTCTCAGGATTGCCCCACGTAAAATTGTCAAGCAACGCAATCCTTCTACCACCAACAGCAACATTATTTCTTATCGCCTCATCAATGGCTGAAGCCGCCATCCAATAAGAGCTAATTCTGCCATAGCTTGGGTTCATACCACAAGAAACTGCTAAGCCTTTCCAAGAATTAGGCAAAGGCTTCAGAACAGCTGCATCATTTGGTCCTCCATGCTTGCCATGCAACGGCTTAAGAACTGTGTTACCCTTCACCTCATGATCATAAGTTCGCACAACACTTTCCTTGCTGGCAATGTTAGGCATAGAAAGAATCCGCAGAACCGTCTCAGTCAAATTTTGAGGCACTGCAATCTCCGGCTCCTCAAAACTTGTCTGCAAAAATTCGGCGATTTTCATAGACTTCGGAGGCTCAAACAAAAACGAAATATCCAACTCTGCAACCTTTTCTCTTTCATAAAAAATCCGCAAAATCTTATCCAACGTAAGCTTTCCTATAACTGCAGCTTCAACATCTTCTTCTCTAAAGACTTCGAGAACTCTATCGATGTTTTTAGTAGGCACAATTAGAAGCATGCGCTCCTGAGACTCTGAAACGTAAATCTCCCAAGGCGCTAACCCATGATATTTCAGTGGCATCCTATCAAGCTCTACGACAGCACCACAATCAAATTTCTTAGCAGTCTCACCAAGAGCGGAAGATAAACCTCCTCCACCCAAATCTGTTATAGCAGAACCTAGCTCAAGGTCTCGAATTTTCACTATAGCCCTTTTCAACTTCTCCTCTTCAATCGGATTAGCAATCTGAACGGCAGGTCTAGAAACCTCTTCAGATTTTTCTGTCAGTTCAGCAGAAGCAAAGGTTACGCCGTGAATACCGTCTCTGCCAGTTTTTCCTCCAGCAACTACAATCAAGTCGCCTGCTCTGGCATTTCGCTTAAACTTACGCAAAGGAAGAAGCCCAATGCATCCGCAGTAAACAACAACATTTCCAACATAACTTTCATCAAAGTAGATAGCTCCATTAACAGTTGGAATTCCCATATTGTTGCCATAACTTCCAATCCCAGCTACAACACCCATGTAAACGTACCTAGGATGTTTCACACCCGCTGGAAGCTTTTCATACTCATAATCCAATGGACCAAAACCTAAAACATCGGTACAAGCAATAGGGTCAGCCCAAACGCCCAAAACGTCTCTAATAACTCCTCCAGTACCTGTGGCTGCACCGCCAAAAGGCTCTACTGCTGAAGGATGATTATGCGTCTCAACTTTAGCAGCTATACCATAACCTTTATCAAAAGCCACTATGCCCGCATTATCTTCAAAAACAGAAAAACACCAATGCGGATCAATTTCTCTTGTAGCTTTTGAGATGTAAGTCTTGAAAAGCCCATCAATCACCTTACCGCCAATCTTTATCTTGTCCTTAAAAGTTTTGTGAAAACAGTGCTCAGACCACGTTTGACCAATCGTCTGAAGCTCAACATCCGTAGGATTCCGCTTTTTCCTTCTAAAATACTCTTTTAAAGCCTTCGTCTCTTGCAAGTTCAAGCCTATACTAAGCTCACGACTTATCTCCTGCAACTGTTCATCAGATGCTTGAAGAAGATTCACCTCAAAAAGGGGGAAAGATGTTTTTCTGCGAATGTAAAGACTTTTGGTCATTTTTCTTCCTCAACAATTATGGCATAATTGTCTTTGGTTGGGTTTGCCAAAAGACGCTTGCAAATCTCTTCACCTTTCTCCCTGGCATTTTTCTGCGATGTTGCCTCGATAGACACTAGGTAAACTTTGCTAACGTTCACATTTGCTACTTTGTAGCCGAGCTCTCTCAGCAAGCTTGCCGTAGTTTCTCCTTCTGGGTCAGTGTGTCCAGCTTTCAAGCTAACTTCAATCTTTAAACGATATTTCATAGGCTAAGTTAAAAAATCTGTGAAGATTTAAACACTTTCATCATAGAAAAAGCAAAACTACAGAAGAACAAGCTTTCTACCCTTATAGGATATCCTTACTCCTTCCGAGTCAGTTACGCTTCCAATCTCTTCAGCTTGCACATCATTCTTTTCTAAAATGTCCAAAGCCTGATCTCTATCTGCCTTGTCAATAATCATGGCGAAGCCCCAGCCCATGTTAAAAGTTCTGCACATCTCCTTATCGGTTATCTTTCTACCTAACGCAACTGCAGTCTTTTGAAGCAAATCAAAGATAGGTTGCGGTTTCAAATTGTTGAAGCTGAAGCCTATATCTTTTGAAAATCTAGCCAAGCGATCAAATTTTAGATATGCATCACCCGTAATATGAACAGCAGCTTTAACATCAAGCTCTTCAGCCACCTTGAGAAAAGGCTTAACGTAAATCTTAGTAGGCTCCAAAACCTCATACACAACTTCTCTCTCCAAACCTTCAGGAACGTCAAAAGGCTCATATTTTCCATTCCACCTCTTAAACAGAATTTTTCTTGCCAGAGAAATGCCATTGCTGTGAAGCCCAGAACTTCGCAAGCCTACAATAACATCGCCAGGTTTAATGTTGTTTCCATAGATTACCCTTTCTTTTTCAACTTCGCCGATTGCAGCAACGACAATATCAAAGCCTTTTCCTTCCTCTATACCTTTTATCAACTCAGCTACATCACCTATTTCTCCACTTGGCACGATGCATTCAGCTTCCATTGCGCCTTTAGCAATGCCCTTCAACAATTCTTTAACTAGCACAGGGTTCGAAGCGTGAGCGTGAATATTATCTGCAACCGCAAACGGTTTAGCACCAGACCTTATAACATCATTCACTGCCATAGCAACACCATCAATTCCAATTGTATCATATTTTTCAGCAAGCTGAGCAACAAGAACCTTAGTGCCAACTTCTTCAATAACAAAATCCAGATAGAAACCTTCCTTATAGGGAAAAATATTCTCATATGGAAGCTGAACAACACCGCCAAACCGACTGAATCGGCAAGTTTCCTCTAAAAGCTTCAAAGCCTTTTTGCATTCCGCTCTTAGTTTTCTGTCAACTCCCGCATCAGCATACGTAAATTTTCGAACCAAAGTTTCCTCACCATAGCTCAATTAAAGCAATCTTAGCTTGAGGATGGAATCTAGTAGCTAAAGGGATAATAAACTTGCTATAAACAGTTATTCTTCGAAAATACGACAGTGTTAGAAGCGGCACATCCCTTAAAAAATATCGTAAAAGAATTAACTGCTTACATCAGAGCGCTATTTTTTCGCAGAACGAAACCCCGCCTTTTGCTGAGCAACTACCGCCTCCCAACCCCCCTCATAAGCGCCATTTTGGGTCGCGTTCTGCGCGGCATTCAACAACATACTCAACAAAACATAATACTGCCCTAGGAAATCAAGCCCATTTTCAGTTGCCCTATAAAAAACTTGCCCGTCTTTTTTATCAGGCAGAATAAAACCCAGAGTCATAAGAGCCTTCAAAAACTTGTCAAGCTGAGCATAATTAACACCAGTATGCTTCATCAGAAGATAACGTCCTGCGCCGCCAGCCTTCAAGCCTTCCAAGATCAAAGCAAAAATCTCAAAGTCGCTTCGATATTTTCTATGCAAATTAAGAAACATTGAAGTGCCATACCTTTTGCGCAAAGGTTGACCGTAAAAATCAGGCTCTCTAAGATAGGTTTCCATGCACGCACCGTGCTAATACAATAAATTTTTAAAGAGATAGCCATTTTTTCAGTAGACTTCATTGAAAAGCACAAAAAGAAAAGACTTAAGACCATGAAACTGCTTTTATTTTCTTTCAACTGAAACTGTTGAAAAGGGAGAGCCTTGTCTCAGCGCAAATTAACACCCGTAGAGGTTCAATTTCTACAAGAAGCACTAAACGCAGACTACAGAATTGCCACTATACGCTTGCGAGAAGGCGAATACCAATATGCGCTTGCCAAGACAATTGCAGCATTCCAGCTAGACCTATACTTTCCAGACGTTAAAGAAATCATCAAGAGGCTTTATGAAGAAGACAAAGCTGAAGACATCCAGTTTGTCCGCCGAATCCAAACAATCCTAAAAAAGATGGAGAAAAGCAACATATTAACCATCTTGCCGAAAAAGAAGCCTTGGGAGCTACAGAAATATGCGCTTACAAGCTTCAAATTCCAAGACAGCGACAAGAATCTGGTTGCGTTGGCAACAGACGAACAAATAAAACACAGTTTAATCATATTAAGCGCAATGGTAAACCAGAAGCAGATAGAAATAATCAAACCAACCAACATCAGAAAGATGCTTTCAATAATCGCATTACTCTTCTCAATAGTCGCATCCTATGGCTTTGTTCTTTGGAACTTTATGCAACCTGCTATCGAGCCGTTGATTTTCATCCCTGCATTCACGTTCGCTATTGTATGCTCAATTCTTCTAGGAAAAATTCTTTCAGGAGAATAAAGTGATTTGCCCTTAACACTTAATAGTTTTGTAAACTAACAAAAAAATGGTGGTTAATTTGAAAAAAAACATCCTAGCCTTACTGGTTATATCTTGCCTACTCACATTAACCTTAAAAGCCTACAAAATTCCTGCAAAAGCAGAATCTACAAAAATAGTTGACGACAACGGCGGACCAGGAGTATTTACGAAAATACAAGATGCCATAAACGCCGCTAAACCCGGAGACACAATCTTTGTACGAAACGGCACTTACGCAGAACATATTTCCATTAACAAAAGCCTGTCGATTTTTGGCGAAAGTGTAGAGTCAACAATAATTTCTGGGAATCACACAGGCACCATGGTTTCAATCTTCTTTGCAAACAATGTAAACTTTTCTGGCTTTACCTTAACTCGTAGCGGATTTAATTTGAACGATAGTGCAATACGTCTAGAATTTTCTAACAAGGCAATCGTGAGCAATAACAAAATATTAATGAGCGCCAATGGAATAAGCCTTTCTTCATCCCACAGCAACACAATATCGAACAACTATATTGCAACTGACGGCTGGTACGGTGTCTGGCTTTATTCCTCAAGTAACAACATCATTTGCAGCAATTATCTTTCACGGAACTTGATTGGATTTTATCTTGTGTATTCGTTAAGCAACATTTTCTTTAGTAACACGTTATCTGGAAACGACTGGTGGGGAATATACCTTGATTTGGGCAGCTCAAACAACACTTTCTATCATAACAACATTAGCGAAATTCTACCTGCAACAAGCACACAAGTGAATGCTTGGAGCTACGGAAATGAAGGGAACTATTGGAATAGCTACAATGGGAAAGATTTGAATGGAGACGGCATAGGGGATTCTCCATACGTTATTGATAAAGACAACCGTGACGAATATCCTTTAATGGGATGGTTCTACGATTTTAGCATACCTTTCAACGGTAAAACTTATAGTGTGGGGATCGTTTCCAACTCGACAATTTCTAACTTTACGTTCATAATTAATCCCGAAGTCAGTAGTAGGAAAATTCAGTTTAATGCAATTCCTGTAAACAGTTCTGCGGGATTTGCTAGGATAAGCATTCCTGTAGCTTTGATGAATCATCCTCTTATTGCACTTTTAAACAATGAGCAGATCGATCCGAAAATACTTAACACTGCAGATTCTACAAGGACATGCTTCTACCTTTCCTATGTTGGCGAAAACTCTTCAATCACAATAATCTATTCAGAAGTGCTACACCTTTATTATGAGTTACTTGACAAGTATACAAAGTTACAAGAAGATTTTTCAGCATTAAGTGATACATGTCTGGCTTTAAACAATACGTATAATGAACTGTTAGATAGCTACGAGAGACTGCAAATGGACTTGCAGGCTCTAAACTCTTCTTACCTATCTTTACAAAATAGTCATCAAGAACTGCAAACCGATTTTCGCAATCTAAATGAGACCTACTACAACCTGCTGAACAGTTATAATAACCTGCGGGCAGATTTGAACAACTTGAACAACACCTACAATTATCTTTTGAACAACTACATAAGTTTGCAAGCGAATCTCGACAACTTGAACAGCACTTACCATAACCTCCTAACTAGTTATACTCTTTTGCAGAATAACTTTAACATCATAAATAGCACCTACAACACTCTGCTTTCAAGTTACACCTCGCTTCAAACAAAACTTCAAATCTTGAACGAAACATTTTACACTCTCTCCAGAGATTACAACAACCTCTTAGGAAACTATACCAGTCTGGAAGCAAAATTTGATGGTTTGAATGCTTCTTACATCGACCATATGCGAGATTATTCTGAGCAAATGCAGAATTTAAAAAATCTAATGTACATTTTCGCTGCCACGGCTGCAGTGTTTATAGCCACCACGGTCTACCTATCTAAAAAAGCTCACATGAGAATCAAAGCCAAAAATAGATCAATTGGAGACTAAGCTCAAGCTCGCCTAAATCTAATGGTGAAAGGTTTTAAAAGTGCAGCTTTTTCTTGGTCTACGCTGAAATAGAAAAACAGATATTCAGCTTTGACCCAATAATATTTTGGGAGAGAGGGTGAGAGAATGTTGAGTAGGTTATTGTTTGCTTCTTTCTTTCTGAATGCTTTCAAGTATAGAGACAGGGTCACTATAATGAGCGATATTCTCAAGAGTGTTAGCGGTGCACATAATGGCAGAAAGCTAACTCAAATAATGCAAAGTGCCAACTTGAACTATATTCAGACTAAGAAGTATCTTGGTTATCTGAATAATTGTGGCTACCTTGTAGTGACAGAGCGAGAGACATATATAATAACAGAGAAAGGATCAAGGTTTCTGCAGATGATCGAGTTTCAGATGATTCACAGCATACGATGAAGGAATCTATTTAGCCAGTCCTTTCCCGATTCTGTATGCTTGCAAATTTAGAGCTAACACGTTTTTTGGAATCGTTTCTGTGATTGCCTTTTCTATAGCGTTATCATCAACTATGCTTGTTATTTTTGTCAAAGCGCCTAGCATTATCATATTAGCGTAGAGTTTTTGCCCTAGGCGTTTTTCCGCTGTCTCAGTAGCTGGAATGGCGTGGGCTTCTGCGTCGATTTTAGGCATGTTTTTCAC
>Ga0129301_1001791_pt1 | contig 9996 bp, 7 predicted proteins | sample ConPoolayeHmetaG_FD_94489 | JGI IMG/M metagenome (GOLD analysis project Ga0129301, IMG submission 94489) | Hot spring microbial mat communities from California, USA to study Microbial Dark Matter (Phase II) - Cone Pool mat layer H metaG ...
AAGCCTCCTGACGAAAAGCTCGAAAGTGGCTTTAACGTTCCCGGTTTTAAAATACGCTTGAGCCATCGAAACCTCGTAGAGATCCGTGAAGAGCGCTAGGCTCCTCTCCATAACGTATAGTAATTTAAGAAAGCTCTAGATAAGTCTTAATTCTGAATATTTCATAATCTAAGGGTGTTTTTCAGCCGGAATCATCCCGAAACCCTGTCTTGGGCTTAACCCTGGTTGAAGCCCGTGGCTGCACTGCGGTTGAAGAGGCTTAACGCCTCCAAGTAGGCTTGCAGGGCTTCAGCCCTATCCCTAGCGCCCCTGACTATGCTTGAACCGTATTTCAGCAAGCATACTTCAACAGTGCCGCGTAGCGTGAGCGTGACCCCCAGCCTGAACGCTTTCTCCACCCTGAGCCCCGGGGATTCTGAGGGAAGCCTAGTGAAGTCAAGCTGGAAGAGACTCCTCGGGGAAACCGTGAAGCATGCTCCACCCCCTGCTGCACGAGCCTCTTCAACAGTGAAGCCTTCCCCCGCCTCCTTTAAGCCCGGCGGCTGCTTCCCGCCGCAGGTTTCACACGAGTCTGAACGGCTTAAGCCGACGGATTCGATGAGAAGGCTTCTAAGGTCGATGAAAAGCAGTCTACCGGCTAGCGACGGCTTAGCGCCGGTGATTATCTTCACAGCCTCCGAAACCTGTATGCTAGCAACCATCGTGACGACGGAGGGGTGTACTCCTACTGTAGCGCACGTTGCCGAGGGCTCCTGCCGAGGCAGGAAGCAGTCTAGACACGGGGTCTCCCCGGGAATTATTGTCGAAGCGTTCCCGAACATTTCTACGGCTGCTCCGAACAAGTATGGCTTCCCGTGTTTGACGCACGCCCTGTTCACGATTCTCCTGGCTGCTAGACTATCCAGGCCGTCTAGAACAATATCCATGTCTTCAACAACTTTCTCAGCATTATGCTCGCCGACTGAAAGCGGGAGCGCCTCAACCCTCACGTCAGGGTTTATCCTCCTAACCCTGTTTTCAGCAGCCTCAACCTTAGGCATGCCGAGAGAGTCAACGTCGTAGAGGCTCTGCCTGTGAAGGTTGACTCTTTCAACCAGGTCTCGGTCAACTATTCTAAGCAGTCCAACACCCATTCCTGCGAGCTGCGCCACTATCGCGGACCCGAGTCCACCGACGCCGATGACGCAGACCCTCGCCCTCCTTATTTTCTCCTGCCCGCTTACGCCTATGTCTCTCAGAGCAATCTGCCTCGAGTATGTCTCCAGCTCCTCCCGGGACAGTTCGCGAAGCATGCTGGGGAAACGCTTCGCCGCCTAATAAGAGTATAACCGGTTTTAACGCTTAAATCTTCCGCGTGCTGCTTCCTCAAGATGGAGGTTGAGAAGCGGGCCCCGGTGTTTCCAGCCGGGAGAGGGGGGAACCTGCTTAGGCTCGTCGGGCTGCTTAGGCCGCACGTTAAGCTGCTCACCCTGTACATTGTTCTTTCAATCGTCTCCGCAGCAATAGGCCTGGTTCCGCCGTACGTCAGCAAGATGATAACGGATCAGGTTTTGATTCCGATGCGGAATCCTGTGCTGCTGGTGCAGCTGGCTGGCCTGCTGATCGGGCTTTACGTTTTAAACATCGCGGTCTCCGCCGCAGCCGGCTACTTGGCTGAGGTTCTTCACAACAGGGTTGTCCTAAGCCTTCAGAAACGCATTTACTCCCACATGGTGACCCTGAGCCTAGACTTCTTCGACCAGAGTCAAACCGGGGATCTCGTGGCGAAAATCTTCGCCTACACGAGGCAGATCCAGTCGTTCCTCATAGACGGCCTCCAATCCGTAATGGTTAACGTTCTGATGCTGGTGTGCACCCTGATAATAGTTTTCACGATGAACCCTAGGCTCGCCCTAGCCGCGCTCACCCCGGTTCCGATAATAATCCTCGGAACATGGGCCTATGAGAAGAGGGTTCGCTTCGCGTTCCTCAGGGTTTGGAAGGTTACTTCAAACTTCATGTCCTACGTTACTTCAGTGCTCTCCTCAATAGTTCTCGTAAAGATACTTGGGATTGAGAACATTGAGAACAACAGGTTTCAAAAGTACGCGGGGGACATTTACGACGCGCAGATAAACCTGGCTAAGGTTAACGTGCAGTATTTCCCGATTATGAATTTCTCGCTAACCCTTGCTTCAACTCTGATCATGCTGTTCGGCGGCTTCATGGTTTTAAACGGTGAGGCGACGGTTGGGACGATAGTTGCCTTCCTAGGCTACGTGGCGCAGGTCTACACTCCGATCCGGAGCCTAAGCCAGATGACAACCATCTACGTGCAGGCTGAAACCGCTTACGAGAAGATTCTTGAGGTTTTAAACATGGAGCCCTCCGTGAAGGAGGATGAGAACCCTGTTGACAAGAGCATAGAGGGGAGCATAAGGGTTGAAAACGTGTATTTCGCCTACTCTGAGAAACCGGTTCTTAAAGGTGTTTCCCTAAGTGTTGACAGGGGTGAGGTGGTCGGCATAGTGGGGCCGAACGGCTCAGGCAAGACGACGCTCGTGAGGCTTCTCACCAGGCTCTACGACCCCGGCGAGGGCAGGATTCTTTACGACGGGGTTGACCTGAGGAAGCTTAAGCTGAGCACTTTCAGAAGCCAGGTTGCAATGGTTTCGCAGGAGCCTCTTCTCCTCCCGGGTTCAATCGCCCTAAACATTGTCCACGGGTGTAACGAGGCTTCCCCGATAGATGTGCTAGCAGCCTCGAAAATAAGCCGTGCCCACGGGTTCGTCATGACGCTTCCACTAGCCTACGACACGGATATTGGTGAAGCGGGGAGGAGGCTCTCCGGGGGGCAGAAGCAGATGGTGTGCATAGCTAGAGCGCTCGTGAGGAGGCCGCGCGTGCTTTTCCTAGACGAGTCTACTTCAAACATCGCTGTAGACCTTGAGGAGGATATTGTGAAGGGTGTTTTAAGCCATCTGCCTGATTCAACGATAATCCTGGTTTCCCACCGCCCGACTCTGTCGAAGTATGTGAACAGGATGGTGGAGGTTTACGACGGGACTGTTGTGAACGAGTTTAACGGTCTCCTCGGGGAGAGGCCTACGCCTGGTGACGCTGGCCGCGTGGCTTTAATAGACCCGGCTGGCGTGAAGATTAGCTGTGAAAACAATTCTCTGAAGGTTTCAACCCGGGAGGGCTATGCTTTGCGCAACGTTAGCGCGAGACTACCCTTCCCGGTTTCCTACCCGAACATGATTATACTTTACGACGAGAAGGGGGATGAGCTCGGCGTCACAGAGGATTATAGGAGGCTTGACGCGGAGAGCAGGAGCGCGGTAGCCGGCTACCTCACTAGGAAGTATAACGTGGCGCGGATAAAAAGGATTGTTGAAATCCTGCCCGTGGGCAGGGGGAGGAGGAGTGCTAACGTCATTATTGTTTTCGAGGATGAGAACGGGAACATTAGGAGGGAGGCTGTTCTGCCGAGCACTATTGTCGTCCAGGGGAGCAGGCTGTCCATCTTAACCTTCAGCGGGATCTACGTTGCTGATTTAACGAGGCTGGACAGGAGTACGCGTCTAGGATTGTTGTCGCTCGCGGTTGAGGCGGAAGCATTATGGAGCCCTGTTGAGTCTTGAAGCGTTGAAACGATGCTCACCGGGGAATACTATTACCCTGAGTAATTAGAAGCAGCTGGTTTAACACGCTTCCCGTAAAGGTTTTTATGATTCAGCCGGTTCCCGGCGGCTCGGGTGATTAAAAAAGGATGGGTGAGTCCCTTAGGACGATAGAGCAGGTGAACGAGAAAATATCCAGGGGCGACGTCACCGTTTTAACCGCTGAAGAGTTTGCGAGGCTTGCGGAAAGCTCGGGTCTTGAAAGGGCTGCGAGAGAAGTCGACGTTGTTACGACGGGGACTTTCGGAGCCATGTGCAGCTCCGGCGCCTTCCTGAACTTCGGGCACGCAGACCCGCCTATAAAGATGACTAGAGCCTGGTTGAACGATGTCCCCGTCTACAAGGGTCTGGCCGCGGTAGACGGGTATATTGGTGCAGCAGCCTACAGCGAGACCAGGGGGATTGAGTATGGCGGGGGACACGTTATAGAGGATCTTGTAAGCGGGAGGGAGCTTGTCTTGAAGGGAGAGGGCTACGGGACCGACTGCTATCCTAGGAGACGCGTTGAAACCGTTGTGAGAATAGATGATTTGAACCAGGCGGTTCTAGTGAACCCTCGGAACGCTTACCAGAGGTATTTTGCCGCTACGAATTCAAGCGACAGGACGCTCTACACATACCTTGGGACGCTTCTGCCGGACTATGGTAACGTTGGCTTCTCAGGCTCAGGGGAGCTGAGCCCGCTTTACAAGGATAGGGATCTTGAGACGATAGGCGTTGGGACAAGAATATTCCTCGGCGGGGGAGTGGGTTACGTTATAGGAGAGGGAACCCAGCATTATCCTTCTAAAAACTTGTCGACGATAATGGTCGCCGGGGATTTGAAGAAGATGAGCCCCAGCTTTCTAAAGGGGGCTACGTTCTACAAGTATGGCGCGACGCTCTACGTTGGCGTCGGGATACCGATACCCTTGGTCAACATGAATGTTGCCAGGAACGCTGCCACCCCGGATGAGCAGATTTTCACGGAGCTCATTGACTACAGCGTGCCCTCCGTAAACAGGCCGGTTTTAAAGAGGGTTAGCTACTGGGAGCTTAAGCGGGGCAGGGTTGAGGTTAACGGTAGGACTGTGAAAGCGGGAAGCATGTCGAGCATCAGGAAGGCCAGGGAGGTTGCTGAAACCCTTAAGAAATGGATTATGGAGGGCGGCTTCCTTCTCACTAGGCCAGTCGCCCCGTTAAGCAGGGAAAGCGTGCCGAAAACAATGCCTCTCAGGAGGTATGAGCCCAGGGTTTCGGAGCTTATGAAGACAGGCATTCCGACTGCGAGGCTCACTGACACTATTAGAGACGTCTCCATGAAAATGGTTAGGGAGAGCGTTGACCATGTTCCGGTGGTGGACGGGGAGAACAGGCTTCTAGGCATTGTGACGACGTGGGATATTGCTAAGGCTGTCGCCGCTAACGCTGAAAGGCTTGAGGCGATAATGACTAGGAACGTTATAGTCGCGAAGCCTTATGAGACTATCGACATGGTTGCTAAAAGAATGGAGCAGCATGACATCACTGGGCTGCCCGTGGTTGACGACGATAACCGTGTGCTCGGGCTTATTACGAGCGCAGACCTCTCCAGGCTTTTGAAGACTCCTGAAGGAGGTGTTGTCGTTGAAGGTCAGGCTTGAACTCAAGTATTCCCCGGCTCACGTTAACAAGCCGATTCTCTCCAGGGCGATTCTCGAGTCAGGAGTACTCGTCAACATTCTAAACGCTAGGCTGACTGCCTCCGAGGGGCTGATGACTATCGAGATGGATGCTGACGAGAAGGCTGTTTCGAAGATTACTGAAATACTGAGGTCGAGCGGCGTCCAGATTAAGGAGATACCTAGGTATGTTGAGATCGATAGGGGCAAGTGTGTCGACTGCGGAGCGTGCACCAGCGTCTGCCCCACGGATGCTTTAACGCTTAACCATGAGGCTAGGCTTACTCTAAACGAGGAGAAGTGCGTGCTCTGCGGAAACTGTTTGAAAGCATGCCCGGTTAAGGCGGTGACGCTCTACAGGTGAAGGGTCAAACAGTCCTCGCGTTTAGAAACGGTCTCTTCTACATGAGGACTAGATACAGGGAGGCGGACCTTCTTTTAGCGTGCGAGCAGGCTTCCCTGTTAAGCACCGGTTTAAAAGGATTCATAGAGGCGAGGGAGACTGTTCAGACCTATGTTGAGAAACACCCAGAGTTCCTCTACAGTCTTGAGCCGGTTAAGCCCGACGAGGAGGCTCCGGGCGTGGCTGCGGCAGCCATGGAAGCCTCGGTAAAAGCGGGTGTCGGGCCGATGGCTGCGCTCCCAGGCGCGCTTGCCGACACGGTTCTGCAAGCCATGCTTAAACACGGAGCTAAGACCGTGATCGTTGAAAACGGCGGGGAGGTTTCCATGAGGATAAGCAGGGAAGCCCTTATTGGAGTTTACACGGGGAGGGAGCTTAACCTTGGGCTTATTCTCGACGGCTCCCGGGGAGCAATAGGAGTGTCCACGAGCTCCAGCAGCGTGAGCCACGCTCTCTCCCTGGGGAATGCTGACGCCGCTGTTGTTGTCGCTGAGAACGCTGCGCTCGCCGACGCGGTTTCAACCCGCGTGGGAAACAGTGTGAAATCGGGTTGCAGAGAATCCTTGGAGGAGGCTGTTAAGCTGGCTCTTTCAATAAGAGGCGTGGAGGGGTGTGTCGTCTACTCCGGGGGGATGCTCGGCTTCGGCGGCTGCGTGAAGCCTGTTGTGCTTAAGGCGAGCCGCTCCGAGGTTTTCGAGAGAATGATGCTTAAGGGACCGGTTTACGACTTCCTCCTGCACGTCTAGCAGGCTTAACAAGCGTTTGCCCCATCCCCGCTGGCTTGGAGCGCTGCTAACGCTAACTTTTTAAACCTGTTTAAACCTTTTCCTCAAGATGCCTGCCGCAACTATTCCCCCGGAGTTCGCGTGGATTGTTCCAGTCGTCGTCCCGTTCATCATTGGGCTTCTAGTAGGCCTCATTATTAAGCGCGCCGTAACGCTCGTGCTGGCCCTCCTTATACTAATCATAATACTCGTGGCCACGGGCTACGTTAGCCTGACTTTCCAAGACCTTTTCGACAGGGCTATGGAGCTTCTGCCGAAGGTGGTTGAGCTGGGCGGAAGCCTTCAAAACGTGCTTCCATACTCTTCAGCAACCTTCCTAATCGGGCTGCTGCTCGGGCTTTGGAAGGGGTAGGGAGGGTGGAAACGTTTCAAAAAGGCTTCTCGCACACCGCCTTGATTCTAAACCGTTCACGCTGTTGAAGCCCCGGAGCCCCTTGACTCAACGTATTTCTTAATTATTCCCAGCACTGTTTCACCCTTCTGCCTCAGGGTCTCCCTGGTCTGGGCAATGCTGTGGGGTGAGGCGATTACCTTCTCGTGGCGTGCAAGCTTTTCAGAAGAGTTGTTAACCAGAGGCGGCTGATGGTGGAAAACGTCCAGGGCGGCGCCGGCAAGCCTGCCCGTGTCCAGCGCTTTAAGCAACGCTTCCTCATCCACAATGCCGCCCCTAGCGGTGTTTATCAGGAAGGCGCCTTTCTTAACAGCAGCCAGCTCGCGCTCGCCGATCAAGCCCCTGGTCTCATCAGTCAGGGGAACATGTATCGTGATTATGTCGGAGCTTGAGAGAAGCTCCTCCAGCGTCTCGGCGAACCTCACGGGCAGCTTGTTCCCAAGCCTAGCTTCAGGATCCTTATCGTAGACGACTACTTTCAGGCCGTTCGCTAAAGCCTGTCTAGCAACCTCCCTCCCTATGCGCCCGTAGCCCACTATGCCGAGCGTCTTACCCTCGACCCTGAACCCCACGAGCTCCTTCTTCCTCCACTCGCCCCTCTTCATAGACCTGTCCGCCGTAACCATGTTTGTCGCGAACGCGAAGACGTAGGCCATCACGCTCTGGGCAACATCGTAGCTTTGAACAGGAGCAGTATGCCACTCTACCCCCCTCTCTGCCAGAGCCTGCTTATCAATATGGTCCTCGCCGTGCGTAGCGGTCACTACGAGCCTAAGGTTCGGAAGCCGGGATATGAAATCCCTGTCAACCCTAGTGTTGCTCCTAACCACCAGTATTTCCGCCTCCCCCATACGTTTCTCATCCAGAACCTCGCACTTCTTCCTAAGCTCTTTGAAAAACTCCTCGTCGAAACTGTCTAGCACTAGAACCCTAGGCTTCTCCTCCACCATTTCTCCAGCGCTCCTTCCACCTTTTCAAGCGGCCCCGGGGAAGAGTTCTTAAACGTTTTTGCCTAAATGCATTCTTGCGCTCATTCGTACAGGCCGGTTCACACGTGATGTTGACGCTGTCTGTTGAGCGACGCGAGCCGGCTCAGGCTTTGAGGAAACGGGTTGCGACACGCGTGTTCGAACCGGGACCACTTCATCTTTAAACTTTATATTTATTTAGGCAGTTAGTGTTTTAAAATGCAGGGTGAAGCCTCCGGAAGCCGTCCGCATGATTTCACGCTTTTCAAAGACGGGTTTGAAGGGTTTTCGCGCGAATGGGTGAGGAGGGAATGGTTAGCAGCCTCATACCTGGGGGTGGATTTCTGCTTCGAAAACCTGGACTCGAAGGTGAGGAGTATTGAGGGTAGAAACAGTTTTCTAAAGGGTTTCGGAAGATTCTGGATGGAGGAGGGGTTCTTCGAAAAGTTTCTTAAGCTGGAGGATTTCAAGGTTGTCTCCAACCCTCTTCCAGAGGAGTTTCAGAGCGGTTCAGCCGGGTTCAACCTGATTGTACTCCTGGATTTTAACGCTCAGCTCTTCGCAACGCTTAAACACCATGTTCCTAGGGAACACTGGGACAGTGACGTTTTCCTTCTTCACAGCCGGTTTAGCGGCGACCGGGTGACCGTGATGATTATCGCCGCCAAGGATCTAGCGGAGTCGAAAAGATTGCTGGAGCTGCTTAACGATTTGAAGAGGCTTTTTAAAACCCATGAAATCTGGAAGGGCTGGCCGTTTTCCGCGAGCGGCAGGCATATGGTGACCCCCCTGCCCAGGCACCCGGGTAAAATACTGGGTGACGCGCTAAGGCTGGGTTGCAAATGGTTTTTCCTAGTCGGCCCCGGCGAGGACCTGACGGCTAGCGAGCTTGAGCGGAAGATAGGGGAGCTTGGCCTCGGCTTCACTGTTTTCTCAGGCCAGTTCACTGGCGACGGCAAGTGTCTAATGGTTAACTGGGACGAGTATCCTGACCCACAGTCCTCCGACGCGGCGGATGCGTGTAGAACCAGGAGGCCCGGGGGAATGCTCTTCGGAGTTTTCAACAATATTCTTGACTCAGACATCGACCTCCTGGAGGATTATTTAGACGGCTATGTTTTCCACGAGGGGAACAGTGAGCATGTTGAGGAGACTGGTAAACCCTTCCTGATAGTTCCTAACCATGTGGAGTGGGGTGAGCTGCCTCCTTCACTCTGGCTGCTTGTCGACAAGGAGGACGCGGGCTCCCCGCGGGAGAAGATCGTGAAGGCAGTCTTGAAGCGTAAAGCAGTAGGGGTTTTTGAAGACGGTGAGACTGTTGGCCCGCGGATGCTCGTAACTCTTTTGAGAATACTTCTCGCAGACAAGCAGTGTCTCCGCAGGGTTTTCGGAACATTCTTCTCACTGTCTTCAAAGCTTGAGGGCGGGCTCCTTAGAGTCTCCATGGAGAACAGGCTTAACGAGCCTTTAGACGGTTTCCTAAGGGTTAAGGCTAGCCGCGGGGTGGTAGTGAACCCGCCCGGTGAGAAGGCTGTGCGTCTAGAAGGGGGAGGAAGGCGCCAGGCTAACTTCGAAGTATCGGTTTCCGAGGAGCTAAGCGGCTCATACGGGCTGCTGCTGGTCGAGTTCTCTTCAAAGGATAATTGCTGGAGAAGCCTCTGCTATGTTGAGGCTCCGCCAATGGTTTCCACCTTCCCCCTGCTGGTTTCAGAAGGCCGGTTGGAAATACCTGTCACTGTTTGGAACAACACTGGTGTTGAAGCCGGCGACCTGAGGATAATGGTTTCCTCCCGGGAGGGGGTGGTTCTCCAGGAGACCCGGAGGATCCCGGCTCCCCTCCGTGAGCCGTGTAGAACCATGGTTCCGCTGGCTCTTAAACCCGGGGAATACTTGGTGAACGTATTCTTCTCCTCTGGGAACGCGGCCTGCAGGCTTAGGATTCACGATTTCGAAGGGGGAGCCGTAGCATACGCGGGGGACTATGATGAGGATGGTCTCGAGGAAGCCGTGCTTGAAAACGAGTATACTCTGGCTAAAGTTATTTCCCCGGGTGGAAGGCTGCTCCAGTATAGGCTTAAGAAGCCTGGGGCAGACTTGTTTTTCAAGCTCTACCCTAAGAAGCCTGGGGACTGGAGGGTTTCAGGCAG